>JACXTT010004652.1_pt1 | contig 20302 bp, 17 predicted proteins | sample 9270951 | NCBI WGS metagenome assembly JACXTT01 (sample SAMN15532306, study PRJNA645909) | rock metagenome | isolation source: weathered quartz diorite | place: Puerto Rico | collected 2017-06-21
GCCGCCGGCGCATGGCCTGCCGCCGTTCCCGCGGCAACCTCGAACCGGCCAACTTCGTTCACGAGGCCACCGGCCTGCTGCATCAGGCTCTCCGCGGCAGCGGCGGCCTGCTCCACCAGCGCCGCGTTCTGCTGGGTCATGCTTTCCATCTGCGTCACGGCCAGGCTGACCTGCTCGATGCCCGACGTCTGCTCCGAGCTGGCCGCCGAAATCTCGCCCATGATGTCTGTCACCCGGCGCACGGCGCCGACGATGTCATCCATTGTCCTGCCGGCCTGCTCGGCCTGGCGCGCGCCGTCCTGCACCTGCCGCACCGATGCGCCGATCAGCCCGGCGATTTCCTTGGCGGCGGCCGACGAACGCTGGGCCAGGTTGCGCACCTCGGAAGCCACTACCGCGAAGCCGCGCCCCTGCTCGCCGGCACGTGCCGCTTCCACGGCGGCATTGAGCGCCAGGATATTGGTCTGGAACGCGATGCTTTCGATCACCCCGGTAATCTCGGCCACCTGCGTGGACGATTTTGAGATGCTGTCCATGGTCTGCACCACGTCGCGCACTACACGCCCGCCTTCGGTAGCCACATCCGACGCGTTGGCCGCGAGCTGGTTGGCCTGCCGGGCGTTGTCGGCGTTCTGGCGTACGGTGGAAGTGAGCTGCTCCATCGACGCGGCGGTCTGCTCGAGCGAAGCCGCCTGCTGCTCGGTGCGCTGGGACAGGTCGGTGTTGCCACGCGCGATCTCGCGCGTGGCGCCGTCGATCGAACCGGATGCCTGCTGGATGCCATGCACCAGTGCCGCCAGATGTCGGAACGCGCGCTCGAGCGCCGCCAGCATGCGGCCCATCTCGTCGCGGCTGCGCACGTGGAATGCATGACGCAGGTTGCCGGTGGCCAGCGCCTCGGCCGCTTCCAGCGCTTCGCGCGCGGGGCCGGTGATCGACCGGGTGATGGCCGTTCCCATCATCACCGCGAGCAGCACGGCGAGCGCCGTCAGGCCGAGCAGCACATTGCGGGTCCAGACGAAGCCTTCGTCGGCCTGCTTGACCGTGGCCAGTGCCAGGTTTCGCCCGCCGGCCATGATGTCGTCGAGCTTCTCGAAATAGGGGCCTTGCGCCGCGGGCAGGGTCACCACGAGCGCGGCACGCGCGCCGGCGAACTCGCCCGTGCCCAACTGGCGCAGCACCATGTCGAGCTGGCCATTGTAGGTGTCGCGCGCGGCGGTGAGATCGGCAAAGGTCTTCTGCAGGTCAGGGCGGCCGGAAGCCGCGATCAGCTTGCCCAGCGCATCGAGCGTGCTTCCCATCTCCTTGCGCATGGCGTCGATGCGTTGTGTGTTCCGCTGGACCAGCGCGGGATCTTCGGTCAAGGCGGCATCGCGCACCATCACGCCGATTTCCAGCGCGTTTTCCTTGACGTGCCCGAGGTCGATCACCTTCAGCAGGCGCCCCTCCACGGTCAGGTGCATGGAGGCATTCATGCCCGCCAGCGATGTCACGCTATATATCGCGACACCGATCAGCAGCAGCACCACCAGCGTAAAGGCCAGGGACAGGCGGGTCCCTATGCCGAGGTTTCGCAACCAGGCCATCTCATTCCCTCCGGACATTCCTCGATCAATATTCTTGTCGTGCGCGCACGAGATCATTGCCCGTGACAACCGGCGCACGGCTGCCTATCGGCGATGACCGAACACTTCTTGAAGGGAATTTGGAATTGGCGGGGAAAATCCCCGCATTTCTTCCGATGGGTGGATTGCCGTGTGCCTTTTAATCCTGCCTGGCATCCCGATGGCCACATGGCTGCGATGCGCCGCAAGGCGTAGCCAGTTCGACGTGGGCCCCTAAAAAAAAGAAGCCCACGCGCGGGGTGCTCGTAGGCTTTCCAGGACTGCTCAGAGCCAGTTAGCTCTGGTACGAATATAAACGTGCTTACATGAGGTGTAAATCCCGCTTCTATCAGTAAAGGCCCTAGTTGATGCGCGCATGAAGTCACTTTCAGGACGTTTGCATCGCAGATTCGATCGGGCTGGGATCTCCACCGCCAGTACTCACTTACCTCTCTACCGAGCACCCATCAGCATTTCCGGAAAGCCTCGGGCGATCTGTCGGACACGGGTCGACAGATCGCCAAAAGTGTCGACTAATTCACAATGAAACGATTAGAGCAAAACCTCTAGCCCCTTGACGAGGGTCCGCCCGCGGTGCTTGAAAAATTTGTTACTCTCGTTTCCGAAGTATTCCCCTTCTCACCTGGCCGCACCGGTCGCCGGCAAGCGCGTGGAAGACGAGGATCCGCTGCCGGATCCGGTCCGCGCCGCGGCGCACATGGCCCGCGCCCGTGCCGGTACCGAGAGCGAATGTTTCCCCATCGCGCTGACCGGACCATACTATCTAACAGTACCGGTCGGCGCACCGCCATCAGCCGCCTGAACCCTTGCGGGCTCTTCCGGAGTCGTTGTGAAGAAGGAAACCAGGCCCCCGCGAGACAGCCGGAAACTGCAGGACCAGCAACTGGGGCTCCACGCGGGAAGCCGCATCCCGGTGGTCGTGCTCCTGTCCAATGGCACCCGGCTGCAAGGCGTCGTGATCGCCCTGGACGAGTATCTGCTCATGCTGGGCAAGGACTTGCGCGACAGCAAGCCGCTGGTCGTTTACAAGCACGCCATTGCCATGATTACGCCGGCTGGCGGCGAGGCATTGCCCGCACCCGAAACGGTCACCGCGCCAGATTTCGTGCCTATCTATATGCCGCGCAAGCGCCGGCGGCGGTAAAGCGCAGATCAGCGGGCGCTAGCTTGCCCGCGCCGCACCGGCCTGCATCCCCCTTGGCCGCTGCGACTCCTCCCGTTGCCATCCACCGAAAAAGTCACTCTAAACCTTTTCGGGCACCTGTCGATAACCCAAGCAACGGAGGCACTCTACGCCCTGCAAAGCAGGCAGCCAACGTTACGGCGCTGAGCCGGAATGCCAAAAACCTTTGCATACAGGAGTCGTAAATGTCGTCAGTCATTAATACCAACTCGTTGTCTCTGATGACTCAGAACAACCTGAACGCGTCGCAATCGTCGCTGAACACCGCGATCCAGCGCCTGTCGTCGGGCTTGCGCATCAACAGCGCCAAGGACGACGCCGCCGGCCTGGCCATCGCCAACCGCTTCACCGCCAACATCAACGGCCTGACGCAAGCCCAGCGCAACGCCAACGACGGCATCTCGATGGCGCAGACCACTGAAGGCGCGCTGACCGAAGTCACCAACAACCTGCAGCGTATCCGCACCCTGTCGGTTCAGTCCGCCAACGGCTCGAACTCGGCTTCCGACCTGCAGTCGATCCAGGATGAAATCACGCAGCGCATGGCGGAAATTGACCGCATCTCCGGACAAACTGACTTCAACGGCGTGAAGGTTCTGTCCTCGTCGGCCAAGCCCCTGAACATCCAGGTGGGCGCCAGCGACGGCCAGACCATTGCTGTGAACCTGCAGGAAATCAGCTCGAAGACGCTGGGCATGACCGGCTTCAACGTCAACCAGTCGGGCATGACCAACACTGCCGCCAGCAAGGCTGACCTGGCTGGCGCAGGCTTTGCCACGAGCGGCGCCCCCGCCAACGGCACGCAACTGTATACCAAGAACTACGCCGCTGCTGACAATGCCAGCCTGAGCCAGGTCTTCGGCAAGATGCAGAGCGGCGACACGGTCAAGGACGGCACCGCCACCTACACGTCAAACGGCACGGACTTCACCTTCAGCGACACGGGACGCGCTAAAGCCTCGGTTTCGTCGGACCTGCTGCCGGCAGCAGGCGGCACGAACACCGTCAGCATCAAGATCGGCGGCAGCCAGACTGTAACCGCCAAAATTGATAGCAACGGCCAACTGACGTCGGCCAGCACCGGCAACAAGCTCTACCTCGACACCACTGGCAACCTGACCGAGAACAACCAAGCGGGCTCCCTCACGCAGGCGAACGTCAACGGCGGCGGCGGTGCCGGCGACCTGCTGGCCAGCCTGGGCGGTGCCAGCGGTGGTGGCACCATCACAGTTGGCAGCGGCGCCAACGCTCCCACCTACACCTATGTGTCCGGCAACGCAGCTGCCACCGCGGCTAATGCTCACATCTCGAGCGCGGCTCTGCAAACCAAGCTTGCCACCGATAATGCCGGCAGCTCGGTGATCGCAGCTACCGTCGGCGGCGTGAACTACAGCGCGGCTTCCAGCTCGGGCGTTGTGACCAGCGGCGGCTCCACCGTGAACGTGGACATGAGTGGGTCTCTGACCACCGCGTCAAGTGCCAACCTGTACCTCCAATCGAATGGCGCGGTGACTGACGGTGCTGGCAACATGGTGTACAACGACTCGGCCAACTCGGGCAAGTTCACCCTGAAAGCCACCAGCGGCAATGGCTCGACAGCCAACCCTCTGAGCGTGATCGACAACGCCCTGTCGATCGTCGACAAGCTGCGCAGCTCGCTGGGTGCGATCCAGAACCGTCTGGATTCCACGATCGCAAACCTGGGCACGACCGTCACGAACCTGTCGTCGTCGCGCTCGCGTATTCAGGACGCCGACTACGCCACGGAAGTGTCGAACATGACGCGTGCCAACATCCTGCAGCAAGCTGGCACCTCGGTGCTGGCCCAGGCGAACCAGACCACGCAAGGCGTGCTGTCGCTGCTCCGTTAATGCAGTAACCCAGCAGCAAGGCAGGGCCACGAGCCCTGCCTTGCGCCGGAGGGCTTCCGCGGGGCCGTCGCGCCCTGCGAAAGCGTTTCGGCTTCCACCCGGCAAAGGTCATGGCACATCCGACAAGCTTGATTCCGCCACTGTCAGTCTCCCCAATGCTGCATCCCGCAGGCCGGGAAGGCTCGCCCCCGGCAGTGCCCGCGAGCGACAATGGCGCTGCTGCGCGTCCGGGTACAAATGAACAGGCCGCGCCTGTCACCACCGAAGACGCCGCCATCCAGCACCTGAAGGATGCGTTGCACGCGACATCGTTCAATCTGGAGTTCGAGATCGACCACGATACCAATCGCGTGATCACCAAGGTGGTGGACACCGACACCGGGGAGATCATCAGACAACTGCCGTCGGAAGAAGTCATGCGCGTCGCCCACGCCCTGCAGAAGTTGCAGGGGGTATTCGTACAGAAGAAAGCCTGATGCCGCCGGCCGGCCAGCCCTCGCCCACGTTTGATTTTTCCGGAAAAGAATTATGACTAGCATCTCCAATCTCGGCGTGGGTTCTGGCCTGGACCTGAGCAGCCTGCTTGATCAGCTCACGACCGCCGAACAGGCACCGCTCACGGCTATCCAGAACCGCGCCAGCAGCTATCAATCGAAGCTCTCGGCGTACGGCCAGTTGCAGAGCATGCTGTCCGCATTCCAGGGTTCGGCCAAGCAACTGGCTGATCCGACCTTCTTTAATTCCACCACTGCGGTGTCTTCCGCCACCAATGTACTCAGCGCGGCGGGAAGCACGTCCGCGGTAGCTGGTAACTATGCCGTCAACGTAACAGCCCTGGCGCAGGCGCAATCGGTAGTATCCGTCGGTCAGGCCAATATGACCGATGCAATCGGCGTCGGCACCATTCATATCGACTTCGGGACGGTCACCGGCGGCACGCTGGACGCAGCGACCGGCAAATACAGCGGCGCAACGTTCGCGACGAATCCTCAGGGATCCTCCGGCGCCACCGGATTCGACATCACCATCGACAGTACCAACAACACGCTGCAGGGCATTCGTGACGCCATCAACAAGGCCAACGGTGGCGTCACCGCCAGCATCGTCAACGACGGAAGCGGCACACCGTATCGGCTAGTGCTGTCGTCCAACGCCACCGGTGCCAACAGCAGCATGCGGATCTCGGTCGCGGAAACCACGCCGGCCGGCACTACAAAGCTGACAGACTTGCTGACGTACAGCCCCGGCAAGAACCCGGATCCGGCCAATCCCGGCAATGATGTGCAGAACATGCAGCAAACAGTCGCTGCCCAGAATGCGCAGCTGACCGTCAATAACATTGCCGTCCAGAGCACCAGCAATACCGTGACCGGAGCCATTCAAGGGGTCACGCTGTCGCTCGCCCAGCAGGGCCTCACAAACGTTACGGTGCAACGCGACCTGAAGAGCATCCAGACGGCCGTGCAAAGCTTCGTCACCGGCTACAACAACCTCCAGAAGACTGCGGCAAGCCTGTCGAACTACGACCCCGCAAGCCAGACTGCCTCCCCACTGACCGGCGACGCCACGTTGCGACTGATTCAGAGCCAGCTTCGTGGCATCCTCAATACATCGCAGACGGGCAGCTCCAGCACGATTACCGGGCTCGCAAGCATCGGCGTGACATTCCAGGTTGATGGCTCGATGGCACTCGACGCCACCAAGCTGACCAACGCGCTGAACTCCGATCCTAACGCCGTCGCCGGCCTGTTCTCCAACAGCAACGGCAAGGACGGCTATGGCAACCAGATCAATACCCTCGTCGCGACGTTGACAGGTTCCAACGGCAGCCTCACAAACGCGACCGATGGCATCACTCAAACGCTGAAGACACTTAGCAGCCAATACACCGAAACGCAGGCTCGAGTAAATGCCACTGTGGCGCAATACAAGACCCAGTTCACGAATCTGGACTTGATCATGTCCTCCATGAATAACACCAGCAAGTACCTGACCCAACAGTTCAGCGCGCTGAACAACACCAGTAGCAGCAAGTAGTACCCTGCTTACCAAACGTAGGAATCGATTGCTATGTACGCCCGTCAAGCTGTAAGCGCTTATGCCCAGGTCGGAGTCCAGACCGGCATCATGGACGCAAGCCCTCAGAAGCTGATCATGATGCTATACGATGGCGCCCGCTCAGCAATTGCCCAGGCCAAGTTCCATATGGCTGCCGGCGACGTGCCGGCCAAGGGCAATGCCATCAGCAAGGCCATCAATATCATTGACAATGGTCTCTGTGCGGCACTTGATCACGAGCGAGGCGGCGAGATTTCGGCGAACCTCGAGCAACTCTATGACTATATGACGCGTCGCCTGTTGCTTGCCAACCTGCGCAACACTGCCGAACTACTGACCGAGGTGGATGGCTTGCTTGAAAACCTGGCTTCCGCCTGGGCGCAGATCGGCAACGTTTCCCACGGTGCCGACGCACAAACGTCACACGTAACGGAGCCCTGAGATGCCCGTATTGAGTCCTGTCCTGCGTTGCTATCAGGAGCTAGAGCTACTCGGCGCGCAGATGCTTGAGCTGGCCCGTGCCGGAAACTGGAGTGCGATGACCGAAGTGGAGCGGGCATACAGCATGCAGGTTGAGCAACTCCGGCGCATGGACCACAGCGAGTCCATCACCGATCACGAGCGGAGAGCCAGGTATCTGCGACTGGAACGCATCCTGAGCTACGACGCAGCCATCCGTGACCTGCTGACGCCCGAATTGAGCTGGCTAAGCGCGCTGCTGGGCAATGCACGGCGCCAGCAAGAACTGCATCGCGCATATGGCGGCGTTGCGGCCTGTGGCGGCGCTACGCGCCCCGCGTGCCAGGAACTCCTGGAACGCTAGGGGCTGATGGCGCATAGCTGGCCTCCCCGATCTTGCCTGACGCGCGCCCCTTTAAATCCATTGTTTCAGCCTCCCGTTGCGAGCAACGTCGTGCAATCTGTCCGCGCTACAGGCACTGACGCATAGTGCGCCAGCACTTGGAATCGGCTGCACGCCAGCAACCCCGCCGGGTTGGCGAAGCGCTGCCCGGTACTCCCGCGGAATTGGAAATCCGCCGCGGTAACGACGACGAAGGCAATGGTACATCGGCTGGGCTGCCCGCCTGGTCGACTCGCCTGCTACTTCACCCTGCCCGTCAAGGGTACCGTGATAGCCCGGCTCTCCTTGAGCGGGTCGGGCCTGGAAGCTCGCCTGATCACGGCGAACTCCGCCGTTGCCAACCGGCTTAACGAAGCGCGCAGCGAGCTTTCCGGCAATCTGTCAGCAAACGGGTTGATCCTGATGCGTTTGAACATGGATACGGGCCTAGCCTGCGCCATCAGGAAGCGCAAAATGGGGACATGGCTCCGCGGAATTCCATGCAGTAGCGTCCGCCGTCTCCCGCGCCGGCTGCCCCCACAATACCGCGCGCTCGGGATTGCACTTCGCCCACGCCTTCGCCAGCTCAAACACTGCCGGTGCCCTCGCTGGGCAGCGACCGGCGCGCTTCTGCACAAATCAGGAAACTGACGCCATTTCCCCCGTCTTTTTGGCGCTCCATCCTGGCGTGACGTTGCTAAGGTTCCGTACTGCGGCGGCAAGCTCCCGAAGCATGCATGGGCGCATTTCCTGTTCAAGTATTCATTCGCCACGAAAGCACCGGATACCACAGTACGCTGCGGAACCTTGTAAGCACTCTTCCTCCATGAAAAACAACCTCATCGCAACCGCCAAGGCCCGCCGCCTCACCGCCCAAGCTCAGGCAGCAAATCAGGCTGGTCGCTATGACGAAGCAATCAGGCTGGCAAGCAAGGCCACCGCGCTTGATGACTCCACGCCCGAAGCATCGTACTGGCTTGCGGCATCCCATTTCGCGCTTGAAAACACGGACGAAGCCGGGCGGATTGCCAGATCAGCGATCGAAAGCTTCCCGGACCACCCCGAACTGATGGCCCTGATGGGCGGCATCCTGACCGCGAAGAGGGAGTACGGCAACGCGCGAAGGCTCCTTCAGGCCGCCCTGGACAGGAAGCCTGACCTTGCTTTCGCATGGATTAACTATTCGGCGTTGCTCTTCGTGACCGGGGAGCATTACGAGTCAAGGAATGCGGCGCTCAAGGCTATCGCCCTGGCACCGCATGACATATCCGCCCTCGGAAACTATGCAGGCGCCCTCAAGGAAATCGGGGAGGTCGAGGAATCCATCAAGATCCTGCGAAGAATTTCGGCCCGTCAACCGGATAACAAGAACACCCGGTCCAACCTGTTGTTCACGCTTCTTTTCGATGAAAACGTCTCCGCCCTGCAACTGCGCAAGGAGGCCGAAAGTTATGCTGAAGTGCTGGCCAACAAGGCCATCAATCCTCGGAGAGAATGCAAATACGCACTTGATGGAAGAATCCGCATTGGCATTCTTTCAAATGATGTGGTAAATCACCCGTGCGCGTACTTTCTCCTCCCATTCATTGCAAACATCGACCGCAATCGGTTCGAGATAACCGTATTTTGCTTGAATTGGCATAAGGACAATGTCACCCGTAAGGTTCAGCTACATGCGAACAATTTCGTAGATCTCGCCGGAAAGAACGAAACTGAGATTGTCAAAATCATCCGCGATGCCGGAATGGATATCCTCATCGATCTTGGTGGTTACACAGGTGTCTCGCCTCTGCATTACATGGTGCATGGCCTCGCGCCCGTGCAGGCAACCTGGCTAGGATATCCCGCCAGCACCGGAATGAAGCAAATCCATTATCGCATTACTGACTGGATTGGTGACCCCGCCGGATACGAGGCGCACTACACGGAAAATCTCCTGCGAACTCCCGGTGCATTTTCCGCATATTATCCAATGATCCGGACCCCGCTCAATGTCTACAATCCCCAATACCGGGTACGTGACACGCCGGCGCTCCAGAATGGCTTCATCACCTTTGGCTCCTGCAACAATATAGCAAAAATCACCGCGAAAACACTTCGCCTTTGGAGCGCGGTACTTGGCCGCTGCCCCGACAGCAAGTTGTTGATAGAAGCCAATGGCCTGGATAAAGAGGCCGTAAGGGCGCCACTTATGGCGCGCATGATTGATGCCGGTATTGACACGGAGCGCGTCACATTCATTCCTCGGGTGAGTGCCAACCAGTATTTGACGTACCACGACATCGATATCGTCCTCGACACAGCCCCGCTAACGGGAGGCAACACCACTTGTGATGCCCTGTGGATGGGCGTCCCCGTTGTTTCCCTTGCAGGCCATGCTTTTCATGCACGTATATCGGCGTCCATGCTGCATGCAATCGGAGTGGATGGGCTGATCTGCCACGACGAGGAGACCTATATTGAGGTTGCTTCGCAACTCGCGGCAGACATTGAACAACTGAATGCATTGCGACTGTCCATCCGGCCGAACTTCGAGAAAAGCTCCGCACACGATGCTGCGGGATTTTCACACTGGTTTGAACAGCAGGCGATCGAACTGGTCAGCAAATATCGTAGCGTCCCGGTGTCTGACGGCACACGGCCGGATGGAATTTTCTTTGGCGATGAATGGCACAGCCTGGGGAACCTTGTCATCGCCATTGCTTCCGCGCTGCAATCGCAAAGCTACACTGATCTCCGCAACCTGCTGGAGAACATGTCCGCCAAGTGGAGCAAGCACTGGCTGATAGCCTATGCGCTGTCTGAGATCGAATATCACACCGGTTCCCGGGAGACTGCCCTGGAAATCCTGACTGAGAGCATCGGACTCAGAAGCTATTATCTGCCCTTGTATCGACTCTTGAGTGCCCGGCTGGATGAGGTCCAGCACGACAAGTCGGCACTCTCCGCCGTCCTGCAGCAAGCCTTCGGCATCGACATTGATTATTTGGATCGGCAGCCCGTTCCGTCCATATTCGACGTCTTGGGTTTAAAAATTGTGGAGACCGAGGAAGCCTTAGCATGAAAGCAGTCATTCTCGCAGGCGGACTGGGAACCCGTATTTCCGAAGAGTCGCATCTGCGCCCCAAGCCCATGATCGAGATCGGCGGCAAGCCAATCCTGTGGCACATCATGAAGATGTATGCCGCCCATGGCATCAATGATTTCATCATTTGCCTCGGCTACAAAGGCTATGTCATAAAGGAATACTTTGCGAACTACTTCCTGCACATGTCGGATGTCACCTTCGACATGGCCCGCAATGACATGGAAGTGCACTGCCGCAAGGCCGAGCCCTGGAGGGTCACGCTGGTGGATACCGGCGAGGATGCGCAGACCGGCGGACGGCTGCGCCGCGTGCGCGACTACCTGAAGCCGGGCGAGGCCTTTTGCTTTACCTACGGCGACGGCGTATCCGACATCGATCTCACCGCCGAAATTGCGTTTCACCGCAACCACGGGCGATGGGCGACGGTCGCAGCCGTGCAGCCGCCTGGCCGTTATGGCGCACTGGAACGTACCGCGGAAGGCATGGTTGCCGGCTTCGCGGAAAAACCACGCGGTGACGGTGGCTGGATCAACGGTGGCTTCTTCGTGCTCCAGCCCGAAGTCATCGATCTCATTGCCGACGACCAGACCGCCTGGGAACAAGCGCCGATGAAGGAACTCGCACGACTCGGCCACCTACTCGCATTTGAGCACCAGGGCTTCTGGCAGCCCATGGATACGCTGCGCGAGAAAACACAGCTCGAAGAATTCTGGCAGGCGGGATGCGCCCCCTGGAAGTGCTGGTGATGCGCGAATTGTCAGGCTATGCCGGCCGTTCGGTCTTCCTGACCGGCCATACCGGCTTCAAGGGTTCGTGGCTGGCGCTCTGGCTGCAGCGATTGGGCGCGCGCGTCAGCGGCTTTGCTCTGCCACCAGCCGGAGTAGTGAACCTGTTCACTTTGGCGACGCTGGAAGCAACGCTGCATACTCATCGGGAAGGGGACATTCGCGACGCCACGGCGCTTGGCGTCGCACTGCAAGCCGCGCAGCCTGAAATCGTTTTTCACCTTGCCGCGCAGCCGCTGGTGCGAGCCAGCTACCGCGACCCGGTGCAGACTTGGTCCACCAATGTCATGGGCACAGCGCACCTGCTTGAAGCCGTGCGCGCATGCCCGTCAGTTCGGGCAGTGGTAGTCGTTACCACTGACAAGAGCTATGAGAATCGCGAGTGGCATTGGGGCTACCGCGAAACCGACGCGCTTGGCGGCCACGATCCCTACAGCGCCAGCAAGGCTGGCGCCGAGCTAGTCGCCGCGAGCTATCGACGGGCGTTCCTAGAGGCCAGCGGCGTACTCGTCGCGACGGCCCGCGCCGGCAATGTCATCGGAGGCGGCGATTGGTCGGAGGACCGGTTGCTCGCCGACGCCGCACGCGCTGCCGCCGCAGGGCAGCCTTTGCAAATCCGGAATCCGGAAGCCACCCGACCCTGGCAGCACGTGCTCGAATCTCTGCGCGGCTACCTGCTGTTGGGCGAAAAGCTTTGGCAAGGCGCACAAGAATTTGCCACGGCTTTCAACTTCGGGCCCTCGGTCACCGATAACCTGCCAGTGTGCGACGTACTGACCCGCCTGCAACAGCATTGGCCGGCCCTTGAATGGGCCGTTGACCACACAGCGCGCGCCGCGGCGCCGCACGAAGCCCGCTACCTTTATCTCGACTCCTCCAAGGCCAGGCAAATGCTCGCATGGCAGCCACGCTGGTCGCTCGACAAGGCCCTGGAGGCAACGGCGCATTGGTATGCGGCCGTCCGGCAGGAGCCGGGGCGGGCGCGTGCCGTAACGGAAGAACAATTGGAAGAATTTTGCTCATGACAGACGCCATCACCCGCCACGGGACCTGTCGTGCCTGCGGTGCACCCCTGACACACACCTTTGTTGACCTCGGACTGTCACCGGTGTCCAACGCTTTCGTCAAAGCCGAGGATGCCGGAAAAGGCGAGATGTTTTATCCGCTGCACGCTCTGGTCTGCGATCAGTGCTGGTTGGTGCAGTTGGCCGATGTCACTAGGGCGGAAGCGCACTTTCATGACGACTACGCCTACTTCTCGTCGTTCTCTGCCTCGTGGCTCGAACACGCGCGTCAGTACGTCGGCGACATGACTGCGCGCTTTGGCCTGACCCGAGACAGCAAGGTGATGGAGATCGCCAGCAACGACGGCTACCTGCTTCAGTATTTTGTCCAGGCCGGTATCGAGTGCCTCGGCGTTGAGCCAACGGCCAACACTGCCGCCGCGGCGCGCGAGCGTGGGGTACCCAGCCGGGAAATGTTCTTTGGGCGGACCACAGCGCAAGCGCTGTTGGACGAGGGCTGGCAGGTGGATCTGTTGCTGGGCAACAATGTCCTCGCACACGTGCCTGACCTTAACGATTTCGTCGGCGGGATGCCACTGGTGCTGCGCCCAGAAGGCGTCATCACGTTGGAATTTCCACACCTGTTGTGCCTCATAGAGCAGACCCAATTCGACACGCTTTACCACGAGCACTTCTCCTACCTCTCGCTCAGCGCGCTGCTGCCGGTGTTCGCACGTGCCGGGCTGCGCGTATTCGACGTCCAGCATCTGCCCACGCACGGAGGCAGCCTGCGCGTGTTCGCATGCCACCAGGATGCTTCCCACCTTGCTTCAGCCGGTGTCCAGGCGTGCCTGGATGCCGAACTGAAGGCCGGCCTTACGACGCTGGCGCCATACCAGGCCTTCGCGGAAGCAGTGCGTGACGCCAAGCAAAACCTGCTCGACTTCCTGGTCGCCACGCGCCGCGCCGGCAAACGGGTAGCAGGTTACGGCGCGCCCGCCAAGGGTAATACCCTGCTGAACTACTGCGGGGTCGGCACTGACTTGATCGACTTCACGGTAGACCGTAATCCACACAAGCAAGGCACGCTGCTGCCGGGCTCACGAATTCCGGTACTAGCGCCAGCTGCCATCGACGCCGAACGGCCCGACTATGTGCTGATACTCCCGTGGAACCTGCGCGAAGAGATCGTCGGACAGATGGCCCATATCCGCGATTGGGGTGGTCAGTTCGTCGTGGCAATTCCCGAGATCCGCTGCCTGTGAACTTTACCGCCACCGACATTGCCGGCGCCTTCCTTGTCGCGCCGGATCTGCAGCGCGACGAACGCGGCCATTTCGGGCGGACGTGGTGCGAGGCCGAATTCCGCAACCACGGGCTGAACCCCCAGCTGACCCAATGCAATATCTCGCACTCGTTGCGTCGCGGCACGTTGCGCGGCATGCATTACCAGACTGCCCCGTACGCCGAAGCCAAGCTAATCCGCGTCACTCGCGGCAAGGTGTACGACGTGCTGCTGGACCTGCGACACGACACGCCCGGATTTGGCAAGTGGCAGGCGTTTGAGTTGGACGGTAGCGGCAACACCATGCTTTACGCGCCCGAAGGCGTCGCCCATGGATTCCAGACCTTGTGCGACGACACCGAACTCTTTTATCAGATGTCGGCGCCATACAGCGCCGGCCATGCTGCCGCGGTCCGCTGGAACGACCCGGCGTTTCAAATCCACTGGCCGCTGGAGAACCCCATCCTGTCTCCGCGCGACCAGCAGCATCCCTTGTGGACAACCCGACCAATTTCCGGAGACCTGACATGATTCCGATGTTCAAACCGCTGATCGAAGCCGAAGAGATCGAGGCCAGCCGCGAGGCGCTTGAACTCGGCTGGCTCGGCATGGGCAGCTATGTATCCGCTTTCGAGGAAGAAGTTAAGAAGGTCATTGGCGCCCCCGGCAAGCATGTGGCGGCGCTCAGTACCGGCACGGCGGGCCTGCACGTTGCGCTGCTGGTTGCCGGTGTCGGCCCAGGCGACGAGGTCATTGTTTCCTCATTCAACTGCTCGGCGGATTTCCAGGTCATCACACAAGTCGGTGCCGATATCGTCTTCTGTGACTGCGAGGAAGATACGCTGTGCATTGACCTCAAGCGTGCTGAAGAACTAGTCACCGAGCGGACCAAGGCAATCATCGTCATGGACTATGATTGCCTGCTTTGCGACCACGACGAAGTGGCTGCGTTCGCCAAGCGCCACAACCTGCGCGTGATCCACGACGCCGCACATTCGTTCGGCTCAAAGTACAAGGGCAAGCCGGTGGGTAGCTTCTCCGACATCTGCGTCTTTAGCCATGACCCGGTCAAGACGGTGACCTGTCTTGACGGCGGCACGATCGTCGTCAACACGGCCGAGGAGCTGAAGCTGGTGCACGAATTGCGCCTGTTGGGCATGCAACAGCCCGCGGCGGTGATGTACAAGAACCAGCGCGCCTGGACCTTCGACGTCGAGCGCGTGGGCTTCCGCTACCACATGATCAACATGCACGGTGCCGTCGGCCTCGCCCAGATCCGAAAGATCGAGATCATTTCCGAGACGCGCCGAAACGCATGCAAGGAATACAGCCGAGCACTGGCCGGGATTCCGCTGGTGCGGACGCCCAAATCGAGCTTCGAGGAAGTCAATCCCTTCCTGTACTACATCCGCGTTCCGGGAGAGCATCGCGACGCGCTGCGTGCCTATCTTAAGGAGAACGGCGTGGACACCGGCATTCACTGGCAGCCGGGCCACTGGTTTTCCCTATGGAAAGACTGCAAGGCAGGGGATCTTTCCGTGACTGACCGCGTCGGCAAGGAGATTCTGTCCCTGCCGCTGTATTCCAAGATGGATTTGGCCATCGTTCGCGAAGTGGCGGCCAAGGTGCGCGACTACTTCGAGCAAGTGGGGAACTGACGTGGCCGCGCACCATACTGGTCGGGAGTTGATCGCGAGCATCAAGGCAAGCGCCGGCGTCGGGCAGGTTGGCGTGGTCATCCCCGTCGGCGCGCCCATCATGGCGGTGCTGAGGCCGATCCCCACCCGGGCCGGCTGCATTGCCGAGACGGATCTGGAACTCCTAAGCGAATGGCGCAACCGCTACGTCAAGTCGTTCCTCACCGAGTTCCCTTCACATGCCCGGCGGACAGAGCGCTGGCTGGTCGATTATGTGCACTCCAACCCGTCCAAACTGCTGTTCATGGTAGAGAACCTCGACGGAATGGCACTTGGCCATGTTGGCATTGACTTTATCGACTGGGAGCGCGGCTATGGCGAGGCCGACGCCATTGTCAGCGGTGGCGCCTCGCCACCCGGGCTGATGAAAGAGGCACTCAGGACCATGCTGCACTGGGCCGAGCACCAACTCGGACTGCGACACCTGACAGTGCGGGTACGATCCGACAACACCGCCCTGGAGTTCTACCGCAAGGTGGGCTTTGTCGAGCAGAAGCGCGTACCCCTCAATGTGGAGCGCTCCCTGGAGATGGTGCGCTGGTACGAGGATCCAGCACTGGCAGATGCGCGGGCCTCGCTGGTCTACATGGACTATCGGCGCCAGCCATGAAGCTCATCGGCACCGATCGCGCCGGGCTCGCCAGCTACCTGCTGGCGCAGCTGGCCAACTTTTTCCCGGACGGTGCGGACCATCGCACGGCCATCGAACGCCACCTTGACGAGGCGCTGGCGCGGACCGGTCAATGCGTCGATGCCGTGAAGATGTGGCGGCCGGGCGAGTTCAACTATCTGCATTCGAGTCAGTACGCGACCTTCCTCTACTACCTGTCAAACACGATCTGGCGCGATAGGGACGATCCGAACGCATGTACGAAACTGTTCTGCCTGAACAAGGTGCTGAATGGCATCGACCTTTTCTATGAGGTCCGAATGCCGGATATCTTCCTCATCGGCCACTCGGTCGGCATCGTGCTGGCAAAGGCCACCTACGGCAACTACCTGGTGTTGTACCAAAACTCCACGGTCGGCAAGAACCATGGCATTGCGCCGGTGCTCGACGATGGCGTAGTGATGTACCCAAACTCGGCCATCATCGGTCGCAGCCATGTACGTACGGGATCAGTAATTGCCCAGGGAGTCGGTGTCGTGAACCGGGACACGCCGGGTAATTGCTTGGTGTTTTCTGGCCAAGCCGGTGATCTGGTCTACAAAGCAGCCGCGTCGCCTGCCGCTCAAGAATATTTTCGCTTCTGACGCCAGCAGCCAATCGAAAGGCAACTTCCTCACAGTAGAGGCGCCGGGACTGGCACGCAGAGCTGCTTGCGCTGACATGTTCATCAATTGCTGATACGCCTGCACCTTCCGGTTGCACGCTTGCAGCCTGACTGGAACGGCACATTGACCTTCTGCAACTCGATCATCACGTCACTGTTGGCCGCAGCACGCCGGGTGGCTGCCTGGTCTACGCTGGCAGCGGCGGAGATCGAGTCCACTAACCCACATGCCAGCGCACTGTAGAGGAATACTTCCGACTCTGACTCCGTCTGATTCGCCCGAGGCTACTGAATCCCGATGACCGGCATCCATCTCCCCCCCGGGCTGACTTCCGCCCAGACGCTCGATCCGCAGCAACTGCGCGCGGGCCTCAGCACGCTCGACAAGGTCGCGCTGCTCCAGCCCGTGCTGGATGCGTTCGAATCGGGCGTACAAAATTCGACCGACCAGGCCATCCGCAACAGCGAGGCGGCCAGGCTCGCCAATGGCCAGCCGGCCCAGGCCACGCTGTTGCCGGGCGCTTCGACGCGCGAATCGCTCAGTTTTGCCGCGCGCGCCATCCTGACGCTGATGGATGGCACGCCACCCGAGCCACTGCGCTCGGCCGGCCCGTTGCTGCCGACCCCGCCGACGGCCGGCAACGGCGCCACCGTGGCGACCGCGCTGGCAAACCTGGTGGATGAGAGCGGGCTGTTCTACGAATCGCACCTGTCGCAATGGGTAGCGGGCGCGCGTCCGCTGGCCAGCATCCTGCAGCAGCCGCAAGCGCCGCTCGCGCAACCGGTTCTGCCCAATGCGCCCTTCCTGCCGGCGGGCGCGAAGGCCGCGCCGGATGCACCAATGCTGACCTACAGCGGACCGTCGGGCTCCGCCAGTTCCACGCCGTCGGATCTGCCGCGTGCTGCCGGCCCGGTGACGATCCCCGCCTCGCAGTTGCTCGCGGAAGCGCTGGCGGCACCGGGCAATCCGCGCGTCGCCCACAACCATGCGCCTTCCGAACAAGGCGTGCGACAGGGCACGGGCTCGCACGCGGCTTACAGCAAGGACGCATCGCCCGCGGATGGCATGCCGTCGCGGCCTTCCGCAGCGTCGGTCGCCACACAGGCCTACCAGGCCACCGCCGATGCCGGGCGTGCCCCGGAACAGGTGGCAGCGGCGCGCCACAGCGTGTTGATGGATCTCAGCCCCGGCGCGGAACCCGCACCGCAGCAAGCGGCGCAAGGGCCCGCGATTCACCCGTCCACCGAAGGCGTGGTGCGTCAGCAGCTCGAACTGCTGGCGACCCAGCAGTTCCGCTTCGCCGGCGAAGCCTGGCCCGGCACGCCGATGGAGTGGGATATCACGCGCCACGAAGACGGCACGGCCGGGCAGGACGCATCGGACGCCGCGCGCCAGTGGTCCAGCCGCCTGCAGCTGCAGCTGCCGAAACTCGGCCTCGTGGAGGCCGTGCTGACGCTCGGTCCGAACGGCCTGGAAGCACGCCTGGCGACGGCCGAGACCGATGTCGCCGCACGCTTCATCGAGGCACGTCCGCAACTGCGCAGCCAGCTCGAAGCACAGGGCATCGCGCTGCAGCGCCTGAACGTGGAAACGCGCGACAGCATGGACAACGGAGACGCGGCATGAGCGAAGCCGATCCCGGGCGCGGCGCCGCTATCGCGCTGTCGTACCTGACGGACGACAAAGCGCCGCGCGTGGTGGCCAAGGGCTACGGCGTAGTGGCCGAGGCCATCATCGCGCGCGCGCGCGAGGCCGGCGTCTACGTGCACGGCTCGCCCACGCTCGTGAACCTGCTGATGCAGGTGGATCTCGACAGCCATATTCCGCCGCAACTGTACGTTGCGATTGCGGAGTTGCTGGCGTGGCTCTACCAGCTTGAAGCCGCCCCCGACGCCCCGGCCTGAATCCCGTTTCTCCCAAATGGAAACAGCCCCTGCCCGCTTGCGCGGCGCAGGGGCTGCCTGATATCCGGTCTGCCGGCGCCATGCCGGCATGGCCTTACACCGGCATATTCATCATTTCCTGATACGCCTGCACCAGCCGGTTGCGCACCTGCACCCCGGTCTGGAACGACACATTGGCCTTCTGCAGTTCGATCATCACGTCATTGAGCGCGACGCCCGGCTTGCCGACTTCAAACGCTTCGGACAGTCCGTAGGCGCGTTCCTGCGTGGCATTGATACGGCTCAGGCTGCGCTGCAGTTCGCCGGCAAAGCCGCCCGCGGCGGCCGGTGCGGCCGCCTGCGCGCTGCTGCCGGCAGCGGTCTGGGCCAGGCCGCGCAGTTGCTGCAGCATGCCTTCGATGGGAGAGAGCGTGGTCATGGAGCGGGTTTCCCTGCCGGCCCTGGTCGATGGACCAATGCCGGATCCTGTTGTTTGACTGTTGTTAGACGATGGGCAGCACGCAAACGCGGTCGAAACATGCCGCAACAATCACATTGCAGCCGATTCACGCGCACTCGCCACCCAATTTCAGCGGGGCAAGCGTACCTGCCGCCCGGCCCCCTCCATCAGCCGAAATCGGGAGGAAAACCCGGCCTATTCACCAGATTGTGGGCACCCGCGTTGACCGATCATCGCTACCGTGCCGGAAAGGCGCGGGCTTCGCCTTGCGTTTCCCGTCCGGCACGGTGTTCCAGAACAACCATCCCGGGAGTACGCGTGTTTTCTCAGCAGCCTGAAGTGAGCCGTGCCGATGCAAGGCGTGCCGACGTCCATGGCGGTCACCTGCGCCAGTGCGATCGGGGCAACGGCCCGTCCGCGGCCGGAGTGCGCGCATGACCGCGGCGGTTTCGCTGCCCGGCCGCCCGGGTGAAATGCTCGATCGGCTCAAGGCCAATCCGAAGCTGCCGCTGATGCTGGGCGGCGCGGCGCTGGCCGCGGCCATCGCCGTCGGGGTGCTGTGGTCGCGTGCGCCGGACTACAAGGTCCTGTACAGCAATCTGTCCGAGCGCGACGGCGGCGCAGTGCTGCAGTCGCTGCAGCAGATGAATATGCCGTACAAGTTCGCCGAAGGCGGCGGCGCGGTGATGGTGCCAGCCGACAAGGTGCATGAGACGCGCCTGCGCCTGGCCTCGCAGGGCCTGCCCAAGAGCGGCACCACCGGCCTGGAACTGATGGACAACCAGAAGTTCGGCATCAGCCAGTTCGCCGAACAGGTCAATTACCAGCGCGGGCTCGAGGGCGAGCTGGCGCGCTCGATCGAGTCGATCGCCGCGGTGCAGTCGGCGCGCGTGCATCTGGCCATCCCCAAGCCGACGCTGTTCGTGCGCGAGCGCCAGAAGCCGACCGCATCGGTCGTGCTGCAGCTCTACCCGGGCCGCGCCATCGATGAAGGCCAGGTCGCGGCGATCAGCCACCTGGTGTCGTCGAGCGTGCCGGAACTGACGCCGAAGGCGATCTCGATTGTCGACCAGCACGGCAACCTGCTGTCGAACAGCAGCAACGAGCGCATGCTCGACGCCACCCAGCTCAAGTACGTACAGGCGCTGGAACAGAACTACCTGAAACGCATCGAATCGATCCTGACGCCGATCGTCGGCAAGGACAATGTGCGCGCACAGGTGACGGCCGACGTCGATTTCTCGATC
>JACXTT010004653.1_pt1 | contig 20300 bp, 16 predicted proteins | sample 9270951 | NCBI WGS metagenome assembly JACXTT01 (sample SAMN15532306, study PRJNA645909) | rock metagenome | isolation source: weathered quartz diorite | place: Puerto Rico | collected 2017-06-21
GCGTGCTGCCGGCGCATCCGGGGGCGCATCCGGCATCACGGCCGGCACGGGCGCCTCGAGCGCCTCGTCCAACGGCACGGGCGGCGACGAGCGCGTGCCGGAACGATCCCGGTCGATCGCGACCTCGCCGGCCGTTGGCATCTTCCAGCCCGGCTCGCGCGCCGCTTCCGGGACCCGCGTCCGGGCCGGCGACAGCCTCGGCGCGGTGAACGTGCTCGGCGTTCCGCAGGACGTGCTCGCGCCGGTCGACGGCGTCGTTGGCTCCACGCTCGTCGACCCCGGCGACGCCGTTGAGTACGGCCAGGAGCTGATCAGGATCGAGCTCGCCGCGGCACCGCCCGCGTCGGAGGCGCGCTCATGACGAGGGCTGCCTGATGTTCCGCCGCATCCTCATCGCCAACCGGGGCGAGATCGCGCTGCGCATCCTGCGGGCCTGCCGGACGCTCGGCGTCGAGGCCGTCGTCGCGTACAGCGAGGCCGATCGCGATTCGCTGCCGGCGCAGCTCGCCGACGAGGCGATCTGCATCGGGCCGGCGGACGCGCGGCGGTCGTACCTCTCGGCCCCCGCGGTGATCTCCGCCGCCCTGGTCACCGGCTGCGACGCGGTCCACCCGGGCTACGGCTTCCTGTCTGAGGACGAGACCTTCGCCGAGGTGGTGCGCGCCCACGACCTGACGTTCATCGGGCCGCCGCCGGAGGTGCTCGACCGGTTCGCCTCCAAGGAAGGCTCGCGACGGCTGCTCGGCGGCTTTGGGCTGCCGACCATTCCCGGCTCGGACGGGATGCTGCGCGATGACGAGCACGCCCTCGCCGAAGCGGAGCGCATCGGCTACCCGGTGCTGATCAAGCCCTCGGCCGGCGGCGGCGGCAAGGGCATGCGCATGGTCCGGACCTCGCGGGAGCTGGAGTCGGCCATCAAGATCTGCCGCTCCGAGGCGAAGTCGGCGTTCGGCGACGACTCGCTGTACCTCGAGAAGTGGCTCGACGACAATCGCCACGTCGAGGTCCAGGTCGCGGTCGATCGCTATGGCGCGGGGATCCACCTCGGCGAGCGCGACTGCTCGGTCCAGCGTCGTCACCAGAAGATCCTCGAGGAATCGCCGACGCCGGCGATGTCGCCCGAGGCGCGCGCGGCCCTCGCGGAACGCGCGGTGCGAGCCGTCGTCTCCGCCGGCTACGAGAACGTGGGGACCCTGGAGTTCCTCGTCGACGGCGAGGGAAACGCCTACTTCATCGAGATCAACTGCCGCATCCAGGTCGAGCACCCGGTCACCGAGGTGCTGACCGGCACGGACATGGTCGCCCTGCAGATCGGCATCGCCGCCGGCGAGCCGCTCGGCCTGCGCCAGTCGGACATCCGGCTGGACGGCCACGCGATCGAGTTCCGCATCAACGCCGAGGATCCCGCCGCCGACTTCCGGCCGGGCGCCGGCGTCATCGAGCGGTACCACGCGCCGGGCGGGCCGTGGGTCCGGATGGACTCGCACCTGTATGAGGGCTACGAGGTCCCGCCGTACTACGACTCGCTGCTCGGCAAGCTCATCGTCTGGGGTCCTGATCGGGACGCTGCGATCGCTCGCGGTCGCGCGGCGCTCGAGGAGCTGCTGATCGACGGCGTCACGACGAACATCGAGATCCACCGTGCGCTGCTCGAGAACGACGCGTTCCTCGAGGGCCGGATGACGACGAACCTGCTCGATCGCATCGGCGGGGCGGCGTTCCTCGCCGCCGCCTCCGGGGCCCGTACATGACCGACACCGCTGAGCGCACGGAGGCACCGCCGAGCACCGACGCGCTCGCACCTGCCGGCATTGTCCACACGACGCGCGAGATCGAGGCGCTCATCCCGCACCGTTGGCCGATGCTCATGGTCGACCGGATCGTCGAGTACGACCCGGAGTCGAAACGGATCGTCGGGATCAAGGGCATCACCGCGACCGAGTGGTGGGCGCAGGGCCACTTCCCCGGCCTGCCGATCCTGCCGGGCGTGCTCCAGGTCGAGGCGCTCGCCCAGACGATGGCGGTGTACGTGGCCAAGCAGCCGGGATTCGGTGACCGGATCGGGTTGTTCGCCGGCATCGACGAGGTGCGCTTCAAGCGAATCGTCGTGCCCGGCGACGTGCTCCGACTCGAGATCACGATGGAGAAGCTCGGCAGCCGCTTCGGCAAGGGCCGCGGTGTCGCCAGCGTCAACGGCGAGGTCGCCTGCGAGGGGGTGTTGAGCTTCATCATCCCGCCGGAGGGCGTTCTTCGATGACGGCGCCCCGCCGATGAGCACGCGGATCGCGGTGCTGTCGGACGTCCACGGCAACGTCGCCGCGCTCGAGGCCGTGCGTAAGGCGCTCAAGCGTGAGAAGCCCGATGTCACGCTCATCGCCGGCGACCTCGTGATGAACGGGCCGGAGCCGGGCGCGACGGTCGACGCGGTCCGGGAGATGGAGCGCGACGGCGCGATCGTGGTCCAGGGCAACACCGATGTCGCCGTCGCCGACGCCGACTACGCGGCGGCCTTCCCGTGGCTGCTGGACGCGGGCGTTTCGGACGCCATCCGAGCCGCCGCGGAGTGGGCCCACGACGCGCTCGACGACGAGCAGCTCGCCTGGCTCCGCCGACTCCCGTCGGAGCGGCGGGTGCGGATCGGCGACGACCTCGTTCTCGCGACCCACGCCTCGCCCGGCTCGCAGACGCAGGGCTTCGACCGCGACCTCGACCCGTCGACCACCCTGGAGCGGATCTCGCGCACGGACGCGCGCCTGATCTGCTGCGGCCACACCCACATCCCGGACGTGCAGGAGTTCGGCTGGAAGGTCGTCGTCAACGGCGGCAGCGCGGGCTACGTCTTCGACGGCGACCCGACGGCCTCCTTCGCGCTCGTCACGCTCGACGGCGCCGCCACACCCGCCTCGGACCGCGAGGACGACGTCGACGAGGACATCGACAGCGACGATCGCCCCGCCATCACCGCCGAGATCAAACGAGCCGACTTCGACGTCCTCGCCGTCTCGAACGCGATCTCCGCCCGTGGTCTGCCCGGCGACGTCTACCGCGCCGCGACCGTCCGAACCGGCAAGCTCGTCCGATGAAGAACGGCCGTCGCGTCGTCGTGACCGGGATGGGCGCCTTGTCCGCGCTCGGGCCGGATGTCGCCTCGACATGGGATGGGCTGCTCGCCGGTCGGTCGGGCGTCGACACGATCCAGTCCTTCGACCCGAGCCGCGTCGACTCGAAGATCGCCGCGGAGGTCCGCGACTTCGACCCGAGCGGCGTGCTCGATCGCAAGGACCAGCGCCGCACCGACCGCTACATCCAGTTCGGCCTCGTCGTCGCCCGCCAGGCGCTGGACCAGGCCGGCCTGCCGGGCCGCATCGACGGGCCGCTCGCCGAGCGGACCGGGGTGTTCCTCGGCTCGGGTCTCGGCGGCGTCGCAACCCTGTTCGACAACGTCCTGGTCATGGCCGAGCGCGGACCGGACCGGATCAGCCCGTTCTTCATCCCGATGGGCATCGCCAACGTCGGCTCCGGCCAGATCGCGATCAGCTTCGGCATGCTCGGTCCGAACTTCGCGATCGTGTCCGCCTGCGCGACGGGTGCGCACGCGATCGGCGAGGCGTGGGAGACCATCCGGCGCGACGACGCCGACGTGATGCTCGCCGGCGGCTCCGAGGCGGCGATCCACGAGGCGGTGCTGGGCGGCTTCTCGTCGATGAAGGCGCTGTCGACCCGGAACGACGACCCGAAGGCAGCCTCGCGGCCCTTCGACCGCGGCCGCGACGGCTTCGTCATCGGCGAGGGCGCCGGGATGCTCGTGCTCGAGGAGCTGGCCCACGCCGAGAAGCGCGGTGTAGAGCCGCTCGCCGAGCTCGTCGGCTACGGCGCCACGGCCGATGCGGCGCACATCACCCTGCCGGCCCCAGGCGGGATCGGCGCGGTGCGCGCCGGTCGCCGGGCGCTCGAGAAGGCGGGCGTGGCTCCGGAGGAGCTCGACCACGTCAACGCCCACGCGACGTCCACGCCGGAGGGCGACGGCGCGGAGCTGCAGGCCCTCTCGACCCTGCTCGGGGAGCACGGTCCGGCCGTCTCGATCTCCGCCCAGAAGTCGATGCTCGGGCACACCCTCGGCGCCGCCGGCGCCCTCGAGTCGATCGCGACCATTCAGGCGATCCGCGATGGCGCGGTCCCACCGACGATCAACCTCCACGATCCGGATCAATACGCCGACGGCCTCGACCTGACCCCGAACAAGGCAACCAGGCGACCGATCCGGGTGGCGCTCAACAACTCCTTCGGCTTCGGCGGCCAGAATGCGGCGCTGATCTTCAAGCGGTGGGAAGGATGAGCAAAGCCGACGTCGACGGCGACGAATCCCTCCTTGCGCTCATCGACAAGCTCGCCGGCCTCCTCGAGCTGACCGAGCTCAACGAGCTCGAGGTCCAGGTCGGCTCGACCGGCCTCGTCCTGCGCAAGCCGTCGGCGGTGCCGCAGATGGTGCCCGCCACCGTGGCGGCAAGCGGAGCCGGGGCCGCCGTCGCGCAATCGGACGGCGCAGCGCCCGGAGGAGCTCCCGCGACCGACGGCGCCTCCCCGGCCACCCCGGCGCGCCCGGCCGTGATGGCGCCACTCAGCGGCATCTGGTACGGCTCGCCCGCGCCTGGCTCGGCGCCCTACGTGAGCCCCGGCGGTGAGGTGGCCGTCGGGCAGGTCGTCGGCCTGATCGAGGCCATGAAGCTGTTCAACGAGATCAAGAGCGACCTCGCCGGTCGCGTCGTCAAGATCCACGCCGAGAGCGGCAAGCTCGTCCGCGCCAAGCAGCCACTGATCGAGGTCGAACCGCTATGAGTCACGAGATGAACGGGTCTCGCCCGGCGCTAGCCTCGGCCGGGGGACCAATTCGCGCCCACGTGACGGGCTGGGGCCGTTACGTCCCGAGCCAGGTCCTGTCCAACGCCGACCTCGAAAGGATGGTCGACACGTCGGACGAGTGGATCGTCACGCGCACGGGTATCCGCGAGCGGCGAGTCGCCGCCGCAAGCGAGACGACCGCATCGATGGCTTCCGTCGCGGCGCTGCGTGCCATCCACACCGCCGGCATCGACCCGGACGACATAGACCTCATCCTGCTCGGCACCCTCACGCCGGACTACTGGATGCCCTCGACCGCGGCGCTGGTGAAGGAAGCGATCGGGAACACTCGGGCGGCGGCGATGGATGTCGCGGCCGCGTGCTCCGGCTTCGTGTACGGCTTTGCGACGGCGCAGGCCTGGATCGAGGCGGGTCTCGCCAGGCACGTGCTGGTGATCGGGGCCGAGCTCCTCACCCGCTTCCTCGACTACTCCGACCGGTCGACCTGCATCCTGTTCGGCGACGGCGCCGGCGCGGCCGTGCTGTCGGCATCGACCGAGCCCGGCGGGAGCCTCGGTGTGGAGCTCACCACCGAGCCGCAGGGCGCCTACATGATCTGGCTGCCCGCCGGCGGCGCGAAGAGCCCGCCCTCGGCCGAGACGATTGCCCGAGGCGAGCACTTCATCCGGATGGAGGGCAAGGAGACCTATCGCTTCGCGACGAGGACCCTCGCCTCGACGGCGCTGGAGTCCGTGCGCAAGTCCGGCCTCGAGCCCGACGACATCCGGCTGTTCATCCCGCATCAGGCCAACATCCGGATCATCGAGGCGGTGGCGAAGGGCCTCGACCTGCCGATGGAGCGGATGTACACGAACGTCGACAAGTACGGCAACACATCCGCGGCGTCGGTGCCGATCGCGATGGCGGAGGCGGTCAACGAGGGCCGCATCGACGTCGGCGACCGGATCACGATCGTCGCCTTCGGCGCCGGGTTCACCTCGGGCGCCGTGACGATCGAGTGGACGGCCGATCCGGCACGGGGGCGCGACGCCGACGCGAAGATCCGACCCGAAGACGTCCACGTTCGACTGCCGGTCGATTGGGACTCCGTGGACCCGATCCCGCCCGCGCTCGCCGAGCTCATGGCCCGCCCGAGTGAGGTCAACCCGCCGCTCGACGACGTGGTCCCAGGAGAGCCGGAGCCCGCCTCGCGCCCGGTCGCGCGCTAGCGGCCTGGCGCCGTGTCCGGCTCCGTCAGTCACGCATCCGGCGCCGAACGTGGAATGACGTTTCGCGAGGGTCCAGGCAGTCGCCTGGCTCACCCAATACACATCATCCGGGTATCTGACACAGCACGATGAGCATCGCTGAGCCGGGGAGGGCGCCATGATCGATCTGTCTGGAAAGGCGGCTGTCGTGACAGGCGGCTCGCGGGGCATCGGCAGGGCGATCGCACTGCGCCTCGCGCGGCAGGGCGCAGACGTCGCTTTCAGCTATCGCGGCAACGAGGCCGCCGCGAAGGAGACAGCGGCAGCGATCGAGGCGCTCGGGCGAAGGGCGCTCCCGGTCCAGGGCGACGTCAGCGATCCTGAAACCGCCGATGCGCTGATCAAGGCGGCGCTCGAGGCGTTCGGCAAGGTCGACATCCTCGTCAACAACGCCGGGATCACGCGCGACGACCTGATCATGCGCATGTCGCTGGACGACTGGCGCTCTGTGCTCGAGACCAACCTGTTCGGCGCCTTCTACGCGATCAAGGCCGTCACCCGGCCGATGCTCAAGGCCAAGGGCGGCCGCATCGTGAACATCACCTCGGTCTCCGGGCAGGCCGGGCAGACGGGCCAGGCCAACTACTCGTCGGCGAAAGCCGGACTCATCGGGCTGACGAAGGCCACCGCGCGCGAGCTCGCCTCGCGCAACATCACCTGCAACGCCGTCGCGCCCGGCTTCGTGCTCACCGAGCTGACCAAGGATCTGCCCGAGGCCCTCCAGGCGCAGCTCACCGAACGGACGCCCCTCGGCCGATTCGGGACGGTGGAGGAAATCGCCGACGCCGTTGCGTTCCTCGTCAGTGACGAGGCCGCGTTCATCACCGGCCAGGTCCTCGCCGTCGACGGCGGCCTGGTCATGATGTAGGCGTTCTCCTGGTGACTGCGCAGGATCGATACAAGGCCATGCTGCGGGATGAGATCGCACCCGAGCTGCGGAAGCGTGGCTTCCAGGGCAGCGGGACGGCATACGTGCTGCCCGACGACGATGACTGGCTCCAGGTAGGTTTCCAGTCATCGAAGTGGAATTCGTCCGATCAGGCTGCGTTCACGGTTCACGTCTCCGTCGTGGGAAAGGACACGTGGAGCCGATTTGCCTCGGGGTGGGGGATGAAGGGCAGGCCCAACCCGAACGCCGCCTATCCGGTCGGGTCCGCGTGGCGGCTCCCGCCACTGGTCTTCGGCGCCGATCGCTGGTGGCAGGTCCTCGACACGCCTGGCCAGTCGGCCGGCGTCGCCGCGGAGGTGCTCGACGCCATCGATCGAGTGGGACTGCCTTGCCTTCGGACGAGGGGCGCCTCCGTCGCACCCTGATTCCGGCGCGTCCATGCGCCACCCCACCCGATCCACGATCGGGATCGGGCTGGCAGTGACGCCCGGAACCGGCGATCCTTCCCAAGCGAAGTGACCGCGGCACCACCGCCTCGCCCGAGCCGCCCGACCGGCGATCCGTCGATCCGGCGGACCTGGTGGCTGCTCGCCGGCGCGTTCCTCGTGCTTGCCCTGATCAGCGGACTGCGGCTCGTGGTCTTCCGAGACCCGATCGACTTCCTGACTGCGGCCCTCGTGATCGTGGCGGCAATCGCGGCGGTTGCCCACCGGAATGCGGTCGGCGGGCTCGAGGCGCGCGGTCGCGGTGAGGCCGAGAGCTTCGCCCGCATCCTGCGCGGCCTGTCGCGCTCAGTATCGGCCGACGCGATCGTGTCGGCGATGGTCGAGGACCTCCTCGACGCCACGCACGCAGACCACGTCGTCCTCGTCCGACGGCGACCGGGCGGTGCTGCCCTGGAGGCGACGCTCGTCACCCGCCGCAGCGGCGTCCCACAAGCGACGACGATCCTGCCGGCGTCGCTCCTCGACGAGTCGGCCGACGACGGGGCGGGGGAGTCCGCCGGCGTGCCGGTCGGGCCCGGGATCGCGGAGGTGCCGGCTCGCGGCGGCGACGGACCGATCGCGCTGCCGCGTGTGGCCCGGCGCGCGTCCGACGTCGGTGGGCCACGGATGCTGGCCCGACGCGCCGCCGCGGAGGCCTACGCGCTTCTCCGCGACGTCGGGCTGCCGCTGCCGGCGATGATCACCGAACGCGGCAGCGCGAAGGCGTCGGAGGTCCTCGCCCGCGGTCGACAGGCGGCGATCACGGAGCGCCTGGCGGATCGGGTCCGTGCGGCATTCGGGCTCGCGCACACGCTGAGCGCCCCGCTGCGCTCCTCTGACGGCGTCGTCGGCGCCATCGTCCTGTCCCGTCGCGAACGCAGTGCCTGGCCGGAAAGCTCGCGGCGGTTGCTTCGCGTCGCCGCGGGGGAGACGGCGGCCGCGCTGGAACGGGCCGACTCATTCCGAGCCGCGGAGGCGAGCGCCGCGACGGATCCGCTGACGGGCCTGCCGAACCGGCGCTACTTCGACGAGTTCTCATCGCTCCTCGCCACCCGCCGCCGCTCGGGCGACGCCATGGCCGTGCTCATGATCGACATCGACAAGTTCAAGGGCCTCAACGACACGTACGGCCACCCGACCGGCGACCAGGTGCTCAAGTCCGTCGCCGCCGCGATTACGGCGGCAGTCCGCGATCAGGACGTTCCAGCCCGGATCGGCGGCGAGGAGTTCGCCGTGCTGCTCCGGAATCCCGGACCGGAGGTGGCCGTCGAGATCGGGGAGCGGGTTCGCCAGTCGGTGCGCGAGCTCGACCTCACGTCGCTCGGCGTGCCCGGCGTCAGCGTGTCGGTCGGCGTCGCGAACGCATCCGACGCGGACGAATCGATCCAGGCGCTGCTCGATCGCGCCGACCACGCCCTCCTGCGCGCCAAACGCGCCGGCCGGGATCGCGTGATCGCCGGGTAGCCGGGTAGCCGGGTGGCGAGCCTCGACCTTCTTGCCATTTCGACACCCAGGGTCGGCTCGGCATCCAAGAGTCGCCACGGACCCGGGACGCAGCCGGTTCCGGGGTCGATCCACGTTTGGCTTGAGGCTTCCAAAGGCGCCAAGGCCCTCACAAGCGCGATGCTCGCTGCCTAACCGACCACCGGTGTCGATTTGGCAGAAAGCTGCCCCACAAGGCGGTCCGTACCATCAGGTCGATGCCCGACCAGGACGTGAGCGCCGACCCCGTGCTCGACCATGTCGTCGACGAGGAGGCCGAGGCGGAGGCCGCCACACAGGGGCAGCAGCGCGCGGCGGGCGACGTCCCGCTGCTGAGCAACGGCGAGCTGGCGCAGGTGTTCCACGACATCGGCGACCTCCTCGAGGTCAAGGGCGAGCTCGTGTACAAGGCGGTGGCGTACCACCGCGCAGCCGACGCCATCGGGCGCTCGCCGGTCGAGGTCGCGCGCGCCTACCGGGCAGGCAAGCCGCCGAACATCCCCGGCGTCGGCAAGGCGATCGCCGACAAGCTCGAGGAGCTGGCGAGGACCGGCCGCTCCGAGTACCGCGACAAGCTCCTCGCCGAGTTCCCGACGACGCTGCTCGAGATGCTCCGGCTCCCCGGCGTCGGGCCGAAGACCGTCCGCCAGCTGTACCGCGAGCTTGGGGTGAAGACCGTGGACGAGCTCCGCGTCGCAGCGGAGTCGCATCGCATCCGCGACCTGAAGGGCCTCTCGGAGCGCACCGAGCAGCTGATCCTCGAGGGCATCGCCCGCCTCGAGCGCCGGGAGGGCAGGCTGCTCCTCAACCAGGCGAAGGTCCTCGTCGACGAGATCGGCGACGGCCTCCTGGGCGTGCTCGACGTTGAGCGCATCATCCCGGCCGGCTCATACCGCCGTCGCAAGGAGACGATCGGCGACCTCGATCTCCTCGCAGAGACAGACAACCCCGACGAAGTGGTCGATGCGTTCTGCCGGCTGCCGTCGGTCGAAGCCGTCCTCGGACGAGGGCTGCACAAGGCCGCGGTCCGGATCGGAGGGCGCGGCCCGCAGGTCGACCTGATGGTGATGCGCCCCGGTCAGGCCGGCACGTACCTCATCCACTTCACCGGCTCCAAGGAGCACAACGTCCGGCTCCGGGCGATGGCCCGTGACAAGGGCTGGAGCCTCAGCGAGTACGGCTTCGCCCGGATCGACGACGCCGGCGAGATCATCGCCGCGGCGGATGGTGGCGAGCTCCGCGTCTTCGCCACCGAGGCCGAGGCGTACGAGTTCCTCGCGCTGCCGTTCATCGAACCGGAGCTCCGCGAGGATCGAGGCGAGATCGAAGCGGCGCTTGCCGGCACCCTGCCCACACTGGTGACCGAGGCGGATCTCCAGGGCGACCTGCACTCGCACTCCGACTGGTCGGACGGTTCGATGCCGGTCGAGACGATGGCCGAGTTCGCACGCGGCCGGGGCCACGCCTACCAGGTCATGACCGACCATTCCCAGTCGCTGGCGATCGCGCGTGGCCTGACGCCCGACAGGGTCGAGGACGAGCGCGCGCTGATCCGCTCCCTCAACGAGCGCTTCGCGCGCGACGAGGCCGACGGCACTGCTCCGCCCGAGACGAACCCGGAGGGCTTTCGGCTGCTCCACGGTTGCGAGCTCGAGATCCGGGCGGACGGCCAGCTCGACTACCCCGACGAGCTGCTCGCGACCTTCGACCTCGTCGTCGCCTCGCTGCACGTCGCCCGTCGCCAGACCCGTGCCGAGCTCACCCAGCGCGTCCTCAACGCGATCGAGAACCCGCACGTCGACGTCATCGCCCATCCCGCGGGTCGGATGATCGGCACGCGCGACGACCTCGACCTCGACTGGGACACCGTCTACCGGGCTGCGGCGCGAACCGGCACGGTGCTCGAGATGAACGGCTCGCCGCACCGGCTCGACCTGTCCGTCGAACGGGCACGGCGAGCGCTGGAGCTGGGCTGCTTCCTGTCGATCGACTCGGACGCGCATCACACGCGCGAGTTCAGCTACCTCGGCTGGGGAGTCTCGCAGGGGCGCCGGGCCTGGGTCCAACCAGCGGATGTGCTGAACACCCGCTCCCGTGCGAAGCTCCTCGCCTGGCTGGCACAGGCGAAGCCACGGGCCAGGCCGGAGCCGGGCGTGGAGCCGGGCCGGTCGCGCCGCGTACCATCCCGCGCGTGAACGGCGAGAGCGGGGCTCGCGACCTCGCGATCACCGTCGGCGTGATCGTGGCGCTCTCGAGATTCGCCCCGGAGGGCTTCGTCTGGCCGATCGCCGTCGTCCTCCTCGCGGCGGTGTATCTCGGCACGCTGCAGATCGTCGGCGAGGCGGACCCGGCGGCGCAGAGCGCCGGCGTGCCGGTCGAGTCCGTGTTCCTGCCCGCCGCGGCCTCGCTCGCGGCGCTGGGCGCGATTCGCCTGGTGCCGACCGGGGTCGTCCTGGCGCCGGCGTTCCTCCTCGCCGGCGGGCTGGTCGGGCTCACCCTGGTGACCGAGCTGCGCCTTGCGGGTGCGAGCGGTCCGCCGTCGAGCACCGATCGGACGGTGGTCCTCGTCGAGATCCTGCTGGTCGGCTTCCTCGGCTTCGCCGGCGTCGCGGCACTCGTGCCGGGCGGACTGCCACAGCCCGGCGACCCGACGGGCGGCTCGATCCCGGCGCCCCTCGCCTGGGTCGCCCAGGCCGGCGGCGACGCGCTGATCGCCTTCCTGCTCGCGTACCGCGCCGCCGCCCTCCGAACCTCGAACTTCCGCGACGTCGCCTGGTTCGCTGTCACCGGCGCGGCGGTCGTCGCGATCGCCGCCGTCGCCCTCCGGTCGATCGAGATTCCGCGCATCCTCGGCCCCGCGCTCCTGGTCCTCGTGTTCTTCCTGTGGGACGCGATCCACAGCGGTGGCCGCACGCGCCGCCGTCGCGACCCGTGGCGGATCTGGGAGACGGCGCTCCTTGCGGTCCTCGCCATCGCAGTTATCGGCTGGACCCTCGGCCAGCGGGGCGTCTAGGTATCGGAGTTCAGAAGAGGAACCAATCGGCGATCGCCAGGTTCGTGGGCGGGAGAATTGCCTCCGATGCCAGCATCAGACCTATCGGCGCCGAGAGACGCCGACCCTGCGCGAGGCCGCAGGCAACCATGACTCGCGCGGTCCCGGGAACCTCCACCCACGACTCCGGATCATTTTCGAGCTCGACGCCGAGGACAGCGGCTGCGGTCGGTGCATCGACGGCGGCCAGGGGTCCAATCCGATGGGTTGGCCCGAGGTAGGAGTAGGCGACGATATCTCGGCCATCGGTGCATAGCGTCCGAGTCCGTCTGAGCCCGAGAAACGCGTGATCGACCTGACGGTCGGTGCCATAGGCACCTTCGTCCAGCCGACGCAATGCGGCAGTCTCGCCGTCGGCGTCGGCAACTGGCACGACGCGGGGGCCGACCTGTCGATCCCTGCGCCCGATCCCTTCGGCGGCCGGCCGGGCAGCCGCGCCGGGCGGCGGATCGAGCGACAACATCGGCGTCGTCGGCACCAGCCCGTGCCGCGCGTAGATGGTGTTCGACCGGGGCTGGATGGAATCGGTCAGGGTGACCTGCCGCGGCGGCGCGTCAGCGTGGGCGAGCTCGAAGAGTCGCTGGCCGATCCCGCTTCCCTGGGAGTCCGGATCGACGAACAGCGTGGCGAAATACCACAGGTCGCCACGCGCGAGCGCGGCAGTGAAGCCGATGACCGTTCCGTCCTGGTCGGCCACCCAGCAGCGCCCGGGATCGTGTTGGAGCAGGTGCGCGAACGTTGGGGTGAACGTCTCGATCGGTCGGTCCTGCCACGCGAAATTGTGGCGCTGGACGAGCGCACCCTCGGCTCGTAGGAACACGCGGGCCTCCGCGTCGAGGTCGGCCTCGGTCGCCGGACGGAACACGACGCGGTCGAGCGTTGCGGCCAATTCTCTCCTCGGCGAGAACTCTACGCGTGTGCGACTGCTCCGTGGCTTTGGGTCCCATCCACTGCGTGGCCGAAGCCCGAGGTTGACGACGTCGATGCCCGGCCGCTCGCCTCGGGGCGGACCCTCGGCTAGAATGCATCGCCCCTCCGAATTCGAACCCGAACGTCCGCTGCGACGGCGGATGTGCGCCCGCGAGCCCCAGCCCGAAAGGATCTGATCAGTGACCTTCCCCGAGACCGAGGCGACCAGCCCCGCCGCGACCACCCGGATCAAGCGCCAGTTCGCCGAGCAGGCGATCGCCAGCGCCGCGGCCGGCCAGTGGTCCGATGCGGCCGACGTGAACCGCAAGCTCCTTGAGTTGGGGCCCGACGCGGAGGCCGAGAACCGGCTCGCCAAGGCCCTGTGGGAGCTCGGTGAGCTCGGCTCGGCGCGCGAGCACTACCAGGCCGCGCTCGCCCTCGACCCGACCAACCGCATCGCCGAGCGCAACATCGACCGTCTCCGGACGCTGCTGGTCGCGGCAGGCGAGAAGACCGTGCCGGCCATGGATGGCTCCAAGGCTCCCGTCCGGATCTTCGTCGAGGAGACCGGCAAGACCGGCTTCGCCCACCTCCTCGACCTGCCCGATCCGAAGAAGCTCGCGCAGGTGAACCCGGGCGACACCGTCGAGCTCCAGCCCGAGGGCAACCGGCTGATCGCCATCAGCAACGGGATGCGGATCGGCGTTGTCGAGCCGCGGGTCGCGGCGCGGCTGCTCAAGCTCCTCGCCGACGGCAACAAGTACCTCGCCGGCGTGACGTCGCTCGGCGCGCAGGACGTGCGGATCATCATCCGCGAGGTCTACCAGGACCCGCGCAACTACGGGAAGGTCAGCTTCCCGACCGCGGCCAAGTCGACCGACCTTCGGCCATATACGAAGGGCACGCTCCTGCGCGAGGACGAGGAGCTGGAAGAGGACCTCGAGGACGACATCGAGGACGAGGAGATCACCGACCTCGAGAGCGTCATCCCGCCCGAGGACACCACCGAGGAGGCGTTCGTCGAGGAGGTCGAGGAGGTCGAGGAGCAGTAGCTCCTGGCTTCCGTTGCCGCTCGCACCGCCGGGGCGGCGTCTTTCGGCCAAATCGACACCCAAGGTCGGCAAGGCGACCGGCGTTCCCGGTGGCGTGCGGCAGGCGACCCGAATTCCGCGCGGTCAGCCCTCGAGCAAGCGTGGGCCGACTGCAGATACCTTGATTCCGCCGGTTTCGCGTCGGTTGCGTAGTCAGCGCAGGTCGACGACCGAGGCCTAACTGACCGGCCATGTCGGTTTGGCGAGAAGATCGGTCACGCCTTCGATCAGCTCGCGTAGCGAATCGGTCCTGCCACAATCGAGCCCGATGGTGGGGAGGCTGCTCCTCTCGCGGGCCGAGCCTGGGTTCACGCTGCCTGCGTACGAGCGCCTGGCGGCCGCGCCGCCCCCGGAGCTCGTGCACGCTCGGCTCGAGACGAACTCGGCGCCCGGCGACATCGTCGCTGACCTCCACGGCCGCGGTGGCTGGGTGGCGCGTGCGGCGATCGATCGCCAACGCCGCGCGTTCAGCATCGAGACAGGGCCGCTCAATCGCCTTCTCGCGGAGGTGGTCCTCCGCCCGCCCGACCTGCGCCACCTCGACGCCGCGTTCTCGACGCTGGGGACCTCACCCCACGGCGAAACCAGCCTGCGGCTCGCGATCAATGACCTGTTCGCGACGCACTGCCTGACCTGCGGCCGGAACCTGCCGGTCGACGAGGTGGAGTGGCAGGGCGACACGCCGGCCCGGGTCCATTATCGCTGCCGGCTGTGCCGCGACCAGCAGAACCGGCCGGAGCATCAGGCGGTCGAGCCGAGTCCGGCCGATGTCGAGCGGACGACGCGGGACGTCGGCGCAGACGAAGTGCGCCAGCGACTCCGCGAGCGCTTTCCGCTGCCCGACGGCGGCGACTCGCTGGTCGATGCCATCCTCGGGCTGCACACGGATCGCCAGCTCGTCGGGCTTGCGGCGATTCTCGCCCGCGTGGAGGGCGAGCTCCGCGCCGCCCCGATCGAATCGGCGCTGCGCCTCGCATTCCTCCATGCGATTCTGCCCGCGAGCCGGCTGGGGCTCGGCGGCGCGCGGATGCCGTCGCTACGCATCGCCGGCGGTGCGGTCAAGAGCCCGATCCCGGAACGCTGGCGCGAGCGCAACCCGTGGCTCGCGTTCGAGGACGGCTACCGCCACGTCCGCGGCTTCGTCCAGCGTCTCGAGAGCGGCTCGCTTGGCGCGTTGGAGGCGAGGTTCGCCACGGACCTGCGCAGCCTCGTCGAGGGCGCCAACAACACCATCGTCCGAGTGCAGACGCCGGGTGCCCTGGAGCGGCTCGCGAGCGAGCCTCCGGGACCGCGCATCCGACTCGTCCTCGGCCAGCCGCCGCCGCGCTTCAGCCAGGAGCGGCTGGGCATGGCCTACCACGGCACTGCCTGGGCGCTCGGGCGCGAGGCGGCGGCCTTGCTCCCGCTTGAGCCGCTCCTGGGACCGGCGATTCGTGCGCCATGGTCGTGGCAGGCGGCCGCCGTACGCCGCTCGCTCGAGGCCGTCGCGCAGCACCTGGCCGGGGACGCCAGGGTCATCCTCCTCCTCGACCACGGCGGTCCCGAGGCCCTCGTCGCCGCGGTGCTCGGCGGCGTCGGCGCCGGATACCGGCTGGTGGAGGCGCGGCTGACGGACCCCGACGACGAGGTCGGCGGCGTGGTCGAGCTGGTGCCACCGGGTGGCACGCTACCGCCGGGTCCGCGGACCCGCAGCAACCGGCCCCTCGAGGCCACGGTCGGCGGCCGCGGCGACCCAAAGCTGGTGCCCGGGGCCGGACTGTTCGCGCCGCCGGAGCACATCGAGGCGCGCCCGTTCTCGCCGCGCGAGGCCGCGGCGACGGTCATGGACACCGCCGTCGAGGTGCTTCGGGCCCGAGGCGAGCCCGCCCGCTACGACCGGCTCCTCGGCGAGATCCTCGTCGCGCTGGACCGCAGCGGCCAGCTCCGCCGGCTTCTGGCGACGGATACCGTCGACGACGGCGGCGAGGTGCAGCCGGACGAGGGCCCGGCGTTCGAGGCGGGACCCGGCATGCTCGGCACCGCGACCGAGGCGCAGCTGGTCGACGACGCGGTCACAGGCACCAGGAGACCGTTCCTGCGGACGCGCACCTTCACGGCGCCGTCGTCATCGCCATCGCGCGATCCCGTCGAGCGGGTCGTCGCCCTGGTCCACGATGAGCTCAGCCGCACCGACCAGCGCCGCGTCGAGGAGATCGAGCCGGGCCGCTGGTGGCTCGGCGAGCGCGGGGACCGCGAAGCCGCCTCGATCCCGCTCGCAGACCGTGTCGAATGGGCCGTCTACAGCCTGCTCTCGACTGCCGGGCCCATCGCCGAGTCCGCGTTCTTCGAGCGCGTTGCCGCCCTCTTCCCTGGCCACGACCTCCCGGACGAGACGCTCGTCCGCGCCTGTCTCGCGAGCTATCGAAGCCCGGCCTCCACGGCGAGCCGGCTCGTGACGGGCGAGGACCTCCGCCGGCGGACCGCCGAGCACACCGAGCTGCTCGCGCGCCTCGCCAACGGCGGCCACCGCCTGGGGATGCGCGTCTGGATCGGCAAGCGAGACCAGGCGCGCGAAATCGGCGATCGGACGCTCGGCGACTTCCTCGACCCGTACCGCGAGCGGGAGCCGTGGTTCCCGACGGTCTCGCTCGTCCCGAAGGAGGACGGCGAGGCGATCGACTGCATCTGGTACCAGCGAGGCGCGTCGGCGCTCCTGTTCGAGGTCGAGTGGACCGCCATGCTCGGCGATGTCCTCATTCGGCGCCACGCCCGCATCCCGCCCGACGAGCGGATCGTGCGGTTCCTCGTGCTCGCGCCGGAGCGTCGTGAGCTCGCCCGCCACAAGCTCGAGTCGTCGCCCGTGCTGCGCGCCGCGATGGAGACGGGAACCTGGCACTTCCTCCTGTGGCCGCACCTGCTCGCCTGGCTCGAGCGCGAGCCGCTCGACCTCGCCGACCTCGAGCCATACCTCGGCCTGGACCCGGCGATCGAGCGGCGGGCCGAGCAGCTCGGCCTGTTCGAGCTGCCGAAGGCGCTACCCTAGCCGGCCTCGGGGCTTCCCATCTCGATGTCTGGAGGCGAACGCGTGCCCGAGCCATCCGCCGTCGACCGGCTCGCCGACGGCTTCTGGGAGCGGTTCAAGGAGCTCAGCCCGATCACCGCGACCATCAACGGCGATACCCGCTACGACGACAGGTTGCCCGATCCGAGCGCGGCCGGGCGCGCCGAGCGCCGGCGCTACGCCGAGGACATGCGCAGCGCTGCGGCGGCGATCCCCGACACGGGCCTCGGCGTCGAGGACCGAATCACACGCGACGTCATCCGGGTCATCGGCGACATCCTGATCGTCCAGGACGACCAGCGAATCGACACGCTCCAGGTCGTCGACCAGATGGGCGGCCCGCAGACGATGCTCCCCCAGCTCTGCCAGTTCCAGGCCGCCGATACCCCGGAGCGGCTCGAGACGTTCCTGGCCCGGCTGCACGCCTACCCGAGGTTCATGGCCGACAATCGCGAGCTCCTCCGCGAGGGGCGCGGGAGCGGCCTGACGGCGCCACGGATCGTCGCCGAGCGGACGATCGCCCAGCTGGAGCGGATGCTGGCGAGACCGATCGACGAGGCGGTGATCCCGAGCCTGGTCAAGGTCGCGCGCGAGCAGGACCGGGAGACCATCCGCGCCGTCGTCCGCGACGAGGTCTATCCCGCCGACGCCGCGTTCCTCGAAAGCCTGCAGGGGGACTACCTCGCTGCGTCGCGGGCCGACAACGGGATCTGGTCGGCACCGAACGGCGACGCGCTGTACGCAACCCAGATCCTGCGCTGGACGACGCTCCAGCAGGACCCGGCGGCGGTTCACCAGGTCGGGCTGGACGAGCTCGAATCGATCGAGGCGGAGCGGCGAACCATCGCTCACGGCGCCGGCTTCGGCGACGACACGACGGCCTACCGGCGCTCGCTGGCGGACGACCCGGGGAACCAGCCGGCGAGCCGGGAGACCCTGATCGCCCGCGCCGTCGAGGACATCGGCCGCGCGCTGGACGCGGCGCCAGGCATGTTCCGGCGCATCCCGCGGGCAGCGTGCCGAGTCATTCCCGTCGAGGAGTACAAGGAGCGCGACGCGCCGTTCGCCTACTACTACCAACCGTCCGCCGACTCGACTCGGCCCGGCACGTATTACGTCAACACCTTCGACCTGCCGTCGCGGACGTATTCCCGTCTCGCCTCGACGACCTATCACGAAGCAATCCCCGGCCACCACTTCCAGATCGCGCTCGAGGGCGAGAACACGGCCCTCAATAGCTTCCGGCGCTTCGCGGCGCGCTACGCCGGCGGCGCATACGTCGAGGGCTGGGGCCTGTACGCGGAGCGCCTGTCCGACGAGATGGGCCTCTACCGCAACGAGGCCGAGCGGTTCGGCATGCTCGACGCGCAGGCCTGGCGGGCCGCCCGCCTCGTCGTCGACACGGGCATGCATGCCCTGCGCTGGCCGCGCCAGCGGTCGATCGACACGCTCCTGGCGGCCGGCCTCACCGAGACCGACGCCGTCATCGAGACGGACCGTTACATCTGCTGGCCCGCGCAGGCGCTGACGTACAAGACCGGCCAGCGCGAGATCGAGCGACTGCGGCGCGAGATCGGGGCACGGGACGGCGCCACGTTCGACCTCCGGGAGTTCCACGACCAGGCCATCGGACACGGCTCCCTGCCCCTCGCGACACTCGCCCGCGAGCTTCCGAACTGGGTGGCAACAGCGGTCTAATTCCGCGCGATTCGCACGGAATCGTCGGTACCGCTGCGAATCTCGCTTTGACGCCCGTCAGGGGCCCGTGGCACGATTCGGGCGCAACTGGGGGTTGCCCAAGCCCGGAAGTCCGCGCTGAGGAAGCGCTGAAGAGGTCCCGTGTCCAAGTCTGCGCCGATGCTCCGCCGAAGCCGCCAGATGGAGCTGTACAGGCGCGCCCAGAAGACCATGCCCGGTGGCACCGACTCGAACTTCCGCGTCTGGGGCGACGACACCGTGTACGTCGATCGCGGCCAGGGCGGCCGGGTCTGGGACATGGACGGCAACGAGTACATTGACCTGCGCCTGGGCTACGGCCCGGTGATCCTGGGCCACGGCGACCCGCGCGTCGACGACCATGTCAACGAGCGCATGCGCCGCGGCGTCAGCTTCTCCCTCACGTCCGAGGACGAGGTCGAGGCGATGGAGCTGATCAAGCAGATGACCGGCTGGGTCGGGAAGGCGCGGATGACCGTGTCCGGCACCGAGGCGACGATGCACGCCATGCGCGTCGCCCGCGCCTACACCGGCCGCACCAAGATCGTGAAGTTCGAGGGCCAGTACCACGGCGTCCACGACTACGCGCTGATCTCCGTCACCCCGAACGACATGTCCGAGCTGGGTGACGAGGAGAACCCCGTCGCGCTGGCGTGGGGCCGAGGTATCCCGGCGCAGGTCGCGCAGACCATCGTCCCGGCCCGGTTCAACCGCGTCGACGTCCTGCGCCGGATCTTCGAGCGCGACGGCGACGACATTGCCGCCGTCATCGTCGAGCCGATCCTTGGAAACGCCCAGGCGATCCTGCCGCGCGAGGGCTTCCACCAGGAGATGCGTGCGCTCACCCGCGAGTTCGGGGCCCTGTTGATCTTCGACGAGGTCAAGACCGGCTTTCGCATCGCGAAGGGTGGCGCGGCGGAGTACTTCGGCGTCACGCCGGACATCGCGACCTTCGCCAAGGCGATCGGCAACGGCTATCCCGCCGCGGTCTTCGCGGGCACGGACGAGGTCATGTCGGTCCTGCCCGACAAGGTCAGCCACGGCGGCACGTATGCAGGTAATCGCGTCGCGGCCGCCGCGGCGGCGGCGACACTCCGGATCCTTCGCGACACGGAGGCCCTGGCCTCCATCCACCAGGTCGGCCGGGCCGTGCAGGCGGGCCTCGCCGAGGTGATCTCCGAGCGCGGCCTCCCGTACGTGTTCACCGGCCACCCCGCGATGTTCGGGATCATGTTCACGGAGAAGGCACCCACCGAGTACCGCGACTGGGCCAACTCGGACCACGACCTGTACGACGCCGTGGCCTTCGGGATGCATGCCCGGGGCGCGATGCCCGAGCCCGATTCGCGCGAGCCCTGGTTCCTGTGCGAGGCCCATGCCCACGAGGACATCGTCGATCGTGTGGTGTCGATCTTCGCCGACTCCCTCGACGCCGCCCTCGAAGGGCGGGCGCACGGCGACATGCCGCAGCTGGAAACAGCGGCGATGGGCGCCCAGGCGCACCCGACGGCCGGCTAGCCCGCGGCGCG
>JACXTT010004654.1_pt1 | contig 20298 bp, 14 predicted proteins | sample 9270951 | NCBI WGS metagenome assembly JACXTT01 (sample SAMN15532306, study PRJNA645909) | rock metagenome | isolation source: weathered quartz diorite | place: Puerto Rico | collected 2017-06-21
TGAAAAAAATCTCAACCCGCTTCGCGCTGCTCATGGCCGCGGCCGCGGTCATGCCGCTTCTCGCGTACGGCGGCGTCTCGATGTATTCCCTGCGAACCGGAGCACAGGAAGCGGTCGTCCAAGGCAACCTGAACGTCGCGAGGCAGGTTAGTGAACAGATCGATCTGTACGTCACCGGCAGCGTGAAGATTCTCAAAGCCGTCGCGGCAGATCTTCAACGCACTGGCCTGGCCACCTGGCAACAAGATCGAATCCTCAAGAACTACGTGCTCGAGTTCCCGGAATTTCGGGAACTGACGCTGCTTGACGAAAACGGACGCCCCGGAGTGTCCAGTCGACTTGGAAAACCTTCAGTCACTGTTCCGAACGGTGACAGCGCGCGAATCGACGGAGTCTTGATGTCGCGGTTTTCCGTCGATGACGACCTCCTTCCGACAGCGGTGCTGGCGATTCAGTTGAGTGATGGGCAGAACCAGGGTTGGCTGGTGGGTCGCCTCAATCTGGAAGAACTGTGGCGCATGGTGGATCGGATTCGAGTCGGCACTGAAGGCTACGCCTCGGTTGTTACTGCCGAAAGTCAACTTCTTGCTCATGGCGATCCTGATCAAAAGTCGCGTGTCGCGCGCGGCGACACGATGACCGATCACCCTCTGATTCAGCTTTTGAACAATCGCAAGACAAATCAGATTGCCTCCGCGGAATACTCCGACGACAGAGGGCCGGTACTTGGCGTCGCCGCGAAGATTCCCTCGCTCGGATGGACCGTCATCGTGGAGCAACCGCAGACGGAAGCGTTCGCCATTCCGTTTTCGCTGCAGCGCCAGCTCGAAATCGCAATCGGCCTCGCACTTCTCGCGATGCTCGCGGTCGGCTACTTCTGGGGTCGCAGCTTCATCAATCCGATTCTGGCGCTCACGCGCGGGACGCGGGCCCTGGCCGCCGGCCGGCTCGAGGAGCGCGTCGTCGTCGGAACGACCGACGAGCTCGGGCAGCTCGGCGATGCGTTCAACAACATGGCCGATCGGCTCGTTGAACTCCAGGAAAACGTACGGAAGACAGAACGACAGGCGACATTCGGGCGCGTCGCAGTCGGCCTCGTTCACGACATCTCGCACCCGATTCAGAACATCGGCAACAGCTGCAAGCTGATCGTCAAGATGTTCGACGATCTCGAATATCGCGAAACCTTCAAGCGCACCGTCGAGCGGGAATTCGAACAGGTGAAGCGGGTGCTGGAGGACCTGAGAAACCTCGCGAAGCCGAAGCCGCTTGAAAAGTATCCGCTCGATCTGAACAAGGTGCTGCACGACACCGCGGAATCGATGCTCGCCAGCGCCGAGCGGTCAGGACTGTCGCTTGACCTCGAGTTGGCATTCGGCCCGCTGTACATCGAGGGGGATCTCTACGCACTCAACCGCATTCACCGCAATTTGCTGACGAACGCGTTCCAGGCGACTCCTCCTCAAGGGCGCATCGTCATCCGAACCACTCGTCAGAACGAGCAGGCAGTGATCGAGATTTCAGATACTGGAAGCGGCATTCCCGCCGAGCGCCTCAGCACGATCTTCGACGACTACGTCACCACCAAGAAGCAGGGCCTCGGCCTCGGTCTCGCGCTGTCGAAAAAACTGGTGGAGCAGCTGGGAGGAACAATCTCGGTGACGAGTCAGGTCGGCGTCGGCACTACCTTCACGATGCATTTCCCGATCACCAAGGCTCGCCCCTCGCAGCTCGCCGCCGTCTGATTCGGAACACGTCTGGCTGTAAAAACTAAACCCGGCGCGCATCGCGCCGGGTCCGGGGGATCGTCTTGCCTGAAGGCGGAGCTAAAGGTCCGCCTCTACTTCTTGGGCAGGACGGTGTCTTTCAACTGCTTCGCAATACGCGCTTTGACGACGGTTTTTGCAGGGATCTTGATGGCTTCGCCCGTCGCCGGATTCCGGCCCATGCGCGCCTTCCGCTTCTGCACGACCAGCTTCACCATCCCCGGGAGCACGAACTCGCCTGAACGCTTCAGCTCCTTCTCGGCGAGTGTTGTCAGCTCGTCGAAGAACTCGCGCGCCTGCGTCCGCTTCACCTCGAACCGTTCAGCGAAGTGAGAAAACAATTCTGATTTGCCCATGCGTCGGGCGTCTGCCATCACGTCCCCCAAGTCTGGTGCGCGCCGACCTTTCGAGCCGCAGGACAGGTTGCGCGCTCACGCTGTCGCGGAAACTTTGAGAAAAGCGTCGTAATGCTAGCGCGCCAACTCCGGAGTGTCAACGAAACAGCCCATGAAATCGAGGTATTTCTGGGCTGAATGCTAGAATTTCGACGGTGCCCGCCGCGACGCCGCTCGAGACTTTTCCCAATCCGCGACCCGGGCGCGAGTTCGAAATCGCGATCAACTGTCCGGAGTTCACCTCGGTTTGTCCAAAGACCGGGCTGCCCGACTTCGGCGAAATTCGAATTACCTACGTTCCCCGCGATCGCTGTATCGAGTTGAAATCACTGAAGTACTACATGATCGAGTTTCGCAACCGCGGCATCTTCTACGAGGCGGTGACCAATCAGATTCTCGACGATCTCGTCGCCGTGTGTCAGCCGCGACGGATGACGGTCGTTGGCGACTTTTCTGTACGAGGCGGCATCAAAACGGTCGTCACTGCGTCCTACGAGGAAGAAAATCCCAAATCCCAAATCCCAAATTCCAAATCCCAATAAAGCACTCGAAGGCTCCATGCGAATTCCGATTGAGGGGGTTCTCGATCTCCACACCTTCAGTCCGCGCGACATCAAATCGGTCGTCGAGGAGTACGTCACCGTCGCCTGGAAACGCGGCCTTCGCGAAGTACGCCTCATCCACGGGCGCGGGCGCGGTATCCAGCGCGGCATCGTTCAGCAGACGCTTGAACACCATCCGCTCGTCGTCGAATTCTGGGATGCCCCCGAGTCGCACCTCGGAGCGACGGTCGCGCGGCTCCGCGACGACGACGACGTTTCATAAATCACCACACCGGAGTCGATCCCCGATTCAAAATCCCGCAACGTCTCGAGCCTGACACGCCTGATTTCGGCGTTTTTGCGAGGAACAGCGCATGCACACGGCGCGACGTGGGTCAGCGCCGTTTGCGCGCCGGCGATGCGGTAAAGATTCGCTGTGAACGGTGGCGAGTCGCCGCCGAATCGACGTTCGGTGCGATCTCCATCATCGAAGTGGACGGGTGCGATTCAACCAACCACGGCGTCAGGGCCCGCTTCCTTCTGCCCTTCGAAGCCGTCGAACCCGGGTCACCGCTTCCTGCCGCGCCTCGCTTCGTGACAACGGAGAGATGGACGCGCGCGGCGCGCTCCGTGCTCGCCGCGGCGGTGCCGGGATGGACGTCGCTGCGAGCTGCGGCGCGGGCGAACCTCACCGTGCTGCCATTTCAGCTCGAGCCCGCCATTGCGGTCGCGCGCGGCGATGCGTGCCGTGTGCTGATCGCCGATGAAGTGGGCCTCGGTAAGACGATTCAGGCTGGCTTAATCGTCGCGGAGACACTCGCCCGGGCTCCCGAATCCCGTGTCCTAATCGTCGCGCCGGCTGGTTTGCGGAATCAATGGCGCGACGAACTGCAGTCGCGCTTTCAGTTGAAAGCCGAAGTGCTCGACGCCCAGTGCATCGCGCGCGTCGCCGGCGAACTTGTCGGTGAAGTGAACCCGTGGGCGATCCATTCCGTCGCCATCACGTCCGTCGATTTCATCAAGCGTCCTGAAGTGATGCGATCGCTCGAGACACTCACCTGGGACGCCCTCGTGTTCGACGAGGCACACACATTGGCGGGCCGCTCCGACCGGGCCGCGGCAGCGGCCGTGCTCGGATGCCGCGCACGCGTCGTGGTCATGCTGACCGCGACGCCGCATTCAGGCGACGAGGACGCATTTTCGCGTCTCTCCGCCATGGGCGACATCGGCCACGCATTTCCGTTGATGACGTTCCGCCGAGCACGTGCCGATGTCGGGCTGCCGCGGAATCGTCGCTCGACCGTCCTCACCGTGCGGCCGACGAGCGACGAAACGGCGATGCACGACGCGCTGAGCGACTATCTGCGGCGGCTCACTGACGACCCGTCAACGCGCGCCACTGCCACCTCACTCCTGTCGTCGATTCTGCTGCGCCGCGCCTGTTCGAGCCCTGCATCGCTCGCGCGCTCGATCGAGCGCCGCTCGGCGCTTCTGTTCGATAGCACGGTCGCTACGACCGAACAACTGACGCTTCCCTTCGCCGAAGCGGATTCCGATGACGAACCAGGGTTCGAGCTTGGAGTTGCGGGCCTCCGCGACAGAGACGAGGAACAGCAATGGCTCCGCCGCCTGACGCAGCTCGCGGGAACGGCGGCGGGACGCGAAAGCAAGGTGCATGCGCTGCGGCGCCTTCTGCGTCGAATCGACGAATCGGCAATCGTTTTTACGGAATATCGAGACACGCTGCAGCATATTTGCGCGGCACTCGAAGAGTTTGATCCGCTGACCCTGCACGGCGGCCTCACGTCTCGTGAACGCGCCGACGTCATTAACCAGTTCAACGGGGGAAAGACTTCGTTACTGCTCGCGACTGACGCCGCCAGCGAGGGCCTGAACCTCCACCACCGGTGCCGCTTCGTCGTCAACCTTGAAATTCCGTGGACGCCGTTGCGCCTGGAACAGCGCGTCGGCCGAGTCGACCGGATTGGACAAGCTCGTCGTGTTCATGCCTTGCACCTCGTCGCATCGGGCACGCACGACGAAGTCATGGCGCGGCAAATCGAAGAACGAGTTCTACGGATAGAAGCCGCCCTCGATCAACCGATTCGTCACAGTCAGCTTCGGAATGTGTCGGAACTTGAAACGGCTCGCATTCTGGCGGCGAAGACTCTTTCAACGCCGTCACCGCGGCCGCCGTCATCAAGCTCGCCATTCGTCACGTCAGTGCGGCGGGGGGATGGCAGTGCCGGGGCAGTCAGTGCATTTCAACTCTCGTTCGCAGACCAGAGTGGATGTCTCACATTCGAAGCGATCGCCGGAGTACACACCTCCACTGCAGTGGCTGACCACGAGCTGAACGAAACCGTTGTCGCCCATCATCACGAGCGTGTGCTCCTCGCATCGGTCGCGGCCGAGATCGCACCATGGCTGGAACTGTCCCGACGCCGCGAAGAAGCAATCGTGCGCGCGCTTCGCGAAAGTCATGCGCGGCTCTCTGTCGGACTGCTTCAACCCGGTCTCTTTGACCGTCGCGCTGAGCGGGCTGCGGCCGCGCAGGCAGCACGTGTCGATGAAGCGCTGGTCAAGTCACACGTCCGATTGGACGCGCTCGAACGACTGCGGCGGCTGCGCTGCGGTGAACGCCGACTGTTGTTTGAAATTCGATTTCGATCATGATTGCCGGCGTCCGCGGCCGGCTGATCACCGCGTCGTTCGCCGCAACGGAACTTGCCGCCATCGCGGGGAGCTCCACTCCTGCTCGAGATACGCTACGCGCCCTTCACGAATGGGCTACGCGGCGCGAGGCGATGTTTGGTCCGGCGTCGAGCGTTCGCGCGGTCGCCGACGGTATCGCGATTCCACTGCTGAAAATCCTCGGGTTCACCATCATGCGTCGTCAGGACGACAAAGGGTGCGCGCGTCTCGAGGCAGGCTGGCGGGGCACGCCGCTCGTGCCCGTCCTGATCGCCGGCTGGGACGATCCGCTCGACGCGATCTGGCGCCATTCGATTCTTGACGCGGTACGAGCGGATGAACGGTGGGGGTTCGCTCTTAACGGTTCGTCATTACGAATCGTCGATGCTCACCGGACCTGGTCGCGGCAATATCTCGAGTTCGATCTCGCACTTCTCTCCCATGACGAGAGCGCATTTGCGCTGCTCTGGCGCGTCGCCCGTGCCGAGTCACTGGCAGCCCGGCCGAGGATTCTCGATCGCGCGGTCGATCTCTCGGCACGCCACGGCATTGCGATCTGCGGTGCACTCGCCGACGGCGTCCTCGACGCGCTCGATTTGCTGCTGCGGGCGCTGAGCGAACGCATTAGGCGCTCACCAACCCAATCGCTCCTCGATCAGGCGCTGACGGTCGTGTACCGCATCCTGTTTCTTCTCTTCGCCGAAGCGCGCGGTCTCGTGCCGATGTGGCACCCGATCTACCGCGATCGCTACACGATTGATTCGATTGTCTCGACGCTGCTGGCAGGGGCGCGCGTTCGAGGCGTGTGGAACGCCGTGCATGCAATCTCACGCCTCGTGTACAACGGATGCGTCGCCGGTGAGTTGAAGGTCACCGCGTTCAACGGCCGCCTGTTTTCGCCGTCCGCCACAGGAGCCATCGATCGGACACGAATTGACGACGAGCTGATGTCGCGGGCGGTGCTGTCGATCAGCAGCACACCTGCATCCCGTAGCACCGGGCGAACTCGGATTACGTATCGTGATCTCGACGTCGAGGAACTCGGCGCGGTGTACGAACAGGTGCTCGAATATGAGCCTCGAGCCGGCCAACTCGTTCGCACGCGCGACCTTCGAAAATCCACGGGCGCGTTCTATACGCCGCGGGCGCTCACGTCATACGTCGTTCGAGAGACCCTGGCACCGCTGGTTGCCGGCCGAACCGCCGATCAAATCCTCGGGCTGCGGATTCTCGACCCGGCGATGGGAAGCGGTGCCTTCCTGGTCGCTGCGTGCACCCAGCTCGCGGAGGCGGCCGAGGAGGCATTGACGCGTGAGGGGACCTGGCACCGATCGGACGTGACGCCGTCCGACCGCGTTGCCCTTCGGCGGGAAATAGCCCAGCGCTGCCTCTTTGGCGTTGATCTCAATCCGACGGCCGTACAAGTCGCACGCCTCTCTCTATGGCTGACCACCCTCGCTGCCGACAAGCCGTTGACGTTTCTCGACCACCGTCTCGTGGCGGGCAACAGCCTCGTGGGCGCGTCACCCGGCGACCTCACGCGTCAGCCGGGCGGCGGTACAACGCGCGGCAAGCAGGCGCGCCAGAACGGACTGTTCGAAACGAGCGACTTCGGGCCGGTGCTGCGCAACGCCGTGGTCACACGAGCGAACCTGGCGGACCAGGCGGACGAAACCGCCGCGATCGTTCGGGCAAAGGAGAAAACACTCGCCGCCCTTCACTCGCCGGACGGACCGCTTGGACGCCGCGCCCGGATTCTCGACCTGTGGTGCGCAGGCTGGTTCTGGCCCAATCGGCATCCGCCAGATCGTGGAACGTATGGCGATTTGATCGATCTGCTGCTCGAGCGCGGAAGCGCGCTGCCTCCGCGGATTGCCAATCCACTTCTGAACCTTGCACGCGACGCGGCCGCCGAACATCGCTTCCTGCACTGGTCGTTGACGTTTCCCGAGGTGTTCATGGACCAGGAGGGTCAACCGCTGCCCGACGCTGGCTTCGATGCTATCGTCGGCAATCCACCCTGGGACATGGTGCGCGGCGACAGCGGCGAGGGCATCGACCGGACATCGCGGCGCACAGACGCGCAGCATCTCACGAGGTTTGTCCGCGAATCGGGCGTCTACCGCGTCGAAACCCGTTCACACGTCAATCGGTATCAGCTGTTCGTCGAACGTGCATTGCAGCTCACCAGAAGCGGCGGACGGATCGGACTCATCCTTCCGGCCGGCACGATAACCGACAGTGGATGTGCGCCCCTCCGCCGCCATGTCTTCGATCGCGCCGGCCTCGACTCGATCGTCGGCTTCGACAACAGGCATGGCATCTTTCCCATCCATCGCAGCGTCAGGTTCATCGCGATAACGGCGACCGTTGACGTTCGGACGGAACGCGTCCGATGCCGGTTCGGACTCAGTCGTGCGGAAGATCTCGAACAGGCCACGCCAGACAACCCGAATTCTGTCGAACTGACGCGCGCCTTCATCGCCAGGCTGTCTGGAGATGAGGATCTCGCCGTCCCCGACATCCGCAGCGCGATTGATCTTCAGCTCATTGAGCGGATCAGCGCATGCATTCCGACGCTGCAGGAAGGCTGGCATGTCGCATTCGGTCGCGAGCTGAATGCGAGTGACGACCGCCACCGCTTTATTCCGTTCGACCGCGATGCGCCGAGCCGCCCGGTGTTCGAGGGCAAACAGATCGATTCCTTCCGCGCTTCTGTCGACGGGTGCCGCCATCAGCTGCGCGCTGACGCGTCCGTTCGGATCCCTCGCCGTCCTCGTCTTGCGTATCGCGACATTGCCAGTGCCACCAATCGCCTGACGCTCATCGCGGCCATCATCCCGGCCGAGGCGGTCACCACGCATACGTTGTTCTGCCTGAAAACTCCGCTTGCCATGGATGCGCAACACGTCCTGTGCGCGCTTTTCAACAGCTTCGTCGCCAACTACTTGATTCGGCTCCGCGTGAACACGCACGTCACGGTGTCGCTGGTCTCGCGGCTCCGCGTGCCGGCGCTCGATCGCGACAGTCGCACATTCAGACGCCTGTCGATGCTCGCTCAGACGCTGATGCACTCGCCGGCAGCAGCGGAGCAGCAACCGGAGTACGCGGAGTTGCAGGCAATTGTTGCGCGGCTCTATGCGTTGACGGAGTCCGAGTTCGCGCACGTGCTGTCGACTTTTCCGTTGATTCCCCAGGAGATCAAGTCGGAATGCCTCATTCACTTCAACAACTTTCACTGACTCTCCTGCCACGAGCCGCAGAGACTCAGAGACTCAGAGATGGATATTTACCCTGCTCTTGCTACTGACCTGACCGAACAGATCATTGGATGCGCTATCGAGGTGCATCGGCACCTCGGACCGGGCCTGCTCGAATCTGTCTACGAATCAGCGTTGTGCATCGAACTTAGGTCTGCTGGCTTGCCATTCACCCGCCAGATCGGGGTTCCGGTGTTTTACAAAGGCGAACTGATAGCGGAGCACAGGCCCGATCTGATCATTCGCGATGAAGTTATCGTCGAAATCAAAAGCGTGGAACGGTTCAACCCGGTGTTTCTGGCGCAGATGCTTACCTATCTGCGAATCACAGGCCTCCATGTTGGACTAGTCCTCAATTTCAATCGGGCAGTCATGAAAGATGGCGTCCGCAGAGTCAGTCTCAAAGAATCTCTGAGACTCTGAGGCCCGTGACTGCAGATCGGTGAAGGCTCTTCCCTAGCAATCGACCAATGCGAAGCGCCGAATTGCTTCCGCCACACCGGCACTCCCGTTATCCCCGGTCATCGTCCATCCGCGCTGCTTCAGTCCGTCGACTAAATTGGCCATCACGATCGGTACCCCGGCAAACTCCAGCATCTCGACGTCATTGAAGTTGTCGCCGATGGCCATCACATGTTCGCGGGAGAGGCCAAGTTGTGCCGCGCGCCAGGCGAGTGCGCGTCCCTTCGTCGCGGTCGGTGCCGTGACGTCGATGAGCGAAAAGTCGCGATGGACGTACTCCGTCAGCGAAACAGCGAATCCATTCGCCTCAGCATGGAGCGCCTCGTGCAGCGACCGCATCGCTTCGACGCCGCCGTTGAACATCACCTGAATCGGATCCTCGACAAGCGCCTCCTCGAGCGGCACTGACTTCGCGATGAGCGACTGGTTGCGCGCCCAGTAGGCCTTCCGGCCCGGATGTTCCCAGTCCATCGTTTCGAACATGACCTGTCGATCCGCATCACGATCGAATACAAGCGCCGCCGAACCGCGGAACGGTCTGGTGGAGTCGAGCACGGCGCGGGCAATGTGCCGGTCGAGCAGCCGCCGCGCAATGCGCGATCCGTTCATGTCGCGCTCGATGGCGCCGTTGCTGACGATGAGTGTGACCGAATCGGGAAGCGAGTCTGCGATGGGGCGCGCGAACGGATAGCTGCGGCCGGTCACCAGCGCGATGTGAATGCCGGCCTTCGCCGCGTCGTGAATCGCGTCGATATTCGCCTGGGGGATCTGTCCTCGTGGGTCGAGCAGGGTGCCATCAACGTCGATGGCGATCAGCTTGATCATGTGCGTCCGTCAGTATTGTGCCTTCGGCCGAGGGGTACGATAAGTTCACGAAAGGTTCGAATGCGTCTGGATGAGTTCAAGGGCGTGAATGCGGGGTATGTGCTCGAGTTGTACGAGCGATACAAGCAGAACCCGCAGGCGGTCGATCCGCAGACCCGCAAAATGTTCGATGCATGGACACCCGCCGCGGACGAGGCAGTCGGACACGCACCGGCGCAAACCCGACTCGAGGTTCACAAAATCGTCGGCGCCGCGAACCTGGCGGAATGCATCCGCCGCTACGGGCATCTAGCCGCTCGGCTCGATCCGCTTGGCTCTGACCCAATCGGTGATCCGTCACTATCGCCTGGTGCCCATGCGATGACCGATGCGGATCTGAAGGCGCTCCCCGCATCACTGGTCGGCGGGCCGGTGGCCGAATCGTCCGCCAACGCCTACGAGGCGATCGAAAAGCTGCGCCGCATCTATTGCTCGACCACCGGGTTCGACTACGCGCACGTCTTCGTCCCGGAGGAGCGTGAGTGGCTCAGGCATGCCGCTGAATCCGGCCGGTTCCTTCCGCCGATGGACGCGCAGAGCGTCGAAGCCGTTCTCGATCGTCTTGCGCAGGTGGAAGTGTTCGAGCGATTTCTGCATCGTACGTTTCCAGGCAAGACGCGATTCTCGATCGAAGGGCTCGACATGCTGGTGCCGATCCTCGACGAAATCATTTGCGGCGCGGCCGAGCATGGCGCCCGCCACGCGGTCCTCGGCATGGCTCACCGCGGTCGCCTCAATGTCCTCACGCACGTCCTTGACAAGCCCTACGCGGAGATCCTCGCCGAGTTCAAAGATCCAGTCGCCGCGAGGTCGCTCCGTACAGACCTGGGATGGATGGGAGACGTGAAGTACCACGCCGGCGCGCGCACGGCCGCGCCGCGCGGCCAGATGTACATCACGATGCCGCCGAACCCAAGTCATCTCGAGGCGGTCGATCCAGTTGCCGTCGGCATGGCCCGTGCCGCAGGAACCTCTGCGAATCAGCGAGGCGCCGCGCAGTTTAACGGCGGCATCACCGTGCCGATTCTCATCCATGGGGACGCGGCGTTCTCGGGTCAGGGCATCGTCGCGGAGACCTTGAACCTCTCGCGCCTGCCCGGCTACTCGACCGGCGGCACCATTCACATCATTGCGAACAACCAGCTTGGCTTCACCGCGACGCCGCAGGATTCCTACAGCACCAGCTACGCGAGTGGCCTGGCGCGCGGATTCAAGATTCCCATCGTGCACGTGAATGCCGATGATCCGGTCGCCTGCCTCGAGGCGGCGCGGCTCGCCTGGGAGTACCGCGTCCGATTCGGGCTCGACTTTCTCATCGATCTCGTTGGCTACCGGCGATACGGACACAACGAGGGCGACGAGCCGTCGTTCACGCAGCCGATGATGTACAAGGTCATTGCGTCGCTTCCGACCGTTCGCGAACGCTGGGCAGCAACGCTGGTCGATAGGGGCAGCGTGCCGCCGGAACTGCCGGAGGCGCTCGTCAGGAAACATTTCGCCGAGCTTGAAGCGGCCTATGCGTCGGTCAAGCCGGAGCAGGAATACGTTCCGCCAGCCCCTTCCACGCCTCCGCCTGGAGCCGCCGCGAAAGTCGCAACTGGCGTGTCTCTCGATCTTCTCCGTAAGATCAACGATGCGCTGCTTGCCCGACCCGCCGGCTTCACCTTCCACCGCAAGCTGGAGCGGGGGATGGAGCGGCGCCGCGCGGCTTTTGCGAGTCCCGATGAACGCTCGATCGACTGGGCGGCGGCCGAGGAACTGGCGCTCGCGACCATCCTCGCGGATGGCATTCCAATCCGCCTGACGGGCGAAGACGTCGAACGCGGCACCTTCAGCCATCGTCACGCCGTATTTCACGATGCCGCCAGCGGCAAGCAGTTGATACCGCTGCAGGAATTTCCGCAGGCACGTGCTGCGTTTGAGATCCACAACAGTCCGCTGAGTGAAAACGCGACGGTCGGTTTCGAATTCGGCTACAACGTCCAGGAGCCTAAGCGGCTGGTGATTTGGGAAGCGCAGTACGGCGACTTCATCAACGGCGCCCAGGTGATGCTTGACCAATTCGTCACTTCCGCTCGTGCGAAGTGGGGACTGACACCGTCACTGGTGTTCCTGCTGCCGCATGGCTACGAAGGCCAGGGGCCGGACCATTCGAGCGCGCATCCGGAGCGTTTTCTCGACATGGCCGCCGATGTCAACCTTCGTCTCGTCAACTGCACGACCGCGGCTCAGTATTTCCACGTGCTTCGCCGCCAAGCGGCGCTGCTCGAACGAGATCCGCTGCCGCTCTTCGTACTTACACCCAAGAGCCTGCTGCGCCATCCATTGGTTGCGTCCACCCCGCGCGAACTCGAGCAGGGCCGCTTCCTGTCCGTGATCGACGACGAGGACGCACGCGGCCGCGCGGGCGGCATCGATCGCGTGGTGCTGTGCAGCGGGAAGGTCTATGTCGATCTGATCACCAGCGACCGACGCGACACCGCCCGTAACGTCGCCATCTGCCGCGTCGAGCAGCTCTATCCGTTCCCGAAGATTGCCCTCAACGAAGTGCTCGCCCGATATCCATCCGTGCGCGACGTCGCATGGGTGCAGGAAGAGCCGGAGAACATGGGTGCATGGCAGTTCATGCAGCCAGTGCTCGAGGAATTGATCGGCGATCGCTGCCCGCTGCGCTATATCGGCCGCGCGCGCAGCGTGAGCTCCTCGGAAGGGTCGGCGGCGTGGCATCACGCAAACCAGCAGAAACTTATTCAGCAGGCATTTGACATCGACGGCACCGTATCGGAACCGTCAATGGTACTGTCGAAGGAAGTCTGAACAATCCGATGACTAACATCGTCGTTCCTGAACTCGGTGAATCCGTCGTCGAGGCGCGCGTTGCGCGCTGGTTGAAAAAGGAGGGCGACCGCGTCGAAGTCGGCGAGCCGATCGTCGAGCTCGAGACGGAGAAGATCGATCTTGAAGTCAACGCCGACCGTGGCGGGGTTCTCACGAGTATCAAGCACGCCGAAGGCGATGACGTGAAGATCGGCGAGGTGCTGGCGGTGATGGACGAGACGGCAAGTGCCGCGCCTGCGAAACCTTCGGGAAATGGGTCGGAGCGGGGACCACAAGGGTCCGCGCCACGGGCCTCACCCGCCTCACCCGCCCCACAAGCCCCACCCGCCTCAGATGCGCGGGCGACTCCGACTGCGCGCAACGTCGCGAAGAATCACGAGGTCAACCTCGCGTCGATCCAAGGGTCGGGCGCTGCCGGACGCGTCATGAAGCAGGACGTCGAGAAGGCGATCGCGCCCACGCCAGCCCCACCCGCCCGACCCGCCTCACCCGCCCTAGCAATGGCCGCTGATCGGACCGAAGAGCGTCAGCGCATGACGAAGCGTCGTGCGACGATCGCGCGGCGGCTCGTCGAGGCGCAGCACAACGCGGCGATGCTGACCACGTTCAACGAGGTCGACATGAGTGCCGTGACGACGCTGCGCGAGCGCCGGAAGGAGGCGTTCAGGGAACAGCACGGCGTCCCGCTCGGAATCGCATCGTTTTTCGTCAAGGCGAGCATCGGCGCGCTGCGCGCGTTTCCGTTGCTGAATGCGGAGATTCAGGGTGATGAGATCGTCATCAAGCACTATTACGACATCGGCATGGCCGTGGGCGCGGAAGGCGGTCTCGTTGTTCCTGTTCTCCGCAATGCAGATCGGATGTCGTTCGCGGAGCTCGAGCGTGCCATTCGCGATTTTGCCAAACGAGCGGGAGATGGCACGTTGACCCTCGAAGACCTCAAGGGCGGAACGTTCACGATCACAAACGGCGGCGTATTCGGTTCATTGATGAGCACACCGATTCTGAATCCGCCGCAGGTCGGCATCCTTGGCCTGCACAAGATTCAGGATCGCGCAGTGGCTCTGAATGGTCAGGTCGTGATTCGCCCGATGATGTACGTCGCCCTCAGTTACGACCATCGCATCGTCGACGGGCGCGAGGCCGTGCAATTCCTGGTCAAGGTGAAGGAATACGTCGAGGAGCCGGGAAATTTGCTGTTGGAATCGTAGGCGGGTCTGAAGACCCGCCTCTACACCGACCGTAGCGGCGGACCTTCAGGTCCGCCGGCCGCGCTACTCTTCGGACATGTACGGATATTTGTGATCGCGAGGCGGCGAGAAGGTCTCCTTGATCGTCCGCGCGCTCACCCAGCGCAGCAGATTGATTTTCGATCCGGCCTTGTCGTTGGTGCCCGAGGCTCTTGCGCCGCCAAACGGCTGCTGACCGACGACCGCGCCCGTTGGCTTGTCGTTGATGTAGAAGTTGCCGGCGGCATTACGCAGCGTGTCCGTGGCCTCGAGGATCGAAGCACGATCGGTGCTGAAAACCGATCCGGTCAGCGCATATGGCGAGGTTCGATCGATCGTCTCGAGCGTCTTGCTCCACGCAGAATCGTCGTAAACGTAGGCCGTGACGACTGGACCGAAGATTTCCTCGCACAGCAAACGGTAGCCGGCGTCCCTCGTTTCGACCAGCGTCGGCTCGATGAAGTACCCGACATCTCCGCGCGGCGTCCCGCCCTGCACGACCTTCGCGTTCTTCTTCGCATCGTCCAGGTACGAGCCGATCTTGTCGAACGCCTTCCGATCGATGACGGCACCGAGGAACGTGCGGAAGTCGGCGACGTCGCCCATCTTCATGTCGCGCATCATGCCGACGACACGATCGCGGACGTCGGGCCAGAGCGACTGCGGGATGTAAATGCGACTGGCCGCCGAACACTTCTGACCCTGATACTCGAACGCACCGCGCGCAACGGCAACCGCAACCTCCTGCGGATCAGCCGACGGGTGCGCGACGATGAAATCCTTGCCGCCGGTCTCGCCAACGATCCGCGGATAAGACCGGTAGCGGCCGACGTTCTCGCCGACCTTTCGCCACATGCTGTTGAAGACCGCGGTGCTCCCGGTGAAATGGATGCCCGCCAGATCCGGTGAGTCCAGCAGGATGTTCGTAATCTGCACGGCATCGCCGGGCACGAAGTTAATCACGCCGGGAGGAAGACCGGCTCGTTCGAGCAGCCGCAGGATGTAATAGCCGCTCAACATCGCGCTCGAGGCAGGCTTCCAGATCACGGTGTTGCCCATCAGCGCGGGCGCCGTCGGCAGATTGCCGCCTATGGCGGTGAAGTTGAACGGCGTGATCGCGTAGACGAAGCCTTCCAGCGGCCGGTAGTCCATGCGGTTCTGCACACCGTGCGAGCTGAGCGGCTGATCGGCGTAGATTTCCTCGGCGAAGAAGGCATTGAACCGTAGGAAATCGATCAGTTCTGATGCCGAGTCGATTTCTGCCTGAAACACCGTCTTCGACTGACCGAGCATCGTTGCAGCGTTGAGCGTCTGCCGCCATGTCGTCGTCAGCAGCTCGGCTGCGCGGAGAAATATCGCCGCGCGATCCTCCCAGCGCCACGCCGCCCATTCGCGCGCGGCCGCTGTCGCCGCCGCGATCGCCTCGTGGACGTGTTCCGGATCCGCCGCATGCCAGTCCGCCAGCACATGCTGGTGGTCGTGTGGCATGACGGCCTGTTGCCTACGGCCCGTCCGAATCTCGCGCCCTCCGATGACGATCGGAATGTCGATTCGCTCGGCGGCCAACGACTTGAGTCGATCCTTCAGCGTGGCGCGTTCGGGCGAACCGGGAAGGTATGCGAGATTGGGCTCGTTGACCGGCGCCGGAACGCGCACGATGCCGGCGATTCCCGACGAGGCCTTGCCGACCGCGCGGGAGGCGGATGTCGGTTGATCAGAGACAGCGGATTCAGTACGAACTGCCATGATTTGATCCTAGGACAGTAATGCAATATTCAGAATGCAAAATTCAAAATGCAAAGTGCAAACACTGCATAACCGACTCGCATTCGAAGTTTTGTTCTGACGACGATCGATCCGAGGATTCTTGCTATCTGATCAGCTTCACCGCCCAAGTCATTCACTTCGGTAGAAGGCGCCAATTCGAGCGCCGAGCAGATTCTCAGCCAATAGGATGCTTCGCGCGCTTCACGCAATGCGATCTCAACATAACGTACGAACTCGCGTTTCGAGGACGCGGCTTTCGCTTCTTCGAGGTTGGCACCGACGCCCGTTGCCGACTTCAACAACTGATCGATGAGGCACCTGATACCTGGACGTGGTTGGAGCTGGAGAGCAACTCTGGCGACGGCACATGCGAAAGCGAACGTTCGATTGCGGATCGTCTCAGCGGAGTCTCTCATGCGCTGCGACGATGCACTGTGCAGGCCGTCCGCGTGACACACAATTCAGGCGAATTTCGAGGGGAATCGAAGGCCTCGGCTGAGAACCCGACGCAGAATTTGCGCCGCCCAGGTCGTGTTTGCATTTTGAATTTTGCATTTTGAATTACTGGATTACGGTCTCGCCGGTTCGATATCAACGGCGATGGATCTCCACTTCTGCTGCCGGAATCGCAGGACACTGAGCACGCAGCGGGTGAAGTGGCCCAGCACGATCGCTGTCCAGATATCGGCTGGCATCAACGTCCGCGTTGCCTGGATGAACGCGCACAGTCCAAGTGGGATCGCAATCTGCGAGATCACGGAGATGTACAGCGGACTCCGTGTGTCGCCGGTACCCTGTAGCCCGCCGGTATAGCTGAGCGCTACGGTGACAAAGAGACCTGAAACGCTCAGGTACCCGAGCAACTGCCTGCCGATGGACAGGACGAGCGGATCGGTCATGCCAAACGCGGCAAGAAGGTACTGGGGCACCAGCACAAACGCTGCGCCGACGACAGCAGCAGCGGCAAGGCCGATCTGCGACGCCACGCGGACGCCTTCAGCGGCGCGATCCGGATTGCCGGCACCAAGATTTTGACCGGCAATGGTTGCAGATGCGCCGAGCAGGCCCGTGGAGGTCCATGTGATCAGCGAGAACAGTTCGGTGTAATCGACCGCGAACGCCGCCTGCGCGGCAGCGCTGGACTCGAGCGAGCCGATGAACCGCAGCAGGAAGACTCCGCCGATATTCATCGCAATCCCTTGGACGCCGGTGGGCAGACCGAACTTGAAGAGCGATCGAATAATTCCCCAGTCTGGCCGCCGGTCCATGCCGGGCTCCAATTGAATGACCGAGTCGGCCCGCGTGAGTCGCCAGACGCCGTACGCGCTGACCAGCGTGCTGCTGGTGACGGTCCCAAACGCCGCGCCGATCGTCCCGAACATGCGGATGAGTGTCACGTTCAGGGCGATCGTCAGCACCGTCATCGCAAGACCAAGCCGCAGCGGCGTGCGCGGATCGCCGGCGGCGCGAAATGCGCCGCTCAACATGAAGAACATGATCATTCCGACAATGCCGACCAGCATTGTTCGAAGAAACGGCAACGCTTCACGCCGCACTTCCGGTGCCGCATTGACCAGCGTCAGCAACCACGGCGCGGCAACGTAACCGACGATGGCAAGTGCGATCGACAGACCAGCGGCCGTCAGAAACGACTGATAGACGACCCGATTGACTTTGTGCGGGTCACCGGCGCCGGCGAACCGGGCTACGAGCACAGCCATACCCGTGAACACCGAGCTGATGAAAACAACCACGACCAGGATGATTTGCCAGCTGACGCCAATAGCCGCGTTGCCGACGTAGCCGACGTAATGGCCGACCATGATGTGGTCGATGATTCCCTGCAGTCCCGCGATCACGTTCTGGAGCATCGTCGGCCAGGCGAGTCTCCAGACGGCCGGTACGATCGGCCCTTCGATCAACGAGCGGTCGTAACGGGATGGTTTAGCTGGGGATTCGGTCGCGGTTCCCATGCGCTCAATCGCGCGAGTCTACTACATCGTCTTCGACAGAACGGTCTACCGAAACCGCGCGCGATGACGCAGAATGTCCCCTCACGTGCGAGGCGAATATGAAGTTGCTCAGTCTGCTGCTCGCGGTTCTCCTGCAGGCTCCCACGCCTGCGCTCACGGGTAAGGCATACAAGTTCGAAAAGATCGCCGAGGGTGTCTATTACACGACCGCCACCGGCTCCATGGTCACCGGCAGCAACAATGTCGCGATCATCGGCAATCGAGACGTGCTCGTGGTCGACACCGGTACGACGCCGGCGGCGGCACGTGCCTTCATCGAGGACCTCAAGCTCGTCACGACGAAACCCGTGCGCTACGTCGTGAACACGCATTTTCATTACGACCACACAGACGGCAATCAGGTCTACGCAGGGAAGGCGGACATCATCGCGCACGACTTCGTCAAGCAAGCCATACAGACGATGGACGTGCTGCATCGCGAGCCGTACCAGACGTCGCAGCTCGTGAACGTTCCGCGGCGCATCGACGATTTGAAAAAGCAGATTGCCGGCGCGAAGGACGCAGCAACGAAGCAGACGCTGGGGCAACAGCTCAAGGTGGCGCAGGACGGGTTTGAACAGCTGAAGGAACTGAAGCCGACGCCTCCAAACGTGACCTACTCAACGAAGAAGGTGCTGGATCTTGGCGGCCGTGAGGTGCAGCTGCTCTTCCTCGGCCGCGGTCACACCAACGGCGACACAGTGGTGTTCCTGCCGAAAGAGAAAATCGTCGCCACGGGCGACCTCATGGAATCGCAGATTGCCTACATGGGCGACGCGCAGTTCAGCGAATGGATCACCACGCTCGATGCGCTCAAGAGGCTGGATTTCAACACCGATTTGCCCGGACACGGCATGCCGTTCAAGGGCAAGGAGCTGATCACCGCATTTCAGGGATATCTGCGCGATCTGATGAAGCAGGGCGCCGATCTGCGGAAGCAAGGCGTGACCGCGGAGGCCGCTGCTCAACGCGTCGACCTGACCGCGTACAAGAACTCATTCCCACAGATTGAAGGACGTGGCGCCGAGCTCCGCGGGGTCAAGCGGTTGTATGCGTGGATGGACGAGCAGGCGAAGCGGTAGACCGGTTACTTCGGTGGCGCGCCCATCTGGCGGCCCTGATCGCGGTACGGCCGGTGGCACTCCATGCATGCGGTCGTGATCGAATCGGTCGCGGCCTCGAGCGCCTTCGCGTCCTTCTTTTCCGCAGCGACTGCAGCCAGTGCGGCGGCATCGACCATCGCCCGCGACATCTTCATCCAGCTGCCGTTGTCGCGCACGCGCGTGCCCACCATGAGCAGGTTGCCCGATTCGGCGAGCACGACCGCCTGATTGCGCGCGGTCGTCCAACCTTTCGCGTCAAGCACGTCGTTCGAGCTCGCCGCGAACACCGCGTCGGAGGCGGGCGAAATCATCAGCTCGTGCAGCTCGCGTACGTTTGCAAGCGTGCGCACACCTGTCGTTGGCGCACGCTGCGCGCGCGAGGGAACCGATACTGCCACGGCGATTAACAGCAGACTACACGTCAAGCTCCTGCGCATCTTCCGCTCGCTCCATGATGAAACGGAACCGTGCCGACGCATCCTTCCCCATCAGCTCGTTAATGATGCGATCCGTGACGATCTGATCCGCGATCTCTACTCGGAGCAGGCGTCGCGTTCGCGGGTTGAGTGTGGTTTCCCACAGCACCTTGGGCATCATCTCGCCGAGCCCCTTGAAGCGCGTGATCTCGGCGTTCGAACGGCCATTGCCGTGCAGCTTCAGCAGCCGGTCACGATGCGCATCGTCGAGCGCCCAGAACGTCTCCTTACCGATGTCGATCCGATAGAGCGGCGGCTGCGCGAGAAACACCTTGCCGCCGGTAATCAGCTGTGGCAGGTGGCGATAGATGAACGTGAGCAGGAGCGTCGCGATGTGATGACCATCGGAGTCAGCGTCGGCCAGGATGATGACGCGGCCGTAGCGGAGCCGCGACAGATCGAAACTCTTTCCGAGGCCGCATCCGAGCGCGGTCACGAGATCCGCGAGCTCCTTGTTCTCGAGGACCTTCGCCAGGGTCATTCCTTCCGTATTCATCACCTTGCCCCGCAGCGGCAAGATGGCCTGACGGCTGCGGTCGCGTCCCTGCTTGGCGGATCCACCCGCCGAATCGCCTTCGACAATGAACAGTTCGCTGTCTTCGCGCCCTGTGCCCGTGCAATCACTGAGTTTCCCGGGCAGGTTCAGGCGGCCGGAGGTCGCCGTCTTACGCGTCACTTCCGCCTGCGCCGCACGGCTCGCCTCGCGCGCCCGCGCCGCGAGGATGATGCGCGCGACGATCGCTTCTGCCACAGTGCGGTTGGTATTGAGCCAGTGCTCGAGCGCCGGGCGGACAGCCGAATCGATCGCGGAGGTGAGCTCGGGATTGTTCAGACGATCCTTGGTTTGTCCCTGGAACTGCGGCTCCTCGATGAAAATGCTCAAGACGCCC
>JACXTT010004655.1_pt1 | contig 20294 bp, 20 predicted proteins | sample 9270951 | NCBI WGS metagenome assembly JACXTT01 (sample SAMN15532306, study PRJNA645909) | rock metagenome | isolation source: weathered quartz diorite | place: Puerto Rico | collected 2017-06-21
CCCAGGCAGAAACGGCAGCACCATGAAACCTGCACCACGGGCGGACGCCCTCAGAAAGGACCAGATGGTTAGATCCCGAAATCCGACCTGCATGCCTCCCCAGCGGGGATGACGGCTCCGCACGAGGCGATAAGCCCCAAGGGTGAGGAGTACCACGGCGACCGGAAGCTTGAGCCACTTGATTGGAACGACGGCTCCTACCAACCCGGCAGCCAGCACCACTACGCCGATGGATGCTCCGTGGCCCAGGGCGATCGGCAGCAACGCCCGGGCCACTGCCTGACGGCTTTTTTCCTGCATTCCCAACGCTACCGCAAAGAGCCAACCCATGGCCGGATTAATGCCATGATAGGCACCTAAAAATAGCAGTGTGAGCCAACCCCAGGGCGCGTCAAAGCTCACGGGTAGCAGTAGGAGTCCGACGAAGCGTCGCCTCCTTCGAGGTGCACTTGATGGCCCCGCAGACCATCAAATTCCAGGAAGAAATTGGGATCCACAGTCAATCCGCCTTGAGGGCTTACCTCGAGCTTTGCCATCCAACTACGAATGCCTTCGGGATAGAACTGTTCGTCCCAAGAGGCATAGAGAGAATTGGTGAAATACACTCGCCGACCATCGCGGCTGACCTCCACCATTTGGGGTCCTCCATTCAAGGCCGTCTTGGGTTGCTTTGGATGCGACGCGTGCCTCACGATTCCGCCCAGATGAACGGAGCCAGTCAGTTTGGGACTGAAGGGTTCGGAAACATCATACTGGCGCATTTCTCCCGTTCCCCAGCAGGATACGTATAAGAAACGATCATCCAATGAGAGGTTGATATCTGTTACGAGTGGTGGCACGGCACTAAATCCTTTGAGGAGCGGAGGCAATACGTCAGGCTGGGCTGGCTCGGCCGGGATGTCAATGACCTTCTTAACTTCCCACTTGCCGCCATTCTTGTGCCAGACCCAGATGGAAGACGAAAGGTCTTTCAGCGAGACGACCACTCCCAGAAAGCCGTAAGCACGGGTTGGATCGTGGGCGGGACGGAGCTCGAGGGCTATTTGATATTCGGAGCCCAGATCCAGCTCCTGAAGATGGCGGCGACGGCGAAGGTCCCAGATGTGGAGCTTGTGGCCATATCCACCCTTGAGCAAGATTTCCGGGTTAAGTCCACGCTCGACCATATGGGGCGTGCCCCATTCGCTCGTAATCATGGTGTCGTGTCCCAGATGCCACCAAAAGTCATAAGCCAGGTACTGAGAGCCACGATCTATTTCCCACTGTCCCAGCACTTCGAAACTGTCGGGATCCAAAATGAAGATTCCGCCTGGCCCATCTCCTGTGGCCGAACCCAGCGCGCTGGCGTAGATGCCGTCCGGACCGCAATGTACCGTGTGAGGCCTTGAGTACCCGGCCCGCTTCATGACCATCTCCGGTTCGATCACTTTAACGATTTGCGGCTGGCGTGGGTTCGGCTTGGTATCAACGATGTGGATGCGGGAAGAGCGCAGGCCCGGAACAACCAGGTAACGCCGTTCCATGTGCGGGTGAGGCGCATAAGGGCAGAGGCAAGAACTGCAGGCGTTCCAGCCAAAGTGATGGAGTTCATCACCGGCGTTCGGCATATTTAAGCGACCCACTATTTGGCCGTAGCCGGGAGACTGGGGGTCAACATCGACCACGGCCAGAGCGTCGGGGCGGCCATCGCTGCGAGGGTTAAGCATCGCCACGTAAGCCAGATGCTCTGCGGGAGCCTGCATAGCCATTTTGGGTGACGGATAGAATGTTGGGTCAGGTCGCCAAAGGGTCATCTCAGGTTTCCTCCTTCTCGGTGGAGATTCACAATGATAGTTACTGGGGCAATTCCTTTATTCTAATGTTGCGAAACTCAACGCGCGTATCGTGACCCAGAAAACCAATATGGCCACGGGGCCTCGCTAAGCCAGGGTGTTTCCTGAGTGTCTGGGGATCTTGGACTGCATCCAAATCTGCGTCAACTATAATCGCTCCGTTGAGTCTGACAGCGACGCGGCGACCGTCGGCAGTAATTTCCTCTTTGTTCCACTCCCCTGCTTTTTTCAAGAAGCCTTGTCTGGCGGGAATGACATCGTAGATTGAGCCGTGATATTGGGCCGGTCGCAACTTTCCTTGATAGGCTGGCGCCGAATCATCTAAGACCTGGATCTCCATACCAGCATAGGCGGCGTTACCTTGGAGCGGTGCTCGGATGCCGATGCCGTTGTTCCCACCTGGTTCGGTTCTGAACTCGAAACGGAACACAAAATTGGAGTACTCTTTCCGAGTGAAGAGATTTCCGCCACCATCTGCCGGACAAACTAGCAGGCCGTGTTCGATGACATAACCGCGCCCAGCCTTTTCGACCAGTTGCCAGCCGTTTAGAGTCTGTCCGTCAAACAAAGAGACAAAACCACTGTCTTCAGCCCCCGACGCCAAGGTGGCAAGAAGAAAAATGAGCGGGATCATGTACACTGTTACTTTTCCCAGTCTTACTGGACAATCCGCAGGCAGGAACCTTTGCATCATAACGTTGTAGCGAATCACCGATGGCCTTCGATTATGGTTTTATGAATTCACTGGGTTGCAGAGCTCGGGGCACGAAACGAACGGTTCGTATGGCACCCTTGAACCAGTAAACCTGGTTGATTCGAGCACCGATCGAGGCGCGCCCCTCCCGAAGTGGAGAGAACGCGATCGCGCTCGACAGCTCCTTGACGCCATTCACATAATGTCTCATTTCCTCGCCATCGAAGACCAAGGCCGCCTGATACCATCGGCCGACGGGATGAGTAAATTCTTCGGCAAACAGAGTCTGATCGGTCTTGCCGGAACGGATGTAGGTGTCAAGAAACCAGCGGTCACCGCCCACCAGCCGGGTTTCCATCAGCACCCGATTTTCGCTGTCGTTTTCCTGCAGATGCAGGAATCGCTGCTCCCTCGGGCCGTTAGCGTCAGGCCGAAAAATCACTTCGACCGTAAAGATAGTAAGGCCCGTCAACGGCTGCGCGGTCAAAAGCAGCGCGTCCTGTTTCCCGTCAAATTCAACTGCCCTGCCCTGCGAAGTGTCAATCACTCTTGGAGCGCCTAGCAGAGTAATATCCAGATCACCAATTCGTCGCAAGTTGTCAATACTCCATACTAGTTCTGCCATTGGCTTCGTACGCTCCGGTTGGCCAATTGAAGGATTCGTATTGAACAGCGCCAGCGCCACCGTTAAAGCTAACTCGGAAAGCCAATTCATAAGTTTTCCGCTGTCGGCTGGTAACCAGCAAAGTGGCTTTGGGCCCGGCGTCGGCACCATCGAGTGATTAATCGATCGAACGGTGCGCGCTCCTTTGGATCATTGGATTGACACCTTGGGCGATTACCGGTGATTTTGAAAAGCGCTCAGGCCCCCACATAATAGTCGCCTAAAGAGGTATGTCAATACTGATCTAAGTATGACATAAGTCCAATGCTCCAGACGGGGATCAGGACTTCGTCGCTTCCAACCCGGATTCACACAATGTTCTAAGGATCGGCTGATTAGACGCCGAAATGGAACACGTTAAGCTGTAGCCACCAGTGAGTTCCAGCAAAATCTGCCCTTCTGGATCAGGCAGTAGTCGCAGATCTGCTGCTTTCAACTATGCGTTTTTGTCGCCCCGGAGGAAAGAAGTAACTTCACTGGCTGAGCTCGATCGTATCAGCCATCCATTTTAAAGCGAGACATAATGGGTAAGATTCCGTTTGAAACACTAAGGCCTGGGATGAAATTGGCCAGCGACGTGATCGAACGCTCGGGAAGAGTGCTCTTGAGGACGGGAACTGAGATCACCGAAAGGCACTTGGACATTCTCAGGAAGTGGGGCGTGGTCGAAGTGGATGCACTAGGGGCAGTGGACGACAGCCCTGGGCAAGACCTCGAGCCAATAGACCCGGCTCTCATGGCCGAGGCCGAAACCAAGATCCAGGACTTATTCCGTCACACGGACCGAAACCATCCGGCTGTGAGCGAACTACAACGGTTATGTGCCATTCGCCTCGCGCGGCGGCAATTGGGGGTCGGAAATGAGATCGCTTGAATCACGTGACTTATTGAAGACAGCAGGATCGATTTCGACTTTACCAACCATCTTTGTTCGCATCAATGACGCGGTCAATAATCCCCGCAGCTCTATCGCCGATATCGGACGCATCATCGGTGAGGACCCGGGGCTGACCGCACGCCTGCTCCGAATTGTCAACAGCGCCTTCTACAGCTTTCCTTCGAGGATCGATACCATATCCCGTGCCGTCACGATCGTGGGTACACAGCAACTGAGGGACCTGGCTCTTGCTACTTCGGTAATGAAAGTCTTCAGAGGAATCCCGGAAGAGCTCGTAAGCATGGAGGCTTTCTGGCGGCACTGCATAGGATGTGGGATCACGGCCCGAGTGCTGGCATCTCACCGCCGTGAAGCCAATCTGGAACGCTACTTCGTGACAGGAATGCTCCACGACATTGGCCGGCTGGTTCTGTTCATGAATTTACCCAGGCAGTCACGAGCAGCACTGCTCCGATGCCAGTCCAGTGGCGAACTGCTGCACCAGGTCGAGCTTGAAGAGATCGGTTTTGATCACGCCACGGTTGGGAGTGCCCTTCTGCAAGCCTGGAACCTGCCAGCCAGTCTTGAAGAGGTCGTGGCATTCCATCACACTCCACACAAGGCACTTCGTTATCCGATCGAAACTGCCATTGTCCATGTGGCCGACGTCATTGCTCATGCTATGGAACTGGGCAGCAGCGGTGAACGTCTAGTACCTGCCCTTAATGCTGAGGCCTGGGAGAGAATTGAAATTTCACCAGGTCGATTTCCCGCCATTCTGGAACAAGTTGAGAAGCAGTTCCGGGAGGCCACTCAGATGATCCTTCAAGATCGTAAATCATGACAGAGAACACGGACTCTCCCAGCAGCCAATACTCGCACGAGGCTCGTATCCAGCATCTGCAAGAGGTCAATCGATGGATTCTGGATTCACTGGAAATGGTCACCTCTTTGGGTGATTTTCATAGCAGTGTCAACCATGAACAAGATTGCGCCAAGATTCTCGCCGCAGTCCGCTCTCACCTCAGTCGGCTGGTGCCATTTCTCGCCACAGCCTTTCTGCTCGTAGACGATGCCGACTTGGATTTTGTGTTGGCGGATTGTGAACCTGCCTCAGACCAGCAACAGATTCAAAAAGAGGTTGATTTGCAGATTGCAGGTGGCACCTTTGCCTGGGCCTTGACGCAAAACCGCGTCGTTTTGGTTCCGGCCAAACACTTCGGGCACACTCTTGTCTTTCATGTTCTGGCGACTCGATCGCGGGTTGTGGGAATGTTTGTGGGGAGACTGGCCATCGATGAAAAGCACGTTACGGAGGCCTCTAAGAGTCTGCTATCGGTTCTCATGCTGAATACCGCTTATGCGATCGAGAGTGCTACTCTCTACCAGCGCATTCAAGAGCATAATCGCAATTTGGAAGCCACGGTTCAAGCACGCACGCATGAATTACAAAGAGCTCGGCAGCAGGCTGAGGCAGCCAATATCGCGAAGAGCCAGTTTCTCGCCAACATGAGCCATGAGATTCGTACACCGATGAATGGCATCATAGGAATGACGGACCTGACGCTGGATACAGAGCTGACCTCGGAACAACGCGAGTACCTCGACATGGTGAAGGCCTCGGCCGACTCCTTGCTCACCCTTATCAACGACATTCTCGACTCGTCCAAGATCGAAGCCGGCAAGCTCGAGTTGGATCCGATCGGATTTCACCTGGAGAAGAGTCTCGGCGATATCCTGCGCAGTATGGCCAGCTGTGCTCATCAAAAGGGTCTCGAGTTAGTCTGCCATGTTCATGCTGACGTTCCCCAGTTCCTGGTGGGGGATCCAGGCCGGCTGCGGCAGATCATTGTTAACCTGTTGAGCAATGCCATTAAGTTTACTGAAAAGGGTGAGGTCATGTTGGAGGTTGAGTTGGCCGATCCTAACGGTCCTTTAGCACGATCGACGGTAACCCACCCTCCGACATTCGCCGCGGCGGAAACCTATCTGATCCATTTCTCCGTTCGAGACACGGGTATCGGGATCCCAGCCGACACACAGAAATTGATCTTTGATCCGTTCACCCAGGCAGACGGTTCAACCACGAGGAAATACGGGGGTACAGGCCTAGGGCTTTCTATCTCCAAGCAGTTGGCCGAGATGATGGGCGGAAGGATTTGGGTTGAAAGCGAACTTGGAAAGGGCAGCACCTTTCACTTTACGGCTCGTTTGAATTCACAGACTAATCCGGTATCCGTTCAGGCGCCGGTTCAATCCGTCGAGCTGCGGGGATTGCGAGCTCTCGTAGTGGACGATAACGCTACTAACCGGCGCATCCTTGAGCAGGTACTTGCGCACTGGGAAATGAAAACCACCCTCGCCAATGGAAGCTGGGCTGCGTTGGCAGCCTTGAAGCAGGTCCGAGAGGTCAACGAACCATTCGAAGTGATCTTGCTCGACGTTAACATGCCTGAAATAGACGGGTTTCAACTGGCGGAAGAGATTCGGCGCACCCCTGCAATGGAACGGCCTCTAATCATTATGCTCACCTCTTCAGGGCAGCGAGGCGACGCCGCTCGCTGCCGGGAGTTAGGTGTCGCTGCTTATCTCACCAAGCCGGTCCAACAGTCAGAGCTTCACGAAACCTTGACGACAGTACTTGCCCGACGACTGCTCCTTAAGGACGAAACGAGCCTCGACACCGAGCTGGTAACCCGTCATTCATTGAGGGAGAACCGCCCTGACCCGGACGCTTCTGTGTTGAACACTGAGGAGCGCCTGAATGTCTTGCTGGCAGAGGACAACTTGGTCAACCAGAAGCTCGCCGTTCGCATTCTGGAGAAACGAGGTCATCGAGTGAAGGTGGTCGATAGTGGCCTGGCGGCGCTGGAGGCGCTGGAAGCAGAGCTGTTCGATGTTATTTTCATGGATGTTCAGATGCCAGAGATGGATGGCCTCGAAGCAACGACGAAGATCAGGCAGAAAGAGCAAGATGATGGAACCCACGTGCCTATTATCGCCATGACCGCTCACAACATGAAGGGAGACAGGGACCGCTGCCTGCAAGCAGGCATGGATGGTTATATTTCCAAGCCGATCAGCCCTAAGGAGCTTTTCGAAGCATTGGAAAGGTTGCGCTACGCGCTGCCCCAGCAATCCGCTTAAACAGGAACCGCGCTCCTGACACTGCCTATCGGTTTTTTCGTACCCAGCAGTTCCCACAGAAGCCTAGCATTCAGAATATTTGCTTGCGGCGGCCAGCACTGAAGCCCAAAGCCCACAACCCTCGCCCTCAATCGTGTCAGGGGTTCGCGAAGACAACTTTAGTAATTTCGATATCGACGTTTCCTGCCTGCCAGGTACTCGGACAGTCGACAGCCTTAAAGGCAAAACGTATCTTTTGGCCAGGCCCCAGATAATGATTGGTAGAATTGGGAGAGAACCTGGAGACGTAAACGGGATAGGCATGCTCCTCGTGTACGATCCGGTTCAAACTGTCCCTAAACCGGAGTATGAATTCAACGACCATTAGAGTCTGTGCTCCAAGATTGGTCAGTGTCCCTCGAATCTGAGGATATCTAGTTTTGGTCTCGGGTTCTGTGTAGTAGTAGGATTGAACCTGGCTGACGGCTAGCGATTTTCGATAGTCTTCCCCATTTCTAGGAGTACCGATTTGGGCGTTTTGGGAAACACAGGCGGTTAACGCAAAGCCTAAAACAGCTGGAGCGCAAAGATGAAGAAGATAATGGCGGGCTGTGAGCCGGTAACCTGGCACGGTTATTTCGACTTTCTGAGTAATGGAATGAAAACCTGCAGCACATCCTGGTCGTACTGAGCTCGCAACCTGGTTTTCATTAGCTGCAGAGCCTCAAATGCGTCCATCGCCGCCTGATAACTCCTATTTGTTGTCATTGCATCGAAACAATCAGCGATCGCAGCAATTCTGCCATGAGGGTGGATTTGGTCGCTCACCAGACCCCTCGGATAACCGCGACCATCCAGCTTTTCGTGGTGCAAGGATACCGGTAGCATCCTTGCTGCGTTCATTCCAGGGTTTTCGCCAAGAATCTTCTCTCCCAGTATGACGTGTTGCTTCATCAAAGCCATCTCTTCCCCCGAGAGTGCACCCTCCTTGTTTAGAAGGTTTTTCGGAATCTCGCTTTTTCCTATATCGTGCAGGAGGGCGCCGGTAGCAAGATCGTTGAGTTCGTGTTGGGACTTGACGCCAAGATTACTGGCGAGCGCAATCGTAAATACACACACGTTCATAGAATGGGTAAAAGTGTAGTAATCAGTCGACATGATTTTGATCAAGTTCTGCACGGAGTCATTACCCTTAAGAATGTACTCCACCGTATTTACCGTCAGCTCCTCTATGCGAGGTACGATATCCCCTGCACGAGGATTCTCAAAAGCATCCTGCAATATGCCCAGGGAAACTGAGTAGATAAAAGCTGCCTTCTTCTCAGAGGGGACCGCCGGGTCTCTCGTCAGGTTATCCAGATTTTCTTCAACGTAGGACCCATAGCTCTTCTGATCATCCTGACCAATGTACAGCGTGTGAATCCGGTTCTCAGCCAACCTCTTGCGGTGATGCTCTCCAAATTCCAGGCTGCGCTCGCGAAACAAAACGTAGTTCTCGCCCGCGGTCTTGATATAAAGGTCAAATTCCAGCGTGGAATCGATAACGAGGCTGTCGAGATTTATCGGGCTGAATTGATTTTCTTGCACGGAATTTCCCTACGTTCAATGTTTCGTCACCAGCAGAAATTCGAGTTACAAGATTTTTCCTTTCAAGTCCGTTGGGCAACTCCCTTGATCCGCAAGGCTAAAGTTTCTTCCATTGCGATTCGATAGCTCGGAAGAGAAGGCTCTGGGCTGTTCTTCTTTTCGCGTATTCGGATTTCACGATGTGAGGTTGGAGATGGGCCATACTTCCCAGCGTATCCTGCTTGCGGAGGACGACGACCTTCTGAGAGCGGGTTTACAGGACTTCCTGCTTGCGCAGGGGATTCATGCGACCTGCGCTCGTGATGGCGAGGAAGCACTGCAAATCATTCATCGGTCGAGGGAGCCATTTGATGTGGTGCTCACGGACCTCGTGATGCCTCACAAAGACGGGATGGAAGTGTTGCGAGCCGCTAAGCAACACAGCCCCGAGACTCAGGTCGTGATCATGACGGGTTTTGCTTCACTGGAAACCGCCATTGACTCGATGCATCAGGGGGCGTTTGACTACATCACCAAGCCTTTCCAATTTGTGGAGATTGCAATAGTTCTCGACAAGGTTGCAGAGCGTAAGAGGCTAATTGATGAAAATCTTCAGCTATCTGAAAGTATCGAATCACTTCATTCGCGGCTGGAACTGCTCAAAGACAGTCGTGCCAAGCTGGATCGATTTATCGCCGAAACCTCGGAGAAGTTAGACCGGCAGGCCCAGAAAATCGACGAGTGCATGGAAGCAGTCAGAGAACTCTCCCGCCGCTTTGAAACCAGCCATCTCGCCCCTGGAACCCCACGATAGGCTCAAACACGAATCATCGATCTTTCTTGCTCCAGGTCGTTGACGAAGCGGTCATTCCTTTGACAGAGCTTCGGTGACGACGGACGGAAATGGGCGCTACAGCAAGCTCTTTGTCTTAATAAGTTATTCTCTTTCTGAGTGTTTCCTGGGTAATGTGCGCGAGTACACACCAAGTGACCCGCCGCTCATTTGGAAGGTGGAGTGCTTGTCGCAACTTCGGTAACCGACGTATCTATTCGATTCTCTTGCCTGTGGCTAGTACTGGACTAACTCAAGGAGTCAATCTCATCCTATCGCCAGATCCGACGACAGCTCGAGGAGTTCCTGCGACTCTGAACGAAACCGAATCATCATCCGACTTTGTTCGGCTGACGGCGGCTTTTGAAGAATTCAACAGAACCTCCGCTACGCTCCAACAGTCCTACCAGACGCTCCAGGCAGAGACCCGTCGCCTATCAGGCGAATTGGCCACGACTAATGCTGAGCTGGAACGTAGCCTTGCGGAGCAGGAGCGGGTTAAGAATGAACTCAGAAGTATTTTGGAGAGCCTAAGCAACGGCGTTTTGGTGATAGATCTCAGCGAGAGGGTCAATGTCTGCAATCCGGCTGCTCTCCATTTACTGGGCCTTCATCAAGCAGTCATGGACAGTTCCAAGGATTACAAGATGCTGCCGATTCCAAATTCCATCAAGGAATTGGTCGGGCGTGCCCTGAATTCAGAGCTTGAGGATCTGGAGGTAGAACTCGGGACTGAAACCGGCACCAGTCGATGCATTGCCGTTTCGAGTGCTCTTGTGTTCGATGCAAAAGGACAGCCTTTGGGAACAACCATCATTCTCAAGGATATGACGCGCCTCAAGGAATTAGAGGCGAAGACACAACGCGCTCAGAGGCTTCAGGCCATGGGTGAGATGGCGATTCAACTGGCCCATGAGATTCGAAATCCTTTAGGCAGCATCGAGCTCTTTGCTTCCTTACTAGGTACCGAGTTTCAAAGCAACACAGAACTTAGAAGTTGGACGGATCAAATTGTTACCGGTGTGAAATTCCTGAACACGATCGTCACCAATATGCTCACGTTTACCCGATCATCCCGGCCTCACTTCAGGGAATTCGACCTAGTGAACCTGATTTCCGAGACATTGACTTTCATCGAACCAGTTTTCCAGCAACGCCGCATCCTTCTGGAAAGGCCCTGTGTTGACCAGCAGATCTGGATCGACGGCGATGCGGAGATGCTCCGCCAGATGTTGATCAACCTGCTCATGAACGGCCTTCAGGCCATGCCTGAGGAGGGAAGACTCACAGTCAAGCTTAATTCAGATGAGGAGCAAAACGCCGAAATCGAAGTCGAAGACACGGGCATCGGGATTCCGCCGGAGAACCTGGCTTACATATTCGATCCCTTTTTCACCACGAATGAAAGAGGCACAGGCCTGGGGCTATCTCTGGTAAATCAAATCGTCGAGAAACACCATGGACGGGTAGCGGCCGAAAGCGAATTCGGCAAAGGAACGCGATTCAAGATCTGGTTACCGCGTCATGTCAAGGAAGTCGAATATGTTGAATAAGGATGTTCTCATCGTCGACGACGAGCCCCAAATGCTCATCGCGATGAACGAGACTCTCAAGCGCGAAGGTCTTTCAGTTACGACTGCCAGCAGTGGGGTTGAGGCCGTCAGCAAACTGAAGGACGCACGTTTTCGTCTCGTCATTACGGATTTGAGGATGCCTGTGGTCACCGGCATTGACTTGCTTCGAGAGGCGAAATGCTGTTCACCGCGGACGCAGGTGGTGCTGGTGACGGCTCATGGAACTGTTACGAACGCCGTGGAAGCAATGAAGCTAGGGGCTTTTGACTATCTCCTCAAACCATTCTCATCTGGGGAACTCCGGGACGTCGTCCGGAGAGCTATTCGACACGAGCAAGGCTTTTTGACCGTTCGCAAGTCTCATCAGAACTTTCCCATCATTACTCAGGATCCGGAGATGCTTAGCACGTTGGAGCTTGCTGAACAGGCCGCAAAGGGGAAGTCGACTATTCTGATACAGGCCGAGAGCGGGACAGGCAAGGAGCTCCTGGCGCGGTGGATTCATCAAACGAGTCCCCGCAACGACAATAGTTTTGTTGCTGTCAACTGCGCTGCCCTCCCTGAGAATTTGCTGGAAGCCGAATTGTTCGGGCATGAGAAAGGGGCGTTCACCGGAGCGCTGACTCAAAAGCCTGGTAAATTCGAGCTAGCCAATCACGGCACCATCCTGTTGGACGAGATCGCTGAGATGGTCCCGTTGCTTCAGGCCAAATTGCTCAGAGTGCTTCAGGAGCAGGAGGTAGATCGAGTAGGCGGGAGCAAACCCATCCCTATCGACGTGCGTGTGATCGCTACTACCAATAGGGATCTTGCAGCTATGGTAAAGGAGGGAAGCTTCCGAGAAGACCTCTACTACCGTCTTAACGTTATTCCCTTAACAATTCCTCCTCTCCGAAAAAGAAAGGGAGACATTACGATGCTGGCCAACCATTTCTGTGAAAAGTACGGGCTTCAAGTGGGCCATAGAAAAGAGATGGCGCCCGAGACCATCAGAGTGCTTTGTGAACATGATTGGCGGGGAAACGCTCGCGAGCTGGAAAATGTGGTTCAGCGTGCCACCACGCTCTCCACGAACTCAACGATTTACCCCCAAGACCTGTTCCTGCCGGAGAGTCTCACATCGTCCCAGCCCGCAAGCAGTTCTGAATTGAGCGAAGAGTGCATGAAAACTGTCACCCCGCAAGTCAATGAAGCGGTCGCCCCCCTAAAGTTGAAGGCTGGGTTCTCGATGAGTGAAATGGAAGAGAAACTCATACATCTCACCTTGGCCGAGACGGGGGGAAACAGGACGCGGGCGGCACAACTGCTCGGGATTTCCCTGCGTACTCTGCGGAATAAGCTCAGGGAGTATCGTCTTGCACAGGCCAAATGCAATTCCGCAATGGGCTAGGCAAATTCTGCCGAGCGACACCGACGGCAGCATTGATAAGCCTTTGTGGGCAGAGGGTTATGCATGGCGAGGTAAATGCACGGTCTAACAGCCACGGAGTGTAGGGGGGATTCGATCAATTCGCAGACTGAGGAGATGCCATGAGCGAGATCTATTTCGAAGATGGTACGATGCGCCAGATGGAGAAATTCCTCGATCTGTCAGTCCAAAGACAGGCCTTGGTCTCCAGCAATGTGGCCAACGTCGACACACCTGGGTATAAGACGGTCGATTTGGATTTCGAACAGGAACTGGTTGAAGCCACGCGGGGCGATATGGTCATGATGGCGACAAATCCTCACCACATTAGTAATCACTCGAGCCACGGATCGGCCTCGCCCAAAGACGTCGAAGGATTGACGCTTCGGAACGATCTGAACAACGTAAACATCGACCGCGAAATGGCTCAACTGTCGACCAATGCTCTGAAGTTTTCGATGGTCGCCCAGCTAATAGCCGGGAAATTCCGAACCCTGAAGAATGCCATCAATGAAGGGAGATAAGACCAACATGAGTTTACTTTCCGCTTTGGACATCAGCGCGATGGGCCTGACCGCTCAGAGGCGCCGCATTGAAGTGATCTCCAGTAATCTCGCAAATGCCAATACTACAAGGACCAGTGAAGGCGGACCTTTTCGCAGAAAAGATTTGGTGTTTGAGTCAGCTCCTCCTCCAGCGACTTCGTTTGACTCTACACTCGATACCGAGATCGAAAATCAGGCTCAGGCGGGTGTGGAGGTAGTCGGAATTTACGAAGACGACTCTCCATTTGTGAGGCGTTATGAGCCGGCTCACCCGGATGCTGACGCGCAAGGCTATGTAACGCTCCCAAATATCAGCCCCGTCGAGGAGATGGTAAATCTGCTTTCAGCCACCCGGTCATTTGAAGCCAACACGCAAGCGATCAATGCGATCAAGCAAATAGCCCAAAAATCATTGGAGATCGGCCGATGAGCGACTTACCCATTCAGGGTGTTGGCCTTCCAACGCCCATCATCAAAAACAGACTGGATGAAATCACCACCCCAAACATTCAAAACGGTCCGACCTTCGGCAAGGTGCTCCAGGAGGCCATTCAGAACGTCGACGAACTTCAGGACCAAGCCGGCAAAGAGGTTCAAAGCCTGATGAGGGGTGAGATCAAGGACATTCATTCTGCTATGATCGCCGTTCAAAAGGCGGATGTGTCATTTCAGATGATGATGCAGGTCCGGAATAAGCTTGTTTCCGCCTATCAGGAAATTATGAAGATGCAGGTTTAGCGATTGCAACAATCCCCATCTCAGGCCGAGGACTTGTGAATGGCAACAGACCCTAATGTGATTTGGAATCAAATCAAACTGCTGAACAACAGGCTAAGCCTCAACCAGAAGCTGAGTATGCTGCCTTTCGGCCTCGCTGTGCTCGTTGGTGTCGGGTGCATGATCTATTTTATGGGACAGGAGGACTATCAGACGCTCTACTCCAACTTGAATGCGGAGGAAGCCAGCACAGTTGTCAGCAAACTGAAGGATCTGAAAGTATCGTATCAGCTGGCGGACGCCGGCCGAACCATCCGTATTCCTGCCACGCGCCTCGATGAGATCCGCATCCAACTCGCGAGTGAAGGACTGCCCCAGAGCGGCAAGATTGGTTTTGAGATTTTTGACAAGACGAATCTGGGCATGACGGAGTTCTTGGAAAAAGTAAGCTACAAACGGGCTCTGGAAGGCGAGCTCTCCCGTACCATCCTTTCCCTTAAAGAAATTTCACAGGTTCGTGTCCACTTGGTTCTCCCTAAGGAATCTATATTTCAAGAGAAATCAGAGCCGACAAAGGCGTCAGTTGTTGTCAAGCTAAACGCCGGCAAGCAACTGCCGGAATCGGTTGTGTCGGGAATCGTTCACTTGGTGTCGAGCGCCGTGGAAGGCCTCAGCCCGCAGAACGTGACAGTAGTGGACTCGAGCGGGCGCCTGCTCTCGGCTAAACAAAGCTCAGCCGAAGAGGCGCTCACAACTACTCAATTGGAGCTTAAATCTCGCGTCGAAAAAGACTTGACCGCGAAAATCATAAATATCCTCGAGCCGGTCGTGGGCGAGGGAAGAGTCAAGGCTGATACGTCTGTGGCACTGAACTTCAGCCGCAGCGACCAGACCGAAGAGAAATATGATCCTCAGGGAACTGCGGTCCGCAGCCGTCAGAAGAGCGAAGAGCGAAGCGAGCCCGGGGCCTCCACAGCGCCGGCAGGTGTTCCAGGAACCAAGTCGAACCAGGCGAATCCAACACCTAGCTTTACACCGCTGCCGAGCCGGGCGGCTAACTCCTTTCAGAAGCAGAGTGAGACTACGAACTACGAAGTTAGCAAACTCATTCGACATACAATCGCTCCCGTGGGGGACATTAAGAAACTTTCGGTGGCCGTAATCGTTGACAATGCGCTCAAATCGGAAAAAGGTTCCTCAGGCGATCTCATCAGGAAAACAGTTCCACGAAGCGCTGATGAACTCAAGAAAATAAGGGATCTAGTGATCGCCGCCGTTGGTGTGGACACGACGCGGGGCGACCTTCTGACGGTTGAAAATGTTTCATTCGACACTCAGCCTGGACTGGAAGATACCAAGCCTACGTTCTATGAGAGATGGAAAGAACTGATCCGTCCTGCCTTGAGGTACGGAGCGTTCCTTGTGCTCTTCCTGCTGATTTACTGGTTGGTTCTTCGGCCCGTTTCCAAAACGGTACTCACACCCGTCCAGCAAGCCTTTGGTCCTCAGCAGCAACAGAAACAAGTTGCCGCTTCAGGTCAAGGCGGGCCTCCTTCTCTTGAAACCCCAAGAACGGTAAGGGAGTTAGAAGCGGCACTGGGCCAGGCGGAAGGAATTGCTCCCATTCCCGCGCCCGAAGTACGAAAGGCCGACATCTTAAGACAACGCGTCGTGGATTTCGTTCAACGGGAGCCCGAGACGGGCGCTCAACTGCTGCGAGTTTGGATAACTGAAGAAGGGAAGTCCTGAGATGGAAGCTGAAAAGCTTAAGGGACCCAGCAAAGCTGCGGCACTTTTTGTTCTTTTGGGCGAAGATACCTCAAGCAAATTGCTTAAATTCCTCCGTGAGGATGAAATCGAGAAGATCAGCCGGGAACTAACACTCCTTCCACAAGTCCCGCCGGAAATGGCAGAGTGCGTCCTTGAAGAATTTCACAACATGTCTCGCGCTGGTCAGTACATGATTAGTGGAGGGCTGGAATATACCAAGAAGGTGCTGCAGATGGGCTTAGGGCCTGACGGTTCGCGGCGGGTCATTGATCGCGTCATCAAGTCAATGGAGAGCACGGCTGGGTTCAACGCCCTCGAAAAGGCAGACCCCCAACAGCTCTCACGATTCATTCAAAAAGAGCATCCTCAGACCATCGCGTTGATCCTGGCACACCTTGATTCCACAGCGGCCGCAGAGCTATTGGGAACCCTGCCAGAGAACGTGGCAGCGGATGTTGCGATACGTATGGCGAATCTCGGTGAGATTCCGCCCGATGTGATCCGGAGAATCTCAGCGATTCTCACCCAAAAGCTCTCTGCGATGGGCACCAGTCGCGTGGAGACGGTCGGAGGTGCGCGACCGGTAGCCGAAATGGTAAACAAGATGGATCGCGTCGCGGGCCGGACCATCTTGGAGAGAATCGAGACGGAAAATCCGGAATTGGCCGTCACGATCCGCAACCTGATGCTCGTCTTCGAGGACATCATGCTGATCGATAATGTCGGCATTCGGGAAATCTTACAGCGAGTGGACAAAAAAGCATTGACGTTGGCCCTGAAAGGCACTAGCGAAGAGCTGCAAGCGCACATCTTCAAGAATATGTCGCAGCGAGCTGTCGAGATGATGAAAGAAGACATGGAAGCTCTGGGCCCCGTGCGGATTCGAGATGTCGAAAAGGCACAGCACGAAATCGTGGAAGTGATTCAGAAACTGGAGCAGGAGGGCGTGATCACGATGCGCGGGGGCGGCGGAGATGAGTATGTCGTCTAGGATCATTCGGGCCACCAGCGTTGAATCTAAAAACGTCCTCTCTTTGCAGCTCAACCAAGCGGCCCTCCTCGAGAAGGAGCCGAACCCCGCTTCGTCCCATACCGTTCCTCCCCTGATTGCCAAAGGTCCAGCGTTCCCTCCACAGGACGAGGCATCCAACCTAAAGACGGCCGAGGAACAGGCAGAATCCCTCCTTCGCCAGGCCAAAGTCGAAGCTTCCGAAATTGAGAAGCAGGCCTACGAAAGAGGTTTCAGCGAGGGGGAAAAAGCTGGCAAGGAGTTAGGGGAGAAATCCCTAGAGGCCCTTCTGAAACAGTATGCTAAGACGCTCGAAGGGCTGAACAACCTCAGGAGGGAAATCTTTGCCGCTTCTGAGAGAGAGATCCTTCGTCTGGCGTTGGAGATTGCTCGAAAAGTGATTCGAAGAGAGGTTTCGGTAGATGAGGAACTTATTTTGACCCTGGTGAAAGTAGCGCTCAACCGTCTCGCCGAACAGACGATCATGACTGTGCGAGTTAATCCCAGGGATTACCAGTCGATTCAGCGTCACCACGCCGCGTATCCGTCCACTAGCAGCCTTGATGAAGGAGTCAAGTTGGTAGAGGATCCTTCCGTGTCCAGAGGAGGCTGCCTCATCGAGACCGAGAGTGGAATTATTGACGCGCGGATCGAAGAGCAATTGCGTGAAATCGAGAAAGGCTTCTTGGAATAACGCACTGCTTATCTGAACCGATTCTCCCCATGACCTCTATCGACTTCAGCCGATATCATTCACGCCTGAAACGGGTTGAACCCATTAAGATGGTTGGAACTATCAATCGCGCTGTAGGTCTGGTAATCGAATCCCAAGGTCCTCCTGTCAGAGTCGGTGACCTTTGCGACATTGTCGGTGATTCGTCCTCCGAGTTCTCCACGGTGGAAGTAATCGGCTTCAAAGAAAAGACAGTTTTGTCGATGCCGCTTGGAAAACTTCAAGGGGTGAAGCTGGGGAATAAAGTCGTAGCCCGCAACAAGCCCGCGACCGTGAAGGTGGGCCCTCACCTGTTGGGGAGGATCCTTGACGGGCTTGGTAACCCCCTCGATGATCTGGGTCCGCTGAACTACGAAGAGGAGTACCCATTGCACCGGGACCCCGAAAATCCGATGCAAAGAGAGAATATCCAGGAACCGTTAGGAACGGGGATTCGGGCTGTCGATGGGATCCTGACATGTGGAAAGGGCCAGCGCATCGGGATCTTTGGTGGCAGCGGTATCGGCAAGAGTACCTTGCTCGGCATGATGGCCAGGTTCACGAGTGCCGATGTTAACGTGATTTCGCTGGTCGGCGAACGAGGGCGGGAGCTTCGGAGCTTCATCGAAAAAGATCTAGGAGACGAGGGGCTGCAACGGTCGGTGGTTGTTGTGTCGACGTCAGACAATCCTCCACTCGTACGCATTCGGGCTGCTCTCGTGGCTACCGCGATTGCCGAGTACTTCAAAGACCAGGGTAAAGACGTTCTTCTGGTCATGGACTCGGTAACCCGGTTTGCCATGGCTCAGAGAGAAGTAGGGCTGGCCGCCGGCGAGCCCCCAACATCGAAGGGATATACGCCTTCGGTCTTCGCTTTGCTACCGAGGGTTTTGGAACGAGCTGGCAATTTTCGTAACAAGGGATCCATCACGGCTTTCTATACGGTTCTCGTGGAAGGCGACGATATGAACGATCCTATCGCCGATGCAGTCCGCTCTATTCTAGACGGACATATTGTTTTGAGCCGCGAGCTCGCCACTCGAAACCATTATCCCTGTATCGACATCCTGGAAAGTGTGAGCCGGCTGTTCCCCGAGCTTGCCGACGCCAAACATCGAGCTGCAGCTGGAAAGGTCCGCGAACTCTTGGCAACGTATAAGAAGGCCGAAGACCTCATTAACATCGGAGCTTACTCCCGCGGGAGTAATGCTCTGATCGACGAATCCGTCGCGAGAATTGATTCCATGGTAAATTTCCTCCGACAAGCCAGCGATGAGAAAGTCAGCTATGCGGCTGCCATCGGGGCCCTCCAAGATCTCTTTGGTTAGCAAACCAGATCACACGTGAAGAAATTTTCATTTAAGCTGGAGACGCTACTGCAGTATCGAAAGCTGCAGGAAGAATCCGAACTGCAGAAACTCGCTAAAATTCATCTTGCTATCCAGCAGGCCCAGCGGCTTAAGGACACCCTCAAATCCGTGCTCGCGGACCATCGCCAGATGCTAGCCCAACAAGGTCGCGGAAGAATTGATCTCGACCTCGTCCGCCATCTCACCCGCTATCTGGAGAAAGTCGATCACGATATTATTCAAGTTTCTCATCTGCTCTCCCGCCTGGAAGAGGACAAAAGAATCCAGCTTGACAGATTGAAGCAGGCAAAGAAACAGACCGAGGTCATCGAGAAACTAAAGGGCAAAAGCCTGGACCGGTACGAACGAGACGTGAGGGTAATGGAGCAAAAGTTGCTTGACGAACTGTCGGTGACGCAATACCGGCGGGAGGGCAAGCAGGATTTGCCCACCCGAAAATCCGATTCGTAGCGGAAGGTCTTCTATGCCGCAGGTGAACCTCAACCCACCGTCTGATATTAGTACTGCGCCGAAATCGAGGATTGCTCCCAGCATCAATGTCGAAGGAGGATTTGACCGAGAACTTCAAGGTGAAATTCACAAACTAAACAACTCGGCAACATCAGAATCTCCGAGGCACGCCAAGTCCAGTTTGTCGGAGGGACTCAGTCGTAACAAAGCTGGTGTGCCCCGGGAAGGCCTGCCTTCGAGTGACGCTCCCACACAGGTTACCCAGAAGGAGTCACTCCAGCACGCCTCCTCTCCGGCCGTTGCTCATCCAATTAACATCGAGAAGGAAAGTACGACAGTCGCCCAAGATGGCCAAGCGGCAGCCCACGCACCGCACCTCGGTGATGGGACCCTTGCCAATTCAGCCGCTTCCGGTGTGCTGGCCGCGTTAGCCGTTTTACTGTTCTCTTCTGTGGATTCCGCTGGGCAGAATCTGCCTATCAAACCTGGTGAGGCGAAACAGAACGGCCAAGTCACAGGGCTACCCGGCTCCGCAGGGCAGGCCGCTGCGACCACAGACAGCATGGCCGTAGCGCCGTCAATTCCCTCCAACGCGCCTACAGAAACTGGTGGCCACCAGTCATCAGCCTTATTTTCTAACCAGATCGCCGTTTCGGCAGATCAAAAGACTCCTCAACCTCAAGCTGAAGTCAGCTCGTCGCTTCCAACGGTTCAGCGGGCACAGGCGTCTCCCTTAATGGCTAAGCTGATCCTTCTACCCGACGACGCAGGTTCGGCCCATGAGGCTCTTGCGGTTTCAGAACAATCTATCGATCGTCCATTAGCTTATTTGATTGACCTCCAAGAAAAGAGTCAGGGACAAGAACCCACTCAAACGGTGGAGAGGCCAAAATCAGTTGATTTCCAAAACACGCTTCAATTCGACCGTGAACTGCTGTCAACCAGCGATAACAACATTACGACATCTAGGGCAGCTGACGCCGGCCCAGTCCAGGAGACAGTTGAACCAAGCCACGCAATCTCGGCGGAGATTGGAAAGCTTCTGACGGCCCTTCAATCGCAAAATATAGCACAAGACTCTCTAAAGGCCAAACCGACAATCCCACGTAAGTCCCAGTAGGCGATGCATACGCCGTAACTGACCTAGA
>JACXTT010004656.1_pt1 | contig 20293 bp, 16 predicted proteins | sample 9270951 | NCBI WGS metagenome assembly JACXTT01 (sample SAMN15532306, study PRJNA645909) | rock metagenome | isolation source: weathered quartz diorite | place: Puerto Rico | collected 2017-06-21
AATGTCAACACGCACAGTCGATAACCCGAAAGTAGTGTCGCGAGATGAATGGCTTGCGGCCCGAAAAAAACTACTGGTCAGGGAGAAGCAGCTCACGCGTGAGCGTGACGCGATTGCCGCCGAACGCCGCCAGCTTCCCTGGGTCAAAGTCAAAAAAGAGTATGTGTTTGATTCGCCCAAGGATAAGAAAACGCTCGCCGACCTCTTCGACGGCAGAAGCCAGCTGATCGTGTACCACTTCATGTTCGCTCCGGAGTGGAAAGAAGGCTGCCCCAGCTGTTCCTTCAACATGGATCATACGGACGGCGCCCTGGTGCACCTGGCGCAGCGCGATGTGTCCTTTGCGGCAGTTTCCCGCGCGCCAATATCCAAGATTGGGCCGTTCAAGAAACGAATGGGTTGGACGTTCACCTGGGTGTCGTCCTATGGGACGGATTTCAACTACGACTACCAAGCTTCGTTTGCGCCGGAGCAAATTGCCAAAGGCAGGGTCGAATATAACTTCGATCTCGTGGAGTTTCCTAGTGCGGAAGCCCCTGGAGTCAGCGTCTTCTATAAGGACAAAGATGGCAACATCTTCCACACGTATTCCGCACACGCTCGTGGGTCCGAGAACACGATCAATGCGTACAACTATCTCGACCTTACACCCAAAGGCCGCGATGAAGATGGGTTGCCCTTCACGATGTCATGGCTCCGCCATCACGATCGCTATGACGACGGACGCTTAGAAGATGCGGACCGCCCGTACTGGCCAGCTGAGGGCCAACCGCCGAAGGAAGCGTAGTACGAACATTTTCGCGGCCGCCATCGAACAGTCGACATCTTGGGTACACACATGTTCCTAATTGCGTTTGGCGCGGGCGGACTGTCAAGCTGGACGTGCCGAGCAGCGGAAGAAAGCGTGAGAGGCGAATTCGAAAAGTTATTTCACCGAGAAGTTCTTGTCAGAAGGAGACACCATGAAGACGCTGCAAGAATCGAAGATGCCCTCCCTGATCTTTATTGGGAGGTGGACCCCCAAGATCTTGTTTTCGCTGAGAGAGCGGCCTCACCGACACGGGGAGTTGCGCCGCCAACTCGGAAGCGTCTCGCAGCGGATGCTTACCAGAACTCTTCGCACTCTCGAATCCACGGGATTGATCTCGAGGCGCGTGATGGGATCGAAGGCTATTGCGGTCGAGTATTCCTTGACCCAGCTGGGAAAGACGATCATCGCTCCGCTCGCAGGCATGTGCCGCTGGGCAAAGCGGTATTGCAGGGAGGTGAGTGCTGACGTACACCTTCCGGGCCTTCTTTGGTGAACTAAGCGAGGATGTCAGCGGGTGCTTTCTCGGTTTTGAAGACAAAGGCGACCCAAGCAAGGAGAATAGATAGCACAAGCGTAGCAAACAACACAGCTTTGATCGCCGGCGCCAGCCGCAGTATCGGTCGAGCCCTATTTGCGGAGGCTTTTTAAGGAGAGGCGCGGAAGCGGGTATGCCGTACGCGTCAGCTGAGCGAACGACTTAGAAGTTCCTAGGAGGGATATATGTGCCCAGAATGCATCGCAAGCACAGCCATGATGGTCGCCGGAGCCGGATCCACGGGGGGAATTCTGGCGGTGTGCATCGGCAAGTGCAAAAGATTCTTCGGAGCGAGTGGTCTCGGTCTATTTCAGAAAACGAAGGAGAAATGGTATGGCAACAAACAATGAGAGAGACAAAGAGCGCCCGAAAGGGCCTATCGCAATAAAGACACCCCCGATCGTGTCGCAACAGGAGTGGGAAGCTGCGCGGCAGCAGTCCCTCCTGAAGGAGAAGGCTTTGACCCGCTTTCGTGACGAGTTGGCCGCCGAGCGTCGACGGACGCCGTGGATGGCGGTGGAGAAAAAGTACGAGTTCGACGGGCCCAAGGGTAAGGCTAGCCTGCTCGACCTGTTCGAGGGCCGCCGTCAGCTGATCGTCTATCGCGCTTTCTTCGAGCCCGGGGTGTTCGGCTGGCCCGAGCACGCCTGCCGCGGCTGCTCCTTGGGTGCCGATCAGGTCGCCCACCTGGCCCATCTAAACGCTCGCGACACCACCCTCGCCTACGCCTCACGCGCGCCGCAGGCGGACATCGCGCGCTTGAAGGCGAGGATGGGCTGGGAGATGCCTTGGTACACCATCACCGACGGCTTCGACGCGGACTTCGGCGTGAATGAATGGCATGGCCACAACGTGTTCTTCCGCGACGGCGAGCGGGTGTTCCGCACATACTTCATCAACGGCCGCGGCGATGAGGCGATGGGGACCACCTGGAGCTACCTCGACATCACGCCGCTCGGCCGTCAGGAGACGTGGGAGGACTCACCCGAGGGTTACCCCCAGAGCCCGCCGTACAAGTGGTGGAACTGGCACGACAACTACGACGCCGAAGCCTCGCCTGACCCGAAATGGGTCGAGGTGTCTGACACTGGAGAAGAAGCCTTCCGAAAGCGCGATGCAGAGGCGAAAGCGAGCTAATGAAGGCGACGATTCGCCGCTTTCGAGCCGGCTCTTCCACAGAAGCGTCCGCAATGTGCGCGGAGCGTAACCAGAAGGAGATCTTGGCGGTCTGGGATCGCAGCACCGCGCGGAAAGGAAAGGCGATGAGAAACATATGACCGAAGACAGAGAGGTCGAGGCGACCTGAAGAAAATGAAAACCGCGTCTGAGGCCATCGGAGAGAACGATGACCGACTCCTGAGAGATGAAACTTCAGCACCTGCGGTGGTTGACGGGCCGAGCTAGATGCATCGCGGGTTTGAGAGAAGGCTCACACAAGAGCAGGCGACGCCCTTGCACCCGCCCGCCGACGGCTCCCCACGGTCCGTCATCGGTGTGAAGTTGCGCGTTACCCGATGGCCGGATCGAGGATGCTGGTCGAATCGATGCCCACGATGACTACAGAGACTGTGCTGGGTCTCGGCCGGCTCAGCAGCCTTCCTCTGGGGCACTTCCAGTACTCGCGGTAGCGGTGTCGGTCGCGCAGAACGGACTTCTGGACTGAAACGTTTGAGCCGTCGGGGTTGCGGAGCCAAGGATGTCACTTATGCCTTGCCGACGGAGTTGGTATGGTGACGGCGACGGCACCATCCCAATAACTCCAACGTTATGAGCGTCGCGGCAGGGATCGAAGCAGTTGTTCACACGGCTACCGCTCAGCGTCCTGCCGTTTGGGTGGTTCCGCGCAAGAACGATCTGCGCCTCCCCTTCGCCGGCATTCTTACAGCGTATGCAATCCTGGGATGCACGCTGCTCGGTTTCAACCGGACCCCTTTGCAGATTCTGCTGACCGTCGTGGTCGGCTGCCTCTTGGACATGATTTTGCACTGGGCATTCTGCAATCGCGAGCGTCTGGTACCAGTCAGTGCGTACATCAGCATGATGTCGATCGGACTCCTGCTGAATTACTCACACAACTATTATCTGCTCTTTCTTCCGGTATTCTTCACCATCGTCTCCAAGTACGTGTTGACATTTCGCGGGCGGCACGTTTTCAATCCTTCGCTCTTCGGGCTGGTTTGCGCACTGGTTCTTGGCAAGGGACTGTATTCGTCGGCTCCCGCTTACCAGTGGGGAGGATCGTGGGCGCTGGTTGCGTTCATGATTACGGCGGCGTGCGCGCTCTTTCTGTTTCGTGTTGGGAGAAACGCTCTAATCCTTTCATTCTTGTGCTTCTACGCCCTGCAGACGTTGCTGCGCGCCTATATTCTTCGCGACCATCTGCCCATGGAGACTCTCATCTTGGGCACGCTGACCTCAGCGCGATTCTATCTCTTCACGTTCTACATGATGACCGACCCAAAGACTTCACCTCCGGGCAAGCGGCAGCAAATCAGCTGGAGCTTTGCGGTCGTTCTGGTCGATCTCTGGTTCCACACCATCGAGTCCCTCAACACATTGTTTTATGCGCTGTTTGTCGTGGCGGCCGCACGTTTTCTCTGGCTCCATGTCCGCGCCGTCTGGAAGGAACGCGGTCTCCGTCTGAAACAAGCCTTTGACCTGCAACTCGCCAGTCGTGTCGCTGTGTGCGGAGCCCTTGGCGCTGCTGGGTTCATCACCTATGCGCAAGTCATCCACCCGCATTTAACGATCAACAATCCAGGCTTCGAATTGGTTCAGGTACCGCCATCTGTCTCTGGTATCGACTCCCAGATGAGCGACGTGATGAACCAAGCTGACGCGCGGGTACGGCATTTTTCTAAGTGGCTGATGTCGATCGGTGACGCCATCGCGATCGGCGACTTTGACAACGATGGCATGCCGGATATCTTTCTGACCAATCCACTGAAGCGTCCCGAAGATCGCAATGCGCTCTATCGTAACCTCGGAAATTTTCATTTTGCGCGGGTCGAGATTCCGGCTTTACGCGAGATCAACCTGCATCCCGAGAAGTACGGTTTTGCCAGTGGCGCAATCTTTGTCGACTACGACAACAGCGGTGCGCAGTCACTTCTGCTGACCTTTGCTTATGGAAAGAATCGGCTGCTGAAGAATATGCTGCCGATTGAAGGCAAACCGGAATTCGTCGACGTCACAAACGAGGCTGGCATCGGCGATTACAGTACTTCCGTTGCGGCCACTTTCTTCGACTACGATCGCGACGGCAAACTCGACTTGCTCGTTGCCAACAGCTTTGCCCCATACTTGAAAGACTATCCCACGCCAACTCCCTTGAACATCTTCGATCTCCCTCAACCGGAGTATCCAGGCGACCGCCGTATGTTCCACTTCATGCACGAGAGTTGGAACAACGCACAGAATGGCGGACCCAAACTGCTATTTCATAACGCGGGCGCGGGTCATTTCGAGCGGATAGACATGGCGGCCATGGGCATGCCGCAAACCCACTTTACCCTTGCCGTGGCGACCGGTGATGTCAATGGCGACGGCTACACCGACCTATATTGTGCCAACGACTTTGGTCCCGATGATCTGTATCTGAACGAACGCGGCAAGCGGTTTGTTCACGTGCAAGGCAAGATGTTCGGCAGTATCGGCAAGGATACCTACAAAGGAATGAACGCCTCGATCGGCGACCTCGACAATCGTGGTCAACTCGACATCTATGTCTCGAACGTTCATGTTCCTTTGCAAGCCGAGGGCAGTCTGCTCTGGAAGACCTACCGCAACAATTCTTTTGTCCCCGATTTTCGCGACGAGGCGACTACCCGCGGTGTGCTCAACGAAGGTGGCTTCGGCTGGGGCGCGGCCATGGGAGATCTGAATCTCGATGGCTGGCAGGATCTCGTGCAGGTCAACGGTATGGTGGACGACAGCCTCGACCGTCGATTCCCCAAGCCGAGGAACTACTGGTACGCGGCGGAAAAAGTAATGCTGGCGCCGCCGAACGTGCATTCCTATGTGGATCGTTGGCCCGACCTGCGCGGCTACGAGATTTTTGGCCATCAGGCGAACCGGGTCTATCTCTCGCGCGGCGATCAGACCAGCATGCAATTTGTGGACGTCGCAGCGCAGGTTGGGATCACCTACCTCGGGACTTCAAGAGGGGTGGCACTCGCAGACTTAAACAACGAAGGCGTCCTCGACGTGGCCATCACCCACCAGTTCGGCCCGCTGACGCTTTACCGCAATACATTGCATGAACACGATCGCGCCGAAGGTCGCATTCATCACTGGATTGGCCTGGCGATGCAGGGAGACGGACAGAAGGTTAGCCGCGAGGCGGTCGGCACTCAAGTCTTGGTGACATACGCGCAGAATGGCCATCGGATGCAGCAGATGCGTGAAGTACAGATCGCGAATGGGTTTTCCGCGCAGAATGACAAACGTTTGTTGCTGGGTTTGGGTGACTACGACGGGCCAATCGACGTCGAGGTGCACTGGTACGGCGCGGAGACCATGACATATCGCGATCTCGCGCTCGATCAATACCACACGATTCGTTATCGAGCCGCCACGCAGATGGCTGAGAGGTGATCTATGGGCTTGAAGGACTATTGGTATATCGCTGCGAAGTCCCGCGAGTTGAAACAGAAGCCCGTCGCCGCTGCGCTGCTAGGCGAACGCGTGGTGCTGTTCCGAACGGGCGAGGGGCAGGTGGCCGCTCTCGAAGATCGCTGTTCGCATCGCAACATCGCGCTCTCGCTTGGTGCGGTTTCGTCGGGGTGTGTGACGTGTCCTTACCATGGCTGGACGTTTGATGGAGCTGGTCGCTGTGTTCAGATTCCGTCTCTCGGCTCGCGCCAGCGGCTGCCGAATCACGGTGTGCGGGCGTATCCGGTGCGCGAGCACAATGGATTCGTGTGGGTATATCCGGGCGAGTCGATCCCTGAATCAGCGCCCTTCCAGTTTCCCTACTATGGCGAGCGAGGCTGGACCAGCTTCCGAATGCGAACCCGCCTACGGGCATCGGTCGAGGCCTGCCTCGAGAACTTCCTAGACTGCCCCCACACGGTTTATGTGCACGGTGGCTGGTTCCGAAATCATGATACACGGGAACTCTCGGCCACGGTGCGGTCCGCCAAGGAATCCGTTGAGGTAGAGTTCAGAGGTGAACCTATTACCAAGAGCCTTGTCTCGAGGTTGTTCTTTCCGAATGGCCGCGAACTGCGCCACACGGACCGGTTCTTCATGCCGAATATTAGCCGGGTCGACTACGACTTCGGTCCCGATCGTCACTTCATCATTACATCCCAGTGCACTCCATTGAGCGAGTACGAGACGGATGTGCACACGGTGATTACTTTTAGTTTTGGACGGATTGCGCCACTGGTCCGGCTTTTGCTCGAGCCAATCTGTCGCAAGATCATTCGCCAGGATGTGGATGTACTGGAGTCGCAGACCGAACAGGTTCGCCACTTTGGAGGGCCGGCATTCTGCCACGTGGAAACCGACCTGCTGGGACTCAAAATTCATTCCATGCGGCGACGTGCCGAGCGGTCCGAACACGCCGCGGACGCGACGGATCAAGAACGTGAGATCACCATCTGCTTTTAGACAAACGGAACACGTAAATGAGAGAACAAAGCGTTCAGAGTCAAATTGTCCCTGTAGCGGAGATCTTATCTGCGGATGTGCGGGTCATGTACGAGATCTTTGCGCGTCACTATGACTGCGTTTCCCTCGAACGATTTTTGCGAGACCTGCGCGAAAAGGATTTTGTGTTGCTCCTGCGCAATGCAGACCTCAGAATTTGCGGGTTCTCGACGCAAAAGGTCTTTCGCGTGTCGGTCGGTGGCACGCCCGTCCGCGCCGTGTTCTCTGGCGACACGATCGTCGAGCGCGCCTACTGGGGCGAGCAGGAGTTGGGGCGCTGCTGGTGCCGGTACGTAAGCTCGGTGTATTGGGAAGAGTCCGACGTGCCGCTTTTTTGGTTCCTCATCTCGAAGGGCTATCGAACGTATCTATATCTACCGCTCTTCTTCGAGACCTTCTACCCCAATTGCAAGGCGCCAACACCATCCTTCGAGCAGCGGCTGCTCGATACCTTGGCGTCCGCCAAGTTTCCCGATCATTACCGGCCGCAAAGCGGCCTGATCGAATTCCCCCGCTCCCAAGGTCAACTCAAACCGCATCTCGCAGAAGTCCCAGCACGGCGCTTGCGGGATCCTCATGTACAGTTTTTTCTAAAGCGTAACCCGGCCTACGCCGCGGGACAAGAACTCGCCTGCCTCGCGGAGATTTCGCCTCTGAATATGAAACTCTTCGCCAGTCGCATTCTGGGACAGGCACCCGCGGCGCAGGCGTTGTATTCAGGAGCCGACTGATGCTTCGGCCACTGTTCTTTCGCGCGCTGAACAGCTTGCCCGTGGCTGGATTTCGGCGTAGCGCGCAACAGTTTCGTGCCGCTCTGGATAATCCGGAAGAAGTGCAACGAAGACTTCTGCTTGACCTCTTGAAGCAGAATCGGGAATGTGCACAGGGCAGGCAACACGGATTCGCATCGATCAGCACAATTCACGAATATCAAAGCCGCGTGCCGGTCGTGACGTATGACGAACTGGCGCCGTCGATTGAGCGCATCAAGTCGGGAGAGCATGGTGTTCTCACGGGTGAGCCTGTGCTTGCTTTTGAAAAGAGCAGCGGTTCGGCGAGCGCTGCCAAGTACATCCCTTACACGCAGACGCTGAGAAGGCAATTTCAGGCGGCCCTGGCTCCGTGGATCACCGACATGCACCACGCGTTTCCCCGGGTTGCACGAGGCAGTGCGTACTGGGTGGTGACGCCTCTGTCGCGACGGCGAGAAGTGACCGTGAGCGGCATTCCTGTTGGATTTGAGAGCGACGCCGAATACTTCGGGACAATCCAGCAATGGATCCTACAAAAAACCATGGCGGTCCCGCGCGAGTTGGCGCGGGTGCCGGAGCTCGAAGACTGCATCTATCTCACGTTGCGCTTCCTGCTCCAGGCGCGTTCTCTGACTTTGATTTCGGTGTGGAGTCCAAGCTTTTTGCTGATTCTTCTCGATCGACTGCAGCAGCACGGCGAGCGACTCGTTGGCGACTTGCGTGAGGGAAAGTTGGACCTCACAGGTCCGGTCTCTCCCAAAATCTCCGGTGCACTCGTACGAGACCCCCGCCAAGCGGGGAATCTGAAGGCCATGTTGCAGAGCGGACGAATTGAGCCTGCTGCTCTCTGGCCTCAGCTTGCACTGATCAGTTGCTGGACGTCGGCAGCTTCTGCCTGCATGAAGAAAGGCATCGAGGAGAGTTTTCCGGGAGTCTCCGTACAAGGCAAGGGCCTGTTGGCCACCGAGGGGGTCGTCTCCATCCCGATTGAGCAATACAAGGCTCCGGTCGCGGCCGTCACCTCGCATTTTCTTGAGTTCGTCGATGAGCATTCCGGTGAATGCTGCCTAGTCTGGGAATTGGAGGAAGGTCGCGAATACTCCGTGGTTCTGACCACGGGGGGTGGGCTCTGGCGTTACCGACTTGCTGATCGAGTTCGAGTGGTCGGATTCGCGAAACGAACAGCCTTGCTCGAATTCGTGGGCAAGGAGGACTGCGTCAGCGATCTTCGAGGTGAAAAGCTCAATGCGCTCTTCGTCGCGAACACGCTCGCCGAGTTTGAGTCCTGCCGGGTCGCTAGTTTCGCAATGCTCGCGCCGTCCGACGCCGGAACTCCGAATTACTCCCTCTTCCTTGAAAGCAACCATTGCCAGCCCGATTTACTTGTAAGGCTCGAGCAGAGACTGCAAGCCAATCCGCACTATGCTTATTGTCGCCGCATCGGCCAACTCGGCGGGGTGCGACTGTTCCGCATCGACGGCAACGCACGGAATTCCTACCTCAACCATTGCGCAGCACTGGGACAACGGGGCGGGAACGTAAAGATGACCGCACTCGATAGGCGCTCTGGGTGGGAACATGTCTTCAGCGGGGCTTACCTTCAAGCTGGCCCGGCGGAGGTGTGTGCGTGATCGCTCGGGTGCTGCCGTTGCTCGAAACGTCTCCGCCGAGATCCCGGTTTGAGATTGCGGTCGCGACTCCCGCGGATGACCGCGAACTGCGCGACTTGTTGCGGAACAGCCCGGTTCCTGGCCCGATCAGCGTGACCTTTGAGCGTGAGCCCAGCTTCCACAATTCCTGCCAGGTTCGCGGAGATTTTCAAGTCGGTGTCGGACGCGATCGGACAACTGGCAAGATCCTGGGGCTCGGCTCCCGCTCGGTTGCTCCGGGATTCATCAACGGCCAGCCGACACAACTCGGTTATCTGGCCGACCTGCGACTGGAACAGAAGCACCGTGGTGGCACGCTGATCGCACGCGGATATCGATTCCTCCGGCAGTTACACGAGGATGGTCGAACCCGCCTCTACACGACGATGATTTTCAGCGAGAATCACGCCGCTCTCACCACGATCGCCAGTGGACGTGCTGGACTTCCGCGATATTACGACCAAGGAACCATCCATTGCCCGGGGCTCAACATTCGAGGGATCAGGGCGTCGATCAACCCTGGCTGCGAAATTGTGCGCGGTTGCCCGCATCTTCTTCCCGAGATTGTCGAATGTCTCAATCGCAACAACTCCCGCCGTCAGTTCGCCCCGGTTCACGTGGCCGCCATGTTTCGCAATCGATGGCGCGACTTTCGCATTGAGGATTTCCACGTGGCTGTACGAGGAAGTAAGGTGGTCGGCGTGGTCGGTTGTTGGGACCAGAGTGCTTTTAAACAGACTCGAATCGTCGGCTACGACTCCCGCCTGCGGTGGAGGGTTTCGCTCGGGAACACATTTCGTCACCTCACCAGGGCGCCGCGGTATCCCAAAGCCGGAGAGGAAGTGCCGTATTTCTATCTTAGCTTTATCGCCATCGACGACGACAATCTCGGGATCTTTCGGGCACTACTGCGCAGCGCCTACAACGCTGCGGTTGGCAGGGGATTCTTGTACGCAATTCTCGCGTTGCACGAGCGCGACCCACTCCTGCCCGCCCTCCGCGACTATTCTCTGACGCCATTTTACGGACGGTTGTTCTGTGTGTCTTTTGACGATGGTGAGGATCTCGTGAGCGAGCTTGACGGACGGGTGCCCTACATGGAGGCGTCGACTTTCTGATGAGTATTTTCAAGCGAAATCTGTGGCCGCTCCGTTACACAGCGGATCTGCGCACGTTGATGTTTCTTGTTGTGTTTAACGTGCTGATTGCGGTTCAGTGGGTCAATCTGTTTCGCGGTATGCTTTTGCTGATCCTGACCTACACGCTCGCCGTGGTAGCTCTGGTCGTGAAGCACAATCACGTGCATTCACCGACCTTTCGCAACTCAGTATGGAACCGCGCTTTCGAGTTGTGGCTCAGCGTTCTGACGGCCCACCCTTGTTCCGGTATTCTCACCTCCCACAACGTACTCCATCACGGGAAAAACAATACCGACGCCGATTTCGTGCGTTGTTCGCTCGTCCGCTATCGGTCGAACTTGCTCAACTTTCTGGTGTTCCCCTTCGCCTCGGTCGCCACGATGTATCGCAACAAGCCAGCGGACCTTGATAGCTGGCGGCAGGCGCAGCCAAGCCTGTACCGGCAGGCGATCGCCGAACGCATTTTTACTTATGGGTTCATCTTCTTACTGCTCGCGCTGGATTGGCGCTCCGCGCTGAGGTACTGTGTCGGGCCGTGGCTGTTCGGCCAGTGGTTTCTGGTGACTATCAATCTGCTGCAGCATCAGGATTGCGACTTCGAATCGCAGATCAACCATTCCCGCAACATCACGGGTCGCTTAGCGAACTGGCTGCTGTTGAATAATGGCTACCATACCGCCCACCATATGTTTCCCGCCGCCCACTGGAGCAAACTGCGCATCATCCACGAACGGGTGATCGCGCCGCAACTGAACTCCGCCCTGAACGAGCGCTCGTTGTCCCTGTGCATATGGCGACGGTTTATTCTGGGGAAGGGTTGGAAGGGAGCGCACGCGTGAACTCACCCGGACATGCTCCCGGACCGCGTTCGCGTCTCGGTATTGGCGAAGCTCTTGCGTTCCGCCGAAGTCCACTAACCTATCTGCAGCGACTTGCCGCGACCTACGGAGATGTCGTGCACTTCCGCCTTGGCTGGAGACACGCGTTCCTCCTGAACCATCCTGACCTCGTCCAGGAGTTCCTCGTCGTCCATGCCTCGAGGCAAGTTCGCGGGCCCGTTATGCAACGTGCTCGAACTGTAATGGGCGACGGTCTCCTCACATGCGATGACCCGTTGCACGCGACGCAACGTCGCGTGATTCAGCCCGCATTTCATCGCGAACCCCTCGCACATCACGGAAGAGTGATGGGCGAGTGCGCCAGCAAGACATCCAGCCGCTGGCAAGAGGGCGAAATCATCGAGCTGCGCACGGAAATGCTGGGTCTCACGCTGGACATCCTCGGCAAGACGCTCTTTAACCAACGGATTGAAGGAAACGCCGGGGAAATCGGTGAGGCAGTCACGGAATTGATGTCCCTGGTCGACCTGGTGTTCGTGCCCTTCTCTCAGCACTTCATGCGATTGCCCCTGCCTGGCATGCGACGCCTGAAGCAAGTCCGCGAACGTTTCGATCGCCTGATCTACGGACTGATCGAGGATAGGATGCGCGCCCCGACTGGCGGCAGCGATTTCCTGTCGATCTTGATTCAACATCAGCTCGCCGAGGGAGATCGCGAGCAGGCGATCCGCCAGGTGCGGGATGAGTGCCTAACTATTTTACTTGCGGGGCATGAGACCATCGCCAATGCGTTGACTTACGCACTGTTTCTTCTGGCACAACATCCTGAACATGCTGACAGGATCCGTGCGGAAGTGCATCGCGTCGCCGGACTGAAGGACCTGGACGCCGAAGACTACGAACACTTGCCCTTCACTCGTAGCGCACTGTCCGAGTCCATGCGTTTGTATCCTCCGGTTTGGGTTCTCGGCCGCGCCCTCAAACAATCTTGCTCGATTGGCTCGTACACTGCACCACGAGATTCCATTCTGTTCACCAGTCAGTATCTGCTACACCGCGACGCGCGCTTCTTCCCCCAACCGGACACCTTCCGCCCCGACCGGTTTCTCGGAAATGGAAAAATACAGCAGTTCGCATATTTCCCCTTTGGAATTGGGCCACGTCGTTGCATCGGAGAAGGGTTCGCCCTGATGGAAGGGGTGCTGGCGTTGGGCACAATTCTCCGGCGCTGGGAAGTTGAATTGCTTCCGGAAACAAGACTTCTGCCCGATCCGAAGGTCACGCTTCGACCGAAATCACCCGTCCGGGTTAGATTGAGGCAAGCGCACGAAGTTCGAAGAACCATAGAGGAGAGCGGACCCGGAAGCGTGCCGTCATGTGCATGACTGCTACCACCACAGCAGCTGCAGCCCAATAATGGCTGCGCACTGGATCACGAGATACAGGTGAAAGGAGTTGCGGGCGCGGGAGAGTCCAAAAAGTTGAAGCGTGGCGGAGTCGTAACTGAGGCGAATGAGAACTCGGAGCGCGGCAAGCAACAATAGCGCAAACAGAATGGCGCGGTAACGGACCGGGTCATACACAGGGAGAAGTCCTGTCAGTCCAGCAAACACTCCGAGCGCGCCCCATGGGCGAAGCACGGCGATGAGCCCAGAATCTGCTGGCAAGCGGGCTCCGAACAAACGTTGGTACAGTCCGGCCGCACGCTTTGGGAATAGCACACCTGCCAGACCAGTCGTCAGGTGGTCGGCAGCGAGCACAACCAGATTAAGGTACGCGATAGCGTGCCAGAGCTTCATATTTCGGACGACTACACCGCAGGGAGGATTGTATTTGAAAGACCTGACTCAAGGCTCAGTGATGGGGAGCCTGCTTCGCATGTCGGCGTTCCTCATGGCGAGTATGCTCGGCCAAGCGCTCTACTTGCTGGCCGACATGTACTGGGTTGGACGCCTGGGCAGGGAGTCGGTCGCCGCTGTGGGTCTCGCCGCCAACTGGATGGCCCTCACCCTGGCCCTCACTCAGATGATGGGTGTAGGCACGACTACCCTCGTCTCACATGCTGCCGGCGTGAGGAATCAGGGCCGAGCGCGGCTGGTGTTTAACCAGTCCTTCGTGCTGTCCATTGCTGGAGGTGGAACTCTGTGCCTGCTTGGTTTCTTGCTACGACATGCGTACTGCACAGCATTGGCGGCAAGTCCGGAGACAGTGCAACTCGGCACCACCTATCTGGCTTGGTTTGTCCCCGCCCTGTTTCTGCAGTTCCCGCTGATCTCGATGGGTGCCGCTCTCCGCGGTGCGGGAGTCGTGAAGCCCACAGTCGCGGTGCTGGTTCTGACCGTCTTTGTAAACCTTGTGCTGGCTCCGATCCTCATTTTCGGCTGGGGCACCGGACACCCATTCGGAGTGCGGGGCGCGGCAATGGCGACATTTCTCGCGCTTGTGCTTGGGGTGATTGGGATGTTTGGCTATTTTGTCGCTCGCGAGAAGTATCTCGCCTTCGACAGGTCTGGAATGCGGCCTGATTTCGGCTTGTGGCGTGAGATGTTTCGGATTGGCCTGCCTGCCGGTGCCGAACTTGCGATCCTCGGCGTCTACTTGATCATCGTCTACGGAGCGATCCGTCACTTTGGCGCAGCCGCCCAAGGTGGCTTCGCCATTGGCGCCCGCATTATGCAATCGCTGATTTTGCCTGCAGTTGCGGTCGGGATGGCGAACGCACCGATGGTGGGGCAGAACTTTTCGGCAAAGCGCGGCCGGCGTGTCCGCGCGTGTTTCTGGGCTGCCTGCGCGGTGGCATCCGTCCTGATGATGTTGCTGACCGCTCTGTGTCAAACCAGAGCGGCCTACCTCGTCAGCCTTTTCTCCAAGCAAGACGACGTCGTGGCGGTCGCGGCCGGGTATCTCCGACTGATCTCGCTAACCTTCCTTGCGACCGGTTTGATTTTTACCAGCACCAGCGTTTTTCAAGGCCTTGGCAATACCCGGCCACCGTTCCTAAGTTCCGTCATTCGCCTCCTCGCCTTCGCGGTACCGGTCTTGCTGCTGCTAGATCGACTCACGCTGGATGATATCTGGATAATCTCCGCGGGATCGATCTGGCTGCAAGCGATCGCCAACTTGTGGTTCCTACGTCGCGAGTTCAGGATCAAGGTGAGCCCTCTTGACCTTGAAATCGCCGCAGAGGAAGGCTTGCCGTCCGTGATCTAGGATCTGTATGTCAAATGCGAGAACCTTCATTTGGCTGTTCGTTTACGTGCAGACCGGATTCATATCCTTGGACCTCTACGAGCACTGGCGCTCGGCACGACGGGCAGGCGCGCGCCGTGTGATTCTCGCAAATCGGGCGGTGATAGTGACGGTCGGTGCGGCGTGCATTGGCTATTCTGCGATTCAACTGGCGTTGGCTTCCGCCGTCCCGAACATCGGCAACCTCACGAATTTTGCGCTTCAATTCACCACTTCGTTGACCCCGTCGCAACCGTCCTCACCAGACGCGCGGTGGATGCTGCCAGTCTTTGCCGTCGCTTTCAGCGTGGGCACTCTCTTTGACTACCTGGTTCATCGTTTCTTGCTCCATGGGCCGCTGTGGAGACTGCACGAGAATCATCACCTGCCCTCGGTCGTATCGAACGTCATGCCTGGAATTGCCGCTCGTCCTTACGTGATTGTTCCCAACTTTCTAATCAATGCGTGCTCGTGCGCAGCGATTTTCGCCGGTGTGAAGCTCGTTGGACGTCCGCAGTTGATCTCAACATTTATCTATCTGTTGCCTGCGCTACTGTTGACTTTTAGCTTTGTCGCCTGCGCCAGCCACTCAAACTTTCTACGTCGCTTCGACTGGGTCGAGATGGCTTTCCGCTCTCTGCTGCTCATCGGCCCGCGAGAACACCTGCTTCACCACGCCGCGACGATCAAAGGGAACTATGGAAACTTCACCAGCGTGTGGGATCGAGCCTTCGGTACCTACGTGGCGCCGGGGCAGGCAAGCGAAGTAGCCTTGGGCCTTGATTACGACCAGGATTTCCTCGGCGCAGTCACGGCTGGCCGATTCAAGCTACCGTGTACCCTGCGTTCCCGCTACCAGGTGGGCCGAGTCTGCCGTCTCAATGAGAACGATGCCCCCCCGGCGCGGTAACTCAAGTGGCACCGCTTCCGGTTTGTGCTGGAAATCGTAGCAGTTTTGACGCAGCATTCTAAAGAAGCTGTAGGAGGTACCGTTATGAACCGCCACACTGGGATCAAGATTCTTGCTGGCTTCATGGGCCTCTATCACATTCTCATGGGAATTCTGGGGATCGTATCGGGTTCGTGGGCAGCCTGGGGAGCTCATACCCTGTGGCACGCCAACGTGACGGTTGATCCGCAGTTCACCTACCTGGCGAAATTTCTTGGTGCGTATGTTGTTGCCTTCGGGGTTACCTTACTGTTCATCGCCAAAGACCCGGTACGCTATGGAGCGCTCGTTTATCCAGCGGTGATTGTGGCAGTCCTTCGTATCGGAGAGCGATTGGTGTTTGCCGGTGAGTTGAAGAGCGCTTTCGGCATCGGCATGGATCGCACGATTGGAACCATCATCGTCGTGGCAGCGCTAAATCTTGCCTTGCTGGTCTTGAAGCCGCGCACCACGATTCCCCCCGCGTCGTAGAGAGACTGCTCGCGGGAAACGAAGGTCTTTTCACCAGCTGAACATTCCAGAGCTCGATGGGCCCGTTTGGCGAGGAACTAGGGTTTCATGGAAGCCCGCCGCTCGAGGTGTCTACCCACCACTCCTCGCAAATCGCAGAAATTCGGTGAAGTGCGCCGCACCTCGTCGATTCGACTCGTGCAGATCAACATTAACCTAGTAACTCATCTCGCTACGATCGGGTGACATTCGAGTAGAAAACGAGAGCGCATCGTGCGCCCGCACCAATTCCCTTTCTCCGCATGGTTCTGTGTCCAAGGACGCATACCTGTTCATGGGATCATCTGCACTCGCGAGCTTGAAGGACGGCAGTGTCGGTTCTGTGGCAAAATGCGGTCGTGCTCAAACGACTGACCGAGCGAAAGGAATGGAAATTTTTTGCTGTTTTGCCGAAGGCAGACGCTGGCCTTGCCAGCGCCTGGTGGGCCTCCCTCTTGCTGCGAGGTTTCCTGCCGGCGGGATTCGCGATTGTGATGGGCGTGCTCGTCAGTGCTGTGCAACACGGTGATTCTCTCGCTGGTCCGCTGGCGCTAGTGGGTGCGATCTTCCTGTTGCTTCAAGTGCTCAGTCCGATTCATCAGGCAATTAGCGCTAACCTGGGCGACCGTACTGCTGCATGGCTCTACGACCGGCTCACCGAGGCTTGCGTGCGTCCGCCGGGCATGGGGCACCTCGAGGATGCGACTCTCACCAATGACCTAACCGTGGCGCGCGACTTTGATCTCGGGATGACGGGTCCGCCGCTGGCGATCTCGATGGATTTCATCGCGACCGGCATCGTGGAGATGATCAGCGGTGTGGCGTCCGCGCTGATCCTCGCCAGATATGCGTGGTGGGCGTCCGTCCTTCTCGTGGGCGCATGGCTGGCTACGCACTGGCTTTTGCGGGAGAGCGCGATCTGGCAAGACCGGAACACGGCAGAGGTACGGGCCGCACAGCGGGATGCCGACTACGCCTACCGGTTGGCAGTCGATCCGCCGGCGAGCAAGGAGTTGCGGATGTTCGGCCTCGACGATTGGACGATCGACCGTTTCCTAGCCCGACGCACGCGCTTGCATGAGCTTCAGTATGCAGCGACACGTCTTCGCGAGCGTCCTGTCGTCTGGGCCCTTCTCCTGGTCGTCTCCGCGAACGTTTTGGTGTTCTGGTTACTGGCGAGCGCGGCTGCGGCGGGCCACATCAGCCTCGGGGAAGTCGTCGTTTACGTTCAGAGTGCCATTGGTGTATCGATGATCGCGTTCGGCGGATTCAGTTGGGCGCTTGACGGGGCGGCTGCCCCCGTCGCGGCCGTGCTGCGACTCGAGCCGGCAATGCGGCAGGCCGGACCGCTCCGGTCCGGCAGTCGGCCCGCAGATGCAACTCCTGCACGCGAGATTCGCCTCCGCGATGTCACCTTCGCGTACCCTACGGGCGCTCCCGTGCTGGAGCACTTTGATCTCACGATTCCCGCAGGCTCATCGCTTGCCATCGTGGGACAGAATGGCGCCGGCAAGACGACGATCGCAAAGCTGCTGTGCCGGTTGTATGATCCGCAGTCCGGTGCCATTGAGATTGACGGCGTTGACATCCGCGAACTCGACCTCACATCGTGGCGCTCGCGTGTGGCAGCCGTGTTCCAGGACTTCATCCGCCTCGAGCTGCCGCTGCGCGACAACGTGGCGCCGGCAGGCGCCCCAGACGATGTTGTGCGTGCCGCACTAGAGTTGGCCGGAGCGACGAACCTGGCTGCAATGGGCACCGTGCTGGCCCGTGGGTATGACAACGGCACCGACCTATCGGGCGGGCAGTGGCAACGCGTCGCGCTCGCTCGAGCGCTGGCGTCCGTCAAGCTCGGCGCCGGGGTTGTTCTCCTCGACGAGCCCACCGCGCAACTCGACGTGCGCGGGGAAGCGGAGATCTTCGATCGCCTGCTGGGCGCTACGCGACATTGCACGACCATCCTGATCTCGCATCGCTTCTCCACCGTTCGCCACGCAGATCGTATCTGCGTGCTCGAACACGGCCGTGTCATCGAGGTGGGAACGCACGATGAGCTGATGGCGCTCGCGGGGCGTTATCGGACGATGTTTGACCTGCAGGCTCAGCGCTTCAACGTTCCCGACGAGGAGGGCATGAACTTTGACGTTCTCTCCTGATCGCGAGCGCGCGATCGAGCCTATGCCTGCCGCGCTGTCGTCAATGTGGCGGTTGTGCAAGCTGGGATATCGCCACGAGCCCCGCTTGATGGCGGCGGCATTCGTACTGTCGCAGCTCGCCGCGCTGCCCGATGCGCTCCTCGCCTTATGGCTGATGCTGCTGGGCAATGGCATTCTCCAGCACAGGTCCGGTTTGGTGCGAGGCGCAGCGATTGGCCTTGGCGTGTCAACCGCTGGGACATGGTTTCTCCGCACCATCAGTACGCGTGTCCAGCGCCGCTTCCGCGACAGGGTCACAATAGCCCTCGAGTCCCACGTTGCAAGATTGCAAGCTTCGATCGCGACGGTCGTGCATCAGGAGCGCCCGGAATATCTTGATCGGCTGTCCATGCTCCGCAACCAAGTGTTCGTCCTCGACCACATGTACATGTCGGTGTTTTCGACTGCCGGATGGATCTTGCGGCTGGGTGTCACGCTGGCGCTCCTGGCCTCGATTCATCCCGCCCTCATCCTACTTGCAGTATTCGCTATTCCGACCGTGCTGACGTCAACCTGGCGGCCTGGGGTCGAGAGATCCGCGCAGGAGCGTGGCGCGCAAACGAATCGGCTAGCACGCCACTTGTTCACCATCGCTACGACTGCGCCGCCGGGAAAGGAAGTGCGAGTCACCGGGATCGGTGAGCGCCTGATTACCGAGCGCCGAGCGGCGTGGGACCGTTGGTACGGACCAGTGGCAGCCGCCCGATGGGGCTCGGCTTGGTGGCACGCCTTGGCGTGGGCAGTATTCGGTCTCGCATACGGCGGTGCGGTTGTGTTCGTGGCGTCGGTTTTAGGCGCGCCCGCCGGTGCGGTATTGCTAGTGCTTGCCGCCGGTGCGCGACTGTCGGCATATATCGGGGCTACCGTCGGAGAGATTGGATTCCTCCGTGGGTTCTGGATGGATGGGTCGCGCCGGCTGGCGTGGCTCGAGGACTACGCGGCCGCCGTCGCGGCGGCTGGCGATTTGCCGGTTCCCGCGGTGTTGCAGCGCGGCATCCGACTCGACCACGTTTCGTTCGCATATCCCGGTACCTCACGGCTTGTGCTGGACGAAGTGTCGTTGACATTGCCCGCGGGTGCGGTCATCGCGATTGTCGGCGAGAACGGCGCGGGCAAGACCACGCTGGTAAAACTGCTCGCGAAAATGTACGAACCGTCATCCGGTTCAATCCTCGTAGACGACACGCCGCTGGCGCGCATGGCGGCCAGCGAATGGCGGACGCGTCTCGCAGGCGCTTTCCAGGACTTTTTCCGTTTCGAATTCCGCGCCGGGCACACGGTTGGGTTGGGCGATATTCCCCGACTTGACGATGAACCCGCCGTGCTAGTGGCGGTGGACCGCGCTGGTGCTGGAGACGTTGTTGCTCATTTGAAGTCAGGCCTTGACACGCAGCTCGGGCCAACCTGGCCCGATGGAGTTGAGCTATCGTTTGGCCAATGGCAGAAGCTCGCGCTGGCGCGTGGTTTTATGCGCGATCAGCCACTGCTGTTGATGCTCGACGAACCCACCGCCGCACTGGACGCGGAGACTGAACACACCTTGTTCGAGCACTACGCCGCTGCAGCGCATGGTTCGGGCAAGAACGAGAACGGACGCATTACAATTCTCGTCTCCCACCGTTTTTCGACGGTTCGAATGGCGGATCTCATCGTTGTGCTCGATGGGTCCCGCCTTGTTGAGGTCGGCACGCACGATGAATTAATGGCCAAGGGCGGCCAATACTCGGAGCTGTACAGCATCCAGGCTGCCGCCTACCGATGAGGACCCGGGTCGTGCGTCGTCTGAGCTCGGCTCCTGTTGGAGGGTCGGGGCAGTGTGCAGCGAAATGAAGCACGGTGATGATGTTGTGAATACTGGCAGAAGAACTATTCGTTGCCGCTGTAACGCCGAAATTGGGCACACATTTTTTCGACGTTTGTAAGCATAGCATCGCCCGAGAATGGGAGGCTCGGAATTGAACGCTCTTGCGCATGGCGATGGCCGAAACCGCGCGGCTATTGAACCAAACCTCGGGCGTGACCCAGATCAAAGCCCTGTCCCCCCGAAAGTTC
>JACXTT010004657.1_pt1 | contig 20290 bp, 19 predicted proteins | sample 9270951 | NCBI WGS metagenome assembly JACXTT01 (sample SAMN15532306, study PRJNA645909) | rock metagenome | isolation source: weathered quartz diorite | place: Puerto Rico | collected 2017-06-21
AGCTCGATACCGAGCACAGCCTTGGTGCGGCCGACCGCGAACTCGAAGTCCGGACGGAAGCGGGTCCGGGCGTACCACTCCTTGTCGCCGTCACGGGCGAAGTTGCCGTCGTAGATGTTACGGCCCGCCGATGTGATCTGATCGAATGTCCCGGTGATCGTCACCTTCGGCGCCGGCGGACCCGCGGGCGCCTGCGCGAAGACCGGCGGAGCCAGCATCGCGAGGATGGCGAAACTGAATACTACAGCGACGAAGCATCTCCTCATTTGCTGCCTCCTCAAGTGTGGTGAGAAGCAACCAGCCGTTCTCGGGCACATCGGGAGATGGCGCGTTCGAACGTCCATCGATCGGGCCGGTCGCCCGTAGTCAGCGACCACGCTACAGACCGGCTGAGATGAGCCGGGGGGACCTCGAGTGTCGCCCGCCGCGACCGACGCGGTGATCGGGACGACGACGTCATCGAAATCGTCGTCCCATGCGGTGAGCCGCGGAGGCGCAATCATGACTCGGACAATCTAGGACCGCGCACCTAAAGAACTTCTAAGAATGACCTTGATTTTTCGTCGTGTTGTAGCCCGCGACGGTTGCGTCGGGGCAGCCCCTGTGCGCTACTACCCGATAGGTCGTGGGGAGAATGTCTGAATGCAGTGCCTGTTGATCGAGGACGATGCGGATACCGCCCGCTACATCAGCACCGGCCTGAGAGAAGTCGGGTTCCTCGTCACCCAGTGTCGCGACGGCGTGGATGGCTTGCACCTGGCGACGAGCGAGCGCTGGGATATCGTGATCCTCGACCGGATGCTGCCGGGCGACGTCGAGGGGTTGTCGATCATCGAGGCGATCCGGGGGCTCGGCAAGACGACCCCGATCCTGGTTCTGAGCGCTCTCGCGAGCCTGGACGAGCGCGTGCGCGGACTTCGTGCGGGCGGTGATGACTACTTGACGAAGCCGTTTGCATTCTCCGAGCTCCTCGCGCGCGTGCACGCGCTCATGCGCCGCTCGGGCATGAAAGAGGACGTTTCGGAGCTCCACGTCGCCGATCTGAAGCTCGATCTGCGGCGACGGAGGGCCGAGCGGGCCAACAGGCCGATCGCCCTGCAACCCCGAGAGTTTCGGCTCCTCGAGTATCTGGTGCGCCATCAGGGTCAGGTCGTGACGCGCACCATGCTGCTCGAAGCGGTCTGGGACTATCACTTCGATCCGCAAACGAATGTGATCGACGTGCACATCAGCCGCTTGCGTCAAAAGATCGACAAGGATTTCTCGCCGCCCTTGCTGCACACGGTGCGCGGCGTCGGCTACATGGTGGGCATCGATGACTAGGCTGCTGGCCAGCGTCGCCTTTCGCCTGGCGCTCGGCTACGGGGTGCTGGTCGTCGCGACGATGACGGTGGTGTCGGCCGCCCTCTATTTCGGGACCGTCGTCGTCATCGACCGGAGTATCGATGCGAAAGTCTCCAGGATCTCCAGGCTGCTGATCGCGCGGTTCGAGACGGGTGGCGCCGACGCGCTTCAAGGCCGGATCAAGCAACTCCTGACGGACGGAATCGACCAGGACACCGAGGTGTATGCGGTTATCGATGCGCACGGACGGGACATCGTAGGCAACGTGTCCGGGGTGAGCCCTGGCGCGCCGCTCGATCGCATGACGGTCCAGAGCATTGCCCGTGACGGTCGGCCGTCGACGAGCCGGCTCCTCCTGCACCGCCTCTCGACCGGCGACGTCCTCGTCGTCGGCCGGGACCTGCACGACCTGCACGAGATCGAGGGCCTCGTCGTGCGCGCCCTGCTGGTGGGCGGCCTCGTCGCGCTGCTGCTGGCCGTCGGTGGGGCGACGCTGGTTCGCCGACAGCTCGAGCATCGCATTGCCGCCATCCGCCACACCGCTCTGGAGATCGAGGCCGGCGACTTGAGCCGCCGCATCCCCGTACCGGACGCGGAGGACGAGTTCACCCGGCTCAATCGTGACATCAACCGCATGCTCGACCGGATCCAGCGTCTGATGGAGGGCGTGCGCGGCGTGTCGAATGCCATCGCCCACGATCTCCGAACGCCGCTGAGCCGGGTTCGAAACCGTCTCGACGAGGTCCTTCGGGAGGGCGCCACCACCGAGCAGTTTCGTGAGGCCGCCGGGACGAGCATTCACTCCATCGACGAGCTGATCGTGATTTTCGACAAGCTCTTGCAGATCGCCGAAGCCGAGTCGGCGACCCGCCGCCAGTGCTTCGGGCCCGTCGCCCTCAAGACCATCGTCAGCGATATCGTGGACCTCTATGACGCCGCGGCCGAGGCCCACGGCGTGTCGCTGGTCGCCGACGTGGTCGGCGAGCCGACGGCGCTCGGCGACAGGGACCTCATCGCGAGCGCCGCGGCCAATCTGGTCGACAATGCCCTCAAGTACGGCGGCCGGGGCGCGACGACCGTGCGAATCGGCGCGCGCGAAGACCGGGAGACCGTGTCGATCGTGGTTCAGGACGAGGGCCCCGGCATCGCCCCCGAGGAAAGAGCCAAAGTCGTCACGCGCTTCTACCGCCTCGATCGGAGCCGGAGCCTCCCCGGGAACGGCCTGGGCCTGGCCATCGTGACGGCCATCAGTCATCTGCACGGCGGCAACCTCTCGCTCGAGGACGCCGCCCCCGGCCTCATCGCTCGCATCGTCCTGCCGCGCGCGGTCGCCTGACGCGCCCCGTCACGCCAAGCCCTCCTCGCACCCGCACGCCGCGCGGCCCGATCATTGCCAAACGCTAATGAGGTGGAAACGATGTGGACAGACACCGCCGACTAACCTCGGACGAGCGAGGGATCCATGATCGGCGGACGCCGGCACATCCATCTCATTCTCGGAATCGGCATCGTGATCGGGAGCGTGCTCGGCGTTGGCGTGGGTGGAGCTCTGGGCCCGTTTCTCGCGCGATCGCGTGAGTCCGCTCCCACAGGCGAGCCGCGGACATCGCCGGCGCCCCGCCCGGACCCGAATGTCATCATGGTCGATCCCGCGCAGGGGCAGCGCCTGCAGACCGCGCGCATTGAGCTACGGGAGTTCCGCGACGAGCGAACGGCCGTGGGCCGCATCGCCTTCAACGACGAGCGCACGACCGCGATCTTCGCCCCGTTCCAGGGGCGGGTGATTCGCCTCATCGCCAAGTCGGGCGACGTGCTGCACCCCGGGAGCCCGCTGCTCAGCATCGACTCGCCGGATCTGGTCCAGGCCAACGGCGACCTGATCACGGCGAGCGAGGCCGTGCGGAAGGCTCAGAACCAGCTGACCCTGGCCGAGCGCGTGGCCACGCGGCAGAAGCTCCTCTTCGAAGCGGGGGCCGGCGCCTACAAGGACCTCGAGCAGGCCGACTCCGATCGCCGCAACGCGGAGCACGATCTGAAGACCGCTGAAGGCCAGCTCGAGGCGTCCCGCAATCGCCTGCGGGCTCCGTTCGGCAAGAGCGATGCGGAGATCGCGAAGATCGAGACGACGCGCCAGATCGACCGCGTGACGGAGATCCGCTCTCCGATCGCCGGCACGGTGACGGCGCGCAAGGTGAGCCCCGGCCAGTTCGTTCGCGCCGACAACACCGATCCGATGTTCTCGGTCGGCGACCTGTCGTCCATGTGGCTGATCGCGAACGTGGCCGAAGCCGACATCCCGCTGATCAAGGTCGGACAGGACGTCGCCGTCCGGGTGATCGCGTATCCGCGCGAGATCTTTCGCGCGCGCATCACCTACATCGGCGCCTCGGTAGACCCGGCCGCGCGCCGCCTCGTGGTGCGGGCCGAGATCGCGAACCCTCAGGACCGGCTCAAACCGGACATGTTCGCGACCTTCCAGATCACGACGGGCCGCCCGACTTCGTCGCCGAGCGCGCCGGCCAGCGCCGTCGTGCGTGAAGGGGACGGCACGATGACGGTCTTCGTCACGACCGACGGCACGCGCTTCGTCAAGCGAACGGTCGAGGTCGGCTTGCAGCAGGAGGGGTTCGTCCAGATCGTGGCGGGGCTCCGGCCCGGGGAGCTGGTCGCCAGCGAGTCGGCGCTATTTCTCGAGAATACGTCGTCGAGCCCGGCCGAGACCTCGGCGCCCGTCGGCGCCTCGTACTCGGCGCGTTGACGACACGTATGGCGCGAGAGAGCCCGTGCTGAGAAGCGTCCTCACGTTCGCCCTCTCGCGTCGCGCGATCGTCATGCTCGGTCTCCTGGTGCTCCTCGGCGCCGGCCTCGCCGCATTCGCCAGGATCAACGTCGAGGCGTATCCGAATCCCGCGCCCGTCATCCTGGAAGTCACCGCGCAGGCCCAGGGCCTCTCGGCCGAGGAGATGGAGCGCTACTACACGATTCCGATGGAGGTCGGACTCGCGGCGACCCCCGGGGTCGAGCTCATTCGCTCCAACACCATTTACGGCCTGTCGTTCGTTCGCGTGATGTTCCAGTACGGTGTCGATTACTACTTCGCCTATACCCAGACGGTCAACAGCCTGCAGCAGCGGGTCAACCTCCCCAACAACGTGCAGCCGACGATCCAGGGCGCCAGTCTGGTCGGCGAGATCTACCGCTATCAGCTCGTCGGGCCGCCCCACTTCGGGCTGAGCAACCTTCGCACGCTGAACGATTGGGTCGTGACACGACGGCTGCTGACGATTCCGGGCGTCATCCAGGTGAACCCCTGGGGCGGCACGACCAAGACCTACGACGTCAATGTCGATCTCCACAAGCTGGACGCCTACGGTGTCACGCTGCCGCAGGTGCTGACCGCGATCGGCAACGCCAACGTGAATGTCGGCGGGCGCACGATCAACATCGGCCAGCAGTCGGTCAACGTCCGCGGCGTCGGGCTCATCGGCGACGGCGAGCCGGAAGCGATGACGGTCTCCCTCGATCGGGCCGGCGGAGTCGATCGCAACCCCTGGGCGCGGGACGGCGTGGGCCACCCTCGACAGCTCGTCGACATCGAAAACATCGTGCTCGGCTCCCAGTCGGGCGGCATCCCCATTCTGGTCCGCGACGTGGCGAACGTTGCGGTGGGCCACCTGCCGCGCCTGGGCAAGGCCGGACGGGACGGCGACGACGACGTCGTCAACGGAACCGTCGTCATGCTCCGAACCTTGCAGACGAACGAGGTCTTGCCCAACGTCGAGGCGGAGATCGACAAGCTCAACCGCGACGGCAGCCTCCCCGCGGGCGTGCGCGCGGTCCCGTTCTACGATCGCGGCACCCTGGTGTCCGTCACGACCCACACGGTGCTCCACAATCTCGTCTTCGGCATCGTGCTGGTCTTTTTCATCCAGTGGATCTTCCTCGGAAACCTGCGCAGCGCGATCATCGTGGGCGCCAATATTCCGTTCGCGCTGCTCTTCAGCATCACGATCCTCTACCTGGTGGGCGAGTCCGCCAATCTGCTGTCGATCGGGGCCGTCGATTTCGGCATCATCGTCGACTCCGCGGTCATCCTGGTAGAGAACGTGTTCCGGAACCTCCAGATGGACGAGGGGCAGCAGCGCCGGCTCCTGCGAGACTACGCGCCGCCGGCGCCGGCGAGCCGATGGACCGACCGGTTCCGCATGATCTTCGCCAGCGCCCTGCAGGTCGATCGCGCGATCCTCTTCTCGACGACGATCACGCTCGCGGCGTTCCTTCCGCTGTTCACCATGCAGGGCGTCGAAGGGCAGATCTTCCGGCCGATGGCGCGGACCTATGCGTACGCACTGGCCGGCGCACTGATCTCGACGTTCACGGTCACCCCCGTTCTGTCCACATTCCTCCTGCCCGCGAGGGTGAGCCACGCCGAAACGATGCTGGTGTACCGGCTGCGAACGCTGTACGAGCCCGTCCTGCACTGGGCATTGGCGCATCGGGCGATCGTGGTGGGCATCGGGGTCGCCTTCCTCGCCGTCGTCGGCCTGCTGATCCCGCGACTCGGCGGCGAGTTCCTCCCTCATCTCGAGGAAGGCAACCTGTGGATACGCGCCACCGGGCCACCCACGATCTCGCTGGAAGCCGCCATGCCGACGGTGACCCGCATCCGACAGATCGTGCGATCTCGCCCGGAAGTCATCACGGTCGTGTCGCAGCACGGTCGGCCCGATGACGGCAGCGATGTCGGCGGCTTCAACAACATGGAGTTCTTCGCGCCGCTCAAGCCGGCCACCGAGTGGCCTCGGGGTATGTCGAAGGAGAAGCTGATCGGCCAGCTGCAGACGCAGTTCTCCGAGGAGTTCCCGGGGGTGGCGTTCAACTTCTCCCAGTACATCCAGGACAACATCGAAGAGCAGCTCTCCGGCGTCAAGGGAGCCAATTCGGTCAAGGTCATCGGCTCCGACCTGGCAACCATCGAGGCAATCGCCAATCGAGTGCTCGCGATCGTGCAGGAGGTCCGGGGAGTCGTCGACCTCGGCATCTTTCGAGTGCTCGGCCAGCCGAACCTGAACATCCGCGTCGATCGGGCGAAGGCAAGCCGCTACGGTCTCAATGCCGGCGACATCAACGGCGTCATCCAGGCCGCCCTCGGCGGAACCGAGACGACCAAGGTCCTGGAAGGCGAGCGTCAGTTCTCCCTGATCGTCCGCGTCGCCCCCGAGTACCGCGACAGCATCGACAAGGTGCGGGCGATCAAGGTCGGCAGTCCCGGGACCGGCGGTCCCAATGCCTATATTCCGCTGAGCGAGATCGCCACGATCTCCCTCGACACCGGCGCCTCGTTCATCTATCGCGAGCGCAACGAGCGGTACATCCCGATCAAATTCAGCGTGCGCGACCGCGACCTCGCCGGCGCCATCGCCGAGGCGCAGGCCCAGATCGCGCGGCAGGTGAAGCTCCCGTCGGGCTATCGGATCGAGTGGGCCGGGGAATTCGAATCCCTGCAGCACGCGAAGAAGCGCCTCGAGGTCGTCGTCCCGCTCAGCCTGGGCTTGATCAGCATTCTGCTCTACAGCCTGTTCGGCTCGGTCCGCGACAGCCTGCTGGCGCTGGCGGGGATTCCATTCGCGACCGCCGGCGGCATCGTGGCGTTGTGGGTCACCGGTCTCAATTTCAGCATCTCGGCCGCGATCGGATTCGTCTCGCTGCTCGGGATCTCCGTCATGAACGGCATCCTGGTCCTCACGTACTACAACGAGGTCATGCAGCGGGGCGGCCTGTCGAGCCGCGACGGCCTGTTCCACGCCGCCTCGCAGCGGATGCGGCCGATGCTGATGACGGCGCTCTCGGCGTGCATCGGCCTGGTCCCGGCCGCCGTCTCGACGGGCATCGGCAGTCAGGTCCAACGCCCCCTGGCGACGGTCGTCGTCGGCGGCCTCCTGGTCGGCCCACTCCTGCTTCTCGTCGTCTTCCCGGCGCTCTGCGTCGTCTTCTTGCCGCAAGACCTTGCCGGTGGAGGTTCCCAGACGGTGAGTGTGACAACTTGATCGGCTGGACGCAGCGCCTTTCGGGTGCGGCCGCCGCGTGCGGCGCGGTCGTGCTGATGTCCGGTTGTGCGGTCGGGCCGAGTTTTCGCCATCCCGCCGAGCCGGCGCTCGCCAGCTACGCGCGGACCTCGCTCTCGGAGAAGACGACGTCGGTCGAGATCACGGGCGGCGAGGAACAGCGGCTGGTACCCGGCCGGGACCTACCCGCCGACTGGTGGACGCTGTTCGGGTCACCGTCGCTGAATGCGCTCATCGTGAAAGCGCTCGAGGCCAGTCCAACGCTGGCCGGAGTCGAGGCCTCGGTCCGTCAAGCCCGGGAGCTGTATTTTGCGGGGCAGGGCGCATTCTACCCAACCGTCGCGGCCAGTTATTCGCCGAGCCGTCAGAAAGCCTCGGGCGCCCTGTCACCTCCATTGAGTACGAGCGAGCTGAGCTTCGACCTGCACACCACGCAGGGAACGCTGAGTTACGCGCTCGATGTGTTCGGCGGCACCCGGCGCCAGGTGGAGTCGCTGAGGGCCACGGCCGAAGGCCAGCGCTTCCTGTTCGAAGCGGCGTACCTGACGCTGACGTCGAGCCTGGTCTCGGCCGCCATCCAGGAAGCGTTGCTGCGCGCCCAGATCGCGGCGACCCCCGAGATCATCGACATCAGCGCGAGCTCGCTCGCGTTGTTTCGGCGCCAGTTCGAGCTGGGCGCGGTGACGCGGCTCGACGTGGCAGCGCAGGAAGCCGCGCTCGCGCAGGTGCAGCAGACGCTGCCCCCGCTGCAGAGGCAGCTTGAGCAGACTCGCGACCTGCTGGCGGCGCTGTCCGGCCGGTTTCCCAGCGACGAGCCGGAGGAGACGTTCGAGCTCACCTCGCTGCGCCTGCCGCAAGACTTGCCGGTGGGCCTGCCGTCCACGCTCGTGGCGCGTCGCCTGGACGTACGGGCCGCCGAGGCCCAGCTCCACGCCACCAGTGCCCAGATCGGGGTGGCGCTCGCAGCGCGTCTGCCGCAGTTCTCGATCACCGCCACCGCCGGCGGGACGTCGACCCTGTTCACGCAGATGTTCGCCAGCGGCAACCCGTACTGGGCCGTCGCGGCCACCGTCGCGCAAATGCTCTTCGACGGCGGGACGCGACTGCATCAGCAACGCGCCGCCGAGGCGGCGTACGAGCAATCGTCGGCGCAATACCGAGCCACCGTCATCGCCGCGTTCCAGAGCGTCGCCGATGCCCTGCACGCGCTGCTGACCGACGCCGAGACCTTGAAGGCGGCCGTCGCCGCCGAACAGGCGACCAAGACAACCCTCGACATCACGACAGAGGCCCAGCGACTGGGCGCCGCCAACTATCTCGCGGTGCTGAGTGCCCAGCAGGCGTATCGGCAGGCTCTGCTCACTCGCGTCCAGGCGCAGGCGGCGCGTCTGTCGGACACGGTGGTCCTGTTCCAGGCACTCGGCGGCGGCTGGTGGAATGGTCGCGAGCTCGACGACGCCCGCGCGAGCGCGGGGTCGCCGGAGCGCCAACGGTGAGGGCGGCCGGCGATCACGACGACCATCCGAGCCGGCGGGAGTGGACGAGGGTGGCCACGAGATACCTGATGCCGATCGTGGCGGCGATCGTGGCGGCGTGCATCCTGATGGGTTGCGCGCACGACGTGACGATGCTGAACCCGCGGACCGGTGAAATGACGACGTGCCGCGCGAGCGCACTGAATCCCTGGTCGCAGCAGGAAGCCTGCGTCGGTGAGCACATCGCGCAGGGCTGGAGAAGATTCGAGTGAGAAGTCGTCGCCGTGCTGGGTGGCCCGCGCAGAAGTCGCGCCATCTCGTGGGGTCGCGATGCGGACACTGATCATCGAGGATGATCACCGGGCCGCTCGCCTTCTCGCCAAGGGCCTGCGTGAAGAGCGGTTTGCCGTCGACATCGCCCACTCTGGTGAAGAGGGCGACGAAATGGCCAGCGTCAGCGCTTACGACGTCATCGTGCTGGACCGGCTCCTGCCGGACAAGGACGGAATCGACCTCTGCCGGGGCCTGAGGGAGCGCGGGGTGGTCACCCCGATTCTGATGCTCTCGGCACGCAACTCTCTGGAAGACCGCGTCATCGGTCTCAACGCGGGGGCCGACGACTACCTCGGCAAGCCGTTCGGATTCAGTGAGCTCTTGGCCCGGATGCACGCGCTCCTTCGGCGCTCGGAGCTCAGCCGTACGCTCGTCCTCAAGGTCGGCGATCTCACGCTCGATCCCGCGAGCCATCGGGTATCACGGGGCGGCGTCGCGATCACCCTCACGCGGCGAGAGTACGGGATTCTCGAGGTCCTCATGCGTCATCCCGGCGAGATCGTAGAGCGTGCCCAGCTCGCCGAGCGGGTGTGGGAGACCGAGCCCGACCGGTTCAGCACCATCATCGATGTTCACGTGAGCAACCTGCGCCGAAAGATCGAACCCGCCGGGGCTTCGCGGCTCCTGCACACGATCCGCGGACACGGCTACCTCATGGGTGTGATGCAGTAGCGAGGCACCCGCCGAGGGTCCTCACCGCCGTTCAGGCGGGACCTGCTTCGCGATAACGCTCCGGCGCGAAGCGTCTGGCCAGCACGCCGGTAGCTTCCTCGAGCTTGAGCGCCTGGACCAGGACGCCTTCCTGTCCGTACGGCAGGTGGGCCTGCAGCTGGCCCGACGGCGCGATGAGGCTCGTAGCGGCCTCCTGGAAGCGGACGCCGTAGTTGACGCTGGCGAAGTAGATCGCGTTCTCGATACTGCGCATCATCATCGCCTTCTCGTAGTACGGCGCCTCGGCCGAGCCCCACTGGGTCAAGCGGGCTCCCGTTCGATCGCTGCCCGTGAGTTGCGGATGAAAGACGATCTTGGCGCCCCGCGCGGCCGCCCAGCGCACGGTCTCCGGATAGCGCCAGCCCTCATGGCAGATCGCGACACCGAACTTGACCCCGTTGACCTCGAAGAGCTGTCGGGTCGAGCCTGGCACGTAGTACGGATCCTCGCTCGGATCGAGCTGGTTCTTGGTCTGATACCCGAGGATGTTCCCCCGCGCGTCGATGACGCAGGCGGCGATCTGCCGTCCCGCGTCGGTGAGCCGCTCTAGCCCGAGGATCGTGGCAACCGAGTAGGTTCGCGCGAGCTGCATCCCCACCTGGAGCACCCGCTCCTGCTGCGCCTGCTCGTAGGGCAGCACCTCGAAATCCTGTCCGCGCAAGCCTGGCAGATAGGCTTCCGGGAAGCAGACGATCTCCGCGCCCCGGGCCGAGGCTTCCGCGAGCAGGCGCTTCATCCTGTCCAAGCCGTCCTCGATGCTGGTGGCGATACCGGGTGACGCCAGGCCGATGATCATGGCATCGCCCTCACTTCACCTTGAGCTTCACATCTTCGTACGGACCGGAAAACGGGAACCCCGTGATGAGCCCGAGCCCCGATTCCTCCACGCGCGGCCCGAAGCCGCCCATCGCCGCGAGCTGCCAGATCGGCGCAAACATGGCCTTGTCGTACACGAGCTGCTGGATGCGATGCAGGGTCGCCTCGCGCCGCTTGCGGTCCAGCTCGGTCGCCTGCTCGCGGAAGAGCCCGTCGATGTCCGGGTAGCTCCCGTAGACATAGGCCCCGCCGGCCGCCACGAAGGCTTCCAGGCGGGTCGGCGCGTTGCCGAACGCGGCGCTCGCGCTCAGCACCAGATTCTTGAACGTCTTCTCGACCTGGCCCTTGTTGTAGGACGCCCGTTCGAGCGGCCGAAGCTTGAGACGAAAGCCGGCGGCCTGGAGGTCGTTGGCCACCGGCTCGGCGATGCCCGCGTGCACGGAGTCGCAGGTGAAATCGCCCGCGTCGAATCCGTTGGGATAGCCCGCCTCCGCGAGGAGCTGCTTGGCCCGCGCGCGATCGAACGGGATCGCCGGCGGCTGCCAGAAGAACTCGAAATGGGACGGGATGATGCTGTAGTTCATCCTGGAGTAGCCGAGGGTCTCGGCCTGGTTGATGGCCTGCCGATCGATCGCGTAATTCGCGGCCAGCCGCACGCGGCGGTCGTGCCAGGGTGATTTCGCGTCCCACTGATCGACGAAGTAGACCCAGTAGGAGTTGTTGGCGAGCGAAGGCTTGAGCGTCAGCCCGGGCGTACGGCGCAGCTCCTCGCCGAGCGAGGCCGTCATCCAGTAGCTGATGTCGATCTCGCCGCGCTTGAGCGCCGCGAATCGCGTCGACGGGTCGGGGATCGTCCGGAAGACGAGCCGCTTCACCTGCGGCGCCTTGCGCCAGTACTGGTCGACCGCCTCCAGCACCAGCTCGACGCCCGGGGTGAACGAGACGAATCGATAGGGCCCCGCGCCGATCGGCGCCTTCTTGAAGCCCTCGTCGCCGACCTTCTCGACGTACTTCTTGGGCACGATCCAGCCGGCACCGGTCGCGCTCGAGTAGAAGGTGAGGAAGTCGGGCCACGGCTCCTTGAGGCGGAACCGCACGCGCGTGGCGCCGACGGTCTCGACCGCCGCCACCCGCTCCCGGAACGTCTTGCTCGCCGCCCCCCGGTAGCGCTCGAAGGAGAACTTCACGTCGTCGGCGGTCACCGCATCGCCGTTGTGGAACCGGACGCCGCTGCGCAGGACGAACTCGTACGCGAGACCGTCCGCCGAGAGCGTCCACGACTCGGCCAGGCTCGGCGCGAGCGGATTGCCGGGCAGCGGCTTCACCATCGCGTCGTGCAGCGCGTACATCAGCATGAACGGCGTGACGATGCCGGTCGTCTCGGCGGGATCGAACCACGTGGGCACGAGCGAGACGTGAATGCCCCAGGTCACCTGGCCTTCCGGCGCCGCCCCGGCCCTCACGGCGCCGCCGGCCAGGATCGCCAGCACGAGGACCACCGGCGCGGTCCTGCGGATCATCTTCATCGTTGGCGCCTCCTCCCGCGCGCCATTATGAGGCCAGGCCGGCGCCGCCGTCACCTCAGGCCCGGCGCGCCACGGCAAGCAGGTGCGCGCTGACGCCGAGGAGCGTCGGCTCCGCCTCGAGCGCCGCAAGCGCGGCGAGCAGCACGGCCCGGCGCCGCTCGTCGGCGAGCCTCGTGTCCAGATCCGCCAGCAGCCAGGCGGCGCCCTCCACGGCCAGCGTCGCCTCGTGCGCCAGACCGGCCGCCGCGAGCTCCGCCGCCAGGTCCTCGGGCCGATGGAAGTAGGCCGTCGTGAAGTACGCGGGATCGCCCGTCGGATTGCGATGCCGGCCGTCGCGCCGGTCGCCGTCGGCCACGGCCGCGAACGCCGGATCCTCGAGGTAGCCGCCGCGGAGGCCGTCCAGGGTCGAGGCAAAGCGCGAGATCGCCGCGGCGACGATGACTCCGCCCGGCCGACACACGCGCCGTGCCTCGGCCAGCGCGCGCAGCCGCTCGGCGCGCTCGCGCAGATGGTACAAAGGCCCGAGCAGGAGCACGGCGTCGACGCTCGCGTCCGCCAGCCGGAGCGCGCGCGCATCGCCCGTCTCGGCACTGGCCAAGGTCACCGGCCGCCCACGAGCCGCGGCGCGCGCCTGCTCGACGTGCAGCGGCACCGGGTCCACCAGGTGCACGTGATATCCGCGCTCGGCCAGCCACACGGTGTAGCGCCCCGGTCCGCCGCCGACGTCCGCGACGATCGCGGGCGGCGCCGGCAGATAGCGCTCGAGCAGCACCTGAGTGCGCGCGAGCTCGAGCGCGCCGGCGCTGCTGGATAGCCGGTCGCGCTCGAGCCCCTGGGCGTAGTACGCGGCGACCTCGTCAGCGTCGCGTGATGCGTCGGCCATCACCCCGATCCGTCAGCGCCGGCCCTGAAAGGCCGCAATGAGATCCTCCAGCGACTTCTTGTCCGGGATCGGCTGCAGCCGATGAATCGGGATCGTCCCCTCCGGCTTCTCGAGCAGGCGAAGAACTTCGGCCGGGGCGATCTCCTGATATCGATACCGCCGCCCGCGAAGACGAACGATCCGCTCGCGCGTCGAGATGTCCGCGGCCGCGGCCGAATCGCGGGCCGTCAGGAGCCCGGTCGCCACCAGCGCGATCAGGACGAACCAAGCGTGACGCTTCACTCTGTCCACGGACATCATTGGCGCAAGAAGGCGAGGAGCTTGTCGGGAAAGTTGACGGTCATGCCGTCGGCACCCGCCTCGACGACCTGTCGCATCAGCGCTTCGGTGTCGACGCCCCACGCCCGCACGACGAAGCCTTCAGCATGCAGGCGGTCGACCAGCGCGGCCGTCACCGTCACCGCGCGGGGGCAGATCTGCCGCAGCCCGAGGTCGTGGGCCTGCGCGATGGCGGCGTCACTGACTTCCGGCAACAGCCAGCCCGCGGGCAGCTCGGGGACATAGCCAAGTATCTCCTCCAGGCGCGCCTTCTGAAACGACGTGATGGTGACCTGATCGACCAGGCCGTGCTGGCGTACCAGATCGGCCGTGCGCTGCGAGAGATGGGCCGACCGGCCCTTGATCTCCGTATGAAGGTGCACTCGACCCTTGTAGCGTCCCAGCACATCGGCGAACAGGGGAATCCGCTCGCCCGCGAATTCCCCGCCAAACCACGAGCCCGCGTCGAGCGCCTGCAGCGCTTGCAGCGTATGGGCAGTCACGGGCCCGGAGCCGTCGGTCGTCCGGTCCACGGTGTCATCGTGGATGACGACGATGTGCCCGTCCCTGGTGGCCTCGACGTCCAGCTCGATGTGGCGCGCCCCCATGCGCACGGCCAGGTCGAACGCCGCAAAGGTGTTTTCGGGCGCGTAGGACGACGCGCCGCGGTGCGCGATCGCCATGAAGCTCCGTCCAGGCCGGAAGCCCTGCGTCACGATCGCCTCCGCTCGCTCGAAGAGTTCATGCCTGCTAGGATTGCGAACGGATCTTGCCATGAAGAAGAAGAACGACACGTCGCGGAAAGTCGAGTCACCATCGCGCTTGATAGACGCGAGGATCAAGGAGCTGGGCGACTGGCGCGGCGAGGCGCTGTCCCGCATCCGCTCCCTGATCAAGGAGGCCGACCCCGGAGTCGTCGAAGAATGGAAGTGGCGGGGCGTCCCGGTCTGGTCCCACGACGGACTGATATGCACGGGCGAGACTTACAAGAGCGTCGTGAAGCTGACGTTCCTCAAAGGGGCTCAGCTCAAGGACCCCTCGGGGCTCTTCAACGCGAGCCTCGAGGGCAACGCAAGGCGTGCTATCGACCTTCATGAAGGCGAGAAGCTTGACGCGCCGGCGTTCAAGGCTCTGATCCGGAACGCGGTGGCACTGAACTCAGCTCGAGCTCCATCTCGATGATCGAGAGCGCGGGACTGGTCGGAAGCTGCCGCCGGTCTCCGTCATGTGTCCTTTCGATCGCGTGCGCCGCGAGCCGCTGAAATGCAGGCGCGACACCGTCGCGCCGACGGCTTGCGGACAACCTGGCTGAGCGGGAAGCAAGCCGGACACGTCACCCGCCGGCAGCCCGAGCAGATACCGCCCCGCGTCTCGGCGAACGAAGCGCCGCACGCGTGACATGTCCACGGAACGACCGGGTGGCCGGAGGATGAGCCCGCGCCCAATTGTCACGTCCGCAGGGGCATGGGCAGCGGGCCCTCAAGGAATTCTGCTTGATACCCGAGCCCGGGAAGCCGAAATAGCGGAGCGCAGCGGCCGACGTTGAGCACGGTGCCAGGGAGCAGCCGCCAGACGAGGCGATGCTGCAGCTTCGGGAGCGGGGCATTCCCGCGCGGTGGAATCGCGTAGCGCCTTGCGAAGCTGGCTGGATCGTTCGGTCCGTCGCCGAGCGCGAACCAGTCACCCAAGGCGCCCCCTGGCCGCTCGGCACGTCGAGTGACGTCAAGAGTGCCGTCGAGTTGGACCGTGATCACCTCGCCAACCCAGGCTTCTTGGTAGCGCGTCCCGCGCGATTCGACGGCGCGACCAGGCAGCTGGATATTGGTGCTGGGGATCACCAGCATCGGACCCCTCCTGCTCGAGTGGGCGTCACTGGTGTCAAGCGCGCTCGTGGCGGACGACGTTGAACCCCTCATCCGCTGATGGGGGCTGAAAATATACGTTGACGGCCTCGAACTCCGCCTCTGAGGTCCGGGGCGCGCCGGCCGGCACATGTTGCTGACTTCGCTTCTTGAGCTGGCTCTTGCACAACGCGTCGGACGCATCCACGAAGTGCAATTCATGCCGAGCATGGGCGCGCTCGAACAGCTCCCGGAACCAGACGCGTTGTCGCCGTGTATTGCCGGGAAAATCGAGTACTACCGAAATGCCCTTCGACAAGAGAGCACACACGTGTGGCCCGATCGCGTCGTTCAATCGAGAAGAGTACTTGACGAAGCCCCGTATGTCCGTGATCTCGCCAGGGAATAGGTGATCCAGGAGCTCGTTTTGGGCAAGGAGAACGGCATCCTCTCGATGAGCCAGCTCGCGCGCGAGCGTAGACTTGCCCGCCGCCATCTTGCCACACAGAAAAATCAGCTTCCCCGAGGCGGGTGCGGGATCCATAGGATTCCTTTAAGCTAAGCTCGGGGGGAACGGATGAGCAAGCCTCGCATCTTCCTGGGCTCGTCATCAAAGCAGGCGAAGCTGCTGCAGGCGCTGACGCGAGGTCTCGAAGACGTCGCGCTGGTCGAACCCTGGACCGCTTCGTTCAATCCCGGGACCACAACCCTGGAGCGGCTCCTCGAGCTCGTGCACGAGGTCGACTTCGCCGCCTTCGTGTTCGCTCGGGACGACTGGACGACCCACAGCCCGCCCGCGACCGAGTCCAAGGAATCCGGCCAGGCTTCTCCGCGAGACAACGTGGTGTTCGAGGCCGGGCTGTTCGGCGGCGTCCTCGGAATGCGCCGAACGTTCATTCTCCACGCGAGTGGTGCAAAGCTGCCGAGCGATCTGCTTGGTCTCACCTGCATCCGGTATGGGGAGGCGATGACCGCGACCGAGATGCGAGCCATCAATCAGAAGCTTCGCAAGGCGATCGAGGACGAGACTCGCGCGACCGGGATCGAGGGCCTGTGGTGGCAGTTCTCCTTGACGGAGCGCACCTCCCGGGAGCCCTCGGCGGTGAGCCTCCTGCGGATCTCGCGACACCGCGACGGGGCGCTGGAGCTGAGCGGCCGATCGTGGCAAGAGGACGGCACCCTGTCGGCCCGCTACTGGAGCGAGGCGGCCAGAGAGAGGAAGAACCCGTCGGGCATCTTCTACTACTGGAACGGCGAACGGCCCCGGCACCCGAACGCGCCGCGGCTGGATGGGACGGGCGAGATCAAGATCGAGTCGGCCGATCGCGCGGCCGGGTACTTCACGACTCGGTCGGACACCGACCCGACACTCAGCGCGCGGACGTCCGGTGTTTACTTGCGCGCCGATCCCGAAGACCTGAGCATCCTGGACGGACGCGACGATCGGAAACGCGCGGAGCTGATCGCCGAGCGGCTGACGCATTGGAAGTCGATCACGAACGCGTGAGAGCCGCGCGAATCCTTCGGATCTGTTCGGCGTGGTCATGCGCGTGGCCGGAGTTCAGCTCCAGCCATCGTTCCGCGCTGTAGTCGCCGCGCTCGGAGTGGATTCCGGCTCGCTGCCACTCCGCCTCGCTGAGCGATCGCAAGAGCTCCACTGTGGTCGCCCGGGCGGATTCGATCAAGAGAAGCGCTGACTCGATCGGCCGGCTGTCGTACCGAAGTCGCCTCGCGTACACTTCCTGATCGAACCCTTGGATCAGCGGCGAGTCCTCGGCCACGAGTCGCCGGAGCCGAATCGCGGCGATCAGCTCGCTATCGGCCAAATGGTGGACGATCACTCGGATCGTCCAATCGGCTGCTGTCGGCCGCCGATCAAGCTCTTCCGATGTCACGCCGTTCAGGGCCTTCAGCAGCTCCGCGTGTCCCCGGCGGTACTGTTCTATCAGGGCCGGTCTCGACTCGCTCGTCATTCTCTGGTAGCCGTCATCGCGGCCTCCCGAGGCTAATCCTTGCGCCCCGAGCAAATGTCACCCGCCCGCGAAACGGTCCGTGGCACGGATCAACTCCTCCGTGATGCCAGGATTGCCGGCCGAATGTCCAGCATCGTTCACAACCACCAGCTCCGAGCGAGGCCATAGGGTATGCAGTTTCCACGCCGTCGCGATCGGCGCCTGAAAATCGAAACGCCCGTTCACGAGCACCCCAGGAATCTCCGCAAGCCTATCCACGTCACGCAAGACACTGCCATCGCCAAGCCACGCGTTGTGACGAGCGTAATGGGTGACGAGCCGCGCATAGGCCATCCTGAACGACGGATCACGGAACCGAGGGGCCAATCCCGACACGGGAGGCCAATCCGGTGTCGCGGATTCCCACAAGCACCAATCAAGAGCAGCCCTTTCACGAACAGCGGGATCGGAGCTCTGCAACAAACGGCAGTAAGACTCGATGATATCGCCGTCGCGATCGGCGGCCGGCAAAGCGCTGCGGCGGCGCTCCCACTCTTCAGGGAAGAACACGCCCAGGCCGTCACGAAACAACCAGTCGAACTCCTCACGCCGACCCGTCGTAACTCCAAAGAGAATCAATTCCGTCACCCGCTTCGGAAACCGCTCGGCATAGGCGAGCGCCAACCCGCTGCCCCATGACCCGCCCAGCACCAGCCACCGCTCGACGTCGAGGAGCGCCCGCAGCAGCTCGATGTCGGCGATCAGATTTCCAGTGGTATTCCCCGACAGATCCGTCTCGGAGGCGCTCGCATGCGGCCGGCTCCGCCCACAACCACGCTGATCAAAGAGCACAACGCGGTACGCGGCAGGATCGAACAGTCTCCGATGCCACGGCGTACACCCCGAGCCAGGACCGCCGTGCAAGACGACAGCCGGCTTGCCCCTGGGATTGCCACACACCTCCCAGTAGACGAGATCTCCGCCGGCGACCTCGAGCATTCCCTTCGCATAGGGTTCGATCTCGGGATACAGGCCTGGCAACCTTTCGGCGCTCATCCACCCGGATGATAAGTTACGAAGTGGGGGACGCCATGCTCGAACAGAAAATCAATGAGACGTTTGGTGACAACGACCCCACCGGGTTCGGAACCGGCTGGTGGAGCGGGGTCATGTCAGCCTTCTGTGGGCTGCTCGCGCTCGGGGCGGTGGCGTGCCTGCACTTCCCACAACTGCTGAGCTCTCCCAATCTGCGGCCCTACTACCACATGTACCTGATCCGCATGTTGATCCAGGCGGTCATCGTGGCGGCGATCATTTTCGGGGTCGTGTCCGCGATCCTGCGCAGGAAGAAGCTCCTGGGCTTGACCGGGATGGTGCTCGCCTTGGCCGCCACCCTGTGGGGCGGAGCCAGTGTTCCGATCAACGAACCGCTGCACGACGGCCCGTCCATCGGCCTGGACTGGTTCCTGCTGGACATGCTGCTGATGACGCTGATCTACTCGCCGTTCGAGGTGCTGTGGCCGGCCTATCCGAAGCAAAGTGTCTTCCGCAACGAGTGGCTACTGGACGTGGTGTACTTCCTGTCCACTCACCTGCCCACGCAGATCACCACCTTCATGATCCTGCTGCCCGCCACCCAGCTCACGGCCCTCTTCGCCGTGCCGAGCTTGCAAGCAGCGGTCGGCAGCCTGCCCTTGCTGGTCCAATTTTTCCTGGCGGTCCTGGTGGCGGATCTGGCGGAATACGCCATTCACCGCGCCTTCCACTCGGTGCCGTGGCTGTGGCGCTTCCACGCCATTCACCATTCGTCCAAGGGGCTCGACTGGATCGCGGGTTCACGCTCTCACATCGTGGACGATGTCGTGGTGCGCGGCTTCATCCTCATTCCCATGATGTTCGCCTTCTCCCACGACATGCTGGTGGCCTACCTGTTCTTCGTCACCTTGCACGCCACCTGGACGCACTCCAATTTCGGCCCGACCGTCAAGTGGCTGGAGCCGTACCTGATCTTTCCGAGGTTCCATCACTGGCATCACACGTCGCAACAAGAAGCCATCGACAAGAACTTTGCCATCCACTTTCCGTGGATCGACAAGATTTTCGGGACGTATTACTACCCCGAGGGCAAGTGGCCGGCTACCTACGGTCTGGCCAACGAGAAGATCCCGGGCACGTTCTGGGGGCAGACCTTCTACCCGTTCACTCGCAAGCAGGCGGCGTAGCGCCGGCTAGAAGTTCAGCGAAGTCAGCGGGCACTCTCTGGGGATTTCCGCACCCCTGGTCGTCGCCCGCACCAGGCCCAGCGCCTTCATGGCCCTGACGGTCAGGAATCCAAAATCGTATTCCGATTCCTCGTGGCTCAGCCGCAAGAGGCCCGGCGAATGGTGGTGGTTGTTCTGCAGGCAGGCGCTGAAGGTTGCGGTGACCGGTAACCACTCGCCGATGTTCATCGCGTTGTCGCGCTCGTCGTCGTAGCGCCGGTAGCCGAACCTCCGGTCGTGGGTCCAGTAGTTCTGGATCATGTTGATCCAGATCGCGAACACGCGGAACACGCCCCAGACCACCGCCGCAAAACGCAGGTCACCGACTAGCAGCCACAACAGCCAGAAATTGAACACCTGGGACACGACCGCGAAGACCGGGTTCGAGACGAGGCGGAACGACCAGGACTTGAAGATCTCGTCGTTGGCCATGTTGGCTTCGCACCGGTAGGGGAACAGGCACAGGTACAGAGTTCGCCAGAAACCATCGGACGACAGCTTGTTGGGATCTCCGGGACGATCGGAAAACTTGTGGTGAAGCCGGTGCCGGTTCACCCACGTGACCGGATTGATGTAGACCCCGAAGGTGTTGTTGGCGACCGTGAGGGCCTTGACGAACCACTCCTTGTAGTCGAGTGCGCGGTGGGCAATCCCCATGTGGATGACGGGAGACAAGTACAGTCCCCCGATAAACCAGCAGGCTAGAAAATAGACGGCGCCGATCAACAACCCTGTCCAGGGGCCGATGCTCGGCGGGGCAAAATA
>JACXTT010004658.1_pt1 | contig 20286 bp, 11 predicted proteins | sample 9270951 | NCBI WGS metagenome assembly JACXTT01 (sample SAMN15532306, study PRJNA645909) | rock metagenome | isolation source: weathered quartz diorite | place: Puerto Rico | collected 2017-06-21
AGTACTCTGGGTAGAAGCACATACCCCATTGGAAATAGTCCATTGGAATACATAGGTGCCTGTTGTCAAACCCGTTACGGTAGTATTCGGATCATTGGGATTTGTGAAACTAACCGCAGTAGGGCCAGAAACTTTTGTCCATACACCGCTTCCCGATGTCGGTGCATTGCCCGCCATCGTTGCTGATGTAACATTACAAAGTGTTTGAGCAGGACCTGCAGCAGCTAATGTAACCGGTTGGAATACCGTTACTGTTACTGCATTAGAATACAATGCAGGACAAACTGCATTTTGTACCACTGCCCTGAACTGCGTATTGGCAGTAATGTTGCTATAATTATAACTAGCCAACGTATTGGCAATCGCTGACCAGGTGTTACCATTATCAACAGAAGATTCCCAGCGAAGAATGTTCGTACTATAACCACTCAATGCCAGTGTGCCCGCATTGGCTGTAGCACAAACAGTAGCATTGGCTGCCAGTGTGCCCGGTACACTCGGTGTGTTGATCGTAATATTTACAGTAGCTTCTGAATTGGCACAGTATCCATTGGAAACAGTCCATTTGAATTGATACGTACCGAAAGTAAGTCCGCTTATCGTAGTCTTCGGATCATGCAGATCGGTATAGCTGGCAGTTGTTGGGCCGCTTACCATCGTCCACGTACCTGTACCCGATGTAGGCAGCGTAGCCCCCATCGTTGCCGATGTAACATTACAGAGTTGCTGATCAGTTCCCGCATTCGCAGATGATACTGCCTGCAAAGCCGTGATGGCAACAGTATTCGAATATTGCGACGCACATACACCATTTTGCACCAGTGCCCTGTACAAAGTAGTAACAGGAATATTATTATAGGTATAAGTATTGGTCGTATTGGCTATGGGCGGCCAGGTACTGCCATTATTGATAGATGACTCCCATTGAGTTATGGAAAAAGTAAAGCCGGAAAGCGTCAACGTTCCCAAATTGGAAGTAGCACAAACTGTGGCAGGTGATGCCAATGTACCAGGTACAGTTGGCGGATCGATATGCACTTTCACTATGCTTTGTGAAGTAGCGCAGGGACTGTTGGTAATGGTCCACTGGAACTGGTATGTACCTGGAACTAAATTAGTAACAGTAGTAAAGGGATTGTTGACATTGGTAAAATTGGCAATGCTGGGTCCTCCCGGCAATTGCGTCCAGGTGCCGGTACCCGATGCAGGTGCATTCGCCGCCATCGTTGCAGATGTAACATTACACAATGCCTGATCAGGACCGGCCACAGCATTGGTTACCGGTTGTGTCACCGTAATAGTTACAGAATTGGAATATTGTGAAGCGCAGCTTCCGCTTTGTACTTGTGCCCTGAACAGGGTGGTTGCACTCAGGTTATTATAAGTATAACTGGCAGTGGTATTGGCAATATTTGTCCAGGTACTGCCATTATCAGTAGAAGATTGCCAGTCAAGAATATTGCCGGTATAGCCAGACAAGGTAAGTGTGCCGGTATTGGAAGTAGCACAAACAGTGGCAGGTGATGCCAGCGTACCGGGCACGGTTGCCGGATCGATGGTAACTACCACAGTGCTGGGAGAAACAGCACAGGGATTATTGGCAATGGTCCACTGGAAATGGTAAGTACCGGTTGTTAAATTATTGACAGTGGTAAAAGGGTTGTTGATATTGGTGAAGCTGGCAACAGTGGGGTCTCCTGGCAATTGTGTCCAGGTACCTGTACCCACTGTGGGAGCATTGGCCGCCATGATGGTAGAAGTTACAGAGCACAGTGTTTGTGCAGGGCCAGCAGCAGCAACCGTTGGTGATTGCATAACAGTAACCGTAACAACGTTGGAATTGCCTGAATTACATACGCCACTCTGTACCAGTGCCCTGAATTGAGTAGTTGTCGCGAGGTTTGTATAAATATATGTATTGGTAGTATTGGCTATGCTGGTCCAGGTACTGCCGTTGGTAGAGGATTCCCATCCAAGAATATTACCGGTATAACCAGACAGGGTAAGTGTACCAGTGTTGGAAGTAGCACAAACAGTATTGTTGGCAGACAGGGTACCGGCAACAGTTTGCGGGTTAACAGTGATAGTAACAGGATTGGAACTGATATTTCCGCAACTACCACTTTGTACTACAGCCCTGTAACGGGTTGTAGCAGTGATATTGGCATAGCTGTAACTGCTGGTGGTATTGGCGATGTTAGCCCAGGTAGTACCACCATCAATAGATGACTCCCAGCGGGTCACCGTACCGGTATAACCGGTCAGGTTCAGTATACCGCTGTTGCTCGCCGCACACACAGTAGCATCGGCTGAAAGAGTACCACTACTGGTGGCAGGAGTAACGGTAATAGCTACCGATGGTGAATTCACAATGCTGCAAGAACCGCTTTGCACCACAGCTCTATAGAAAGTTGTAGCAGTAAGATTATTGTAATTGTAAGTACCGGTAGTATTCGCAATGGTGGTGGGCCAGGTAGTACCGCCATCAGTAGAAGATTCCCAACGCAGGATGTTGCCGGTATAACCGGAAAGCGTGAGTGTACCACTATTGGAACCGGCACAAACTGTAGCAGGCGATGCCAGTGTACCGGATACCGTAGGCGCACTATTCACCAATACAACGGTATCTGTAGAAGCGGCGCAGGAACCGTTGACAATAGACCAGACAAATTTATAGGTACCGGGTGTAAGTCCGTTTACGGCGGTGGAAGGCGAATTCGCATTACTGAAACTGGCACCGGAAGGCCCTGATGCAATAGTCCAGTTACCTGTGCCTACAATAGGCGTATTACCTGTAAGCATGGTGGAAGTGGCATTACAAAGCGCTTGCGCACTGCCGGCAACAGCTTTGGTAGGCAATGCATAAACCAGTACATCGGTTGAATCTGTTCTGCTGCAACCGGTAGGAGGATTGGCTGTGATCTTGTAACGCACCGTTGCATTAGCAGTAGTGGAAACGTTTGTTAATACATCATTGATAGTAGTAGTGCCGGATGGTGTTGCATTGGATGAATTACCGGAAACAACACCAGAGATCGCTGAAGAAGTCCAGGTATATTTAGACCCGGCAATAGAGCTGCTGAATTGAATGCTGGTATTGGTTCCGGTACAAAGTGATACCGTATTATTGGTAATATTAACAGCAGGCCTGGGCTGCAAGGTTACTACAAAATTGAAGGCAGTGCCAGGGCAACCTATATTGGAAGGCGTAAAAGCATAGGGCGTAATATTGTAAGTAACTACAGCGTTACCGGTAGTTGACAGGTTAACCAGAGAGTCAATAATACTACCTGTACCCGACGGAGAATTTCCGGAAACACTACCCGATGTTATGGATGAAACCCACGAGAATGTGCTGCCTGCTATAGCAGACTTAGGTATGTAATTGGTAGTTTGATTGGAGCAGGTGGTGATTGCTGAATCCTGTCCTGTGTTGTTGGGATAGATCCGTAAAATTACCGTGTCGGTAGCAGGTGTTTGCGCCGGGCAGTTGCCTGTATAGTTATAACTGCTGTTGCCAGTCAAAGTTATTTTTACCAATCCTGCTGTTTTATCCGCTGTACTGGGGGTATATGTAGTTGTTACTGCGTTGTTGCTGGAAAAAGTACCCGTGCCCGAAGTGGTCCAGTTAAAGATATTTGTAGATGCTGATGCAGTTCCGGTAAACGAAATGGGCGATGTATTGTAACAAACAGTGGTATCGTGTGATCCCTGAATGGTCACATTAGGGAAAACGGCTTTATAGATCATTTGCGTATCCTGGCAAGTAACACCATTGGTGGTATATTGCAAGGCAACCGTATAAATGAACCCGTTGTCCAGTTTCACATAAGGGTACTTGGAACTAGAGTTACCCTGCTGATAAGTAATAATACCCCCATTAGTAGTAATGTTCCAGGAGTAAGTATCTGTACCCAGGTTATTACTATAAGTAGGAATAAAACTAGCGTTGTCAAAATGGATGGATCCCTGGTTACAGGCGATAACAGGAGGTTGCATTTTCAGGCTCGCCGTATTGATTGTTTTGGATACAGTAGTTGAACAACCGTTATTTGTAACAGTATAACTGATCGTACTGGTACCAGTTCCCACAATGGTTACAAGTCCGTTATTATCAACAGTAGCAATGGATGTTTGGCTACTGCTCCATGAACCACCTGATGTTGTAGTACTCAGTTGGATCGTTTTCCCCACACAACCACCACTTGGCCCGCTGATGGCGGCAACAACAGGTGTTTGGTTAACAGTCACTGCAATATTTCCAGTTGCTGTACAACTTTTAGAATCAGTGACGGTTAAAGAGTAGGTGCCGGAAGCTGCTGTTGTTGCATTTATAATAGATGGGTTACTGACAGAAGAGGTAAAGCTATTCGGACCTGTCCAACTATAAGTATACGCAGGTGTTCCACTGGAAGCAGTAGATGATATTACAACACTGTTGCCTGAACAAACCGGGCTGCTGCCGGTTATAGAAACCGCAGGAGACGGATTGACATTGAGTGTAATAGAATTAGATGCAGTAATGCAACTACTGCTGGACAAACTCGACACATCGGGCCCCACCAGTACACGATACATTCCTGCATCGGTTACTGCGGCACTGGCCAATGTATAACTGGTGGCGCTTGTACCCGGTGTGCCTACATTCGTCCATGTAGTACCACCATTGGTGCTTTTCTGCCACTGATAAGCCGGACTGGAGAAAGGACTGTTCGTAAGCGAGCTATTAATGGTAACGCTGTTGCCTGAACAAATGGTAGCGGTAGTTCCTGAATTGATTGAAGCAGTTGCCGTAGGCGTACAAGCAGAAAAAACAATATCGTCCAATGCTAGGTCATTACCGCATTGTGGCAGCCCGCCATAATAATCCCTCATCTCCAATACCAGGGAAGTAGTTCCTGCGGGAAGGGTAAACTGAAAACCATATTGCTGCCAGTTGGGTGGGCCGCTGGTGGTAGCAGTGAGGGGAAGATTCGCAGTTGTATCCGATGCCAATATGGTTCCTGATGTGTTTTTGATATTGAAGATTACTCTCGGATAAACATACGAGGCACCACAAATAGGAATAGTAGCCGATTGTGTATTGACATTGGCCAACCAGGCAGAAAAACTATATACCGAACCCGGACATAGACTATTCACTTGCTGGGAAAAAAACAAATCAGCACCTGTGCCGGCATTCACCAGGAACATATTACCATTGGTGTTACCAGTATGGTCCCCTCCCGTTGCCCAATCGCCTTTATTAGAGTTTTGAACCCGGGGTGTTACAATATAATGACCGTCCGTGCCAACATTATTGTAAGTGTAATTGGTAATAAACCCGGAAGGAACTGTACTGGTAGAGTTAGAGTTGGAAGCCGTACCAAAATCTTGTTTATAAACAGGCGCCAAAGCACTGCTGGTACAAACTCCTTGTGCAAGGGAAATATTACTATACAGGCATGCCAGGAGAAGAAAGGACAGCAGATATGTATGCCTGTGGTTTCTCATAATGGATACTTAGGGGGGCGTAAACCATTGACTAAAAATGGGTCATCCGCTGGATTTTAAGATTTTAACAATCACTGCACTTCAAACACGGTTCTTCCAACGTTCAATGTTCGCTCAATATTATGTGACGGGATGTAGTCCTTTCTTCTTTTCTTTGTAGTCTTTTTATGATAGGTAATCTGGTATTACCCCTAACCAACATGGGGCCTTTTTCAGATATAATTATTTAATAAATCCTTAACCTTCTTATGTGGTATCGCCTGGGGCAATTCATCCTTAAAAACCGACTGATATTATTGATTTTCTTATTGTCTGCCACAGCCATTATGGGCTATTTCGGCAGCCAGGTGAAACTGAGCTATGAATTCACCAAAGCCATCCCGGACGATAACCCCCGTTACCGCGATTACCAGGCTTTTTTACAAAAATTCGGTGGGGACGGATCAACTGTGGTCATTGGTATTCAATCAGATAGTTTTTTCAGGTCCGATTTTTTCAACAAAGTCGGTGAACTGCACCGTCAACTCAAAAAAGTGCCGGGCGTAACCGATATCGCCAGTATACCGGAAGTGGTGAACCTGCAAAATGATACGGTAAACAAGCGGTTGGTGCCATATAGAATATTTAACTATCCGTATACCAGTCAGTTTTCACTCGACAGTGCCCGGCAGGTTTTCCAGAGTCTGCCATTTTACCGCCGTTTGCTCTACAATCCCGACACCCGCTCCTACCTGATGGGAGTGAATGTGAACAAGGATACCGTCAACAGTAAAAGCCGCACCCGGCTGATCAATGATATTGTACGGCAGGTGAAGGCTTTTGAGCAGCAGGCGCAGGTAACGGTACACATGAGCGGACTGCCCTATATCCGTACCATCATGAGCAACCGCATCAAGGACGAAATGAACTGGTTCCTGATCGGTTCGTTATTACTCTCGGCCATCACCCTGATCCTGTTTTTCCGGTCTGTCAGCGCCATGCTCATGAGCCTGTTTGTGGTGGGCATGGGGGTAGTATGGAGTCTCGGTACCGTAGTACTCTTTGGCTATAAGATCACCCTGCTCACAGCGATCATCCCGCCCCTGGTAGTGGTGATAGGTGTTCCGAACTGCATTTATTTTCTCAATAAATACCATACCGCTTACCGCGATACCGGAAACAAGGAAAAAGCCCTGGTAATCATGGTAGGAAGAATGGGTATCGTAACCCTGTTCTGTAATATCGCTGCGGCTATTGGCTTTGCTGTATTTGCCCTTACCCGAAGTGCAGTATTGAAGGAGTTTGGTGCAGTAGCAGGTATCAATATCATTGCACTGTTCCTTATCTCACTCATCTTTATTCCCATAGTATTGAGTTATTTGCCTGCTCCGAAACAGCAGCATACCCGTTACCTCGATAGCCGGTTTATAGAACGTGTACTGGTGCGCATCGAACGCTGGACTTTCCACCATGCGAAATGGGTCTACGGTGTGACTATTGCATTGACCATCTTTGCTGCAATAGGCCTGCTGCGGATCAAGAGCGAAGGTTATATTGTAGACGATCTTCCCAAAAATGATCAGATCTATACGGATCTGAAATGGTTTGAAAGCAATTTCGGAGGTGTGATGCCCCTGGAAATACTGGTGGATACGAAAAAGAAGAACGGACTGGTACGTTCCGTTAAACCCATTGCGAACATCGAGGAACTCTCGCAATACATTGCAAGCAATCCTGCTACAGCACGCCCTCTTTCTTTTGTAGAAGGATTAAAATTTGCCAAGCAGGCATATTTCGACGGCGATACCCTTAGCTATGCCATACCTTATGAAGGAGACCTGGCATTCATGGCTCCTTATCTGAAAGCGCGGCCCGACAGTGCAGGCAGCAGTCAGAAGAAAACAGGCTTCGCACAGCTCATGAGCAGTTTTATGGATAGCTCCAGGCAGGTAGCACGCATCAGCGTAAACATGAAAGACGTGGGCAGCGCCCGTTTGCCTGTACTGCTGAAAGATTTTGAACATAAGGCCAACGAGATTTTCGATACCACTAATTACCACGTGACTTTTACGGGGAGCAGTATCACTTTCCTCGAAGGCTCCAGTTTCATCATCAAAGGATTGAAAGAAAGTATCTGCTGGGCATTTCTGCTGATCACATTGTGCATGTTGTACCTGTTCCGGTCATTCCGCATACTGGTATGCTCACTGATACCCAACCTCATTCCATTGGTCATCACTGCCGGTGTGATGGGCTGGGTGGGCATTGCGTTGAAGCCTTCCACTGTACTGGTATTCAGTGTGGCGTTGGGTATTGCCATTGATGTAACCATCCGCTTCCTCATCAACTATAAACAGGAATTGCCGCATTACAATCAACAGGTATCGGCAACACTTGTGCAAACAATCAAACATACTGGTATCAGTATCATATACACATCGCTGGTATTGATTGCGGGCTTCATCATTTTCTGTTGGAGTGATTTCGGCGGAACCAAGGCCCTGGGCTGGCTTACTTCGCTGACGTTGGTAACGGGTACCCTTACCAACCTGATTTTATTGCCGGTGTTGATATTACATACTTCCGGAAGTAAAGTAAAAAACGCATCCTACATCACAAAAAAATAAGCACCGATCTGGCACAATACACCGGTGAATAATCCGGTGTATACTTCTTTATTGTTGTGCTCGCCCAATAAAAGCCGGCAGGTGCATACCAGGCCGGCTAACAAAGTTGCTATGGTAATGGGCAACCCCAATGGCTGCTGGTAGTAAAACGAAAAAAGTACTATCGCCGTCATCCCCCCTCCTGCTCCCATGGCGTGCATGCTGATCTTCTGGTAATTGTTCACGATCAATCCTACTACCGTAGCTGCAAACATCCCCATGAAGAAAAACTTCAGCACTTCCGGCTGGTCCGAAAAATTACGGCTGAGGTAGTACATCCACCAGTAAAAAAACATAGTGATCACATAAGGAACGATCCGCTCTTTCTGTGTACGCAGAAAAATACTTTCGCTGAATTTCAATCGCCACAACAGGAATACAGAGAACGCAGGAAAAAAAGCCGTCATCCAGAACAGTCCAAACAAACGCATTTTCAACTGCCACTCCGTTATTCCTGCAAACTCATAGGGAAACTGGTAAATCAGGAAAAAGAATACATACGTAGGAACAAACAACGGATGCAATACATACGAAATCAATTTTGCCGGTATACGCAATACCGGCTTTGGCGCCAGGCTCATTTCTTTGCTGCTCATCATTTCTTATTGACCTTTATGAAGTACACCACCGTATTGTGTTCCAGGTCGCTGGTTACATTCACTTCGGTTCGTTTATTGCCGTCAGTAATGATCATCAGCGCCGAATTGGGTGGTGTGATCCCCAAATTTTCTGCAAAGAAAATCATTTCATTCTTAGTTTGATCAGTATTCAGGTTCACATAAAAAGTGATCGGCTTGTTGGTTTGCAATACCTGCTTATATATAATCAGTTTTTTATTATATATTACCGACACCGAATCATAGTCAAACACACCATTATCGTACAAATCTATCCGAACTGAATCGGATGTGGTATAAATATTAAGGGGTTTATGCGGTATCCGTTTGGTCATTTCCTCTACCACATCGGCAGATTTGATAGATGGGTTCAGGTTCACCAGGGAGCTAATATCCATTTTATGCGTCAACCGTTCAATATCTCTTTTAGCAACGGTTTTATCGAAAGATTCTGTGCGGCCCGTAACAACTGGCTCTGCCTTTTTCTTCGGTGCAGCAATTGTTTCTTTTTTGTCTTTTTGTTTTTTACCGGCACCAGCTTCAGTAACTGACGGCTCACGAGTGGACTTTTTAAGTTTGAAAGCTGTACGCTCATCCTCCTGGTTGCCTTCTTTTTTCTTCGATGTGATCGCTGTTTTATTGCTTGCGGGTTTGTTATCGATCGTTGCAGGCTTATTAGTAGTTGATGCGTTTTTATTTTCGGTGGTATTTATGCCCTTGCTTTCATTAGATGCCTGTTTACCCACAGCAGTGGCAGTAGTAAGCTTGTTCTCGGCACTGGCAGAACGCGATGTAGAACGATCGGCCATACCCGCAGATACACTACCGGTTTCTCCGGTATTGCCAATGATATCCAGTTCTTTTCCGGAAGGCGTCCATTTTGGATGTACGTCATGCGTCAATATCAGGTCAGATCGCCTGTTCGCAATCTGCTCTTCAATGTTCACGCGTTTGGCTTCATAGCAGGGCAGGATCAGGTGTTTTTTACCGAAGAAGTCTGTGTTGATGCGGGAAGATTCAATGCCTTTCTTTTCCAGGTATGCTTTCACCGACTCGGACCTCCGCCTGGACAATGTTTCGTTGTTTTCTTTCGTGCCGATACAATCGGTAAAGGATGCTATCAGTATGTTCAGCTTAGGATCTTTTTTCAATTTCCTGACGATGTTATCCAGCGTTGCATGATCTACCCGTCTGATATTTGAACTGGCAAAATTGTAATTCACATACAACCGTTCTACAGTAGCAGCATTCACAGAGTCCATCAATGCTTTCTTGACTTTGTTTTCTTCTGCCATACTGCGTGCAATGGAATCGGCTTCCGCCTGTTTTTCCCTTACTACCCTTGCCCAGTAAGCACTACTGTCCGCAGCAGGAGCAGCGGGCTTGGCAGTATCCTTGTACCGGATGGGCACGGCTTTATATAATTCCAGGCAACATGATGAACTACGATCTGAACTCAGGTAAGCAGTATCTGAATGTCCGTCCTTACTGAAATAAACATCGTTCTTTACCGAGTTATAAGGATATCCCATATTTACTGCTTCTGCAGACCATTGGTTGTTATCCGGCGTACCATATATCCGATAAATGTCCAATCCGCCCATACCCGTTCTTCCATCCGAACTGAAAAAAAGTCTTGTCGAATCAGCATCATAAAAAGGAGATGCTTCTTCGCCATCACTATTAATAACCTTACCCAGGTTCACAGCTGTGCCCTGCGGTTTAACACCTTCCATATTCACCAGCCACAGGTCAAATTTACCATAGCCGCCGGGTCTGTCAGACGAGAAAAAAAGATGTTTGCCATCACGTGTAAGAAAAGGCTGTCTTGTATTATAGCCCATTGCATTTACTGCATCAGGCAAACCAACCGGCACACTCCAGTTAGCAGTGATCGTTTGCCGCTGCATATAATAGATACCGTAATTCGTGCCGGATGATTTATCGCCGTTTCTCCAGCCGGTGAAAAAAACAGTCAGTCCGTCTGCCGACATTGAGGAAGCCGCCATATTCATATCACGCACCGAAACAGCCGCGATCTTTTGTACGTTGTCATTATTGAACTTACCAGAAAAGAGTCGTATGGGATATTCAATCTCATGTTGCTTGCTCTGTTCATGCCGGGAACTGCTGAACCAGAAGGTAGAGTCATTGATCTTATCCAACGCAAAGTTGGAACCATTGCTGGAAGCCAGGTTGGTAATCTTTGTTACCACCGCTTTCGGAGGCAATGTTCGGTTGGCTATGATAAAATCAGTATTGGCCAATCCGGTCCTCGCCATTTGCGCATAACCATCTTTGGGTCTGTATTTTTTAAGAAAGTCTTTGAATACAGTACCGGCTTTCTCTGGTTCGTTGTTCGCATTCAGACAGATGCCATACCACAAAGATGCCAATGGAAACTGGGCATCTTTGGTAGCGATGTATTGTTCATAAGGCTTCAGGGCTTCTTTATAATGATATCCCAGCCGGTAAGATTCGGCCAACTGGTATAACACATAAGGTTTTGTTGATGGCTTCGCTTTGGAAAGAGTTTTACTGGAAGATGACTGATACGGTAACAGGGGCATGGCTCCGCTAAGCGAAGCACTATCATATACGAGCGATGCATAGAGTTTGGCCGCCGTATAATAATCTTTCATCTTAAAACTTGCATCGGCCCTATTTTCAATCTTTCTGGCACTCTGTGCTTGCACAAAGGCTGGCAGGAGCAGACCGAAAAGAACGGTGCAAACAACACAAAGCATTTTATGTTTTACAATCTTGACCATATGAACCTGGTATCTTTCTTTTTCTTTTGGTGAACAAAGCTGAGAGAGAGTTCATACCCACTGTTGCTCGATGCCACTGTTTTGTATTGCGAAATATTGATATCATAACTCAATCCCACGGTTAATGTGCCGAAACGCAGTCCCAGGCTGGGTGCTACTGCATCATTAAGACGATATATCCCGCCCAGTATCAGCTCTTTTTCTTTCTCCAGTTTCAGGTCCAGGCTCAGTCCCGCTACCATTTCATCTGCATCTCCCTGGCGTATATAAGCCGCATGCGGCGACAGATCGGCTTTTGCGCTTAACTGTATACGGGCGCCCGCGTGCACCAGGTAACGCATGGGTATCTTACTATCATCACTGCCCGATAAAAAACGGTTGACGGGTTGTGTAGGGTGATACAAGCTTACACCGATAAAGGGATTGAATTTTTTTGAAGGGTCACCGTCAAAATACATCAATCCAATGCTACCATCTACGGATGTTGCAGAACGGTAAGCAAATGCTTCATTGCTGGGGATAGAAGGGTCGTAACCTATGATCGGATTGAACTGATTGCCATACTGGAATTTATTTGGATCAACACGCCTGTTGAGCATGCCTACCTGGAAACCTGCGCTCAGCATCTGGAACTCTGATATCCGTGCCAGGTATGAAAGAGAAAGATAACCATTCACATACTTATAACCGCTGCTCACAGCAGTCTGGTTGATCATACTCAAACCCAATCCAAAACCATTGGGCAAAGATGCATCCACAGTCAGCCCCTGCGTGTTATAAGGATCGATGGCACCTGGTAGTTGCTTGCGATAATTACCCGTAACACGCCAATCACCATCGATAACACCTGTCAATGCAGGGTTCAGCCACAACGGGTAAGCATAGTACTGCGTAAAATGCGGGTCTACCTGTGCCTGCATTTCAGATGCACTCACAAGCAAAACAAGGAATAAGAATAAAAATTTACGCATGCTGTTCATGTATATTCTTCTGCTACCTGATTAATGCGAATGTACCATTCCTTACAACGCGGGTTCCGTCGATCATGATTGCCTCCATCGCATAAGTATATGCCCCGCCAGGTACTTTATTTCCCTTATAAGTACCATCCCAGCCTTTCTTCGGATCTTTCGACTCAAATACAAGGGCTCCCCATTGATTATAGATCATCAGCCGTAAAGAAGCAATAGCCGTTCCATATACCAGGAACACGTCGTTCACTCCATCACCATTAGGCGTAAAGGCATTGGGTATATAAATGCCGTTACCAAACGGGTTCAACGCCCTTAATGACAATTGCGCAGAGTCGCTGTTTTCACACACATAACGACCCAGTGTCTTAACACTTAAGTTAACCAGGTCATTGGGCTGCAATCCCGTTACAGTATGGGTAAGTCCGAGTATACCGCTCGAAGGCACCTGGTAAGTGCTGCCTTTATCCAGGCTCACTGTATAACCTGTAGCAACAGTAATGGGATTCCAGCGGAAGCGAAGTACGGCCAGTCCTATCGAATCGGCATATACAACCGGCTTAGGCAGTTGAGTCCTTACCACCACTTTGGCACTAGCGTTCTTGGTGGCGCATACTGCCGGGTTACTCGCTCCTGAAACAGCAAAGCTCACGTCTTTGGCAATACCTGGTGTTTTATAATCCGGCCCCGTATGCAATACCGTTGTATTACCGCTGATGGCCCATGAATAGCTTACACCCGTTTGCGGCAATGCTATATACAAGGAATCGGTTTCACCAGTGCAGATAGAATCTTTGATCGTTATTGCCTCAAAATCTTTTACGGGCACGGCAATGAGCAACTGGGTGCTGTCTTGTGCAGTGCAGAGATATTTTTTAACTGTCACCTTATAGGTGCTGCTTTGTTTTCCGTAGATCGTTTGCGATGTAGCTCCATTGCTCCACAAATAAGAACTGAAGCCTGAGCCGGCATCGAGCAAAGTGCTATCAGCACAAATGGTCACATTTTTTTGCAGTGCCGTTTTCATTCCGGCCAATGTAATGGTCACACTATCGGAGCAAACCACGCCGCCTACTGTACGTGTTACCTGGTATTTGGTGGTTTGGGTAGGTATAACTTTAATGGAATCGGTCGTTGCGCCGGTTGACCACTGCACTTTCACCCTCGACCCCGCTGAAAGCGTAGAATCTGGATAATAAGCCCAGATTCCATCGTAGCGTGCCCAGATCATACGTTTTCCAATGGGATCATAATACGCCATGCCATTGGAGACTCCATTGGGCAACGGCGGAGGTATATCTCCTTCCCCTTGAAACGCTGCAAAACCGGTATCTACATTACGACGGAAGCGATAAGTCTTATTTGTATTGACATGGCTCTGGTTAACAGTATAACTGGAATCGGGTTTGAAGCCGCCAAAAATGAAGAATCTCGATTTATCGTAATCATACGCGGCGGCGCCTTCATATTGGATGGACTGGCTATTAACCGGTAGTATTTTTGTGAATGTGTAGTTGTTCTTTACATCTATCTCCCACAGATCCCGCAACCAACACAGTCGTCCGTTCTGTGTAGCCCAGGGGCTGCCGAGTGTGCAACCCGCCGTTTCATCACCGGTATAACTACCCTGGCCGGAGAATAAGTACAACTTACTGCCATCTGCATTGGAACCAATCAGGTTACCTCCTTTGGGAACGGTATCGATGGGCAACACATTAGGTCTCATTTCATTCCAGCCAGCCACTGCGTTTTCATACACCCAGTTTTTCATGGTTCCACTGCTTAACCCAAAACCGCCGAATAAACCAGCCTGCTTGCTGAATGGGTTCCAGAAAGAAGAAGCACCGTAACATTCATTATCGGTGAACCCAACACTAATCTGTTGCCAGCTTCCTCCATTCTCACTCACAGCATATACTGCATCGCGCCCCTGTCGCCAACACAGCAGGCGTTTGTTGGTATAATCGTACGTGAATTCAGTATAATCGCCCGGCCAAAAACCTGTGATAGGTACATTCGTTTGTATATTATTCTTCAGGTCATACCGCACGATGATCTGGTGATAGATAGTATAGAGGTATTGTTTATCGCGGTTATAACCGAATGGTTTCGGGTTGAAGAGAACGCTATCGGCCATTCCGGCACGTGTAATCAATTGCTTCCATACACCAGGCATGGAATCGGGTGGCGGCGGCGGAGACAATTTGAGGGTTACGCTGGTTCCATCACAAATGGTGGTATCTCTCTGTATGATAAAAGGAGTACATCCTTGCGGGAAAGGCAGGGAATCGAGCAAACCTTCCCTACTCCATGAAAACAATGGAGCGAGGAGAAACAATAAGGAAAGAGTGTATAATTTTCTCTTATTCACTACGGTTTTTTATAGGGAGGATTTTATCCCAGACCGAGATATAACGCTAAAATATACAAAATAGTATGAAAGAACCCCTGTTTCTGATCAGAATTCACCCTTTTACAGCTCTTTACGCAGGCGAGCCACGGGTATGCTCAGTTGTTCACGGTATTTGGCCACCGTTCTGCGGGCAATATTGTATCCTTTTTCCTGGAGCATGTCGGTAAGCAGTTCATCGCTCAGGGGTTTTCGCTTGTCTTCTGCTTCTATCAGGTCGCTCAGAATCTTTTTTACTTCACGGGTACTTACTTCTTCCCCACTGTCGGTACTCAAAGATTCACTGAAAAAGAATTTAAGGCGATAAGTACCAAATTCTGTTTGCACGAATTTGCTATTGGCCACACGGCTCACCGTAGAAATATCCAAACCGGTCAGTTCGGCAATATCTTTCAATATCATCGGCTTCATCGTGGTCTCGTCACCCGTAAGAAAGAATTCACGCTGGTGTTTCATAATGGCACTCATGGTATTGATCAGGGTCTCCTGCCTTTGCTTGATCATATCTATGAACCATTTGGCCGAATCGATCTTCTGTTTGATGAACAGTATGGCTTCTTTCTGACGTTTATCCTTTTTGCTGCCTTTGTCGTAATCCTTCAGCATGTCCCGATAGCCTTCACTGATGCGCAGATCAGGAGCGTTCTTCGCATTCAGCGTTAATTCCAGCTTACCATTGTTATTGATGATGAAAAAATCCGGAACAATATAGCTCTCCGCTTTGTTGATCTCACCAATATTGCCGCCTGGCTTGGGATTGAGTTTGATGATCTGGTTGATCACCTCCCTGATCTGGTCATCGGTGAGGTTAAGTCCGCGTTGTATTTTCTCGTAATGCTTCTTCGTAAACTCGTCGAAATACCTGCTCAGCACCTGTATGGCCAACTCCACCCCTATACCTTCTGTTAATTTTCTTTTCAACTGCAGCAGCAAACATTCTTTCAGGTCGCGCGCACAAATACCCGGCGGATCGAACTGTTGTATCTGGTGGATGATGGTTTCTATCTCTTTTTCCTATACTGGGAGCCAGTGCCGGAAATCCATGGCTTCAGCGATGGACGACAGTTCGCGACGCAAATAACCATCATCATCCAGGCTGCCTACTACCTGTTCAGCTATCCTTAGACTGCGTTCGTCCAATTCCAGCATACCCAGTTGATCCAGCAGCAGGTCATGGAAGCTGGTCTCTACTTTGATGGGAATGACTTTCTGGTCATCCATCTCGGGGTAATTATCGTCTTTCAGTTTATAGTCTGCAATCTCCCCATCATCATCCATCACATATTCGCTGATGTCTACATTTTCATAATCTTCCACACTTCCATCGGGATCGAGGTCATCGGCCTCGTGGTTATCGAATTCATCCTGCAGTTCATCGGTGTATTCGTCTTCATGCCGCTCTTCATCCATTTCCAGTGCAGGGTTTTCTTCCAGCTCTTCTTTGATCCGTTCTTCCAGGTTGGCTGTGGGTACCTGCAATAGCTTCATCAGCTGTATCTGCTGTGGAGACAGTTTCTGTAATAATTTCTGTTGTAATGACTGACTTAAGGACATATGCTTTTAAAACGCTGCAAATTTACATACAAAATGATGCCAGACATGATTTCTGGCATTTCATTTGTGGCAATTTACAATTTGCAGGCTTCTAAGTAAAGATCAAAACATATTCATTGAAACATTGGATATTGAGCCCTTAAGTCATTAAAGATTATGCCTGCACAGTTGCTTCGCTCAATACTTTTTTGATGATGGCAACCATTTTTATTCCTTTCTCTCTTACCTGTTCTTCCGTCCACATAAGGCTGATGGCCGTTGAAATACAGCGACTCATAATCGCGTCGCTTGCCGGAAAACTGGTTGATCGCAGTTTTTGCAAAGCAGCTTCCTGTGCTGCGTTGAGGTTGTTCAGTGAAGTATTATTTTTTAAATGATCCCACTGATTGATATAATGCCAGTTGTTCGCATACCAATAAAAATTACCCGCAAGTACTCCCTGGGCTTTCATTTCCGCTACCACGGCCTTTGTAATGGCTTCAGTAGGCAAAAACCAGCTGAGGAATGTACAGCTATCCCCTTCCGGATCGGGTATCACACGGAAACGCAGTTCAGGAACCTGTTCCAGGTATGAACGCAACAAGCGTTGGTTTTTCCGCTGGATGGCCAGGAACTGGCCGAGCTTGCGGATCTGCGCAAGTCCTACTGCCGCATGCAGTTCACTGATACGAAAATTTTGTCCCATAAACGGATGCAGGTCAGCACCCCTGTCCACGCCTTTATGATCATGACCATGATCGGTATACCCATCGCATTTCAGGTACACGTCTTCATTATTGGTAAGCACCACTCCTCCTTCTCCACATGTGATCGTTTTAACAAAATCAAAAGAAAAAGCACCAGCATCACCAATGGTGCCTACTGTTTTTCCTTTATAAGTGGCACCGATACTCTGGCAGGCATCTTCAAAAAAGACCAGGCCATGTTCTTTACAAATCTGTTGCAATGCCTCTATATCAGCCATGCTGCCGCACATGTGCACCGGCATCACACATTTGGTCCGGGCTGTGATGGCCGCACGAACCGCATCTGGATTGAGTGTGAGCGTTTCATCCACATCTACCAGTACAGGTACAGCGCCAACTCCGAGCACAGCTTCAAAGCTGGCTACGAAAGTAAAAGTAGGCATGATCACTTCATCGCCGGCGCCAATATTCAGTACAGCCAAGGCCGTTGTGAGTGCAGTAGTGCCGCTGGAAGTGAGTTGGGCATATTTAACACCGAATACACGGGTAATGGCTTCCTCCAACTCTTTGGCTTTCCAGATGCCCTTACGGGGACCATCAAAACCATAGCGCATCAAAATGCCTGTTTCCAGCACATCATTGACTTCTTTTCTTTCCTCACTACCAAAAAATTCATAACCGGGCATATTGTTAAAGTTATCTGGCAAAGGTAGAGAAACTTGGGTAGACTATCTTTGCTGAATGGAGCCTTCTCTTATTTATTGTTATGATGCGTATTGCGGATGGTGTTATGGATTCAGTCCGGTTATGAAACAAATAGCTGCTCAATATCCTCAATTGCCTGTACAGGTATTATCCGGCGGCATGATCCTGCCGAAAGAACCTGTACACATCAGTGCTACCGCGGGTTATATACAACAAGCATATAAAACTGTTGAAGAATATACCGGCATCCGCTTCGGCAATGATTACCTCTGGCACATCAATCATCCCGACCTTAGCGACTGGTATCCTAATTCCGAAAAACCTGCCATTGCACTCTGTATTTTCAAAACCATTTATCCCAACAGGCAACTGGAGTTTGCATCTGATCTGCAATATGCGCTGCACTACGAAGGCCGCGACCTGACTGATGATGAAGCGTATCGTCATTTACTTGAAAAATACAGTATCGATGAAAAGATTTTTTACAGCAAGCTCAAAAGCGAAGAATACAAAGTGCAGGCTCATTACGAATTTTCGCTGGTCAAACAATTGCAGGTAACCGGTTTCCCCTGCCTGCTGTTGCAGGAGACCGACAGTCGTTTTCATTTGCTGGCAAAGGGTTATACCGATTATGAAACACTCCATGCAAGACTCGATGCAGTTTTAAAACAGATTAGCGCCGGCAACCATTCATAATAATTCATTGTTCATCACTTGACATTGCCGCAAGGGGTTCGTATTTTTCATGTCTACTAAAGCGAACCTTATGAAAAAAATTCATCTGTTGACCACAGTATTGTTACTGGCATCAACTGCCTGTAACAACGCCAAAAAAGAAGAGGGCACTACAGCCAAAGACAGCAGTACCCAACAAGCCGCAGCGCCGGCTCCTGATTCCGCTACTATGATGAAAAACTGGCAGGCGTATATGACGCCTGGTGACATGCACAAGATGATGGCTTCCTGGGATGGCAACTGGAGTTGTACAGTTAGTTCCTGGATGCAGCCAGGCACACCACCTGTTACGAGTAAAGCCACTGCCGTTAATAAAATGGTATTGGGTGGACGTTACCAGGCTTCTACATTTACCGGCTCTTTCAACGGGATGCCTTTTGAAGGAATGGGTACCCTAGCCTATGACAATGCCAAAAAATTATTCATCTCTACCTGGGTAGACAATATGGGTACCGGTGTGATGAAGATGGAAGGTCCCTGGGATCCGGCTAAGAAAAGCATGGAACTCAAAGGTACCATGGTTGACCCGAGTAGTGGCAAAGATGTAACTGCACGCGAAACATTCACCGAAAAAGATGCCAACACACAGGTCATGACGATGTTCGCACCCGGACCCGATGGTAAAGAGTTCAAAACCATGGAGATTATATTCACACGTAACAAATGATGCATCTCTGTTGCCATCAATAAAAAAGCTGCCTGTAGTTAGAGGCAGCTTTTTTATTGATAAGGTTTATTGATGGAACTCAGAACAGCATTTCCTGCGGAGGCTTGATACCCAGTGTACGGATATAAATCGTACACTGTCCGCGGTGGTGTGTCTGGTGTTCAAACGCCTTCAGCAAAAAGGCATACCGGGAAGCAGAAAAACCGAATATGCTCACCGGCTCCCATAATTTCGACATGTCCATATTCTTAATACTGTTGATAGCATAATCATAACTCGCATTCACATAATAATGAACAGAATCCACGCTTTGGGCAGACTTTGTTTTTTCCAGTGAGAAAAGACGGCCCGGAGGATACAGCATGGCACTACCGGTGGCATTCGACATCAGTCCGATGTTGGCAGTAGCGAGGTGCAGCATTTGCTCAGCGAAAGTGCGGATGCTATCGTTCGGCCGGGTACCATATTTATTTGCCGGCATAGCAGCAAGGTACTCATTGGTATATACTTTGGCACGCTCCCAATCACGCACCAGCTGTGCGCGGATACTATCGGCAGGGATATCCTGCGCCCGCAAACCTGGTGTCATGGCCAGCAATAGCAGTAACAGGGAAAAACAAGTTAGCAACTTTTTCATGTGTCTTTTTTTTATTGTTTGTAATGATCAATCGGGCGGTTAAAATAATAAATCGGTTTTCGAATTCAAAGCCGTTCACATAACTAGTTAGTTATTTTTCCCTTTACTTTGCAACTCTTAACAGTAAGTTTATATGGAGTACAGCAAATTGATTTCGGTAACCGGGATCGCGGGTTTATTTGAGTTAGTAGGCAGCAAGACCGATGGCGCCATCGTGCGTTCACTGGATGACAAAACCACCAGGTTTGTGAGCAGCCGGGTACACAATTTCTCTCACCTCGAAAGCATCGAAGTATATACGGTTCGTGAGAATGTTAACCTGGTGGAAGTATTCCAGGCCATGGATCAAAGTAAAGCAGCACTGCCGTCGGACAAAGACGATAAAGCAGTCAAAG
>JACXTT010004659.1_pt1 | contig 20283 bp, 15 predicted proteins | sample 9270951 | NCBI WGS metagenome assembly JACXTT01 (sample SAMN15532306, study PRJNA645909) | rock metagenome | isolation source: weathered quartz diorite | place: Puerto Rico | collected 2017-06-21
ACGCGCGCGACATCGAGCCGTCCGCGGGCGCGCTGCAGGGCGTCGTCAACCTCGAGGCGCGCCAGGCGACTCTCGGTGCGGGTCGAGTCGAAGCGATACACCACGGGTTCCCCCGGGACCACGAGCAGCGCCACGCGCCCCGTGCGGAGCTGCAAGCGTGCCTCGGTCGAGTCGAGTATCACAGGGGAGAGCCCGGGGGAACGCCCCACCGCAGTGGCGACGACTGAGTCCGCCACCCCGCGGAGCACCGCCACCCGCAGCTCGCCGGGGCCTCGGTTTCGAAACGCGATGCCCAGCGCGAATGCCAGCACGATGGGAAACCCGAACACCCAGAAGATCGCCTCGGGCTCGCGGTAGAACTCGCGCATGCGCGCGAGGGTGAGCTGGACCAGGGGATGGTCACTCATCGCGGAGCTGCCTCCCGGTGAGCGAGACGAACACATCCTCGAGCGTGGCGTGGTGCGTCGCCAGGAGCGACAGCTCGGCGCCGCGCCGCTCGAGGAGCGCGAGGAGCGCCGGCACCGCGCGATGCACCTCTTCGACGGTGAGCGCGATCCGATCGACGGCCGTCCGGACCGCGCGCACGCCGGGCAGCGCCGCCAGCTCCTCCGTTTCGGGGAGGGTCGGGCCTCCCTGGCGACCCGTGCCGTCCGCGAGGGCGAACTCCACCACGTGTTCGGCACCGAGCGACGCGATCAAGGACCGCGGGGTGCCGAGCGCGATGACCTTGCCGTGATCCATGATGGCCACCCGGTCGCACAGGCGCTCCGCCTCCTCCATGTAGTGCGTCGTCAGCAGAACGGTGCCGCCGGCCGCGCGGAACCGGCCGATGACATCCCACAGCTGCCGCCGTGACTGGGGATCGAGACCCGTCGTGGGCTCATCGAGGAACAGGAGCTCGGGGCGCGACACGAGCGCGCATGCGACCGCGAGGCGCTGCTTCTGCCCGCCGGAGAGCTTGCCGACCCAGGACGCGCGCTTCTCCTCGAGCTCGACGAGCGCGAGAACTTCATCGACGGAGTGCGCCGAGCGGTAAAAGCTGCGGAACAGCCGCACGGTCTCCTCGACCGTCAGCTTGTCGGCGAGTTGGGTATCCTGCAGCTGGATGCCCAGGCGCTCGCGGAGCGCCCGGGTCTCCCCTGCCCCGCCGGTCCAGCGCATACCGAGGACCATGACGTCGCCCGCATCGGGCGCGGTGAGCCCCTCGAGGATCTCGATGGTCGTCGTCTTCCCGGCGCCGTTCGGCCCGAGGAGGCCGAAGCATTCCCGGGCTTCGATGGTCAGGTCCAGGCCCGCGACCGCCACGACGTCGTCGTAACGCTTGACGAGGCCCGCGCAACGAATGGCCGGCACGGCTAGCCTTTCTTCTTGTTCTTGTCGGGCTCCGGCGGCTCCATCGCGTGTTTCAGGGCCGCTTCGAGCTGCATGTGGAGGCTGCTCACGCTGTCCGCCAAAGCGCGAATCTTCATGTTGATCCCCCCACCGCGACCCGCCATGACCGACATCGTGCCCGCGACGTCCGCGATGGTCCCGATGTTGGCGGTGAGTGCCCGCTGGCGCATCTGGGACGACTCGTTGACGATCTTTTCGCTCAGCTGTTGAATGACGCGCGTTTGCCCCGCGCGATTCGACTCGAGCTCCTTCACCAGGTGCATGAGGTGATCGGCCGCCCGCTTGAACTCGTCGATCTCCTCGATGCGCCGCACCTGCTCGGCGGTGAGCTTGTATTGGGCCATGCCTCAGTTCCGCTGGGACAACGCTTCCGCGAGCACGCGGCCGTCCAGCGGCTCGGCGGGCGTCAGCTCGAGGAGTCGCGCAAGAGTGGGAGCGATGTCCACCGTGCTCACGCGCCGCTCATAAGTGCCCCGCTGAATGTCCGCACCCATGAAGATCAGCGGCACGTGGGCGTCCAAATCGGTGGGCTGGCCGTGCATCGCGATCGGCAGGTTGGGATAGCTCCAGATCGAATACGGTTTCAACGTGACGACGAGCTCCACGCCCGCGTCGGGCGGGACCTGATGGATCCAGCGACGCACCACCGGATCGCTGGTATCCCGCCCCGCGAGGTCGATCGGACGATCCACGCGCGCCACGCCTGGCAGGCCGCGCAGTTGATCGGCCACCTCCGTGATGACGCTGTCGACGTTCACTCCCTGCGCGACGAGACCAGCGCGATCCGGGAGGAGCAGCATCCCGGTATCGAACTGGAGCCAGTCGTGCCCGCCGGCCCGGCGGTCGAGGGCAGCGTTCGCGACCGCGAGGAGGCTGTCCGGAATGACCCGCACGGCATCCCGCCGCCCGAGCGCGCGCGATCGCTCCGGGTACGGGGTCACGCCGTGATCGGCGGTGAGGACGACCAAGACGTTGTCGGTGCCGTAGCGCACGAACAGCTGTTGCAGGAACCAGCCGAGATAGCGGTCGAGCCGCAGGATCTGATCGTGGATCTCGCGCGAGTCCGGCCCATAGGCGTGGCCGATCGCATCGGTGGTCGAGAGGCTCACGGCGAGCAGGTCGGTCGCGCCGCGCCCGCCCAGGCGCAGCGCGCGCACGCCCTCGAGCGCGAACGCGAGAGTCAGCGAATCCATCGTGGGAACCCCCGCCAGCGCCACGGCCGCCAGCGCACTGTCGGCCGGCAACCGGTGCGGGAAGGTGAAGCCGGCGCCGCCATTCTCGTACGGGACGCTATCCGGCTCGGGGTAATCGCGCGCGGGCAGGAGGAGGTTCCATTCGTCTCCCGCTTCGCGGAACGGGAGCCGCCGGGCGTTGAATGCGCGCACCCACAGTGGCAGCGAATCGGCGTAGTAACGGCTCGTGGTGAAGTACCCCGACTGGTACCAGTAGACGGACTGCCTGGCGCGGCCGATCGGCAGGATCGCCCCCCGGTCCTTGCGCGACACCGAGAGCGCGCGGGCGTCCGGCTCGGCCGCCTGCAGCCAATCGAAGAGCTCCGTGCCTTGGAACCGTGCCGGCGACGCGCCAGGGCCGGTGAACCCGATGAGGGGTGCCGCGGAGTCCTGCACGCCGGCGTTGTTGCGAATGATGCCGGTGTGCGCCGGCCAGCGGCCCGACAAGATCGTCGAGTGTCCAGGCGCGGTCTCGGTGACGGCGTGGTCCTGATACGCGTCCCTGAACACGGCACCGTCTCGCACGAGCAGCCGAAGGCCGCCCTGCAGCTGGGAGCGGTACCGGTCCAGATAATCCGGCCGCATCTGATCGACGGTGATGACGACGACGAGACGGGGCCGCGGGTTCGGGGCAGGCACGAGTCCCACGCACACCAGGAGCGAAACAAGTGAGCGAATCATGTCCCCCAAAATACACGCACGCGGGGTTACGCCGTAGCGGTCGCCGGCTCCTCGGTTCGCACGCGCGTCGCGAGGAGCAGGGCGCACGCGATGATCACCGAGCAGGCAAAGAAGGGCACTCGAGGCCCGAGGTACTGATATGCCATCCCAGCCCAGATCGGGCCCAACACGGCCGCGACGCCTCGCAACGCCTGCTGCACACCCATCATCAATCCGAATTCGTGCCGGCCAGTCCGGTGGCTCACGAGGGCGGAGTTGGCGGGGAATAGCAGTGCCGTGCCGAGTGGAAGTAGCACCTGAAGCCCGATGAATAAGGGCACCGACGTCGCGAAGGGAATGAGGGCGTACCCGAGCGCGTAGAGCACGGCCCCGAGGCGCATGGTGCGCACCTCACCCAGGCGGTCGTTCACCGGCCCCACCACGAACGCGCGCATTAACACGCCGACCACCCCGAAGACCGTGAAGAACCACCAGATGTTGGTGACGCCGATTCCAAACCGCCAGTTCAGATAGAGCGTGAACACCGCCGGCGCAGAATTGTACGCGAGCATCGCCACGGCGTAAATCCAGATGAGATAAGCGGCCGGCCGGCCCGGATGGCGAACCACCTCCCATAATGCCTCGCGCACGGGACGCGGCGCCGGCGGCGGGACGTGACGTCCGCTGGCGGTCGTGACGTGGCTCGCAACGACCCGCGACTCGGGCAGCCACTTCCACGCAAACACGAGGTTGCACAGGCACAGAGCGGCGGCGACCAGACCGGGGGCCGATTCCCCGAAGCGCGCCGCGAACGATCCGATCGCGGGCCCGATCACGACACCGAGACTCGTAGCCGCGGAAAGCCATCCGAGGGCCTTGGCACGCTCGTGCGGCGCCATCGTGTCGGCGACGTACGCCTGGGCGACGCCGGTTGTGCCACCTCCGAGCCCCTGCACAAAGCGCGATGCAAACAACAGCCACAGGGCGTTGGCGAAGCCGAAGATCACATATGCGACGGTCGACGCCGTAAGTCCGACCAGGAGGGCAGGTCGGCGGCCGTATTGGTCGGACACGCGGCCCCACACCGGGGACGCGAGCAACTGGGCAACCGGAAACGCGGCCGTCAGGAATCCGACGGTCGTGGCATCGGCGTGCAGATGAATGGCGTACAGCGCCAGCAGGGGTAGGACGAGCGTGAGCCCGATCATGTCCACGAACGCCACGGCCATCAGCACGGACATCCGCTTCATCGTCTCGCTCCCAACCCCAGGACCGCGGCGGTCACCACCATGCGGATCACGCCGAATGCCGCCGCCACGCCCGAGGCTGCCACCGCGGACGAGCAGCCTGCGGAGCCAGGCGCTAGTCCTCGTGGCTGCAGCCACATGAGTTCGCCGCGCGGGAGCCGGTTCATGGCCTAGTCACCTCAAGAGTCCTGTTCTAAACTTCCTGCCACTTCACATGTCCGATACCTCGCCACCTGACCTTAGCGCGCGGCTCTTCCGTCGCACGCTGCTTCGCGTGATGGCCGTGGAGGTGGCGACGCTGCTGCTGCTCTGGCTGCTTCAAATCCACTACACGTGATGATCTCCCCGTCGTGCGCGCGCTAGACTGGGTCATCATCGTCGTCTACCTGGTGTACGTGGTGGTGGACGGCGTGCGCCGAGCCAAGGGCACGCGGGAAATCGAGGGATACTTCCTGGCCAACCGGAGCCTCCCGTGGTGGGCGGTGGGCCTCTCGGTCATGGCGACGCAGCTTTCCGCCATTACGCTCATCGGCACCACCGGGCAAGGGGCGACCGACGGCCTGCGGTTCGTGCAGTTCTACTTCGGCCTCCCCCTCGCCATGGTCATCCTGGGCGTGACGCTGGTCCCGTTCCTCCACGGGGCGAGGGTGTTCACCGCGTACGAGTACTTGGAGCGGCGGTTCGACGCGCGCACGCGATCCCTGACAAGCTTCTTGTTTCTGGTGGCACGCGGGATGTCGTGCGGCACGATCATCGCGGCGCCCGCCGTCGTGTTCTCCGCCATCCTCGGCTGGAATTTGGTGTGGTCGGTGGCCCTGATCGGCGTTCCGACGGTGATCTACACCATGATCGGCGGCGTGCAGGCAGTGACGTGGGTGGACGTCAAGCAGATGGGGCTCATCGTCTGCGCCCTGATCGCCGTGGTGGTGACCCTCCTGGTACAGCTTCCCGTAGCGCCCGATCAGGCGCTCGCGCTGGCGGGTGCGACGGGCAGGCTCCGCGCCTTCGACTTCTCGTTCGACCTGACCAACGATTTCACGTTCTGGTCCGGCATGATCGGCGGGACGTTCCTCATGCTGTCGTACTTCGGCACCGACCAGAGTCAGGTCCAGCGCTACATGACCGCCAAGTCGGTGGACCAGGCGCGCAGCTCGCTCCTGATCAGCGCCTACTGGAAGGTGCCGCTTCAGGCACTGGTGCTGCTCGCCGGCGTCCTGGTGTTCGTCTTCTTCGTCTTCCAGGAGCCACCGCTGCTGTTCAACCCCACACAAGAGCGAGCCATTCGCGCGGCGCAGCCCGCGGAGTACGAGGTGATCGACGAGCGGTATCGCACCGCGCTCCAAGCGCGCGCGACGGCGGCTCGCGCCGCCGCGGCTGCGCGCGATCGGGGAGACCGCGAGACGGCGGCCACCTGGCTGGACGCGTTCCGGGCCCGCGCGGCCGACGTGAGCGCGGTGCGAGAAGAGGCGCTGCAGCTGGCCCGCCGCGTGACCGGAGAGAACGCCCGGGACGTGAACTACATCATACCGTGGTTCGCGCTGCACCACCTGCCGGTCGGCCTCGCGGGGATCTTCTGCGCCGCGGTACTGGCCGCCGCGATGTCCGCCAGCGCCGGCGAACTGAATTCGCTGGCCACGGTCAGCGTGATGGACTTCTACCGCCGCTGGATCCGGCCCCAGGCACCCGACGCGCATTATCTCTTCGTGTCGAAGGCCGCTACCGGGTTCTGGGGCCTGTTCGCCTGCGTGGTGGCCACGTTCGCTGCGACGCTCGGCTCCCTCATCGTGGTGGTGAACCGCTTCGGGTCGTTCTTCTACGGTTCCATTCTCGGCGTCTTTCTCCTGGCCATGATCCCGCGGGCGCGGGCGAGCGGAGCGTTCTTCGGCCTGATCGCCGGGATGGCTACCGTGGCCGCCGTGAACTTCGGGGCGCCCTCGGTCTCGTGGCTGTGGCACAACGTGATCGGCGCGGTTACGGTCCTGGCCGTCGGGTTGGTGCTGAGCACTCGCGGGACCTGAGCGAGCAAGGGCGGAAGTCCGCACTGTCCGTTCTATTTCTTGCGCAGCGCCAGCAGATTCGCAAACAGCCGATACGCACCCGGGACCCCGGCCGGCAGCTGTCTGAAAAAGCTCAGCCCCGTGTACACGTAGGTGCCCGTGTCGAGCGGGGCGACGAGCAGGCCACCCTGCAGCGTTGCCTCGCCCGGATCGTGCATCGCGAGCAGTGGGGTGTACGTCGTATCCCAATCGTGAGCGAAATACAGCCCGCGCTCCTGGACCCAGCCGCGCCAGTCGTCTGCGCCGATCTCGTTCGGGACGTGGAAGATCCGATGCTTCGGGTCGAGCGCCGTCACGCCGGCCGTCTCGTCGGTCACGCGATCATGGGGACGCGCGATCGACAGCCGGTACGGCGCGAAGCCACCGTTCACGAAGGGATATTGCTGGTACTGCACGATCACGAGCCCGCCGGCGCGCGCGTAATCCAAGATCCGCCCGTTCGCCGCGACCAACGCAGGGTCGGTCTCGTACGCGCGGCTGCCGATGACGATGGCGTCGTACCGGGACAACTCGCCGCGCGCGAGGGTATCGGGGCCGAGCAGCTCGATCGGCACGCCTACCGCCTGCAGCGCCTCCGGAACGCGGTCCGATGCCCCGCGCACGTATCCGACGCGGGCGAGTGCGGGCAGCGTCAGGCGCGCGACGCGCACCTCGGCGGTCGATGCGTGCGTGACGCCTCGCGGCCGGATGTGCGGATAATCGATGATCCCGAGCGCGCCCTCGCTTCGCTCCCGCCCCGCGAGCGCCGCCGCTCGGAGCTGGTACGCACCGGGCTTCACGGCGGACGGCAAGGTGAGCGTGACAGTCAGACTCTTAGACTCGTCCTCGCGCTGGAACGACAAGCTCTCCGCCGGCACCGTCCCCCACCCTGGCGGAGGCGTGAGCGCTACCTGCACCGCCGCCGCTCCCCGCGTGCGGTTCGTCACGGTGACCGTGAAGTGGCGCGGACCGGCGGCCGCACCGTCGACCGGCCACACCACCAGGTCGGGCGTGATCTCGACGTCGAACGGCCGGGTCACGAAGATCGGGCGGCGCACCTCGCCCACGCTTTGATCCCGGTAGCGGTACACCACCTCACGAGTGACGACCAGATGCTCCCCTGCGACGGTCGCCCGAACGGTCATCTGTATCGGTCCCGGCTCGAACGGCAGACCGCGCACGTCGGCCGGCACGCCGCTCCAGTCGTACAAAGCGCCCTGGAGCGGCCGCCGGAGGAAATACGGCTGGGAGCGCGGCGCGTCTGGTGCCACGGTGATGGCGAAATGGCGGCTGACGACCGCACCAGGCGCAAGCATCGCCGCGGCCGCGTCAAGCCGCTCGACCTTCCAGCCGTCCGGCGCCGCGATGTCGATGCTCCCGAGCCCGACCGCGCTGTCGCCGGCGTTCCAGACGCTCGCCTCCAGCTGCACCCGCTCGCCCGGCACGACGATGCCGTCATCCGCAAAGCCGTCGACCGCGACACCAGCGGCGGACAAGAGTGCGTGCGTGAGAATCGCCTGCTGGCTCGAGTCGGCGTCGCCGAGCTCGTGGAGAGCACGCGCGAGGAGCGGCACGACGGCGCCCGGGTGCAGTGGATTGAGCTGCGCGCGCGCGGAATCGATCAGGGCGCTGTAGCGCGCCCGTCCGGGCAAGACCGTGTCGACGCCCGAAAACAATCCGTTCCCGTCGCCGGTCCGTACCCGATCCTTCCACTCTAGGAATGCAAGCCGGGCGACGGCCGTGCCCGGCCGCTCCAGCTGGCCCTCGTCCTGCGACCGGTGTTGACTCCGACCCGCCATCGCGATCTGGTGGTAGGAGCGGCCATCCACTGGGTCGATCACGCCGGCGTCGAGCCGCAGCGTAGCGGCCGCGGTATCAAAGTAGAGCGAGCGGTACAGCTTCACCGGCCCCCAGCTCGAGTCGCGCAGCGCCTCGAACGCCTGCCGGGCGAGTACGCCGGCCACCTGATGCTGTCCGTGCCCGTCCCTGGGGGTTCCGGAGAAGACCGAGACGATGATCTGGGGACGGAAGCGCCGCACCACGTCGAGCACGTCGCGCAGCAGGGAGTCCCGCGCCCAAAAGCGCAGCGCCTCGTCGATCGACTTCGAGTAGCCGAAGTCGTACGCGCGGGCGAAGAACTGACGCGCCCCATCGATGCGCCGGGCGGCGAGCAGCTCTTCCGACCGGATGATCCCGAGCTCGGGACCGAGCTCGGGCCCGATCACGTTCTGGCCACCTTCGCCCCGCGTGAGCGACAGGTAGGCTACCTGGGCGCCCATCCCGCGAGCGAACAACGCCACCAGGTCCGAGTACTCGTCGTCGGGGTGCGCGCCGATCATCAACACCCGCTTCGTGCCACCGAGCTGCTTCAACGCGCCCGCCAACGCCGCGACGCCGCCGGTTCCCGGTGGGGAGAATTGACCCACCACCGGACCGGCGGCGCCGATCAGCAATACGAGGCTAATCCCGAGAGCGCGCCGCACTATTGGGTAAGATAAGTGACTCCGCCTTTCATGACGAACCGTACGCGCTCGAGCTCTGTGATGTCCTTCAACGGGTCAGCCGCGACCGCAACGAGATCCGCGTACGCCCCCGGGGCCACGACCCCGAGGCCGGGCTCCCCGAGGAGCTCGGCGGCGAGCGAGGTCCCGGACTTGATCGCCTGCATCGGCGACATGCCATACTGCACGTAGTAGCCGAATTCCTTCGCTTCGTTCAGCTCGGTCCACGGGAACCCCCCGACATCGGTTCCTAACACGATCTTGACACCCTTCTTGAGACCGCGCGCGAACGCCTGGCGCTGGTGCGCGACCATCGGTCCCCAGGGCCCGCCGCGCGGGCCGGCGACGTACACCGACACCGTCACCGTGGGCACCCAGTAGACCCCACGGGCAATCAGCACATCGAGCAACGAGTCGGTCATCCCGTCGCCGTGTTCGATCGTGTTCACTCCGGCGCGGAGCGCCGCGGCGATCCCCTCCGAGCCGATCGCATGCGCCGCGACCTTCCGGCCCAGGCGGTGCGCCTCCTCCACGATCGCCCGGGCCTCGTCGTCCGTGAAGTTCACGCGGCTGTGCAGCACCGAATCCGGTGTGAAGTGGTACGCCCCGTCCGAGTAGTACTTGATCCAATCGGCGCCGTGCGCCACCTGCTGGCGGACGGCGAGGCGCGCACCTTCGACCCCGTCGACCGGCTGCACGCCGTGCGGCAGCTCGAGCTCCCAGTTGTCCGATACGATCGGATACATGCCGGTGGGCGCCATGGCACGGGTCGAGGCGAAGATCCGTGGGCCCGGGATCTCGCCGCGTTCTACGGCCCGCTTGACGTCCACGTCGGCATACATCGCGCCTTCCGTCTCGAGATCCCGAATGGCGGTGAAGCCGTGCTCGAGCGCGATGCGGGCGTTGCGCGCGGCGAGGATCGCGCGGTAGGCGGTCGACTCATTCAGGAGCTGCTCGTTGTAGGACGCCGCCGTGGGATCGCCCTGGAGGAGGAGGTGGGTGTGCGCGTCGATGAAGCCTGGGAGGACGGTCATCTGCGACAGATCGATCAGGCGCACGCCCCGAGCCTGTGCCTGGACCTGCGCCAACGGGCCGACCGCCTTGATCCGGTCTCCCTCGATCAGGATGCCCGCTCCGAGCAGCGGGGCGTCCGCGCGGCCGTCGATCAGGCGACCGGCCTTGATCAGAATGAGGGGAGGCGCCGTCGGCCGGGGCTGTTGGGCAGTCGTAATGCGCGGGGTGGCGGTGAGCGCCAGGCCAACGGCGCAAGTCAGCACATGACGCATGGAGACTCCTCGCGAGGGCGAGGCGAATCTCCCTATGAGCGCGGCGGTGTCAAGCCGCTTAAATTCCCGGCAGGAGGTACGCCATGACGACCACCGCCACCGCTCCACCCCCGGAACGCAAGGTCAGCGCCCAGGAGGCCCGCGAAGTCGCGGAGGCCGCACGTGAACAGCAGTGGCTCGCGCCGAGCTTCGTGCGTGAACTGTTCCTCGGCAAGTTCCGTCTCGACCTGATCCACCCCTATCCCGAGCAGGACCCCGAGGAGCTACGGCGGGCGCAACCATTCCTCGAGCAGCTCGAGCGCGTGCTCCGCGACGTGGACTCCGACCGGATCGACCGCGAGGGCGAGATCCCGGAGTCGGTCATTCAGCGTCTTCGTGAGCTGGGCGCGTTCGGAATCAAGATCCCGCGCGAGTACGGGGGACTCGGCCTGTCGCAGCTGTCGTACATGAAGGCCATCGAGCTCGTCTCGTCGGTCGACGGTTCCGTCACGGCCCTCCTGTCCGCGCATCAGTCGATCGGCGTGCCCCAACCGCTCAAGATGTTCGGCTCAGAAGCGCAGAAGAAGAAGTATTTCCCCCGGCTCGCGAAAGGCGCCATTTCGGCTTTCGCGCTCACCGAACCGGGCGTGGGCTCCGACCCCGCGGCCATGGAGACCATGGCGGTCCCGACCGACGATGGAAACGCGTGGATCCTGAACGGGGAGAAGCTGTGGTGCACCAACGGCACGAAAGCCGAGTTGATGGTCGTGATGGCGCGGACGCCGTCCAAGATCGTCGGTGGGAGGGAGAAGCGGCAGATCACCGCCTTCATCGTGGAAACCGCGTGGCCCGGCGTGAAGATCGAACACCGCTGCCACTTCATGGGGCTCAAGGCGATCTACAACGGCGTCATCTCGTTCAGGAACGTTCGCGTCCCCAAGGAGAACGTCCTGTGGGGCGAGGGCAAGGGGCTCAAGCTCGCGCTCACAACGCTGAACACGGGGCGGCTCACGCTTCCCATATCGTCGGTCGCCGCGGGAAAGCGCTGTCTCGAGATCTCCCGGCTGTGGGCGAGCGAGCGGGTGCAATGGGGCCGCCCGATCGGGAAGCACGACGCAGTCGCGCAGAAGATCGGAACCATGGCGGCGAACACGTTCGCCATGGAGGCGGTGGCGGAGCTGTGCGGCGCGATGGCCGACCGGGGCAGCTATGACATTCGCCTCGAAGCGGCGATCGCCAAGCTCTACAACTCGGAGGCCGGCTGGCGCATCATCGACGATACGGTGCAGATCCGCGGCGGTCGGGGATACGAGACCGCCGATTCGTTGCGCGCGCGGGGCGAGAAGCCCGTCCCGGTCGAGCGCATCATGCGCGACTTCCGGATCAATCTGATCTTCGAGGGGTCGAGCGAGATCATGCACTTGTTCATCGCCCGCGAAGCGGTGGATAAGCACCTGCAGGTGGCGGGCGACGTGGTCATGCCGGGCAAGCGCTTAGGCGAGCGGCTGCAGGGTCTCGTGCGCGCGGCGCTGTTCTACAGCTGGTGGTATCCGTCACGCTGGTTGGGCTGGAGCCTCTGGCCCAAGTACGGCACCTTCGGGCCGCTCGCGCGGCACCTGCGCTACGTCGAGCGCGGAGCGCGGCGGCTGGCGCGGAGTGTCTTCCACGCCATGATGCGGTTCGGACCGAAGCTCGAGTACCGACAGGCCGTGCTCTTCCGCCTGGTGGACGTCGGCGCCGAGCTCTTCGCCATGGCGGCCGCGTGCTCCCGGGCGCAGTGGCTCGCCAAGACCGACCCGGCCGCGGGCCGGCGCGCGGTCGAGCTCGCCGATCTGTTCTGTCGCCAGGCGCGCGCGCGGGTCAACGGGAAATTCCGCGAGCTGTGGCGCAATGCGGACACGAAGGCGTACCGGGTGGCGCAGGAGACGCTCGCGGGGGAGCATCGGTGGCTGGAGAGGGGGATGGTGGAGCTAGACGGCTAGACGGTTAGACGGCTAGATCGCCCGTCGCTTGGTTCGGCACGGGCGATCGCCCTATAGAGACCCATGGTGGTCTTTCCCGCCTGGGAACTGAGCCTCTCGAATTCGTCCCAGTCTTCCTTCGGAAGGAGCCCCAGGTCTCTTGCCAGGATCCCGAAGTACTCGAGCTCGGCAAGCGACCCCACGGACATGTCAAGATAACGTCGGAATTCTCGACGGCCCCGCTTGGCAGACCCTTCGGCGATGGTCGCGGCCGCCGCTGATGCAGCCCGGCGCATCTGCGACGTGATACCGTACAGCTCATTCTGCGGGAACCCCGCGGTCACGCGGTAGGTGAGAATCGCGAGTCGATGGCAATGCTGCCAAGCGACTAGTCGTTCGAATGGGGACATGGGCCATAATGCGGAGTGCCCGCAGCAACGCCATCATCGAATCCACGCTGACTCAATCCAAACGACCCGTTACTAGCCGTCTAGCCGTCTGACGTCTAGCCGCCTAGCGGCCTCACGCCGCCTGATGCGCAATCATGATGCTCCGCAGCCGCTCCGGCGTATCCCCCGCCATGTCGCCGTACGGCGCCGGATGGCCCTGGGCTTCCATCACGATCGTGGGGCAGACGAACTCGTACCGTCGTGCGGTAATCCGGTCCGCAGCCGCCTGAGTGGCGACGGGCGTCGCGATCACCGTCTGTTTCGCCCCCAGCTGGTCCGCCGCCTTGGCCGCCGCGAGCACCTTCCAGGGATAGGCCACCTGCCCATCGACGATGACGGCGATCCGGCCCGCGAGCTTCTTCACCGGCCGCTGTGTCCGGTACAGGATCAAATCCTGACTCACGCGGGCGCGAGACTCGTCGATCGCGCTCGAGAGCTTGTCGAGGAGCGCACCGCTCGGCTGGAAGTCGGGGTCCATCTCCGAGGGGGCCGACTCGGCGATCGCGCCGATCGGCGCCAGTTTGGAGCCGAGCTTGATGAACGCGGCCACCAGCACGTCGAACTGCGCGCCCATCGCCTTGGCCGCGTTCGCCGCGATTTCCACGCCCTCCGGCGTAATGCCGAGGAGCAGGCAACCGATGTAGCCGCGGCCCGCCAGCTGCTGGCCGAGCAGTGCGCCGGCGGCCGAGCGAGTCGGGTAGAGGGCGGCGGGCTTCGCGGACGCGGGGGAAGTCACGAGGTCAAGATATAGAGGTCGGGAGAAGACGGTAGAGGTCGTGGAGGTCGTCGTAGAGGACCCGCACACCTCTACCGACCTCTACAACTTCTACAACCTCTACAACCTCTGCCGTCCTGCCTCTTGTTATCTTTCGCGAGCCTCTCCCCCAGGACGATTCGCGTGCCGAAGAGCACCCTGACGGTCATCGACAACCGGACCGGCAAGCAGTACGAGATTCCGATCCAGGACGGCACGATCCGCGCCGTGGACCTGCGGCAGATCAAGACGGGCGACGGCGATCTGGGGCTCGAGACGTACGACCCGGGGTTCGTGAACACTGCCGCCTGCCGGAGCGCCATCAGCTTCATCGACGGTGACAAGGGCATCCTGCGCTACCGTGGCTATCCGATCGAGCAGCTGGCGGAGCGGAGCACCTTCCTCGAGACCGCGTACCTGCTCCTGCACGGCGAATTGCCGTCCGCCGCCGAGCTCGATTCTTGGGTGTTCAACATCACGCACCACACCATCGTTCACGAAAGCATCAAGAAGTTCATCGACGGCTTTCATCACGATGCCCATCCGATGGGCATGTTCGTCAGCACGGTGGCCGCGCTGTCGACGTTCTATCCGGAAGCCAAGCACATCGCGGACGAGGGGTCGCGTCAGAATCAGATCTTCCGCCTGATCGCCAAGGCGCCGACGCTCGCGGCCTTTGCGCACCGGCACTCGGTGGGCATGCCCTACGCGTATCCGGACAACGACCTGTCGTACGCGGGCAACTTTCTGAACATGATGTTCAAGGCGACGGAGGTGAAGTACAGCCCGAACAAGACGCTCGAGCACGCGCTCGACGTCCTCTTCATTCTCCACGCCGACCACGAACAGAATTGCTCGGCCAGCGCGATGCGGTCCGTGGGCTCGTCGCACGCCGATCCGTATTCGGCGATGGCGGCGGCGGCGGCCGCGCTGTACGGCCCGCTGCACGGGGGCGCGAACGAAGAGGTGTTACGCATGCTGCGCGAGATCGGATCGAAGGATCAGATCCCGGCGTACATCGATCGCGTGAAGCGCGGTGAGTTCCGCTTGATGGGCTTCGGCCACCGGATCTACAAGAACTACGATCCGCGCGCCACCATCATCAAACGGGTCGCGGAGGAGGTCTTCGACGTCACCGGCCGGAACCCCCTCATCGACATCGCGGTGGAGCTCGAGCACATCGCCCTGCAGGACGATTACTTCGTGACGCGGAAACTGTACCCGAACGTCGATTTCTACTCCGGGATCATTTATGAGGCGATGCGGTTCCCGGTAGACATGTTTCCCGTGCTCTTCGCCATCGGGCGAACACCCGGGTGGCTGGCGCAGTGGCAGGAGATGTTGCTCGACAAGGAGCAGCGGATCGCCCGCCCGCGGCAGATCTACACTGGGGCGGGCAAACGCGACTACGTGCCGATCGAAAACCGCGGCTAGCGCCTTCCCCGCCCCGCCCGCATCCGCACCGACCGGGCCGGCTTGGGCTGCTCCGCCTGCGCGCGTTTCGGTTGGAGCGGCGCTACCGACGGCTCGAACCCGGGAATCACCTCCCGCGGGAACGTCTGGCCCACCAGCTTCTCGATGTCGCCCATCATGAGCCACTCGTCGGGCGACAACAGCGTCAGGGCCAGGCCGCGCGCCCCCGCCCGTGCCGTCCGGCCCACGCGGTGGACGTAGACCTCCGGGTCCTGCGGCACATCGAAATTGACCACCATGCGGATGCCGTCGACGTCGATGCCCCGCGCCGCGATGTCGGTCGCGACCAGCACGTCCGACTCGCCGTTCCGGAACGCATCCAGCGTCCGCGTGCGGTGACTCTGCGCCTTGTCGCCGTGGATGGCGTGTGCGGGAATCCCCTCACGCCGCAGGAAGGTCACGAGCTTGTCCGCCCCGTACTTGGTGCGGGTGAACACCAGCGTCTGGCCGGCCGGCTTTGCCTGGAGAATGCGGGCGAGCACGCCGCGCTTTTGCAGCTTGTCGACCGCCACCACCACGTGCTCGATGCCCTCGGCGGGTGTGGCACGACGGCCGATCTCGACCGAAGCGTGCTTGTCGAGCGCCGTGCGGGCCAGCGCGTCGACCTCGAGTGAGACCGTCGCGGAGAAGAGCATGGTCTGGCGCTTCTCGGGGAGCGCGCGGAGGATGCGGCGCACGTCCGGCGCGAATCCCATGTCGAGCATGCGGTCTGCTTCGTCGAGCACGAGCACCTCGAGCCTCGAAAAGTCGACGTGCCCGCGCTCCATGTGGTCGAGCAGCCGGCCCGGCGTCGCGACCACGATGTCGACGCCGTGTTTGAGGGCCCGGGTCTGAGGCTCCATGCCTACGCCGCCGTAGACCGCCGCGGCGCTCACCTCAAGATGACGGCCATACGCTCGGGCGCTCTGCAGCACCTGCTCGGCGAGCTCTCGCGTCGGTACGAGGACCAGCGCCCGCAGCGCGTGCTTGCCCGCGCCCTTGCGGGACAAGCGCTGCAGGATCGGCAGCATGAAGGCGGCGGTCTTGCCGGTGCCGGTCTGCGCGGAGCCGATGAGATCGCGCCCGGCGAGGGCCAGCGGAATCGCCTCTAGCTGAATGGGAGTGGGCTGCTCGTAGCCTTCCTCGGCCACGGCCCGGACGAGCTCGGGCGCGAGCCCGAGCGATGTGAATGGCATTGCTACACTTTTCCTTTCAACACACACACACGCACGCCGCCGGTAGCACACGCTACCGAGCCTGAGCGTCACTCTCGTTTTGAACCTGGGGAATGAGACCGGGCGTGTGCACAGCGCCGGTACCCGCTCCTGAGCGGGACCGTCCTACGGAAGGATGCCAGCTCGCGGTTCGACGACAACTTTAACTACGTAAACAAGATACGTCAAGGAGAGACGTGGAGAGTTCTACTTGACGGTTTTGGGTTCGGAATCCCACCACCACATGCGGGGCAGTTGTCTTTTCCGCGGCCAGACCTCGTTCAGCGTGTCGCCTTCGTACAGCCGCCCGTTTTTCATCACGTACCGGATCTTCTCCGTGTTGTGAATATCGTCGAGCGGATTGGCGTCGAGGACGATCAGGTCCGCGAGCTTCCCGGGCTCGAGTGAGCCGAGGTCTTTGTCCATGCCGATGCCGTAGGCGCCGTCCATGGTCGCGACCTTGAGCACCTCGCGCGGCGTCATCCCGCCCGCCGCCATCGCCCACAGCTCCCAATGGCAGCCCAGGCCGTCGAGCTGCCCATGGCACCCCATCCCGACGTTGCCGCCGGCCCGCAGGACGGCAGCGGCGGACGCCGCGATGCGCGGGAACACGTACTGATTGTCGCGGAACCAAGGCCGGCGCTCGGCGCGCTGATCGATCTCCTCGTGGGGCAGGAACCGCCGCATCTTCGCGTTGTCGTGGATGTCGAAGTGCTCGTAGAAGTAGTTCTCACTGAACGGCCCGCCGTACGATACGAGCAGCGTGGGCGTGTACGTGATCCCCGATTGCGCCGCGAGCTGAACAGCGTCGTTGTAGAGCGGCATGATCGGGAACGCGTGCTCCGAGCCGGGATAGCCGTCGAGCTGGACGGTCTGGTTCATCTTGAAGTCCAGCCCGCCTTCGATCGTCGGCATGAGGCCTAGCTCTTTCGCCGCCATGATCACCCACTGCCGCTGCTTGCGGTTCCCCGCCATGTATTGCTTGATCGTATTGGTGCGGTAGAACTCGCTGTAGCGCTTGAGCGTGTTGCGCACGTCGTCGAGGCTGGTCCAGTTCTCTTCCAGAAACGCGCCGAACACGCCGGGGCCGGTGTGATAGATGCGCGGGCCGATCAGGTCACCCGATTCGACCTGGTCGGCGTAGGTCAGTACGTCCGTCGTGGAGGTTTGGGGATCGCGCGTCGTCGTCACGCCCCAGGCCAGGTTCGCGAGATACTTCCACACCTGCGTTTCGTGAATCCCCCACGTCGGCCAGGGGTGCGCGTGGATGTCGATGAATCCGGGGACGATCGTCTTGCCGGAGACGTCGATCACCGCGGCGCCGGCGGGCGCGGTGCAGGTCGCGGCCACGCAGACCAAGCGGTTGTCCGTCACAACGACGTCGCCCTTCTCGATCAGCTCGTCGCCCTTCATCGAAACGATCCGCCCGCCCCGCAGTACTACCGACCCCCGCGGCACGTCCCGCGGCACCTTCACGGTGATGTCCACGCGCTCGGCCTCGTAAGCCGGCAGCTTGGCCAGCGAATCGACGCGCGCCTTGCCCACGGAGTCCGGCTTTTCCTTGGTGGCCTGCTTGAGGGAGTCGGCACGGATCGAATCGGCGCGCGCCTTGACCTTGCCGAGCGAGTCGGCTAGGGCCGGATTGTACCGGAAGAAGCTGCGTCCCACCGACCAGTAGACCGTCTTGCCGTCCGGCATCCAGCCGATGAAATCCCCACCAATGCGCGTGAGCCGGTGGACGGGGAAGGTCGCGGCCGCGGTATCCGCGACATTGATCGCGGGAGGCGTCGCGCCCACGAGCGGCAAGGTGACGAGGTACACGTAATTGCTCGACGTGGCGAGCACCCGTCCCGAATCCGGGGCGATCAGCACCTCGTCGGCCGGGAACGGCTCCGGGGTGGGCAGGAAACTCGGCGTGAAGCCCGTGACCTTGATGTGCACCCGGCGGTCGGTGCCGTCGTAGCGCATCGAGACCAGACCCTCGTTCTGCTCATAGAGAAAGATCCGGGTCGCGTCCCGGCTAAGATGCGGCCGGCCGCCCCCGGCGATGGGCGTGATGCGTGTGGGCGCCCCTCCCGCGGCCGAGAGCCAATCGAGCTCGTAGCCCGGGCCCACGCGCTCCGCCACCCGCGGCGAGCGCGGGCCTTTGATCACGACGATGCGCTGGCCGTCCGGGGACCACCCGGGGTGATCGAAGAACGCGGGGTCCGGCGTGAGCCGCTGCGGCCGGCTGCGCCCGTCGGCCCGCACCTTCTCGACGTAGCCGCCTTCGTCGCTCCACGTGACGTACGCGATCCACTGCCCGTCCGGCGACCACGCCGGGACCTGTTCGTGCACGGTGTCGGTCGTAACGCGCCGCGGGGTGCCGGAGGGCAGGTCCATGACATAGATCTTGTCGAGCGCGCTGAACGCGAGGCGCTTCCCGTCCGGCGATGGGCTGGCGTCGCGGATCTGCTTCACGAGGATCTCCCCGGTGTCCACGCGCGTCTCGAAGCGCACGAGCGGCCCGAGATCCTGGTGCACCTTGGCGGTAAACGGGATCGGGGTCACCTGGCCCGACGGAACTTCGACGCGCCAGATCTTCCCGCCGTATGAAACGACGAGCGCTTTCGAATCCGGCGTGAACGACGAGCCGGGCATCAGGTCCCGCGTGAAGCGCGATTCCTGGTCGTCGCGCTGGACCGGGTACACAAGCCACTGTTCGTCGCCGGTGGACAGGTTGCGCAGTCGTAGCCCGGTCTCCGCATCGTGGCGGGTGGCGTACACGAGCCACTTGCCGTCCGGCGACAGGACCGGCCGCATGGCGCTGCCGTACAGATCCGTCTGGGTGAACACCTTCCCCGTCTGCCGATCGTAGATCGCGATCTCCCATTCCGGCAGATCCAGGTTGTACCCGAAGCCGCCCCGGTGCCGGGAGTACCACAGGTAGCGGCCGTCGGGCCCAAACGCGGCCCCGAGGGCATTGTTCTGGGTGCCGCGCCCCGGCGGACCGGGCGCCGGTCCCTTGTCGTCCTTGGTAAGGCTCACGCCCGAGCCGCCGTCCCGGTGATACAGCCAGATCTCGTAGGTGCTGCCGATCGGCATCGATGTCTTCGACGCCACGACGTACTGCCCGTCGGGCGTCCATTCCGGCGAGGCGTACAGGTTTCGGTCGCCCTTGGTGAGGGCGCGGGCGTTCGAGCCGTCGGCGTCGCACAGCCAGACATTCTCCGAGCCCGAGCGATCGGAGAGGAACACGATGGTCTTACCGTCCGGCGAGTAGCGGGGCTGCGAGTCGAACGCCGGCCCCGAGGTGATTCGCTTGGCCTCCCCTCCCGACATGGGCACGGTGTACAGATCGCCGAGCAGCTCGAAAACGATCGTGCGCCCGTCGGGCGAGACGTCGAGCGAGATCCACGTGCCCTCGGAGGTCGTGAAGTCGACGCTCCGCATGGGCTTAAGGGGGAGCTCATCGGTCTTCGGCTTCGACGTATCCGGGCTCGCCCCGGCGGCGGCGCGCTGGGCGGGAAGGGACACGAAAGGAACGGCGGCGGCGAAGAGCGTCGCGAGCAACGGCCTATGCATCACTGACTCCGGGTCGGAGCGACGGCGTGCTGGGAACGGGGGCTAAACCTGAGGCGCCCCCGCGGCACCGTCAAGCGAAGCGCAGGTCACGCACCCGAGGGGAGTTGACAAACCCGGTACCCATGGCGATGATCCCTCCCGAGCGATAACGAACCAGAGACTTGCTTCGAGGACCTGGGCTACCGCCCAGGTCGCGTTGTTTCTGGGACAGGACACTCGGACTGGAGAAGCCCGGATGGAAGTGACCGTAGGCGACGGCGATCGGCTGGAGTACGTGCTGAAGAAGTTCCGCCGTCAGATCACGAAAGCCGGACTGTTTCAGGACATGAAGCGCAAGCGCTTCTACGAGAGTCCCGGCGCTCTACGGCGACGGAAAGACAAGGCAGCGGCGCGCCGCAAGGTGAAGTCCGCACGACGTCGCGAACACCATTAAGTCAGGAGTTTTCAGCAGATGGCACGCATTACCGGGGTCGTGAAGTGGTTCAACGATGCGAAGGGCTTCGGCTTCATCACGCCGGAGAACGGTGAGAAGGATTGCTTCGTGCACCACACCGCG
>JACXTT010004660.1_pt1 | contig 20280 bp, 15 predicted proteins | sample 9270951 | NCBI WGS metagenome assembly JACXTT01 (sample SAMN15532306, study PRJNA645909) | rock metagenome | isolation source: weathered quartz diorite | place: Puerto Rico | collected 2017-06-21
CGGCGGATTTCAACATGCCGTAAGCGTCGATGGGACTGCGCGGCGTGACCACGCGCAAGCCAGACGTGCTCATAAACAAGCGCGCCAAGCGTGCTGAATGCTGCGCCGCTAGCTGATGCGCGGTGCCGCCAGGCGTGCGCATGACAAACGGGCAAAACACGCGTCCGCCGGACATGTAGTGAATTTTTGCGCCAGCATTGATCAGCGTATCGAGCGCCAACAATGCAAAGTTGATCGACATGATCTCGATGATCGGGCGCAATCCCGCCATGGAGGCGCCGATGCCGATGCCCGTATAGGAATTCTCCGATATCGGCGTATCGATGACACGTTTGTCGCCGTATTTCTTGTGCAAGCCAAGTGTCGCCTTGTAAGTACCGCCGACCACGCCCACGTCCTCGCCCATCACGATCACGTTCGGATCGTTAGCGAGCTCTTCGTCGTGCGCGCGGCGAATTGCTTCCCAATACATTAACTCTGCCATTTGTTAGCCCTTCTTTAAATTATTTTTAATTACCATCATGCAGGGTGGGCATCGCCCACTCGACATTTAAATTAATACGTATTCTGAAATGGTCCGATCCAGCGCGCATCGGGTTTGTCATCGAGCACGAATTTATAAAGATCCTCGACGCGCGGCGCCGGACTTTCTTCGGCGAACTTGATGATGTCTTTTTCTATTTCATCCAGAATTTCTTTTTCCATTTTCTTAACGTCATCGTCGCCGATCACGCCCGCTTTCTTGAGCTTGGCGCCGTAAATCTTGATCGGATCGCGCTCGGACCATTTTTGTTCTTCGTCCTTGCTGCGATACACCGCGGTTTTGTCGGACATCGAATGACCGCGCAAACGATAAGTCATGTATTCTATAAAGTACGGTCCCTTTCCAGAACGCACGTGGTCAACCGCCTTCTTGGCCGATTCCATCACCACGTCGAGATCTTGACCGTCGTGCTGGCTGGAAGGAATGTTGTAAGCACCGACACGCTTGTACTGATCGACTACGGCCGTGGAGCGATCGATGCGCGTGCCGATGGCGTATTGATTGTTTTCACACACGAACAATACTGGCAGCTTCCACACCGAAGCCATGTTGAGGGTTTCGTGGAAAGTGCCTTGGTTGTTGGCGCCATCGCCAAGGAAACAAATGGCGATCTGATCGGTGCCCTTGTGCTTCGCAGCCAGCGCCAGGCCCGCCGCTAGCGGGAACGGCTGACCGACCAGCGCATAACCGCCCATGAAGTTCACGGTGGGATCGAACACATGCATGGAGCCACCGCGGCCGCGCGAAGAACCGCTTTCCTTGCCGTATAGCTCTGCCATCACTTCACGCGCAGGCGCGCCCGACTTGATGGCGTGAACGTGGTCGCGATAACCGGTGATCACGTAATCGTGCCCAGCCTTGGCTATCTCGATCACGCCCGTGGCCACGGCTTCTTGACCTATATATAGGTGCAGGAAGCCACCAATCTTGTGTTCCATATAAGCCTCGAAACAACGTTCCTCGAAGCGGCGGAAAAAAATCATTTCACGCAGTAGGCGTTTTTGGTCAGTCTTACTCATGAATCTCCCCAATGAATCTCTGTAAGTCAGGTGGGAAAACGGTCCCGAGGTAGCGCTTGGCCGGTTGCGGTCGCGGCCATGAACCGGTGTCATCCGCAACATGCGCGCGGTATGATCGTTTTTTTGCCCAAACAGGTCAAGAAAAACTGTTTTCTTTACAGCTTTCCAAGCAAATTTAATTTAAAAAAATCAGCGCGAGGTAACCATGCCGTTAGAAACACCCCAGATCACGCAAGAAGCCGACAGTTTGTCGCCAAAAGCGCTCGATATCCATTCAAATGTCATCGTCTTGCTGTCCGCTCACGATGCCGACGTAAAAACTCTGCCTTACGGCGCGGAGATCGCCAAGCGCATGAAGCGCGCCAATTACAAACTCAGCGATAAAAAACCTTTCAGCAGCGACCTGCCGAATGACATCGGCACGCGTCTGAGTCTTGCCAGCATCGACGCTAAATACAACGCTTTTGAATTGCTGACGTTGGCGCGCCGTTTGGTGGCGCCTCATAAAGCCGACAAAGCCGAAAAATTGGTCGTGGCCTGCCATGGACTAGCGCCAGAGCAAGCGGAACGCGCTTGTGAGGCGATGGTCGCCGCCATTCTCGCCGCCTACTCGCCCATGCCGGATTTCAAAAGCAAACCGGAAAAGCCGACGCGGCTGAAGCAACTCTATATATATGGTCACGAATCCAAAACCTCTTACGCACGCACGGTCGCCAGCGCCCATGGCAATAATCTCGCGCGTTATCTCACGGCCCTGCCGCCCAATGAGCTGACGCCGAAGAATTATCGCCAGCGCATCGAAAAGCTGGCGCGCCAGATCGGTTGGAAAATAGAATTTCTCGATGTAAAAAAACTGCAAGCGCGCGGCGCTGGCGCCTTCCTCGCTGTCGCCCAAGGCAGCCCAGAAGCCGATGCGGGCATAATGCATTTGCGTTACACACCAAAAAAGAAAACCGCCAAACCCGCGTTGGCCCTCGTTGGCAAAGGTATCTGCTTCGACACGGGCGGCACCAACCTCAAACCTGCACGCCACATGCACGGCATGCACGAAGACATGGAAGGCAGCGCGGTTGCGCTCGGCACGTTGCTAGCGCTCACCGAATTGAAAGTGGATTTTCCCGTGGACGCTTGGTTAGCGCTGGCGCAAAACCATATCGGCCCCAAAGCCTATAAACAAAACGACGTAGTGAAAGCCGCCAACGGCAAAACCATCGAAATCGTGCACACCGACGCCGAAGGCCGCATGGTGTTGGCCGATACGCTTTATTTTGCCTCGCGCGAAAAACCAAAATTGATCGTCGACTACGCGACGCTCACTGGCGCCTGCGTCGGCGCTTTGAGCACGCGCCTCAGCGGCGTGTTGACCAACCGCGAAAAACTGGTTCCCATCATCATCAAGGCCGGAGAAGATTCTGGTGAACGCACTTGGCCATTTCCGTTACATGATGATTTCGAAGAAGCGCTTAAAAGCGATATCGCCGATATAAAACAATGCACGCTTGATAACGACGCCGACCATATCCTCGCCGCGATGTTTTTGAAAAAATTTATCGTGGACGATACTGATTGGGTGCATGCCGATTTATCGGCGGGTAATCACAAAGGTGGGTTGGCGCATGTTCCGACGGATGTGACGGGGTTTGGGGTAAGATTTACGCTGAATCTATTATTGGATCAGAAGCTAATTTAATTAATGTAATTATAAGAGGCTCGCGATTACCCCCGACTTGACTGCGGTGCTCGGTTGGGGGCAACGGGAATTTTAAAAACAGCGTTGGGTTCGCTGCGCTCAACCCAGCCTATAGGTTATATTGCACATACTAATATTCTCGATACGATACAAATTCTAAAAGGAGAATTAAATGTTCAAAATAAAAATTATATATGTCTTGTTACTTTCAATGCTTTTGCCCGCTTGCATTACCACTTATCGTGATTTCCCTGAAAACATGGTGAATAACCCACCAAAAACGAAACCCTTTGGGACGCTTTATTACAACATCAAACCGCTCTCTGTGTTGACCTCTGGTGGAGGAGAAGAAGCATTGCAAACGGTTTTTCGGCAAAAAACTCCTTTTACAAACACGGAAAAAACCGACAAAGTGCCCGCGCGAGGCATTTATTGTTCCGTTGAAGTTTTATATAAACCGCCGACTCTGCCCGCCTTAGTGTTCGGCTATATCTCGGCGTCGACGTTAACCATTCTGCCAGTTTGGAGCGAGCATGATGGTTATCGCGCGACATATGAAGTGTTTATAAACGGCGAGAAAAAGAAAACTTTTGAATACGACATCACTCGTAAAGGTGGCGCATGGATAGTGCTATTACCTTTCGCTTGGATAAACTTTTTTACCTATAGTGAAAAAGACGCCTTTGAAGCCACGACATATCAATTCTTTAAAGATAGCGAACCATTATTTGCAAGTTACAAAAATACTAAATAATTTTTTTTAATTTATCAGGTAAACAACAAAAATTAGGCTGGCGAGCCAACGCTGTTTTTAAAATTCCCGTTGCCCCCAACCGAGCACCGCAGCGAAGGCGGTTAATCATCGACGAAGTCGATACCACATAAAACAAAAGCTGGCGCGTGGTACGCGCCCTACATTAAATAATTATCCGCACTTCAGCCCTGCTTTATGCAGATCATCTGAAATTTTTAAATTCTGATTACGTTGGCACAAATCAACGAATTCATCTGTGGCTACGATATGTATCACGCCGCTGGAGCCAGCAACGTTCACCGCGGAGGTTTCGGCGAATAATTTCGCCATCCCCTCCTCTCCTCGCAAACGCCAAACTTCCCCCGCATCCACCGTGAAAGTAAAGCCATGCAACAACCAAGTAACCATGGGGCCGCTATCGCGCGCGTGACGGCGCGCGGATTTGCGTACCGCGGGAATGGATTGTTCCAGCACCGACATAACATCTTGCAGCGCCTGGGTTTCATTTTCTTTCGGTACCAACCAATAAAATATCAGCGTGTGTTGAAAGAAAGCGTGCAAAACCGATAGACCTTTAAAAAAAGGCGGCGTCACTACGCCATATTCCGAAGCGCCGACAAATCGCTTAAACGTCGCGCCGAGCGCCAAGCGCGCGTTGCGATTTTTAATGTGGATGTGGCATTGCGCGAAGATCACGCGACACTCGCTGCCGTTATCCAACATCTTGGAAAACAGTGGGTGGCCACTGCGATAAAAACCGATGAACGTGCTGTTGAAGCGCGCGATGGTGAAATACAGCAGGCTGAAAGTAAACGGCGCGGTCAGGTCGACGAATACGGTGGAGAAGTTAAGCGTTAAATAGGAAACCGCCAAGAATCCCGTCTGTAAAATCGTAAATGTCAGATTCACCACACGCTGATCGATGTTGTACACAAACGCCACGGTCAGCAGCCCGATCGCCACTAACGAGATGACGATATAAATCCCATAGGGAAGCTCGGTCAGATAATCGGCATTTTTTAAATTGTCGATCGCCGTCGCCAAAATCTCCACGCCCGGATGCAGCTTGGCGACGGGAGTGGTCTTTAAGTCGAAAAGCGAGGCGGCGGTGGAGCCGATGATGACGATCTTATTGGCGAATTCGTTTGGTGGCCGGGTCTTTTTTTGTTTTTGTAAATCGAAATAAATTTCGTGAAACGATACGTGTGTATAAGCAGGCGGCTTGCCGCGCCAATTAAGTAAAATATCTTCACGACTCGGCAGGCCAGCACCCAGCGCTGTCATGACATTCGCGGGCAAGGAGCCGACGCGCCAACCGTATTCATCGGCGTACACCTCGTAAGTGCGAATGAAACCGTCTTCGTCGGTATAAATATTATTCGTGCCCAGGCGATGATCGGTCAGGGCGTCGAAGAAATACGGCAAGATCACCGCTATCGTCGCGCTGTCCGAAGCGCTGTCGTCGAGCTTGGCCGCGCCTGGCAATTGTTTAACCTTGAGCTGACTCAGGGAGTCATTGCTTTCATTCAGGCGAATCATGGGAAAGAAAGTATTGGGAGTGCGCGCAATCGCTTCGCGAAAAAATTTATCGCCGTCGGCGTTGAACACATCCGGGTCGCTAAAGCTAATGTCGAAAACGATGGCTTGCGGCTTTTGCGCGGCAATGCCTTCAACCAACTCGCCCATGATATTGCGCGGCCACGGCCAGCGCCCGTATTCGGGCGCCATGGCGGCCAGCGCCGATTCGTCGATATCGACGATAACGATGCTTGGATCCGCCGCCGGATAATGAAAACGTGTTTTCATTATCAAGTCGTAGGCTTTATTTTTCATGCCAGAGGTTGATCCGCTGGCTATGGCGTATATCGCCAACGCGCCGATGATAATCGCGAGTCCGATATAAAATTTATTGCCAAGCCGATTGGAAAACGAAGACAGCGCAAGCAGAACGGGGCGCAGCCAGCGCTGCCCAGGATTAACGGCGGACATAAGTTAATGGCCTGCGGATGGAGCACGCACTCAGCACGAATAATTCCCGCCGTGCGGAACTGAAACCTTCCCTAGAAATCCAATGCAGCATCTTGACGTCGTCTCGTTGATTCTCGGTGAGGCTAAGCAATATACCATAAGCCGTCTTACGCCAACGGACTGCATAACGTGATACGACATACTTAGGAAGCGCAACATGTTTCTTGCCACGATCATTGGGTTCGTTTTGGTGTCGTTGACCGTTTTAATCCACTACGAAACCTTGCGTGCCACGACGACGTTGGTTCTCCCGCGTTTGACCATCCGCCCACGTCGACGTCTCTTGGTAGTGATGCTCGCGGTTTTCATCGCGCATACTATCGAGATATGGTTTTATGGAATCGGTTATTATCTCTTGGCGCAAGATTTTGGATTAGGCTTATTGGGTGAATTCGGCGGCAACATCGGACACCATTTCTCCAATTACCTTTACTTTTCCACCGTCACCTACACTTCGCTCGGCCTGGGAGACGTTTATCCTTTGGGAGATTTGCGGCTGATCGCTGGCTTTGAATCGCTGACCGGCTTGCTGATGATCGCCTGGTCGGCGTCGTTCACCTATTTAATGATGGAAAAATTCTGGAACCTGCACGGCAATCGCGGTACTTAATCGCAGTCAAGCTAGCATAATGTTGGATAACAAATTTCATAGAGCTCATCGCCATCGAAACGGCGAAAGCCAACGACAATAGTATTCACACTCAGGGCGGGGAAATTATTCTTGAAAAAAACGACGGTCAATGGCGCGCAGTGCTCGCGCGCGAAGAAGCCGAGCACGACGGTTTATTTCAATAAAGACGCCAAGTTCTCGCGCTGGTTTTGCCAAGCACTGCGCGTCTCGATCATCGCTTGAATTCATGCTAAATCTGCCTTACCCTAGCGCCCCACGAAAGCAGTCAACAATTCATTCGTTCAAACTAGAGAGGAAAAAATCATGAAAACTCCACTGGATTCCATCTGGGGCGTGATCATTTCGGGACTGGTGCTGACTTTGATTCTGTACGTTTTCGCCGCCAATTTCCTGGCTAAATGATTAACCAATAAAAATTACCGGAGAAACTTATGGAACTCATTCTTATCCGTTGGTTACACATCTTGGCCGGTATCACTTGGATCGGCCTGCTGTATTATTTTAACTTCGTTCAAGCCCCAGGCATGGCAGCGGCTAAAGCCGACGGCACCGCGTCTGGCATCGCCAAACACATCGCTCCGCGCGCCTTGCTGTGGTTCCGCTGGGGTGCGGTCGCTACTTGGGTGCTAGGCGCTCTTTACCTGATGCGCGCTAGCAATCTGAATTTCGGCGATGCCTTCATGCTGCGCGGGCCGAGCGCCACCATCGGCATCGGCGCCTGGCTGGGCACCATCATGTTCCTGAACGTATGGGGACTTATCTGGCCAAATCAGAAACGCGTGCTCGGCATTGTTCCTGCCGACGACGCCACCAAGGCCAAAGCGGCCCGCGTCGCCTTCCTGGCCTCGCGCACCAACACCATGCTGTCCATTCCCATGGTCTTCTTCATGGTCGCTGGACCGCACATGGGCGCTTTGCCCAAGCTGTTCTAAACGCCTTAACGTCAGTACTTAATTAGGTATCGAAGCCCGGCTTAAGGCCGGGCTTCGGCTTTTAGGGCTTGCGTTATCGTTGCCGCGGGGTAGAATTTTTGATTTAAGCGGCGCCCTTCAGGGCGCCTTTATGTTTTTAGGGATAATAAAATGCCGATGTCCTATCAAATGCCGATTTTCGCGTCCTTGCCAGTCGCGTTCGCGCGCGGTCAAGGCGCGTGGCTGTGGGATACGCACGGCAGAAAATATCTCGACGCTTTGTCCGGTATCGCCGTTTGCGGTTTGGGCCACGCGCATCCCGCGGTCACTGCCGCGATTTGCGATCAAGCTGGTCAACTGCTGCACACGTCCAATTGGTATCAAGTGCCCTTGCAGGAAAAATTAGCCGAACGTTTGTGCAAACTCTCGGGCATGGATAACGCCTTCTTCTGCAATTCAGGCGCCGAAGCCAACGAAGCGGCGATCAAGCTTGCGCGTTTGTACGGTCATCAACGCGATATTTTCACGCCTGGAATTATTGTCACCGAAAACAGTTTTCACGGCCGCACTTTGGCCACGCTTTCGGCCTCGGGCAATCGCAAAATCCAAGCAGGTTTCGAGCCTTTGGTATCGGGTTTCTATCGCGTGCCGTACAACAATCTGGATGCGGTTCGCCAAGTGGCCGAGAACAACAAAAACATCGTCGCGGTTTTGGTCGAGCCGATCACGGGCGAAGGCGGCGTGTCGATTCCAGACAACGGCTATTTAAAAGGCCTGCGGAAAATTTGCGACGAGCGCGGTTTGTTGTTGATGCTGGATGAAATACAAACCGGCATGTGCCGCACGGGTAAATGGTTCGCCTGCCAACACGAAGCGGTATTGCCCGATGTCATGACGCTGGCCAAGGGTCTGGGCAATGGCGTGCCCATTGGCGCTTGCTTGGCGCGCGACAAGGCGGCGCAAGTTTTTAAAGTGGGCAGCCATGGCTCAACCTTCAGCGGCAATCCTTTGGTTTGCCGCGTGGCGCTAACCGTTATCGACGAACTGGAAAAAGGTAAATTGGCACAACGCGCCGCGCAACTCGGCGAACAATTGATTGCTAAATTCAAAGCCGCGCTCGGCGGCATCGCGGGCATTAAAGATGTCCGCGGACGCGGGCTGATGCTGGCGGTGGAGCTGGATCGGCCGTGCAAGGATTTATTGCAAATGGCGCTGGACCGTGGATTGCTGATCAACGTCACCGCAGACAACGTCGTTCGTTTACTGCCACCGTTGATTTTCAGCGATACCGAGGCGGATTTGCTCGTCAATGAATTGACGGGCATCGTGCGCGCCTTCCTGGAAAAAAAGTGAAACCGCGTCATTTTTTGTCGCTGCTCGACTTAAGCCCCGCGGAGCTTAAGCAGTTGATCACGCGCGCGCGCGAATTAAAAACCTTGCTTAAGCGCGGCCAGTTGCATCGCCCGCTCGTGGGCAAGACCATGGCGATGATTTTTGAAAAATCCTCGACGCGCACGCGCGTTTCTTTTGAAACGGGAATGACACAGCTCGGCGGCGCCAGTTTATTTTTATCGCCGCGCGATACCCATTTAGACCGCGGCGAACCGGTGGAAGACACCGCGCGCGTGCTGTCGCGCATGGTCGATGTGATCGTGATTCGCGCCAATAGTCACGCCATGGTGGAACGTTTCGCGGCGCATTCGCAAACTCCCGTGATCAATGCCTTGACGGATTTACACCATCCCTGTCAGTTGCTCGCGGACATTCAAACTTACGTCGAACTGCGCGGCGATATCGCTGGCAAAAAAGCCGCGTGGATCGGTGATGGCAACAACGTGTGTCACTCGTGGATTCAAGCCGCGCAACAATTCGGCTTTTCATTGAACATCGCAACGCCTAAGGGATATGAACCTCATGCCAGCATGACCGCCAGTGAGCGCGATCATGTCGCGCTAATGCACGACCCTAAACAAGCCGTGCGCAACGCAGATATCGTGGTGACGGATACCTGGGCGAGCATGGGGCAAGAACATGAAAAAGCCGAACGCATGAAGTCTTTCGCTGGCTTTATGGTGGACACAACGCTCATGAAATTGGCCAAACCGGAGGCCGTCTTCATGCATTGTTTACCAGCTTATCGCGGGGCCGAAGTCGCGGCTGAAGTAATCGACGGACCGCAAAGCGTGGTGTGGGACGAAGCTGAAAACCGTTTACACGCGCAAAAAGCCCTGCTGGAATTTCTACTCACACCCAGCGTAAAAAAATAATCAGCTCCTCGAAAACTTCAATTAACGTCGAGTGTTAGTACCGAGCGGCTTTTCTGGGCTGGTGGTCGACCATTCTGGCGCGCGGTTCGAAGAGCTCCATAATGTCGTCGTCCCAGGTTTGATCTTGACTTCATCCGTCACGGCTTTCGTTGTCAGATAACCTTGCGCCGTGAGATGACTTAAAATTTTCTCCACCGCTTCGTTGGCCGATTGCAATGAAGTATCGATGGCAATTTCCGGATTCATCGGCTCCTCATAAGGATCGGACACACCCGTAAAATTCTTGATCAAGCCGGCGCGCGCTCGCGCGTACAAACCTTTACGGTCGCGCGACTCGCAGACTTTAAGCGGCGTGGCGATAAAAATCTCGATAAAATCGCCGTGCTCTTCCACCATGGCGCGCACCTGCGAGCGTGTCGCCGCATACGGCGCGATCGGCGCGCACAAGGCAATGCCACCGTGACGCGTAATCAGACTGGCCACGTATCCTTGACGTATGACGTTGACGTCGCGGTGCTCGCGCGAAAATCCGAGCTCGGAGGATAGATGTTTGCGTACCACGTCGCCATCCAACAAGGTCACCGGTCGTTCTTCGCGCTCCTTCAAGCGCGCGCACAAAACTTGCGCCAGGGTGGATTTGCCCGCTCCCGACAGACCGGTGAAAAACAAGGTGAAGCCATGGCGTTGGGTCTTGCGCCATTCTTCCAGCACCTTGGGATAGGAAAACCAATTGGCTATCTCTGACGCCTGGCTCGACCCCAAGCGCAGCGCATCCTGCATGCGCCGCTTATTGCGCCGTGGCGATAAATATTTCTCCGGTTGATCTTCTTCTTGCACCAAATGACGCAAGGGCACGACCTCGATGCCGATTTCCTGTGCGTGCCACTGCACCGATTCGAGTCCACGATATTGTCCATATAAGGCTTCGCCCGTGGCACCCTCGCCTTGATCGTCGTAATCGTGTTCGACGATGAAATGCGAACAGCCGTAATTCTTGTGCACGATGGCATGCCACAAAGACGCGCGCGCTCCACAGTAGCGCGGCGACAGCTCGAGCAAATTCAATTGCACCATTTGCGATGAATAATAATTGCGCACCGCGCTTAAGGCGCGCACGCGCGCGAAGTGATCGGGCTCGCTTAAGCCCTTACGCCCAACGACGACCTGGATCAATAACACGGTGTCACTTAAGTAAGCGGTGCGTTTGGTAAAATCGACATGCGTGCGATGCATTAAATGACGCGGCTGATACGCCACGACACGGCCCGCGGCTTGACGGCGTAATTGCGCGCGCACCGCGGTGGGCGTGGCGCGTTCCGCGGTAAAATCGTGATGCTGAGGCAGCTCCACGATTTCCAGTTTTCCGGAAAGATAAATTTCATTCACCGCGTTCATGAGATGGCTTACCGCGGGATGCGTCATGGAACGCGTGCCGTAGAGATTCTGGGCTTCCGCCGCGCGATCGGGTTGCCACATTTCGGCCACGGTTAACACCGCCACCAAAGTTCCTTCGGCGTCGCGCAACGCCACCATTTGATTGGATTTTAATTTATCGGCGAAAGCGCGTGACACATCGAGCGTCACGGGTATGGGCCACAAACGCCCATCGGCTAAACGCATTTGCGCGCAAACCGATTCATAATCCGCTTGACCCATGAATGAAGTCAGCGGAGAAAACGCGCCCGTGGCCAGCATTTCAATATCGCACAGCTGCCGCGGACTAAGATCGAGTGAAATGAATTCGCGCGATGCGGTTTTAAGCTCGATCGCGCGTTCGGGACTTGCTTGTAAGTTGATTAATGTACCGCCGTAAGGGGGATTTAACTCCTGACCGGTTCCCAACCGATGTGCGCTACTCATGCTATTCTCTCCCTGTCGCATTCTGCATTCCGTTATTTAAGGTGTCGGCCACTGCCGTATTCGCGTCAGTTAGGGACTTTTCGCGGTTCCGGACGGCTTTTCCCTTTAACGGCAACCAAATCCCTGGTTAAAGCCAGCGGATTTGCCCACCACCTTATCGAAGGCAAGCCTATACAGGGTTTGAGGAATAACAACCAAGCGTCAGGCTTCGAACGACCAATGGCGGATTTGAATCGACTAAGGGTGTTTTTAGCGGCGCTCGATAATGAAATAACGGTTTACAGCAAAGAGTTACTAAAATACTCTTGATAAAGAGGAACTTGTGGACAAAAAGATTCTACGCCTGTTAATTGTCGATGATTCGCCAGACGACACCGAATTGGCGGTCGCGACTTTGCGCAAAGCAGGCTACATGCTTAAAAATCAGCGTGTACAGGATCTGGCTTCGATGCAAGCGGCGCTCGATAAAGGTAATTGGGATGTCGTGTTGTCCGAATATACATTGCCCCACTTTGGTGCACAGCTGGCTCTCGATTTAGTCAAACGCGCCCACCTCGAAATTCCCTTCATAGTGGTTACGCGCAATATTCGCGATACCGACCTGGTCAAAATCATGCGCAACGGCGCGCACGATGTCGTGCTCAAAAGCCAGTCGGCGCGCCTAGCACCCGTGGTGGAACGTGAGATACGCGTTGCCGATGAACGCCGCCAACTGCGGCAAATGACCAGCACCCTAAAGGAATCGGAAAATAAAAATCGCGCCATCATCGAAGGTTCGCGCGAAGCCATTTGCTATTGCCAAGACGGCATGCACATCGACGCCAATAAAACTTATTTGGAAATGTTCGGATATGAAAGTTTAAGCGAGCTGGAAGGCATACCGCTGCTGAATCTGATCGATAAAAGCGATCATGCGCGCTTCAAGGATTATCTACGCAAAGCACCCTCGGCCAATGCCGCTCCATTGCAAGAATTTCTCGCGCTTAAAAAAGACGGTGGCCACTTTCACGCGGAACTAGCGATCTCGCCGATCGTGCTCAACAATGAACAATGCACGCAATGCGTGGTCACCGATGTCTCTAAACGCAAAGCGGTGGAAAACCGGCTGCAGTATCTCAATCAACACGATCCCTTGACCGGACTGTTCAATCGGCATCATTTCACCCAAGAGCTGACCAAGGCATTGGAGAAGGCAAAAAAAGACGACAGCCAATGTGCCTTGCTTTACCTCGACCTTAATCAATTGAAGGAAATCAACGACGCCCATGGTCACGCCGCGGGCGATCGCATTTTGCTCAAGATCGCACGCTTGTTTCGCGACAAGCTCGGCGAATCCGCGATTCTCGCGCGCTTCAGCGGCGATGAATTCACCGCCTTGCTGCATGGCATGAAAGAAACGCAAATCAAAGAGGCAGTCGCTGCCTTGTTGTCGGCGCTGAAAGAAACCAGTTTCACCGAAAGCAACAAAACTTTTAAATGCGATGGCACGGTGGGCGTAGTGACCATCGACAAGAAAATTGAAAGTCCCCAGGCGGCATTAAACAAAGCTTATCAATCCTGCCAACACAACCGTCCAGCCAAAGCGGCCACGGCCACGGTTACCGCCAAACAAGAAGCCGCGCCTGTTGCGCAAGAAACTACTGCCGCTGCTAAACCAGCCGCCGTCGCACCGCTGCCCGCCAGCCCCGCGGCAGTACCCGCTTTAGCAATACCAATGGAAACTGTTGTCAAATCCGCGCCAGTAACGACCAAATCGCTAAGCAGCGGCGCTTCGGAAATGGAAGCACAATTGAGAACGGCGCTGGAAAAAAATGGCTTTCAACTGGTCTATCAACCGATCGTCAATCTACATGGCGATCCGGCTGAATATTTTGAAGTGCTGCTGCGGCTAGTGGGACGCAATGGCGAGCTTATTAATGCTGGCCAATTCATGCCAGCCGCGGAACAGTTCGACATGTCCACCGCAATCGATCATTGGGTGATTCGCGAATCGATACAATCCTTGGCCGCCTTGCATCGTGAAAATCGGCAAGCCAGTTTTTTCATTAATTTATGTCCGGCCTCGCTCAAGGATCCCGCGCTACTCTCGACGCTGCAAAAACAACTGGCAGCCGCGCGGCTCAAACCGGAATACGTCGTGCTCGAATCGGATGAATCCGCGGTCATGGCCAATCCCGCGGACTCGGCGATGTTCATGCAAGCCGTGCGCAAAATCGGTTGCCGCTTCACGGTCGACAATTTCGGCAACAATCTGGCGACGCTCAACCGCTTACGTGACATGCCCATCGACTTCCTGAAAATTTCGGGCTCGCTGATCCGCAACCTTTCCACCGACCCATTAACCCGAACTTCACTTAAAGCCGTCATCGACCTGGCCAAGGCCATGAACAAAATGACCATCGCCAAGTTCGTCGAGCAAGCCGATGACCTGGGCATACTCTGGAACCTTGGCTTGGATTACGTGCAAGGCAATTATTTCCAACAAGCCGATTCGCAGCCGGACTACGCGTTTGCCGATGAAACCACGTTGTCTTCCGACGCTGGCACTCCCAACTGGGCGGCGAACTATAACCGTTAAGCAAGCTCTGGAAACGGCCTCGCCATTACGATTAATCCATGTAGCTTGGGGTTCGCGATGCTCACCCCCTAAGCTACATTATTAAAATTGATTTGATTAACCACAGACAGCACCGAGAACAAATCATAATCGATTAAATATCTCTGTGTTCTCTGTGGTGAAAATTCATATTTTAAGTATGTTGATGAAAGCCTCGCCTCCCCTATAATAAGCCGCCTTTGACTCAGCCTAGGTAATCTCATGTCCGGCCAGTTTATTTTCACCATGCATCGCGTTAGCAAGGTCGTGCCGCCCAATCGCACGATCTTAAAAAATATCTCCTTGTCTTTTTTCCCTGGAGCCAAAATCGGCGTGCTCGGTTTAAACGGTTCGGGAAAGTCTTCGCTGCTGCGCATCATGGCTGGCGTCGATCAAGAATTTGACGGCGAAGCACGGCCGCAACCCAACATCCGCATCGGTTTTCTGTCGCAGGAACCGCAGCTCGACCCCAAAAAAGACGTGCGCGGCAATGTCGAGGAAGCAGTGGCGCAAACCAAGGCGCTGCTCGATCAATTCAACGAAATCAGCATGAAGTTCGGCGACCCCATGAGCGACGACGAGATGAACAAGCTCATCGAGAAACAAGGGAAACTTCAGGAAAAAATCGACGCCGCGGGCGCTTGGGATTTGGAGCGCAAACTCGAAATCGCCGCCGACGCCTTGCGGTTGCCGCCGTGGGAAGCCGACGTAACAAAATTATCCGGTGGCGAACGCCGCCGCGTAGCTCTCTGTAAATTATTACTTTCGCAACCGGACATGTTGCTGCTCGACGAACCGACCAACCACCTCGATGCCGAATCGGTTGCTTGGCTGGAGCGCTTTCTGCACGATTACCCGGGCACGGTCGTGGCGGTAACGCACGATCGCTATTTTCTCGACAACGTCGCCGGCTGGATTCTCGAGCTCGACCGCGGCGAAGGTATTCCTTGGAAGGGCAATTACTCGTCGTGGCTGGATCAAAAACAAAAACGTCTCGAGATTGAAGAGAAACAAGAATCCGCGCGTCAACGCACCTTGAAAAAAGAACTCGAATGGGTGCGCACCAACCCCAAAGGCCGCCACGCCAAAAGCAAGGCGCGCTTGGCGGCGTACGAAGAATTGGCGTCGCAGGAATTCCAGACGCGCAACGAAACCAAGGAAATATTTATTCCACCCGGTCCACGGCTTGGCGACGTCGTGGTGCAAGCGGAAAATTTGACCAAGGCTTTCGGCGATCGCCTGCTCATCGATGGCTTGAATTTTAATCTGCCGCGCGGCGGCATTGTCGGCGTCATCGGCCCCAACGGCGCGGGTAAAACCACTTTGTTTCGCATGATCGCGGGGCAAGAGAAGCCCGACAAAGGCAGTCTGCGCATCGGTGAAACCGTGAAGTTGGCTTATGTCGATCAAAGCCGCGATACGCTCGACGGCGGCAAAACGGTATGGGAAGAAATCTCTGGCGGCCATGACATCATGCTGATCGGCAAAACCGAGGTGCAATCGCGCGCTTACGTCGGCCGTTTTAATTTTCGCGGATCGGACCAGCAAAAAATGGTGAAGGATCTTTCCGGGGGCGAACGCAACCGCGTGCACCTGGCGAAACTTTTAAAAAGCGGCGCCAACTTGATCTTGCTCGATGAACCAACCAACGATCTCGACGTGGACACCTTGCGCGCGCTGGAAGAAGCGCTGTACGACTTCGCCGGCTGCGCGGTGATCATCTCGCACGACCGCTGGTTTCTCGATCGTATCGCCACGCACATTCTCGCTTTTGAAGATGAAAGCCAGGTGGTGTGGTTCGAGGGCAATTACGCCGATTACATGGTCGACAAGGAACGACGCTTGGGCACCGAGGCGGTGCAACCGCATCGCATTCGATATAAAAAACTTGTCCATTAAACCGTCGGTCGGACATGAAGTAACGATCGTAAATCAAGGCGCTTTATGACGAATTAGGGGCTGGGCAGACGCTAACGGTATCTGTTAGATTGGCGCTCCTGGACAACATTTGGAACTTGTCCAGGGAAGTTGCATCCAACACGTCCGATTGTGCATAGTTCAAAACTTATCCAGCATCAATCGCCGCGTAATAAAATTTCTACAACATAAATCTATGGAGATCATTTGATGAACGCTAAAAAACTTACAGGTCTTGCCTTGGCCACCGCCGCCGCGGGTCTATTCATGACCGCCGCCATTTCCACCGCTTCCGCGGAAGAAGCCAAAGTTCATTGCGATGGCGTGAATTCGTGCAAGGGCAAGTCCGCCTGCCAGACGGCAAGCAGCGCCTGCAAGGGTCAGAACAGCTGCAAAGGCAAAGGCTGGGAACTGATGACCAAAGCCGACTGCGACGCCGCTAAAGCCAAGATGAAAGAAGCGCCCAAGAAGTAACACGCTATTTTGCATTCTTGTGCATCAATCGCCGGGCGCCGTCATAGGCGCCCGGTTTTTTTCCAGCTTTTAAAATGACGCTTCCAGTCTTGCCATCCGAACGCGCCTATCTTGGCTTCGGTCTGGGTTTACGTCCCACGCATTATGAAACGATCTTGAACCAATCTGCGCCGATCGATTGGTTGGAAATTATTTCGGAAAATTATTTAGTGCCAGGCGGCAAGCCCTTACATTATTTGGATCGCATTCGTGAGCGTTACCCGCTGGCCATGCATGGCGTTTCGCTTTCCATCGGTTCCAGCGATCCACTCGATCGCGAATATTTAAAGCAACTGAAAGCACTGGCCACGCGCATCGAGCCCGCATGGATTTCCGATCATCTATGCTGGACAGGCGTAAACGGCGTTAACGCCCACGATTTGCTGCCCCTGGCTTATACCGAAGAAACCTTGAAACACGTGGTGGCGCGCGTGAATCAAGCGCAAGATTTCCTTGGCCGACGGATATTGCTGGAAAATGTATCGAGCTACGTTACCTATCTGGAATCGGAAATGAGTGAATGGGAATTCATCAGCGAAATCGCACAACGCGCCGATTGTCTCATCTTGCTTGATATCAATAATATTTACGTCAGCAGCTTCAACCACGAATTCGATCCGCGCACCTATCTCAACGCCATTCCAGTGGAACGCGTGCAACAATTTCATCTGGCCGGCCATCGCCATCACGGAAACTACATCATTGACACCCACGACGAAGCTATTGTCGATCCTGTCTGGGATCTTTATAAAACCGCGTTGCGTCGCTTTGGAAAAGTCTCGACCATGATCGAGCGTGATGACAATATCCCGCCTTTATCGGAACTCTTGGGCGAGCTGCAACAAGCGTGCGAAATAGCGCGAAACATCTTGAGCCCATCCATCGTTTCCGCCGTTTAAACATGAATCGCCTACACAGCCTGCAATCCGACTTTCAATCCTTTCTATTGGAAGGCGATGCGCGCATTCGACAACGCGTTAGCGGCACAGGAAAAGCCAGCGCCGAACTGCGCCTGGCGATTTACCACGATGCATACCGCCTACGGCTAATCGAAGCATTAGGCAGCAATTATCCTGTATTGCAGGCCTGGATGGGCCATGAAAAATTTGAACAACTAAGCTTGGCTTATCTTAGAGAATATCCGTCCAAACACTTCTCTATCCGTTATTTTGGCGATCGCCTGGCGCAATATTTGGCCACGAATGAGATTTACCGCGATAAGCCATTTTTAAGCGAAATGGCCAAACTCGAATGGGCCTTATCCCAAGCCTTCGACGCACCGGATAGCGCGGTCATCGATATCACCGCCGTCGCCACGGTGCCGCCCGTCGCTTGGCCGCAAATGCGTTTTACTTTCCACGCCTCGGTGCAACTATTAACGCTGCAATGGAACGTTGCGCCTATTTGGAAAGCGGTGAACGAATATTTGCAGATAGAAAGAAAACAAGATTCTTGCCGCGGTGAAACCAGTTCTACTCCTTCGTCTTCCCTCTCTCCTTGTCAGGAAGAGAGTCGGCGCGAAGACGAATCAATCGATCTTCCCACACTTGTAGCCAGCGAACACCCGCAATCTTGGCTAGTTTGGCGCCAAGACCTAAAAAATTATTTCCGCTCGCTATCCGTGGACGAAGCCTGGGCACTCATCGCCGCGCGCCACCACGATTTTGCCGGATTATGCGAAGGTTTATGCGAATGGATCGACGCGCAAAACGTGGCGCCGCACGCGGCGAGTTTATTGAAGCAATGGGTAACGGAGGGTTTGATACAAAAAATTGAAATTTCTTAAAGTGGCGCAACTCGCTTAAATCTGCCTATCGCTTCTCTATGTCTTTCCATTAACATCCCCACCCAAGCCCTTGTTCCTCGAATGGTTCAAACCTATGAGCAAAAGCTTTACAAACAAAGTTGGCTTGACAAATATTGATCATCTCGGCCAAATAAGTATTCAAAAAAAAGAAACAAGCTGATGCACAAAGAGACATCAGCCAACTATAACGAAAAAAACATTCATATCGTAGCCAACTTTTAGAAAACCAACAACTACTCATTAAAACTATTCTATGTTTACTCCCTCGTTTTGCGGGTAGCACTAAGGAGAGTGTGGCCATGTTTCAGATTAAAAAAATAATTTCCCATCGATATGGTTCCACTAAGAGCGGAATGGGTGGGTCCAAGTTGCGATGGTTATATTTATGGGCTCTGACTTTTCTCTTTTTTAGCACCTACGCAGTCGCAGGAACCGTGTATCTCCCTATTGTTGATTTTCAACACGCTTATCCGACAAAGGCGTCCGCGCTAACTGCCTGTCAAGCTTTTGCCAATTCTAGCTCTAACATCCTTTATAACTGCCGTCAGCAAGATTTTGGTGGGACGCCGAACTGGCAGGATGCAAGCTGGGAAATCTATACGACTTATAGCTGCGGCACAATCAATGGTGATAATTGTGTTGCAACTAACCATGACATGTTCATGTATGACCCAAATAATACTAACGCGAATCTGACATGTAATATTATCGGTAAATTTCCTGGGAACACCTCCATTTATTGCTCTAGCACTCTTGCTCAGCAGCAGAAGTCGATCGGCACGCCGCCATGTGGTTCGAAGTTCCAAGATCCTTGCGACGCCGCAACGGGTAATAAATATCAAGATGAAAAGGATTATCGCAATGGCGATTCTAATTTGTCTCTGATCCGTTCGTACAATAGTCTTTCTGCACAGGATATTGGTCTAGGATACGGTTGGATTATTCCCTTTTATAAACATTTGGAAATAACGGGCACTACGGTGGTCGTCCGCCAAGCCGACGGTCGTGGTGACCCCTTTACTTGCTCAGCTACTGCATGCACGAGCGATGTGGATACCATTTTATCGCTTGTGCCAGATGGTTCTGGCAATTACACCCTCACCCATCGGGATCGCTCTACGGAGTTATATGACAGTACTGGCAGAATCAAGTCGGAAATCTCCACCCGCGGACAACTCACCAACTACGTCTACGATGGATCGAATCGCTTATCGAGTGTGACTGATCAGTTTGGTCACAGTCTTACCTTTAGTTACAACGCCACGAATCATATCGCTTCGATCACCGACCCAGCGGGAAAAATAATTAATTACAGTTACGACGGTAATTTCAATCTAGTCCAAGTCAATTACCCCGACAACACCGCTAAGATTTATAGCTATACAGACGCCAATAATCCACATGGTTTAACCAACATTTCTTTTGTTGATACCAGTAACAACACGAAAATCTTTAGCACATTTGAGTATTACTACAACAGTAACAATGTCAGTGATCCAAGTAACGGCAAAGTTACTCTCGCCAAATTCGCTCAGACCGACAACGGGGCTCCACAAGAGAAATTTACAGCCGCTTACGATACTCCTGCTGTGGGCCAGACCACTCTTACCGATCCCGTCGGCACCACTGAAGTCCTGACCTTCCAAACCAACCTGGGCGTCAAGAACTTGGTGAGTAAGACGAGCTCCATTGACACCAGCTCGGTGCAACAAACCTTCGATGCCAACAACAACCTCACCTGCC
>JACXTT010004661.1_pt1 | contig 20279 bp, 19 predicted proteins | sample 9270951 | NCBI WGS metagenome assembly JACXTT01 (sample SAMN15532306, study PRJNA645909) | rock metagenome | isolation source: weathered quartz diorite | place: Puerto Rico | collected 2017-06-21
CGATCACATGGGCCTGATCTACGTGAACCCGGAGGGCCCGGGCGGCAAGCCGGATCCGGCTCTTGCGGCGAGCTACATTCGACAGACGTTCCTCCGCATGGCGATGAACGACGAGGAGACGGTTGCGCTCATCGTCGGTGGCCACACGGTCGGCAAGGCCCACGGTGCCGCTCCTGCCACGCGGTACGTCGGTCCCGAACCGGAGGGCGCCGGTCTGGAGGAGCAAGGTCTCGGGTGGACGAACAAGTTTGGCAGCGGCAAGGGCAAGGACACGATCACGAGCGGGCTCGAGGGCCCCTGGACCACCGAGCCGACCAAGTGGGACAACGGGTTCCTCGACAATCTCTACAAGCACGATTACGAGCTCACGACGAGCCCGGGCGGCGGCAAGCAATACGCGCCAAAGCCGAATGCCTCCGGCGCGGTGCCCACCGCGCCCGATGCTCATGATCGGTCGAAGCGGCAGACGACCATGATGCTCACGACGGATCTTGCACTGAAGGTCGACCCCATCTATGGGCCGATCTCGAAGCGCTTCCACGAGCATCCGGACCAGCTCGCCGCTGCGTTCGGTAAGGCCTGGTACAAGCTCCTGCACCGCGACATGGGCCCTGTCTCTCGCTTCCTGGGTCCGTGGGTGCCGGAGCCGCAGTTGTGGCAGGACCCTGTCCCCAAGGTCGACCATGAATTGATCGGCGAGAAGGACATCGCGGCCCTCAAAAGCAAGCTTCTCGCGTCCGGGCTCTCCGTCTCTCAGCTGATCTCCACCGCCTGGGCGTCGGCGGCGACATTCCGCAGCACCGACAAGCGTGGCGGCGCCAACGGGGCGCGGATCCGCCTCGCGCCACAGAAGGACTGGGAAGTGAACAACCCAGCCGAGTTGTCGAAGGTGCTGCAGACACTCGGAAAGGTCCAGCCGGACGGCGGCAAGAAAATCTCGCTCGCTGACCTGATCGTCCTGGGCGGGTGCGCGGCCGTCGAGCAAGCGGCGAAGAACGCCGGGTACAACATCACGGTCCCGTTCGCACCGGGGCGCACGGACGCCTCGCAGGACCGAACCGACGTGGAGTCGTTCGCCGTGCTCGAACCCACGTTCGACGGGTTCCGCAACTACGTCCGGGCCGGAGAAGAGCTGCCGGCGCCGACGCTGCTCGTGGAGCGGGCGTTCATGCTGAACTTGACCGCGCCCGAGATGACGGTGCTGATTGGCGGCATGCGCGCCCTGAATGCCAACTCCGGGCAGTCTAAACACGGTGTCTTCACCAAGCAGCCTGGAAAGTTGACCAATGACTTCTTCGTGAACCTGCTCGACATGAACACGGAGTGGAAGGCCTCCGGCTCGGACAAGAAACTGTACGAGGGTCGCGACCGCGCCACCGGTGAGCTCAAGTGGACCGGCACCGCCGTCGACCTGGCCTTCGGCTCGAATTCCGAGCTCCGAGCCCTCGCCGAGTTGTACGCACAAGAGGACTCGAAGGAAAAGTTCGTGCGTGACTTCGTGGCGGCGTGGAACAAAGTGATGAACAACGATCGCTTCGACCTCGCCCGAACTTAGCGACAACGCATCAGATGCGGGCGGTGTTTCAAATTATTTTGAAACACCGCCCGCATCTGGTCGAGGTGCGCGCCGCAACCGCTCGCCCTGTCGGAGACACGAAGCCATCGTTTAGTCCTCCCCCGAAGTGTCTTCTCACTCAAGCGGCTTGCCGCCGGACGGCGGGTCATGGACCGACTCACGTAGGAACTTACAGGACCAAGAAGCTCGCGCCGAGACAAATCATCAGCGCACGGGTGGAAGCAACAAGGTCGGCCCGCCCCTTGATGGCGCTCATTCGATGAGCTGGTCGGCCCGCTCCAGCAGCGTGCGCGCGAGGGTGATACGCAGCTTCGTTGCCGTGCCGAGGTTGATCACCAGCTCGAAATTCGCCGGCTCCTCGACCGGCAGGTCACCCGGCTTGGCACCCTTGAAGATCTTGTCCGCGAACGTTGCCGCGCGATGATAGAGCTCGGCGTAGTTGACCCCGTAGGCCATCAAGCCGCCGAGCTCAACGAAATCCCGGGACGGGAACATGGTGGGCAAGCGGTAGCGAACCGCGAGATCGGCGATCTGCCGCGCGTTGTGCAGCGCGACCGCGCCGCAACCGACCAGCATCGCGTCCGCGTGGTCGCGCGCGACGCGCTCGAAGGCGCGGCCGATATCATCCGACCGGCGCACATCGACCAGCTGGGCCGCCAGCTTCATCGATGTGGCGGCCGCGTTCGTGATTCTCCATTGCCGTACTACGGCGGGGTTGCCCATGTCGAGTAGCACCGCGATGCGCTTCGCGGTCGGAACCGCTTGCTTGAGGAGCTCGATGCGCTTGCCGCTCGTCTCCGTGACGAGCGCGCTCACGCCGGTGACGTTCCCGCCCGGGTAGGGAAGGCTGCCGACAGCCCCGGTGTCGATCGGGTCACCACTGGAAGTCATGACGATCGGTATCGTCTGCGTCGCACGCTTGGCAGCCAGCACGGCTGGCGTGCCGGCGGCGAGAATCAGATCGACCGGGATGCGAACGAGCTCCGTCGCGATCGCGGGAAATCGATCCGGCTGTCCCTCCACCGATCGGTATTCGAGCACGAACTGCCGCTGCTCGACATACCCGAGCTCTTCGAGGCCTCGCCGGAACGCGGCGAGCTGCGCGGCATTGGCGCTCGCCGCCCGAGCCTCCATGATACCGATGCGATACGGGCGCGATTCCGGCTGCGCGGCGCCGGTCGCGCGCGCCGCGGCCAACCCGCTAGAGATCGCCCCGAGGAACGTCCTCCGATTCAACATCAACACGGTGACGACAGGATGCGGCCGATCCCCGGCGGTCGTCAATCGGAGCTATGCTCGCTCGCCGAAAGCGAGGCTGTATGTCGCCGGGCGCCGGAGCTTTGATCGAGTTTCGGCTACTATGCCGGCCATGGGCTCTGGTGAGTGGTTTGCCGACGAATCGATCTGGAAGGATCTCTATCCGTTCACGTTCCCGGAATCGGCCTTTGCGATCGCCGATGAACAAGTCGAGAAGATCCTCCGGCTGACTGGCGTTGTCGGCGGCGCGGTGCTCGATCTCTGCTGCGGCCCGGGGCGACATACGGTGGCGCTCGCGAGGCGCGGCTTTGGGGTGACCGCGGTCGACCGCACCACCTTCCTGCTTGATCAGGCACGCGCCCGCACCCAACACGCCAACCTGGCCGTGGAATTCGTGCTGGAAGATATGCGGCGCTTCAGTCGCCCGGCGAGCTTCGATCTGATCATCAACTTCTTCACCTCTTTCGGCTACTTCGACGACCCGACGGACGACCTCCGCGTGCTCGAGCTCGTTCGCGAAAATCTCAAGCCGGGCGGCGTCTTCGTACTCGAAATGGTGAGCAAGGAGCGCCTCGCTCGGTCGTTTCAGGCAACGACGTCGAGGGAGTTACCGAATGGCCACGTCCTGTTCGAGCGACACGAAATCGTCGGCGATTGGACGCGGGTGCGCAATCGCTGGACACTGCTGCGGGAAGGAGCGGCGCGCACGTTCGAGTTCGCCACCCGCCTCTATTCGGGGCAAGAGATGAAGGACTTGCTGACGAAGGCCGGATTGGCGGGCGCGCGCGTGTATGGGGACCTCGACGGCAGTTCATACGGCTACGACGCCCAGCGTCTCATCACTGTCGCGCGCCGGCCACGTTAGGAGAACTGTGACTTCGTCACGCGTCAAAGGTCGTATCGTCATCTCCGTCCTCTTCGTGCTGACGCTCGGAATTCGCGCCGGGGCCGCTCAACCGGTGACGGGTTGGCCGACTTTCCGTGACGGGCAGATTGAGGTGAGTCACCCGCCTGGGTGGCGGCTGCAGCGCGATCCATCTACTGGCCGATTGCTCGTTCAGGGTCCTCAGAATGAGGACTTGATGATCTGGCCCTTCTTCGTCGATGGAACCTTGACGTCCGAGACGGCGGCGAAGGTGCTGATCCGGATGGCGCAAGGTCAGCTTCCGCGGCTGACGTGGGGGCCAGCCCAACCGGCCGGGCGAAACGCGCTCCGCAGCGACGGCCGGTCAGGCGCCGAAGCGGCCACGGCCAGTCTCGCCTGGACCCCGAGCAAGCGCGGGACGGCGGCGCACTTCGTGATGGCGGCAGCGCCCCCCGGTCGCCGGAGAGAGAGCGAGGAAATCTTTACGAAGATCCTCGCCAGCCTCCGCCTCAGCGGGCGACCCGAGCCCCCCTCCAGCAGCCGGAGCGCGCCTCCGCCCGACGTCAGCTACGTTCAGTTCAGAGATCCTAACGAGGGAGCGTTCAGCCTCGAGGTGCCTCGTGGGTGGCGCGTCAGCGGCGGGCTCGTGCGTAAAGCTCCGGTCGACGTACGATCTTCGGTCGTCGCGACCTCACCGGACAGCAGGATCACCCTTCGTCTGGGCGACGCCAACCTGCCGCCCTTCGCGCTGCCGACGCCTACGCTGACTCAGCTCGGCTTTCGCGAAGGCAGCACGTACAGCCCGGGCTACGGCGTCAACATGATCGTGATGCGGTATTTGTCCGGCGAGCAGTTCGCTCGTTACTACATCGCGTCGCGGGTCGGGCAGGTCTGTACCGGCCCGCAGGTCGTGAGCGCGCAGGCACTGCCCCAGACGGTGCAGGCCATGAACGCCATCATGGCCCGCAACGGCTCCGCCGTCATGAGCCAGCGGCTGCACGCGGGAGACGCCGCGTTCCGCTGCCAGCTAGGCCAGGCGCCGATGGTGGGCTATCTCTTCGTGGCGACTCTTCTCACGGCGGGCGCCAATGGCGGCGGAAACTGGAGCGTGGATCAGCTCCAGGGCTATCTCAGTCCGCCCGAGCTCGCCGGAACCGCCCAAGCCATGCTCGCGCACATGGTCGGGTCCGTCCGCCTGAACCCAGACTGGGCGCGTATGCAGCAGAACATCGCCGCCAACACGTCTCGGATCGTGGCCGACACGGGCGCCCACATCTCGAAAGTCATCAGCGACAGCTACTGGAGTCGGCAGGCCAGTCAGGACGAGATGAGCCGGCGACGCTCCAACGCGACCCTCGGCGTGGAAGACGTGCGCGATCCGGCCACCGGGCGAGAGATCAAGGTCGAGAGCGGTTCCAACTATTATTGGATGGACCAGCGCGGGAATATCGCCGGTACCGACATCTACAACCGGCCCTCCGTGGACTTCCGCGAGCTGGTCCGGTTGCCGTGATGGGCTGACGCGGCGACCTGTCTGCGCCTGTGATCTCGATCCAGAATTGAACGGGAAAGCCGAAAGTCGCATGACGAGGGGCTAGCGGCGAGCAGCCGCTAGCCCCTTTTCGGTTACGCAGGAACCACCCAGGCGTCGGTCAAGCGGCCGAGCATCATTCATTCACCGGCACGACGACAGGAGCGCCTTTGGTCTTCAGCAACACCACGACGAACCTGGCCGGCGCCGTTTTGCTGGCGTTACGCCCCACGGCGTGAATATCGGTGGGCCCCTCGTAGAACGTCTGCCCTGCCTTGACCGTGACGGCAGGTTTTCCTTTCAACTGCATGATGATCTCGCCTTCGAGCACGTACACAAATGCATGGGCGTTGTGCCGATGGACCATGTCTTGTGCACCCGGCGGATACGACACCTCGATCATGAGGCCTTCCTTGCCCGCGTAGTCCGCGAGGTCCATCTTGAACAGCTCCTTCACGTCTGCGGCTTCGGCCGGGACGGCCGCGAGCATCAGGAGTGCCACCAGGAAAGCGCGGAAGTACACATGCGGTGTCTTCATGTTTGTTCCTTTCAGGCCTTTGTCTGCGAGCGGCGCACCCATTCGTCAAGACCGATACGGCCGAGGCGCGCTTCGCCCAGCGGCACCAGCGACCGTTCCTCGACACGGCTGCCGTAGTATGGGGCTTCGGGGTCACTCACGACCTGACGCGGGTCGCTGACCGCCTTCAGGTAGCGGGCAACGATCTCGTTGAACGGTGCGCGTTCCGGGCCGGCGATCTCGACCCTGCCGTTTAGCGGCACCGCGAGCGCCACATCGGCGACGGCGGCAGCGACGTCGTCCGCCGCGATAGGCTGGAACAGGCCCGGCGAAATCCTGACGGTGCCTTCCTTCGCACTTGAATCGGCGATGGCGCGGAGGAATTCCAGGAACTGGGTCGAGCGAATAATGGAGTAGGGGACACCGGACTTCTCGATCAGCTTTTCTTGGGCGACCTTGGCGCGGAAATAGCCGTTGTCTGGGCTCCGGTCGGTGCCGACGATGGAGAGCGCGACATGGTGCCGGACGCCCGCTGCGGCCTCCGCCCCGAGAAGGTTGCGGCCGGAGGTCTCGAAGAACTCCAGCACTGCCTTGTTCTCAAATGAAGGCGAGTTGGCGAGGTCGATCACCACCTGCGTGCCGGCCATGGCCTCTTTGAGACCCTGGCCGGTGATGGTGTTGACGCCGGTATTGGGCGCCGCGGCGACGACCTCGTGGCCGCGCTGGCGAAGAAAGGGAGCGGTCTTCGACCCGATCAGGCCGGTGCCGCCGATGATGACGATCTTCATTGGAACCTCCTAGTCTGTTGCCCGTAAGCCGGGGTTTGTGACGGTTGTGCGGCAAGCCGCCGTCCGCGACTATCGCGTCCTCGTTCGTCGATCTGAGATGTCCCACAGCGGGACACGCGGGGCAGCTTACCCTGTTCGTCGCCCCTTAGGATGCGGACGTTACCAAGCGCGTTACGTAGCAATCTCGAACACGCTTGATCGGCCGTCCTACGCCTTGGTCGCGATCAGCTCGGCCAGGCGCTCCGAGATGATCGGGCGCGCCTCCGCGATCAGCTCACCAACGATCTGACCGGCCGGCTCCCTGCTAGTGGCAGCGGCCGCCGGTGTGACCGTTGTGCGATGTCTCCGGCACGTCGAGGGCCGGGCTACCGACGAAGAATCCGGCGGGCTTGAGCTGAAAGCCGATGTAGCCGACGGGCATCACCGGCCATTCTTCGGAACGCGAGATGTGATGCGAGCCGACGCTGTACCAGAGGACGACGTTGGCGCTGTCGAGCGAGCGGTCGGCCTTCACGTACGCCGGCAGCCCGGCTCCGCCCGGGTGCTGGTTGGGATAGTCTCCGGCGGCGAAGAGCTCGGCCGGATCGTAGCGCGTCACCCACAGGTGGCGCGTCATGAAGCCGGCGCGCCGGGCGATCGACGACTCGGGGTGAGCGAAGGTCCTGACGTTCTCGCCGGGCACCAGCTTGTAGCCCACCGGTTGGCCGAGCGAGTTGGTGACGGCGTGGTTGGTGACGACCCAGTAGCGCCCGGCGAGAGGGTCGACGAGGCGCTGGGCCGCTGACTCTCGCGCGAGCAGCGTGCGTTTGGCGACCCACGCGTTGCCGTGGGGATTGACTGGCCCGAGCGGCACCGCCTCGCTGTTGACCTCGTAGACCGAGTTCTCGAGTCCGTCGACCATCATGTCGAGCCTGAAGTTGAACCAGTGCTGGTGATTGGGCGCATAGAGTCCGGGCGCGATGAGGACGCCGTGTTCGGGCTCGGCGCCGGGGGCGATCGCTCCCGTCGAGACGATGCCGGTCAGCTTGATCTGGAGCTCGATGGTGCCGTCCTGGTACAGGTACCAGAAGAAACCGTACTCGTAGTTGCCCACCGTGGCGATCGACGAGATGACGAAGCGGCGCGACCGGCGGACCTCGACCTGGCCGGTGCGGAAGTTCGTGTGCTTCCAGAGGATGCCGAAGTCCTCCTCGTGCAGGCAAATGGCGTTCTGGAGGATGACCGGCTCGCCCCGGGCGTCCGAGACGACGGCGTCGAGGTAGCGGATCTCGCCGAGGCAGTCGCAGCCCATCTCGAGGCGATTAGCGAGCGTGCCGATGCCGTACTCGCCTTCGTCGAAGGCGTTCTTCCTCCAGTGGGTGGCCGAGGGATCGCCATACGGGACTACCATCTCAGCCAGCGAGGCGCGGTACAGGATCGGTCGGACGCGGCCGCCATCCTCATAACCGACGGTATGGAGGACGAGGCCCTCGCGCGGAGTGAAGCCGAGCCGGAGCCGCCATTTCTGCCAGGTGAGCTCGTAGCCCGATAGCTGAAAGCTCGGGCCATCGGGCTGAGTGATCTCGAGTCTCCGGAGATCGGCTCGAGGACCGGCCGGTACATACGGAACGTTGCGGGGATTGGCGAGTGCCGCCACCGTGTAGTTGCCCTCGTGGGTCGGCACCGGCACCGGTCCGTGGTCCTCTACCTCGACGACCTCCATCCGATCGAGGTCGACCAGCGTGACGAGGCCCTCGATGGGCCGGGCATAACCGTTGTCGTGCTCGTCGGTGCGTATCCAGGTCAACGCCCGGACGAGCCGGCGGGCCGGATCATCGGCCGTCCCGTAGTAGCCGGCCGACCACGGGTCGACCATCGCCAGGCGGAAGTCGGTCACGCCGCGCCGCTTCATGGCCGCTTGCCACGTCGCGTGCGACTGCACCGTCCGCTCACACGCCAGAAACTCGTCGAACGTGATCGGCGGTTGGACACCGGAAAGATCCCTCCACGACAGGATCGTGCGGCGCGTGATCGAGACGATGACCTCGCAGGTGGTCCGTGACTGTCGGTCCCGAATCAGCGCGAACGCCTGGCGGTCGAGCACATCTCCCGCCCGGAACGCGAGCACCGCGCTCTTCGCAGGCTCGTGAAGGAACACGCGGATGAAGAGCACGTCGCGGCCGAGGCGGTCCGACTCGCGCACGACGGCGACGGCAGCGCGGATCTCATCGGCGGTTAGCGGATCCAGCGGGTGCAGCATGGCAACGGCAGGGCTGGTCGTGATCGCCATGGACAGATCCTTTCGTGTCACGAACCCATATCTTGGTTCGATACGGCGGTTTGCGAGACGGGCAGGTGAGTCAGGTACTCGTAGACCGCCCCCAGCCCGTCATCGTCCATTCGGCCAACGGGACGCCACGGCATTTGTCCGCCGAGCTCGAGCCCGTAAGGATCGACGCCGGTTCGCATGGTAGCGATGAATTCATCGCGCCGCCAATCCTTCACCAGATTCAGGTCGGGTCCTATCGGGCCCAGTTGGCCTTTCACGCCGCCCGTCAAACGGGCGCCGTGGCACTCGCGGCAATCCTGATACGACAGGATGTACTCGCCGTAATCGAAATCGAACGAGCGCGCATTTGCCCATCCGTTGACTCAGGCCGTGTTTGCCCACATCATCCGACGGATGGTTGGCACAGCAGGAGTTCCGCCGTTTCCATCCGGGTTTCGGGTCGAACAGATCACGAGCGATGGTGCGACCATTCACGTCCGCATCGGCGGCCAAGGTCCTGCCGTTGTCATGCTGCACGGTTTCGGCGATACGGGGGACATGTGGGCGCCTCTGGCTACGGCGCTCGCGCACGACCGCACCATCGTCGTCCCAGATCTGCGCGGCATGGGGCACTCGTCACACCCCGAGACCGGGTACGACAAAAAGACTCAGGGTGGCGATGTCGCGAGGGTGCTGGACGCGCTGAGGATTCAGAGGACGCATGTCGTCGCCCATGACATCGGCAACATGGTCGGGTACGCCTTCGCCGCTCAGTATCCCGAGCGCGTGGTGCGGTTGGTGTTGATGGATGCGCCACTGCCGGGGATTGGCCCCTGGGACGAGATCACGCGCAGCCCGCTGTTGTGGCATTTCAATTTCCGGGGACCGGACGTCGAGCGGCTCGTCCAGGGACGCGAGCGCATCTATCTCGATCGGTTCTGGAACGAGCTGTCCGCCAACCCGAAATCGATCGACGAAGCGACTCGCGATCACTATGCCGGACTGTACGCGCGGCCCGGCGCCATGCGCGCCGCGTTCAATCAGTTCGCCGCGTTCACGCAGGACGCGACGGACAACCGGGTGTTCGCGGCCAAAGGCAAGCTCACGATGCCGGTCCTGGCGGTTGGGGCCGACAAGTCATTCGGTGCGGCCATGGCCGACGTCATCCGCTTCGTCGCGACGGATGTCACCCCGGTGGTCATTCCGAATTCGGGGCACTGGTTGATGGAAGAACAGCCCGCGGCTACCGTGGCTGCGATTCGGAACTTCCTCGATAAGAAGTAGCGCGCCGCGATGACTGACAACCTCGAGCTCGCCGGGCGCCGCGCGCTCGTCACGGGTGGCACAAAGGGAATTGGTCAAGCAGTGGCCGCGAAGCTGCGCCAAGCCGGAGCGACGGTCCTGACCACGGCGCGCACGCGCGGAGGAGATCTCCACGACGATCAATTCGTCGCGGCTGACATCATGACCGCCGCCGGTTGCGCGGTAGTCGCGGATGCCGTGCGCGATCGATTGGGCGGGATCGACATCATGATCCATGTCGTAGGCGGGTCTTCGGCTCCCGCGGGCGGGTTTGCGGTCCTGGACGATACCGAATGGCATCGAGCGCTCGACCTGAACTTGTTTCCGGCCGTCCGCCTCGATCGCGCTCTTCTGCCGCTCATGCTCCGCCAGGGCTCGGGCGTGATCATTCATATCACGTCGATCCAGAGCCAGCTGCCACTGCCGGAGGCCACGCTGGCTTACGCCGCAGCGAAGGCGGCCCTGTCGACCTACAGCAAGGGCCTATCGAAGGAGGTGAGCCCGAAGGGCGTGCGAGTCGTCCGGATCTCGCCAGGCTGGGTCGAGACCGAAGCGGCGATCGGCCTCGTCGAGGAGCTCGCACGAAAGATGGGCACCGACTACGAAGGAGCGCGTCGGGCCTTGATGGCCTCGCTAGGCGGTATTCCCATCGGCCGGCCGGCGCGCGCCGAGGAAGTTGCCGAGCTCGTCGCCTTCCTGGCGTCGCCACGAGCCGCCGCAATTACCGGGACGGAATATGTCATCGACGGCGGAACTGTGCCGACCGCCTGAAGTCCAGACGGCACCGAGGTCGGCATTCGCTTAGAATCGACGCTATGACAGTCTCCAACGGTCGCCAGTTCCTCAGCATTCCGGGCCCGACGAACATTCCCGACGCCGTGCTCGCCGCGATGCATCGGCCGGCCATCGACATCTACGCCGGCGACATGGTGGCGGTCACGCACAGCCTTCTCGAGGATCTGCCGAAAATGTTCCGCACGACGGGGCGTACCTATATCTATGCCGCGAACGGCCACGGCGGCTGGGAAGCCGCGCTCACCAACGTGCTGTCGCGAGGCGAGACCGTGCTGGTGCTCGAGAGCGGCCTATTCGCGCTCGGGTGGGGCGACATGGCGCGGATGATGGGGGTCAAGGTCGAGGTCTTGAAGGGCGACCCGCGGCGCGCCGTCGATCCCGCGGCGGTCGCGCAGCGCCTCGCCGCCGATACCGCGCGCGAGATCAAAGCCATTCTCGTCGTCCAGATCGATACCGCGTCGGGCGTGGTCAACGATCTCGCGGCGATCCATCGCGCGATCACGTCCGCAGGGCATCCCGCGCTGCTCATGGTCGATTGCGTGGCGTCGCTCGGCTGCATGCCGTTCGCGATGGACGAGTGGGGCATCGACGTCGCGATGGCGGGCTCCCAGAAGGGGCTGATGACCCCACCCGGTCTCGCGTTCGTCGCGGCCAACGAGCGCGCGCACGCCGCGCATCAGAAGGCAGACCTGCGCACGCGCTACTGGGATTGGACGTTCCGCAACGGTGAGGCGCACTACCAGAAATACGGGGGCACGCCGCCGCAGCACCTGCTCTTCGGCTTGCGCAAGGCGCTCGACATGCTCTTCGAAGAGGGCCTCGACGCGGCGATCCGCCGACACGCGCTGCTCGCCGAGGCCACCCGCCAGGCGGTGAGCCGATGGGCGGAGGCCGACGCGCTCGCGTTCAACGTCGTCCGCCCCGCGGAGCGCGCGAACTCGGTGACCACGGTCCTCGTGCAGGGTCGCGAGCCGGACGTGATCAGCGATTACTGTCGCGAGAAGTGCGGCGTCGTCCTCGGCCGCGGGATTGGCGATCTACAAGGCCGCGCGTTCCGGATCGCGCACATGGGCCACGTCAACGCACCGATGGTGTTCGGCGTGCTCGGCGCGATCGAGATGGCGCTCGCCGCGCTGGGCATCCCGCACGGACGCGGCGGCCTCCAGGCTGCCGTGGAGTATCTAGGACGCGAGGTGCGCCCCTAGAGCCTGACGCCCCGCGGGCAGTCCCCGAGGCTTATCACGCCGTTGTCATCGGGCGGCGCCCAAGTAAATCGATAGGAAGCGATTGCGCTCGGATTCAAGAGTTTTTCGTTTCTCGCGTTCGAGCGTCCTCCTTATCTGCGGACTCCAGCGAGCCAGACACGCGTCGTAGTAGCGCCTGAGGCCGTCGATGCCGCCTGCTGCCAGCGCACTTTCCGCGTGCTCCTTCAGATCCCAACCGGGTATCAGGTCCTTGCCGCCTTCGTAGATTTCCACAACAACCGCCAGCATCGCTGTTGCTCGGTCCATTTTCGGCCTCTTGGCCTCCAGTTCGCGTACGAGGCTTGCTCCGGTCAGCTGGCGTTGCGGCGCGGACGAGCCTCGCCGACGGGGGGCGCGGAGCTATGGCGTCGAGCCTCTTTCAACTCAGCTACGCGACGTCGTCTCGTAGTCGTCGGAGTCGTTGGACAGCTCGATCGGTTTTCGAGCGCGTGGCCATAGTGCCTCTATGCGCTGGTAGGCACAGACGCGTGATAGAGGACGTACGTGCTGCCGTCGGGCCGGACGACCTCTTCGCTCGAGCTCGAGGCGCCAGACGCTACGTTTTGATCTTTGCGAGCGCCTCCGCGCAGGCGGTCGCGAGGCCCGCGTGAGGCGCCTTGTCACCGCGCGGCGTGGCCCAGCCACCGGTCTCGATGAACTCTCGCTGTTTCCATGACTCGATCTTCTGAAACTCCGCGAGCTTCGCGGCCGCGCCCGGCTGCTGCATGAATGTCGTCACGCAGGAGGGCGTGAGCGCGATAATTACGGCGGCATTGGTTCGTTCCGCCGCGATGCGCTCCGCAGTGCTGCCAAGGGTCCAGCCCAACCAGGTAAAGCCGACAAACATCGTGGCGATGGATCCGACGACCAGACCCCAGGCAGCCGGTTTGAACCATGGTACTTGCAGATTCATGTGACCCCCTCTCGTTCTCGAAGTAAAACTCACTTCGTGCGGTGCAAGGCCCCGACCGCGGTTACTCCCCATGCTTCCGCTGTGGGTTCCACGGGCTCCAGGCGGACGTGAACGGGCGCTGGAGCCATGGCCTGACGAAGCACCGGCGTGCCGGAAGCAACTAGCCGCCAAGCGAACCGGATGATAGCATAAATTATATAAAAAATAAAACATATAGAATGTAAAAGGGGTCGCGCTCGGCGATGTATGCTGGGCGCGCCTTCGCCGTCGTTGCTCGGGTTGACGCATCAGGCGTCGTGGCCGCGGCGATCAGGGTTTCGCGCAACCGTCGTCCCAAGGGAAGAAGCACATGGCGAAGCTCATCCAGATCTGCACAAGAGCAACCGAAGGCCTGACGAACGGCCGCTTCGAGGCCGAGCCGGCCTCTCGGCAGGACGCATGATCTCTCGCGCGCTGCTACGGCCGACCCGTCGCATCGTTATCGTTCTCGGCGTGGCTCTTCACCTGGGCTCAGCCACCGTCCACGCCGATGTTCCGTCCGCCGTCGACATGACCACGTGTAACCACGAAGCACGAGAGGAGTCCCGAGACCGTTCCGCGTCTCCGACCTCGAAGGACCAGGCTGACGCCGCAGCCGCTCGGCGAGGGCGTGAAGGCACAACGATCCGGTCGGAAGCGACAGGGACGGCCACGCAGTCGGACGATCCTCAGATCCACGGGATGGATGCCCAGGGCGCAACCGACCCAGCGTACCGAGCCGCGTACCGTGTGTGTATGCGAAAGAAGGGGTTTTAGCGCGGCGCGAGCGAGCTTTTCACTCGATTCATGGACGCGATCGCTCGTACGGTTTGCGACGTCGGCCTGCCGGCTCCTCGGGTATCGCCACGAGCACGCAGCGGCAGCCCGGATGAAAGGGTGGCATCGCGTCGAGCGTGACCCCCGCTTCGCGCAAGTTGAAGGGCTCGCACGCGGGGCACGGCAGGCGTGTGTCCTGCCGCGCGACTCGGGCTCGGATCCCCTGACGCGTGAAATGTGCGTGCGCAGTCGACCGACGGGCCAGCATATCGAGCCATTCGACGAGCAGATCATGTTTGCGGCGTCGATACGCCTCCGCTTCCGGCGTGTGCGCCGGAGGGGCTCGGTGGAGGCCTTCCCACCGAGCTGGAAAGAGGCGAGCGGCGGCAAAGGCCGCTTGCCAGCGATCGAAGTCGGGCCACGCGAAATCCGGAGTGCTGGGTGCCATCGCAGCCTGTTCAATCAGCCGCAGCGACGCCATGGTAGTCACGGCGGAGCCGGACGATCGCGGTCGACGCGGAGTTGAAGTCGTTCGGACCCCGCGGCGATGGCTTCGGCGATCGTCGGGAAACGCGTTGAGGACTCCTCCACAGTCTCGCCCTTCAGGTTGACGATGCGCCATCGCCAGTCGGCGGCGCGCGCAGTGGAAAAGGCGACAACGTTCACGGCGTGCGGCGGGCGACGACGCCCGCCCATGCGACCGGCGGGCCCGAGATGACGAGCAGGCCCGCCGCCGCGAGTGACCGGATGATCGGCCACGACGGATCGAACTCCGACCGGCGCAAGCTGAACTTCGCGGCTCGCGGGTGGGCGTGATGGTTGTTATGGAGACTCTCGCCCCCCGTAACCCAGGCCAGCAGACGCCAGTTGTAGGCGGTGTTCTCGAAGTTCTTGGTGCCGCGCCAGTGGCCGAGCGCATTGATGAGCGGCGCCATCACGAAGACATAGAGGACCGCGTGCATGAGCCCGGCCATGAGGCCGGGCCACAGCCCAATGAGCATACAGAGCAGGCTCAGCCCCGCCCCGGGACCCACGAACCCGCGTGAAAACAGCAGACGATCGAGCCAATCTGGTCGGAGATCAGGGGCGAACGCTTCAAGGGTCTTCGCGTTTCTGGCCTCTCGGATGTAGTAGGCGACGTTGAAGAGCTGGACACGCCAGAAGCCCAAGAGGCGTGGGCTGTGTGGGTCTCCCGGGCGATCGGTGAAGGTGTGGTGCTTACGATGGACCGCCACCCACTCTTGCCGGCACTGGCCCGTCGTCAACCAGAGTGCGATGCGGAACGTCAGGTCGGCGATCGGGTGCACATGCAGCGACCGATGCGCCAGCGCCCGATGCAGGTAGATGGAGGTCGCAATGACAGCGACCTGAGTCAGCGCGATGCCCACGCACAGCCCGGCCCACGTCATGCTCATGAACCAGATCTCGATCGCGGCCGGCTCCCCGCGCGGTGAGGCCGCTGCGGCGCCGTCGGCCGGCGGCGCGCCTCGCTGCGAATCCGGCGGACCGTCTGGGCCTGCCGGCTTATATTGGCCAGGAGGTCGGGATTCGTCGGCCGCTTCAAGCCCTCTTCGATCAGCGCTCTGAACACGATCTGGAGGCTCACCGGCAGCTTCACCGATATCGTCGCCCGGCCGGCTAGTTCTCGGGCACGATCCACCAGTTCACGGGGCAGGATGATGAGGACCCGCGTCTCGCTTTCGAACACTCGTACGGCCTCCTTCCTTCGGGATTGATCGATTACGGTATATATCATATATCTCACATATAAATTATTCGATAGCGACGGAGAAGTTCTGATACGCTCGGACGGCGTCGGCGTCACTCCGCAGGACCATCGAGCCGAAAGGCCATCGGCCTTCTGCTGGCGCGGAGTTCGAGAGCGGGCTTGCCGCCTCGCGAGTCCGGACACCGACGGCGGAGTCCTCTACCGGATCTAGAAGGTCAAATAGTACAACGACGGGACAGGTGACGTGTCAGGCGACCGCTTGCGTGATGGCCTCGACGAATTTTTGCGACAGGCGAACGGACAGCCCTTCTGTGACGGCTGCCTTGCCGTCGAGCTGCGCGTCGGCCGTGGAGACGTGCAGCATTCGCTGCATGTCGATGCCGCATCGATGGACCGCGGACACGGGCGCTGTTCTGTCTGCGGTCAAACGTTGATCGTGACGCGCGCGCTAGCGCCCTGACACACGGCGCGGGACAGTGGCGAGCGGGGCATGGCCACCTCGTAATGAAAGGAACAGACCACGATGCGTGTCGCAGCGTTCAACACCTCGATCGATGCTGATTGGCGATGGCGGATCGTCAACTATGCAGGCGAGACGATCGCCGAATCTCGCGAGCGATTCCCGTCCATCGGCGCCGCGGTGGCGCATGGGGAAAAGAGGCTTGCCGCGATGAACGTGATCGACCGATCCGAGCTCGTCAAGTGGCGACGGTCGACTTCCTCTTGGCGGCGGCGCTGAAAATACGCTGAGCATCCGAGCAAGGGTCGGTACAGCTACGAAGTAGGACGAGACCGGAAGGTCTCTCGGAGCCTGCCACAATTGGCGCATTCGACATAGCGCCCGAGCGTTCGATTCTCTCGCAGATACGTCCACACCGTTGTGGCAGGCTCATCATACATTTTGCTGAGGCAATCCAGGCAATACGCTTCGACCCGGAGGCTTTCGAAGAACGCTCGGAAATGCCTCGGCGATTCCACGGAATTCGTGGGCGGCGTCCCTCGAAGCACGTCTTGCGTGGACGTCAGAAGAACGCACATGCACCCGGTCCCACTCCAGACAAATTGATCACCGGTGCCAGGCTCCGCGCGATTGTAGGCTCCCGGATAGAGCGTGCGGTCTTCGATCATCAGCTCACCATGAAGCAGATACAGTTCTTCGATGCCGCGGTGCGTGTGAGGAGGATAGGCGGTTCCCGGGTCGAGCCGTACCAGCATGGCCACTCGATGTCGCGTCCTATCCGTCGCGAGTAGCTGGCACGAAATGCCAGGCGCTACTGCTGCCCATTCGCGTTCTGTCCGCCCTCCGGGCAACGGCACCAACGGCTCGCCTCCCTCGCCGACTGCGACGCGTCGCGACAGGGGCAGCCAGAGCGAAGCAGACGGGCGCAGCACATCGGTGTGCGGCGTCTCGATGGTCGGGCGCAACGGAGTCCGGTGTTCCGACCGCAGCCGATCAATTGCTCTGCACCGTGCCTGATTCAGGATCCATCCGACAACCGACTCACGCGCCGCATCGTGTGTCGACGCGGTTCGCCACACATCGTGGAACACGTCGAGCGTCAGCGCTTCGGCGGTTTTCCAATCGCTGACGAATTGCACGAGCCACGTGAACACGATGTCGTGCAGTCGTGTATACAGTGCATGCAGCGCGAGTTGGTCGCGTTCGGCAATAGACTGAACGAGCCCGACCCAGGTGTCTTCCGATCCAAGCACCTGCGCATTGTTGGCATAGAGCAGATCGCCGAGGAGAGTGGGCCGGGATTCCTGCTGGTGCACGATCACATCATGGCATCGTGGACTTTCTGCGACGAGTCAGTAAACACCTGAGATTTCGGTCTAGGCGCTGCGCCTCTCGGAATCCCAGATCTGGAAGCATCGCACGTGGAACTGGAGGGCTCTCCTGCCCGTAGTGCCCTCCATGACCAACTGTTCTTTCGCAAGGATCGTGTCGCAGGCGACGCACGTCTCGTTGTCGCTGGCGCTACTCCAGACCCTCGTGATGCTGTCATGAGGCAAGCGTCCGTCGCGGACTTTCCGTTGGATGAGTAGCCGGAGTACTTCGTGATCCATCTTGGCCTCTCGAATGTTGGGCAGCGGGAACAGTGCCAGATTCACCAGGGTCCTGACGCCCCGAGCGTCAAGCCATGAGGCCAAGGTGCAGGCGCCTCCCAGACTAGCACGGGAGGCCATCGCGTGCGCTTGCCAGTTCGGCGCGTGATCCTGGGATCGCGAAGAAGCCGACTTCTGATCAGGACGGCTTCAGGATCAACACCGCAAGAGGCGGCAGCGTGAGCACGAGCGAGCATGGCTGTCCTTGCCAGGGCGTCGCCTCGGCCCACGCACCGCCCGCGTTGCCGAGATTGCTACCACCATAGTTCTCCGCGTCGCTGTTGAGTAGCTCTCGGTAATAGCCGAGCTGCGGGGCTCCGACCCGATAGGCATGCCGCGGCACCGGCGTGAAGTTGCATGCGACGAGCACGAAGGCGCCGGCCTCTCGGGCGCGGCGCACGAACGACATCACGCCCTGCTCCGAATCGGCGCAATCGACCCACGCGAACCCGGCCGGCTCCGCGTCGAGCTCGTGGAGCGCACGCTCGTGCCGATAGACGTGGTTGAGATCGCGTACCAATCTTTGAAGCCCCCGGTGGTAGGGACCCTGGTCGAGCAGGTGCCAGTCGAGGCTACGGTCGTGGTGCCACTCGCGGCGTTGCCCGATCTCACCGCCCATGAAGAGAAGCTTCTTGCCCGGGTGCGTCCACATGTATGCGTAGAGGGCGCGAAGGTTCGCAAACTGCTGCCAGTCGTCGCCGGGCATCCTCGCCAGAAGTGAACCCTTTCCATGCACGACCTCGTCGTGCGAGAGCGGCAGGACGAAATTCTCGGTCCAGGCGTAGAGGAGGCCGAACGTCAATCGGTTGTGGTGATACTTCCGGTGCACTGGATCGAGGCCCATGAAGTCGAGGACGTCGTGCATCCACCCCATGTTCCACTTGAACCCGAAGCCGAGCCCGCCGAGGTACGTTGGACGCGAGACCATGGGCCACGACGTCGACTCCTCCGCGGCGACGATCACGCCCGGGAAGCTGCCGTGGACGATCTCGTTCATGCGTCGGAAAAAGGCGACGGCGCCCAGGTTCTCGCGCCCGCCGAACTGGTTCGGCACCCACTCGCCCGGCTTGCGCGAATAGTCGAGGTACAGTGCGGACGCGACGGCGTCGACGCGAAGGCCGTCGACGTGATAGCGGTCGAGCCAGAAGAGCGCGCTGTCGAGCAGGAAGTTCGCGACCTCTTTTCGCCCGTAGTTGAAGATGAGCGTGCCCCAGTCGGGATGCTCCCGCTGCCGAGGGTCGGCGTGCTCGTAGAGGTAGGTGCCATCGAAGTACACGAGCCCGTGCGGATCGCGCGGGAAGTGCGCCGGCACCCAGTCGAGGATCACGCCGACGCCGCGCCGGTGGAGATGGTCCACGAACGCCATGAAGTCCCGTGGGTCTCCATAGCGGCGTGAGGGTGCAAAGTAGCCGATCGTCTGATACCCCCACGAGCCGTAGAACGGATGCTCCATCACAGGCAGGAGCTCGACGTGCGTGAAGCCCATCTCGTGGACGTAGTCCGCCAGCTGATCCGCAAGCTCGCGGTAGTCGAGGAATCGGTCACCGTCTTCCGGCACGCGGCGCCAGGAGCCGAGATGCACTTCGTAGATCGAGAGCGGCTCGCGGAGTGTGTCGCGGCGGGCGCGCGCGTCGAGCCACACCTGGTCGCTCCATCGGAAGTCGTCGCGGCTCGCTACGACCGATGCGGTACGCGGTGTCTCCGCCTCGAAGGCGCGCGCATACGGGTCCGCCTTCAGCGCGAGCGGTTGCACCGAAGGCCCGCGGATCTCGAACTTGTAGCGGGTACCCTCGGCCAGCCCCGGGACGAAAATCTCCCAGATGCCGTTGGCGGGATGAAGCCGCATCGAATGGCTCCGACCGTCCCAGTCGTTGAAGTCGCCCACGACGCTCACGCGCCGGGCACTGGGCGCCCACACTGCGAACGAGACGCCGTCGACTCCCTCAATGACCGCGGGATGCGCGCCGAGCTTCTCGTAGGCGCGGTAGTGCGTGCCTTCGGCCAGAAGGTGGCGGTCGAAGTCGCTCAGCAGCGACGGGAAGCGGTACGGGTCCTCGATCTCGGTGACGTGGCCATCACGCGTAATCTCGAGCCGATAGGCCAACGCGTCGCGCCGATCCGAGAGAACCGTTTCAAAGAAACCGGCGGGGTGTAGCCGTTCCATCGGAGACGGCGGCGCGTCAGCGAAGAGGACGCGGACGGCGGCAGCGCCGGGAACGATCGCGCGCACGGCCACGGCCACGCCATCCGGCGTCTGCACCCGATGCGGACCGAGCACGGCGAATGGGTCACCGTGCTCACCTTCGACGACGGCGCGGATTGCGTGCTGATCGAGCGTCATGCGTGACACAGAATGACCGCCAGGTTGTCCCAGCTATTGATTCTACGAGCCGGGACGGCACGATGCACGAGAAGGTCGGTGCTCCTATGCGGTCTCGAGCAGCGCGACCGGAAAATTGGCCAGCACGCGCCCAAGCGCGAGGCCGCGGCCCTCAGCCGTCGTCGCCGTCTCCAAGAGTTCGTCAGTGAGCACGTTATGGAAGCGAGCGCCGAGATCGTCAGGGATCGGCAGTCGAGTGCTGCCCCAGTAGTCCCCACCGACGGGTACCC
>JACXTT010004662.1_pt1 | contig 20277 bp, 18 predicted proteins | sample 9270951 | NCBI WGS metagenome assembly JACXTT01 (sample SAMN15532306, study PRJNA645909) | rock metagenome | isolation source: weathered quartz diorite | place: Puerto Rico | collected 2017-06-21
GGGCGTGGCCGGGAAGGGGGGGGATTTAGGCGCGGCGGCCGGGCGCCGGTGATTCCGTGGCGAGCGGAACGCAGGCGGCGCCCGCGCCGGGAAGGGTATCGGAGCCGGGCCCGGCGGGGCGGCCGTGCGCGTGCGCCCAGCGCGCAACGGAGAGGTCGCGAGCGTCGAGCGTGGCGTCTCCGGTACGCGCCGCTTCGCGCAGAGAGCCGTCCGCCTGCGCGAGCAAGACGGCGACCGAGCCGTCGAACGCGTCCGCGGCGCGATTCGCGAGCGCCGTCGCGACCGATCCGGCATCCGCCGCGACGCCCAGATCCCGCGCGAGGGCGTACAGCGCGGCCGTCGTCGCCTCGCGATGCCGCGCCTCGCGCGCTTGCGCGCGGACGCGGACAGTGAGCTCGCTGAGGACGATTCCGATGACGAACATCATCGTGAAGGTCAGGAGGTGACGCGTGTCGGAAACGGCGAACGTATAGCGGGGCGGGACGAAGCAGAAGTCGTACGCCGCGACCGAGAGGGCCGCCGCGAGGACTGACGGCCCGCGCCCGACCCGAACGGCCGTGACGATGATGCCGACGAGGTAGATCATCACGATGTCCGGAAGGGCGAGGAAGTTGTCCGCGACGACGGCGACAGCCGTCGCGATCGCGATGACCTCCGCGGCGATCAGATAGTCGGGCCACGCGGACCGCGGGACCGGCTCGTCGTCCTCCCGGACCGGAGCCGGGGAGACCTCCCCCGAGATGACGTGAACGTCGATCCCACCGCTCCCGCGCACGAGCTGCTCGACCAGCGAGCCCCGGAAGAGATCGTGGAGCCGCGAGTGGGTCGGCTTTCCGATGATGAGGCGGGTGACGTTGTGGCGCTGCGCGTAGCGGAGGATCGCCTCCGCGGGTTGGGCGCCCGAGAGGCGCACGATCTCCGCGCCGAGGGATTCGGCGAGCTGCAGGTGACCGTCGAGGCGCTCGCGATCGGCGGGCCGATACGGCGTCTCCCCTTCGACCCAGACCGCCGTCCACGGCGCGCCCAGTCGATCCGCCATGCGCCGGGCGGAGCGGACGAGGCGCGCCGACGACGGGCTCGCCCCGACTCCGACGATGATGCGCTCCCCGGCGGGCCACGTGGGCTTGATGCCGTGCGCCTCGCGATAGGCCCGCACGTCGACGTCGACGAGGTCGGCGGTGCGGCGCAGCGCGATCTCGCGCAGGGCGAGAAGATTGCCGCGGCGGAAGAAATTCTCGAGAGCGTGCGCCGCCTGCTCGGGAACGTACACCTTCCCGTCGCGCAACCGGATCAAGAGCTCTTCGGCGGGCAGGTCGATCAGCTCGATCTCGTCGGCGCGCTCGAGCACCGCGTCCGGAATCGTCTCGCGCACGCGGACGGTCGTGATCTGCGCGATCACGTCGTTCAGGCTCTCGAGGTGCTGCACGTTCAGCGTCGCGTGCACCTCGATCCCGGCATCGAGCAAATCGAGCGCGTCCTGCCATCGCTTGAGGTGGCGAACGCCCGGAGCGTTCGTGTGCGCCAGCTCGTCCAGGAGAAGGACCGCCGGCCTGCGCGCGAGGGCCCCTTCGAGATCGAATTCGCGGAGGACGACCTCGCGATGCTCGATCCTCTGGCGCGGGAGGATGGGGAGGCCTTCCAAGAGCTCCTCCGTCTCGTGTCGCCCGTGGGTCTCGACGCACCCCACCACGACGTCCACGCCGTCGCCCTTCAGCCGGCGCGCGGCCTCGAGCATCGCGAACGTCTTCCCGACCCCGGGCGCGAAGCCGAAGAAGATCTTCAGCTTGACGCGGCGGCTTTTCGCCTCCGATTCGTTCACGCGCCTCAGCAGGTCGTCGGGATCGGCGCGGACCGCGGAGTCCATCATGGGCGGAGCGACCTCCGTGTCCGGGATTCTTGCATCAAGAGGAGAGTTCGCGCCTCCGGCCCCTCTCGACCTTGACGGAATCTTGATGCCCGGCTCGCTTCGCTTGACGCCGCCTTGATTCCAGGCGCGCTACGGTGCCCGAAGGGAGAGGAGGGCGCCGAGATGAAAGCGGTGCGATCTTGTGTGGCGCTCCTGGCCCTGGCCACGGCGCCATCCTTCATCGCGGCCGGCGAGGCGGAACCGGAGGCGAAAGCCGAGCCATTCACCTTCGCCGATTTCACCTGGCTGACGGGCAACTCGCGCACCAAGGAATCCCCGATCGACTCCAAGGCCTTCACCGCGGAGTTCCGGGTCGACACGGTCTACACCTACTCCTTCAATCAGCCCCAAGACGACACGATCGTCGGCTCCAGCGAGATCTTTCGGCACGGCGAGGTTCAGGTGACCCAGCTCGGCGCCGGCGGAGACTTCCACTACGACAACGTTCGCGGCCGGCTCATGACTCAGTTCGGCATGTACTCGCAAACAACTCCGCGCAACGATGCCAGCCCCGCGCGCGGGCAATGGAATCTTGACGGTGCTTACCGATATGTCGCCGAGGCGTACGGCGGTTATCACTTCAACACGCTGCACGGCATCAACGTCGACGCGGGGATCTTCATGTCGTATGTCGGCCTGTTCAGCTACTACCAATTCGACAACTGGGCCTACCAGCCGTCGTACGTGTCGTCGAACACCCCGTGGTTCTTCAACGGGGTGCGCATTCAGATCTTCCCCACGGCCAAGCTGAAGGTCGAGCCGTGGATCATCAACGGCTGGCAGTCCTACGGCATGTTCAACAACTCGCCCGGCCTGGGGGTCCAGGTCCTGTGGCGTCCGACAGGATCGCTCTCCCTCCTGAGCAACAACTACTGGGGAAAGGACGCCCTCGGCATTCCCGACCGGAAGCGCTGGCATACCGACGACAGCTTCCAATGGAAGTACTACGACCGGCCCGGAGCCGCGTTCAGCAAGGCCGCGATGACGTTCACGTTCGACGCGGGATGCGAGACGGGCGGCGGAGTCGCCTGTCGAAGCAACAACCCTGCGGTTCCGCAGCAGAGCTTCCTCGGGTTCATGACCTACACGCGTCTCTGGTTCGACAGGGACCTCTTCGCGATCACCGTGGGTGGCGGCAAGATCAACAATCCCGGACGCTACCTGGTCCTCTTGCCACCGATCAACGGTGCGATCGCCTCGTCCGGGACCCCGTATTTCACCGAGAATCCGGGAGATCCGTACGTGGCTTGGGACGTATCGCTCACCTTCGACTACATGCCAAGCCAGTTCGTCACGATGCGGCTCGAAGGGAACCACCGGAAGGCCAGCGTGCCGTATTTCGCCGGCGAAGGGGGCGTCACTCCCCCCGGCGGGAACACGGGCCCGCCGGGTTCGGTCGTTCCCGGCTGGGCGCCCGATCTGCGCTATTCGGAAGACCGGGTCAGCGTCGCGCTCTTGGTGAAGTTCTAGAGGCCGAAACCCATGTCGACCGTTGCGCTCCTGTTGGGACTCGCGTTGGCGATCCTCGTGCTGATCTATCTCGTGTACGCGTTGCTCAAACCGGAGCGCTTCTGAGCACCCCATGACGCATCAAGGCTGGCTCCAGATCGGTCTCTACGCCGCGATCATCCTCGCGATCACGCGGCCGGCCGGCGTCTACATGCACAAGGTCCTCGAAGGCGAGCGCCACGCCCTGTCGCGCGTGCTCGGGCCGTTGGAGCGCGCGATCTACCGGGCGTGCGGCATCGATCCCGGCGTGGAACAGAGCTGGCAGGCGTACACGATCTCGCTCTTCGCGTTCAGCGCCTTAGGGCTGGCCGTCACCTACGCGATCCTCCGGCTCCAGAGTTCTCTCCCGCTGAACCCGCAGAAGCTTCCCGGCGTCCCGTCCGCTCTCGCTTTCAATACCGCGGTGAGCTTCGTCACCAATACCAATTGGCAGGCGTACTCGGGCGAGACGACGATGAGCTACCTGTCCCAGATGGCGGCTCTCGCCTGGCATAACTTCACCTCGGCCGCCTCCGGAATCGCCGTCGCCGTGGCCACCGTGCGCGGGCTGACGAGACGGCCGGGCGTCCACGCGGCCGGGACGATCGGAAACGTCTGGGCCGACATCGTCCGCTCGACGGTCTACGTTCTCCTGCCCCTGAGCCTCATCGCAGGGTTGTTCCTCGTCTCGCAGGGCGTCCTGCAGAATCTCGCTCCGTATCGTCAGGTCGCGACGCTCGACGGCGGGACGCAGACGCTGGCCATGGGGCCAGTGGCGTCGCAGGAGGCGATCAAAGAGCTGGGCACCAACGGCGGCGGGTTCTTCAACGCCAACAGCGCCCATCCCTTCGAGAACCCGAGCCCGCTGACCAATCTCGTCGAGCTCGTTCTGATCTTCGCGATACCCGCCGGGCTGACCTGCACCTTCGGCCGGATGACCGGAAACTCGCGCCAGGGATGGGCGCTCTTCGCCGCGATGGCGATCCTCTTCGCGGCCGGGATCGCAGCGGCCTACCCGGCGGAGTCCGTCCACGGCGGCAACATGGAGGGAAAGGAGGTCCGCTTCGGCATCGCCGCCTCCGCGCTGTTCGCCAACGTGACGACCGACGCCTCGTGCGGTGCGGTCAACTCGATGCACGACAGCTTCACGCCGCTCGGCGGGCTCGTACCGCTGTTCAACATCCAGCTTGGAGAGGTGATCTTCGGCGGCGTCGGCTCCGGGCTCTACGGGATCCTCGTGATGGCGATTCTGACCGTCTTCATCGCCGGACTGACGGTGGGCCGCACCCCGGAGTATCTCGGCAAGAAGATCGAGACACACGAGGTCAAGCTGGCGATGATCTACGCCCTGATCTTCCCGCTCATCATCCTGTCGCTCGCCGCGTGGGCCGCCGTGGAGCCCTACGGAGTCGCATCCCTCGCCAACGTCGGGCCGCACGGCCTCTCCGAGATCCTCTACGCCTATACGAGCGCCGTGGGGAACAACGGCTCCGCCTTCGGAGGCTTGAACGCGAACACCGACTTCTACAACCTTACGCTGGCCTTCGCCACGCTGATCGGCCGATTCGGGATGATGCTCCCGGTGCTCGCCATCGCCGGGAGCCTCTCCGGGAAAAAGGTCAGCCCGCCGGGGCCGGGCTCGTTCCCCACCGACGGCCCCCTGTTCGCGCTGCTCTTGGTCGGCGTCATCGTGATCGTCGGGGCGCTGACGTTCCTACCCGCACTCTCGCTCGGGCCGATCGTGGAGCACTTCGCCGGAGCGAGCGGCAAGGTCTTCCGATGACGACCCCCGGCGTCCGTGCCGTCTCCGCGTTCGAGCCTGCACTGATCAAGCGCGCGATGATCGAGAGCGTTCTCAAACTGTCGCCTCTCCAGGTGGCGCGGAACCCGGTCATGTTCGTCGTCGAGATCGGAAGCGTGATGACGACCGCCGTCTGGTTGCACGACCTGCTCCTGCCGAGCGCGGAGGCGCAGCCCGCGTCTTTTACTGGAAGCGTCGCCCTCTGGCTCTGGTTCACCGTGCTGTTCGCGAACTTCGCCGAGGCCCTGGCGGAGGGGCGAGGCAAGGCCCAGGCGGCGGCCCTTCGCGGCATCCGCAAGGACACGATCGCCCGCCGCCTCGCGAAGGGGACCGAGATCCGCGTTCCTGCCTCCGAGCTTCGCAAGGACGACGTCGTCGTGGTCGAGGCCGGAGAGCTGATTCCGGGCGACGGTGAGGTGATCCGCGGCGTCGCGTTCGTCGACGAATCCGCGATCACCGGCGAGTCCGCCCCGGTCATCCGCGAGAGCGGCGGCGACCGCTCGGCGGTCACCGGCGGTACGCGCGTCATCTCCGACCGGATCGAGGTGCGCATCAGCGCCAATCCGGGGGAATCGTTCCTCGATCGCATGGTCACGCTCGTCGAGGGCGCGAAGCGCGGGAAGACGCCGAACGAGATCGCGCTCCACGTCCTGCTCGTCGGGCTGACGATCATCTTTCTCTTCGCCTGCGTGACTCTCGTCCCGTTCGCGGTCTACTCGGGAGTGCGGCTTTCGATTCCGGTCATCGTCGCCCTGCTCGTCTGCCTGATCCCGACGACGATCGGCGGGCTGCTCTCGGCGATCGGGATCGCGGGGATGGACCGGCTCGTGCGCGCGAACGTCATTCCGCTCTCGGGGCGGGCGGCGGAGGCCGCGGGGGACGTCGACACGATCCTCCTCGACAAGACCGGGACGATCACGCTTGGGAACCGTATGGCGAGCGAGCTCCTCCCGATGCCGGGCGTCGTTCAGACCGATCTGGCGGAGGCGGCGCAGCTCGCGAGCTTGGCGGACGAGACTCCCGAAGGACGGTCGATCGTCGTACTCGCCAAGGAGAAGTACCGCCTGCGCGCGAGAGAGGTGAAGGACATGCACGCGAGCTTCGTACCGTTCTCCGCAGCCACTCGCATCAGCGGCGCCGATTTCGACGGCCGCCAGATCCGCAAAGGGGCGCCCGATGCGATTCTCGCCCGCGTGCGCGCCCTTTCTGCCAGCGTGCCGGCGGAGGCGGGTCCCGCGATCGAGAGGATCGCCAAGTCCGGGGGCACGCCGCTTCTCGTCGCCGACGGCGGGCGCGTACTCGGCGTCATCCACTTGAAGGACGTCGTCAAGGGAGGGCTTCGTGAGCGGTTCGTGCGGTTCCGGGCCATGGGAATCCGCACCGTGATGATCACCGGCGACAACCCACTGACCGCGGCCGCGATCGCCGCCGAAGCCGGTGTCGACGACTTTCTCGCCGAGGCGACGCCGGCTCAGAAGCTCGAGTTCATCCGCGCGGAGCAGGCGAAAGGAAAGCTCGTCGCGATGACGGGGGACGGGACGAACGACGCGCCCGCGCTCGCCCAGGCCGACGTCGCCGTCGCGATGAACACGGGGACGCAGGCGGCGAAGGAGGCGGGGAACATGATCGACCTCGACTCCAATCCAACGAAGCTCTTGGAGATCGTCGAGGTCGGCAAGCAGCTCCTGATGACGCGTGGCTGCCTCACGACGTTCTCGATCGCCAACGATGTCGCCAAGTACTTCGCGATCCTGCCGGCTCTCTTCGTCGGCGCGTTTCCCGAAATCGCGCCGTTGAACGTCATGCATCTGGCCTCGCCGAACAGCGCCATCCTGTCCGCGGTCATCTTCAATGCGCTGATCATCGTGGCGCTGATCCCGCTGGCGCTGAAGGGCGTGCGCTACCGCCCGCTCGGCGCGGCGGCGGTGCTGAAGCGCTCTCTGCTCATCTACGGGATCGGCGGGATCGTCGCCCCGTTCCTCGGCATCAAGCTGATCGACATGCTGCTCCAGCTGCTATGAAGTCGAATCTCTCCATCGCGTCGAGATTGACGCTCGTGACGCTCGCATTGACGGGCGTCGCCTACCCGTTGACCATGACGGGACTCGCCCAGACTCTCTTCCACTGGCGGGCGAACGGCAGCTTGGTGTCCCGCGCCGACGGCCGCTACGTCGGCTCGGCGCTGATCGGTCAGGCGTTTCATGGCGCCGGCTACTTCCACTCGCGGCCGTCCGCCGCCGGCGAGGGTTACGACGGAGCCGACTCGTCTGCATCGAACCTGGGCCCAACGTCCGCCGCTCTGCGCAAGCGTATCGCCGCGGAGCGCGACCGCTTGCTGCGCGAGAACCCCGAAGCCGACGGACCGCCTCCCGTCGACCTCCTCACGACCTCGGCGAGCGGGCTCGACCCGGACGTTTCGCCCGAAGCGGCGTTCTGGCAGGTGCCCCGCGTCGCCCGCGCGCGCCACCTCGATCCCGCCCGTGTGCGCGCGCTCGTCGACGCCCACATCCAGCGGCGCCAGCTCGGCGTCTTGGGCGAGCCCCGCGTCAACGTGTTGCTGCTCAATCTCGCCCTCGAGCGGGAGTAGGGAAAAAGGGGAAAAAGGGGACACTCCCCTTTTCCAAAAAGGGGAGTGTCCCCTTTTTGTTCCCTATTCCCTCAAGTGACGCTCGATCGCTTCGATGCGGGCTTCGGGATACGGGTGCGTCGAGAGCAGCTCCGGAGTGCGGCCGCCCCGCGAGGCGGCTTCGAGGATGCGCATGACGCCGAGCATGGCGGATGGGTCGTAGCCGGCCTGCTTCATGTAGTCCATGCCGAACCGGTCGGCCTCGAGTTCATCGCTGCGGCTGTACTTCAACTGGACCATTTGATTGATCATCGCGGCCACCAGCGCCGCGCGCTGTCCACGTCCTCGTTCGTCGGTTGCGGCGACCCCGGCGGCCATCGTGAGGAGCTGACCGAGCTGCCCCGTCGCCATGTGCTCGGCCCCGTGCCGGTTGACGACGTGTCCGATCTCGTGGCCGAGCACGCCCGCCAGCTGAGCGTCGCTCTGCAGCTTCGAAAGGAGCCCGCGCGTGATGAACACTTGGCCGCCGGGAAGTGCGAATGCGTTCACGGTCTCCGGGTCGCGCAGTAGATGGAAGTCGTAACGGTAGGGGCTTCGCGCCGCGTCGCTCCGCTCGACCACGCTACGGCCGATCCGATCGACGCGCTGAGCACCGACATCGGATCGATCGACCTCGCCTCCCATCTGCGCCGCCATCTGCGGCGCCGCTTCGAGACCGAGCGAGGTCTCCTGATCGGCGGTCATCGAGATGTGTTGCTTCTCGCCCGTGACCGGGTTGATTTCCGTCTGAGAGAAATAACGGAACAGCGCGAAGGCGACGATCGCCAGCGCGATCAGGATGCGCAGGCCGCATCCGAACCCTCGCCGCGGAGCGTCCGAGTCCTCTCCCAAGGAGTGTCCGCCCCGAGTCTACTTCTTCGCCGCCGCGTAGTGGTCCGCGGTCTTGGACCAGTCGACCACGCTCCACCAGGCCTCGATGTAGTCGGGCCGGCGGTTCTGATACTTGAGGTAGTAGGCGTGCTCCCACACGTCGAGGCCCAGCACCGGCTTCCCACCGTCCATCACCGGCGAGTCCTGGTTGGCGGTCGATTCGATGACGAGCTTGCCGTCGCGGATCAGGAGCCAGGCCCAGCCCGACCCAAAGCGGCCGACACCCGCGGCGGCGAACTTCGTCTTGAAATCGGCGAACGAGCCGAACGCCGAGGCGATGGCGGACGCGAGATCGCCCTTGGGCTCTCCCCCGCCCCCCTTCTTCATCAGGGACCAGAACATCGTGTGATTGAAGTGGCCTCCGCCGTTGTTGCGCACGGCCGTCCGGATCGCATCGGGAACCTGGCCCAAGCCGGCGATCAGCTTCTCGACCGGGAGCTTCTGGAGATCGGGATGAGCCTCGAGAGCCTTGTTGAGGTTGTTGACGTACGCCGCGTGGTGCTTGCCGTGGTGAATCTCCATCGTCTTCGCGTCGATCGCGGGCTCCAACGCGTCGTAGGCGTAAGGAAGTGGGGCCAGTTCGAATGCCATGTGATCCTCCTTCGGGATTGAGACGACTATTCTAGAGGAAAAGGGGCGAGGACTTTTTTTCGTACAAAGCTCCCCGGATACCGCTTTGGTACGAAAAAAAGTACCTAGCCCCTTTTCCTTTACAATCCATGGATGGTCTCGATCCCGATGCTGGTAGCCATAGCATGGCTTCGGACCGCGGCGTCGCCGACGCCGGCGCCGCAGGCGCCCGATCGCATGGCGCTCTTTGCGGCCGATGATGCGGCCTACAGGACGCTCGCGATCCCTCGGACGTACAAGACCGCCCCCGACGCGCCGACTCACCTGCTGGCTTTTCGGGGAGGGCTGTGCGTCCGCGATCTCGGCCTTGGCGATTCGAAGAAGAGCACCGGGGACGGAGGCGACGGCAAGACGATCATGCAGGAGTCCGGAACCTTGGAGCGCGGATTCGTCGCAGCCGACGGCAACGCGGCGGCGGTCATCATCACCCGCTACGTCAGCCGTGTGGACCTGACGCCGGGACAAACCTCGACATCGGGCGATACCGTCACGGGCGACACGACGCTGACGCTCGTCGATCCCGAACACCCGGACGGCCGCTGGCGCGTCACCTTCGAGAACTCACGATGGGTCAAAGACGTGCTCGTGCTCCCCGGTCGGTCCGGTGTCGCCGTGACCACGTTCCTCCCCAGGAACGGCCCGACCGACATCCGCGTCCTGGACGCGGCGGGCCGGGAGGAGATCCGGGTCCCCGAGTCTGCCGCGGAGGCGTTGCGCGTGGAATCGTCCCCGGAGGCGGGCTACCTCGCAGCGGAGCTCGCTTTTCGGGAAAACGAACATCAGCCGGAGCGCGGCGTGATGGTCTTCGACATCGCGCGCGGCACGCATTGGACTTACACCTGGCGCTACGGGAGCGATGATGAGCCCGTCTCGTGGACGCTCCAAAGCCACGGGGTTCTCTCCGTCAAGCTCGCCTCCGGCACCCGCCGTTTCGACGCCTCCGGCGGCAAGCTCTAGGCCGCCGCGACCGTGCGGGGAGCGACCCGCACGAACCATTCCTGCCCCCCTCTTCCAACCTCCACCACGGGGTAGATAAGTCCGCGAAGGGAACGATCGCCGCGCGGGGGGAACGCGATGAGCGGAGCGATCGAAGCTGAGCGCAGCGAGTCGAAAAAAGTCGACGACGCCTGGGCTGCGGTCCAGACCGGACTGAACTACGTCTCGTGGATGGCGCGCGAGTTCCTGTACTCGGGTATCTCGCGAGAGGACCTCGTCGCCGAGGGGCGCCTGGGACTCTTCGAGGCGGCGCTTCGCTTCGACCCGTCCAACGGCGCGCAGTTCCTCACCTACGCGTCGTGGTGGGCCCGGCGCCGCATGCAAACGTACGTCGCGAGGCATTCACGCGTCGTCCGCCGCCCCGGCGCGCGCGTGAGCGCCGCGCGCGAGCGCGATGAAGTCTCGCTCGATGAGCCCGTCGGCACTGGAAGAGTTCAGCTCTGGCGCGATGTGCTCGTCGATCGCGAATCGCCACGCCCGATCGACACGCTGGTGGAGGCGGAGGATGCCGCGCTGATCGCGGCGGCGACCCGCGCGCTTCCTCCTCAATGGCGCACGATCATCGTCCGACGTTTCGGCCTCGACGGCGCTCCCGCCATGACGTTGGCGGCGATCGGGGAAGCGCTGGGCCTGTCGCGCGAGCGGATCCGTCAGATCGAGGCCAAGGCGATGGAAAGCCTGCGGGCGAGCATCGAGGAAGCGTGGGGACGCCTTCGCGCCGGCGCGCGTCCGGCGCACGAGATGACGCCCCCGTCGACCAAGCTCGAGGGGATGCCGACGAGCGTGCTCTGACGCTTGGATTCGGGGCCGATCGCGACACCCGCGCCGGCGGACGTCACGCCTCGCCTCGGGAAATGACGACGGCGGCCGCGAGGTCTCCACTGACGTTGAGCGTGGTCCGGCACATGTCGAGGAAACGGTCGACGCCCAGGATGATGCCGATCCCTTCGGGCGGGACGCCGACCATGCCGAGGATCAGGGCGACGACCGGCAGCGAGCCCGCAGGGACGCCAGCGGTGCCGATTCCTCCGAGGATGCAGATCCCGACGACGATGAGCTGGCGCGCGAATCCCAGCTCGACGCCGTAGAACTGCGCGAGGAAGAGCACCGTCACTCCCTCGAACAGCGCGGTGCCGTTCTGATTCGCCGTCGAGCCGATCGTCAGCACGAACCGGCTGACGTGGGCCGGGAGCTTGAGCTTCTCCTCGGCGACCTTGAGCGCGGTCGGGAGCGACGCGTTCGATGACGCCGTCGAGAAAGCCATCAGCATCGCGTCCTCGATCCCGGAGAAGAAGGCGCGTGGGCTCATCCCTCCGAGAAGCTTCACGAGCAGCCCGTAAACGATGAACTGGTGAATGGCGAGCCCCAGCACGACGACGCCAACGTAGCGGGCGAGCAGAGTCAGGGCGTCGGTGCCGATCTGTGCGGTGAGATTGAAGAGGAGGGCGGCGACCGCGTACGGCGCGAGCTGGATCACGAGACCGATCAGTCGCATCGACACGTCGTAGAGCCCCTCGATCGCCGCTTGAAGGCGGCTCGCGGCGTCGGTCTTCGTGATCGACAGCCCGATCCCGAGGAACAATGCGAAGACCATGACGCCGAGCATGTCGCCGCTCGCCGCCGCCTTCACGGGATTATCGGGGACCATTTGGACGATCAGATCGAATCCGGCGACGGGCTTCGTCGTTGCGGTCGCCAACGTTCCCGAAGCCTGCTGCGCGCGCTGCAGCAGGATCTGCCTCTTGCTTTCGGACATGCCGGCGCCGGGCTGCAGGAGATTGACGAGTCCGACGCCCAAGAGCACGGCGATCGCGGACACGGTGACCGTGTAGACGAGCGTCTTCAGGCCGATGCGACCGAGCTGACGGACGTCGCCGAGGCCGGTGACTCCGAGCGCGAGGGCCGACACGAGCAGCGGAATGATCAGCATGAACAGGAGCCGGAGGAAGATCTGGCCCATCGGCGTCGTGACGTATCGGATGAACGTTTCGAGGCGAGGATCGCCGGCGAGGAGCGCGTGAACGATCAGACCCGATGCCGCTCCCGTCGCGCCGCCCGCGACCATCCTCCAATGCAGCGGGATCGGCCGCTTCACGGCTTCACCAGGAGGGCCAGCAGCGCGTCGCGGACGTCGCCCGCCGCGCCCGCGACGATGCCCACCTTCTTACCATGCCGCTTGGCCGCGAGCTGCGCGTTGGATCTCGAGAGGGCCGCCGCAAACTCCGCTGCGTCCTTCTCCGAGTCCCACACCGTCGCGACGAGGACGACGGCCGCGTCCCCGTTCGCCCACAGCTCGAAGCGGTCCCCGCCCCACCCTGAAGCCGCCGCGTTCGTCCACGAAACGCGGTCGGAGGCGAGATCGCCCGAGGCAGGCGTTTCCGCACCGACGAGGCTTCCGAGCGTCAGCTCCCCCAGCACGCCCGAGCCGCTCCGCGTCCAACCCTTTCCGAGAATCCTCGACGGATTCGGAACCATGACGCGCTTCGGCTCGTCGCGCTTCGCGGGATCCCAGTACTTCTCCGGATGGAGGATCTGCTCCGACGAACGCGGCGGGTGCGCCCAGGCGGCGTCGACGTTGGCCTTGGGGAATCCGTCCTGGAGCCGCTCGATATGGCCGCGCTCGAGAAACGCCATCCCGAGCACGTACGGCCCGAGAAGCTGGCGCCTCAGAATCGTCGGCATCGCGTTCAGCCGCTCCGTCTTGACCGCCTCGCTCATCTTGCTGATCCGATCGGCATCAAGCTTCCCGGCTGCCATTTCGCGGGCGACGTAAACGGCCGCGGCCGCCGTCGCGCTCCCTTCGGCGACCGCGGAGAGCGCGAACGATTGATCGTCGTCGTCGATCACCTTCGCCAGGCGACCGTCGATGTCGTAACGCTGATCCTCGAGCGCGTGGGTCATCTCGTGCGCGGTCAAGAGCGGCGTCATGTCCTTCGGCATGTCGTCCAGGAGGTAGAAGGATTTCGTCCCCGGATCGTAGAAGCCGCCGGCCTGTTCTTCGAGTACGTCGAGCAGCGTCTTCAGGATGTCCATGTCCGGAGGGATCAGCCCAAGCAGACGAAAGGTCGTCTGATCGGACCGGATCTTCGACTCGGGCGTCATGCGCTTGAAGCGCGCGAGGGCGTACACCCTTGCCTGCTCGTCGTCGATGACCGACACGGGGACCTTGGCCGTGAACGGAAAGCCGCGAATCGCCTGGAGCTCCGAGACGATCGCTGTCACCGAGGCCTCCGCCTCGGCTTGCGTCAATCGCGCCGTAGGCTCCGCCGCGAGGGCGGCCGCCGCGAGCGCAAGAGCCGTCGGGACGGTGACCCCCTTCATCGGTCGTATCCGCACCTTGTCCTCCGGGCTCCGCTCGCCGTGGGCGCTCGCGTGGGGTCGCGATTGTACGATGGCGCGATGAGCGAGCGCCCTCACCGCGAGATCGATCGCTGGTACGCGGCGCTGGAAGAGCGCCACCTGGCGACGCTGTCTTTTCCCGAGGTGCGGCGGGCGCTCACCGCGCTCTCGTCCCTCTATGTGGAGCGACGCGGCCGTCTTTCGAGCGGTGCGGTCTTCGAGGGCGCGGGCAAGCGCGCCGCGTTCGCTCTCTTCTACGGTCCGCTGCACTTCCTGATCGTGCGCGAGATCGTGCGCGCGCTGGCCGCCGGCCAGCCGCCGGTGCGCCGCATCGTCGACCTCGGGTGCGGGACCGGAGCGGCGGGAGCGGCGTGGGCCCTGGAGGGAGGCGGACGTCCGCCCGTGCGCGGGATCGACCTGTCCGGCTGGGCCGTCGGCGAGGCCGCGTGGACCTTTCGAACGCTCGGCGTGAACGCGACCGTCCAGCGCGGTCGTCTGACCGAGACTCCCCTCGGCGCCGAGGGCGAAGGGATCGTCCTGGCTTTCGTCGTCAACGAGCTGGAGGATCCGACTCGCGAGGACTTGTTGGCGCGCCTGCTCGCGGCGCACGAGAAGGGAAGCCGCGTGCTCGTCGTCGAGCCGATCGCGGGCCGGCCGGTTCCGTTCTGGTCCTCCTGGAGTGAGGCGTTTCTTGCCGCCGGGGGCCGGGCCGACATCTGGCGCTTCCCGGCCGCGCTCCCCGAGCGGCTCGAGCTGCTCGACAAGGCCGCTGGGCTCGATCACCGCGAGCTGACCTCGCGCTCGCTTTGGCTGCCGGCCGGGCGGCGTTGACAGCCTCACGTCAGGCTTCCTATCCTCCCTCGGTGGACGTTCATGCTCTGCAGGGAAAGCGGGCTCTCGTGTGCGGCAGCACGCAGGGGATCGGCCGCGCGGCCGCGGTGGAGCTGGCCTCGCGCGGGGCCGCGGTCACCTTGTTCTCGCGGGATGCGACCGCGCTCGACCGTGTGCGCGCCGAGCTTCCGGGAGCCGGCCACGCGTTCTTGGTCGCCGACTTCCAGGACAACGAATCGGTGCGGGCCGCGGCGACGGCCGAGGTGCGCGATCGCGGCGCGTTCCAGATCCTGGTCAACAACACCGGCGGCCCTCCCGGCGGCGCGATCGTCGACGCGACACCCGAGGCGTTCCTGAGCGCTTTCCGCGCGCACCTCGTCAACAACCACCTCCTGGCGCAGGTCGTGATCCCGGGCATGAAGGACGCCGGCTACGGCCGGATCGTCAACATCGTCTCGACGTCGGTCAAGGAGCCGATCCCGGGCTTGGGTGTGTCGAACACGACGCGGGCGGCGGTCGCGGGGTGGGCCAAGACTCTCGCCAGCGAGCTGGCCCGGTTCGGGATCACGGTCAACAACGTGCTCCCCGGCTACACGAAGACGTCGCGGCTCGATTCGATCATCGCCGCGCGCGCGAAGGCGGCCGGGCGCTCGATCGACGACGTCACACGCGACATGGTCGCGCAAGTTCCTGCGGGACGGTTCGGCGAGAGCTGGGAGATCGCCGCGGCGATCGGGTTCCTGGCGAGCCCCGCGGGCGGCTACATCACGGGGATCAGCTTGCCGGTCGACGGCGGGCGGATCTCGGCGCTGTGAGCGGCGGAGCGAGGCGGAGATGATCAGGATCCAGCACTTCATCGACGGCGCGTTCGTCGAGCCGCATTCGGGGACGTACTTCGACGACGTCGATCCCGCGCAGGGGAAGCCGTACGCCGAGGTTCCTGACGGCGACGCGGACGACGTCGAGCGCGCCGTCGCGTCGGCGAAAGCGGCGTTCCCCGCGTGGTCGCAGACGTCCGCCGCCGAACGTTCCCGCCTCCTGCTGGCCATCGCGGACGGCATCGAGCGGGAGATCGACGAGCTCTCCCGCATCGAGAGCATCGACAACGGGAAGCCGATCACCCTCGCCCGCTCGAGCGACCTTCCGCGCGCCGTCGCGAACTTCCGCTTCTTCGCGACCGCGATCCTGCACGCCCACTCGGAGCTGCACGTCGCCGACCGCGGGGGGCTCAATTACACGCTGCGCCGGCCTCTCGGCGTCGTCGCCTGCATCTCGCCTTGGAATCTCCCGCTCTACCTGTTGACCTGGAAGATCGCTCCAGCGCTCGCCACAGGGAACACCGTGGTCGCCAAGCCGTCGGAGATCACGCCGATGACGGCGTTCCACTTGTCGAGGATCGTCGAGGCCGCGGGGCTGCCGCCCGGCGTCCTCAACGTCGTCCACGGCTTCGGCCCGAAGGTCGGGCCGCCTCTGACCGGCCATCCCGACGTCAGGGCGGTCTCGTTCACCGGAGGGACGGCGACCGGCGGTCTGATCGCCGCCGAGGTCGCGCCGAAATTCAAGAAGCTGTCCCTCGAGCTGGGCGGAAAGAATCCCAACGTCGTATTCGCCGACGCCGACATGGACGAGACGATCAAGACCAGCCTGCGGTCGTCCTTCCAGAACCAGGGGCAGATCTGCCTCTGCGGCTCGCGCATCCTCGTCGAGAAGAGCGCGTATCCCGCGTTCGTCGAGCGGTTCGTCGCCGCCGCGCAGACGCTCCGCCAGGGCGACCCGCTCGATCCGGCGACCGAGCAGGGCGCGATCGTCTCGAAGCCGCACTTCGACAAGGTGATGTCCTACATCGCGCTCGCGAAGAAAGAAGGCGGCACGGTGCTCTGCGGCGGAAGCCCGCCGGGGTCCGTCAACGATCGGTGCAAGGACGGCTTCTTCATCAGCCCGACCGTGATCGTCGATCTCCCGATGTCCTGCCGCACCAATCAGGAGGAGATCTTCGGCCCGGTCGTCACGATCACCCCGTTCGCGACCGAAGACGAGGCGATCTCGCTTGCCAACGGAACGACGTACGGGCTCTCGGCGTCGGTCTGGACGCAGAATCTCGCTCGCGCGCACCGGGTCGCCGACCGGATCGAAGCCGGCACCGTGTGGATCAACTGCTGGATGGTGCGCGATCTGCGCGTCCCGTTCGGCGGCGTCAAGGGCTCGGGGGTCGGCCGCGAGGGAGGCGAGGACTCGCTGCGCTTTTTCACCGAGCCCAAGAACGTGTGCGTGAAGACATGAGAGATCCGACGGACGACGTCGTCAGCTCGCGCGCGCCTGAGCCTGTCGGGGCCTTCCCTCACGCCAAGCGCGTCGGCGATCTCCTCTTCCTTTCGGGCATCGGACCGAGGAAGCGCGGAACGAAGATCATCCCCGAAGGGATCGAGGCGCAGACGCTGGCCGTGTTCCAAAACGTCCGGCTCGTTCTCGAGGATGCCGGCGCGTCCTGGGACGACATCGTCGACGTGACGGTCTTCCTGACCGACATGAAGGCCGACTTTCCGACCTTCAACCGGCTCTACGCCGAGCACTTCACGACCAATCGCCCGACGCGCACGACCGTCGAGGTCGGCGCCTTGCCGACGCCGATCTCCATCGAGCTGAAGGTGATTGCGCAGGTGAGACGATGAGCGACGCTCCCAAGCTTCCCGTCGGCTCCGTCGGTTGGTGCGATCTCACCGTCCCCGGCGCCGACGCCGTACGCGACTTCTACCGCGCGGCAGTCGGCTGGACCTCCCACCGACGTTCCGATGGGCGGCTACGCCGATTACGTCATGCAGCAGCCCGACACGGGCGACGCGGCGGCCGGCGTCTGCTGGTCCCGCGGCGTCAACACGGGCCTCCCTCCCGTCTGGCTCGTCTATTTCGTCGTCGCGTCGCTCGACGCAAGCCTCGCGGCGGTGCGCTCACGAGGGGGCACGGTGGTTCGTGACGCGTCTCCCTCGGGTGAAGGCCGATACGCCGTTATCCGCGACCCGGGCGGAGCGATCTGTGCGTTGTACGAGGCAGGCAGCTAACGCCATGGCGCTCCGAGATCGACGACGAGCCCGGACTCGGCGCTCGGCTCGAGTAGATCTGCCCGCGAATGAGCTCGTATCGCTACCCGTCGTCGGGCGTGGCCAGGATGGCGGAACAATCGAGCTTGCGGTTGGGCCCAGGTCCATTCGAAGTATCCACCCTTGGACGAGCTACAATCCCTCCAAAGACGGAACGCTCAGGAGCGGGTTGTTCGTGAAATCGATCGTGTTCGTCGGCCTTGTGGTCATGAGTTCCGCAGTTCCAGCGTCCGCCTTTGAGAGTTCGGACGCCGCTGAGCTCCACTATCGCCAACTCGAAGAGGCGCGCTACGCCGTAACAGGCGTGCCGATCCCGGAGCAAGGCCTTGACCTGACGATCGACGCCGCCTCATTTCATTTCGACTCCGGCTCGATCAGACCGATGCAGCCGGTGGGCGGCGTTGTCACTGGCTTCGTGTTCACGGGGACGGGGCGTTTTCATTTCACCGTGCCCAACGCGTTCGAGCGTGCGCAGCTCAAGCGCTTCTCGCGCGGCGCAGCCGCCGGATCGATCGACACGAGTTTCACCGCCCTGATCATCCGCAGTGCGGACCCCTATGTTTCTCGTATCGTGCCGATCCCGGCGGGCGCAACGTATGCGACGGACTCTCTTGCGCGCGATCGGCGCAGCGTGTGGCTCAAGGATTGGCATATCGACGTCGACGCGCGCGTCATCGCGGCCGACCGCAATCCCGACGACGACTACGTTCTGGTCGACGTCAAGACAGCTCAATTCGGCTGGATGTGCGTGCAGCTCGAGCCGTGGGATCCCGAGGAGCTGACGCTGACGCGGCTGCCGGCCCCGGACGCTGGCGTCGAGACTTGGGTGAGCCTTGACCGTGCCTCCGAGCGCGACGCCGACGGAAATCCGACGAGCGACACGCATCGGCTCATCGATCTCAAGCACGCGCAGATCTTCGCAGATCTTGGTAACCACCGGGCAGAGCTCCTGGTCGGAGTCGAACTGGCGCGTCCCGACCCGGTCAAGTTCCGTGTTCGACTCGATTTCGAATCGCGCGTCGACGGAATTTCGGCTCTGCCATTCGAGCTCAGTGGGAAGGCGGAGATCGGCGCGGTCCGCATGGAAGATGGGACGGGCCTGGCGGTCTTGAGAGACAACTATGGTAAGACGTTCGCGCTCGTCGCGAACGAGCAATCGGTTCCCATGTGCATCGTCGTACTCGAGCGACCGCTACGCGCCGGCGAAGCTTGCTCTCTCGAATTCGAGTACACCCTGCGCACGTTCAATTTCGTCACCGGCCGCGATTGGTATCCCGGCCCTCCGGATGGTTTCCGTGACCAGCACACGACGGAAGCGACGATCGTTGGCGCCAGTCGACTTCAGGTGCGGGCCGTCGGGACGCAAGTGAGCGACACGGTCGATGGAGACCGGCGCACGTCGATCTGGCGCATCGATCACGACACGAGGATGTACGGGTTCTCGTTCGGCTCGAAGTTCCAGGAAGAATCGATCAAGCTCGAGGGAGCTCCGGAAGTTCTCGCTTTCGGCGTGCCGACGGGAGGTTCGTACGGGAAGATGGTCCGCAACGTCGCCGTCGACGTTGCGCGGTCGCAAAAATTCTTCCAGGAATACTTTCGCCTCCAACTCCCATACAGCCTCCTGCGCGCCACGGGCATCACGGGCCACCACGGCCAGGCGTTCGAGGGATTCCTCCACCTCGCCCAGGACACCTTTAACGCCGAGCATCCCGGGCAGAGCGAGCTGTTCCGCGCCCACGAAGTCGCGCACCAGTATTGGGGACATCTCGTCGGTTGGAAGAGCTATCGCGACCAATGGCTTTCCGAGGGTTTCGCGGAGTATTCGGCCCTCCTTTTTGTGGAGGCGGTTCTCCCGAAGGCGAAGTATTTCGACCCGATGATCGACGACATGGCCGCGTTCCAGCTGGGGTCGCTGAAAGGCGGTACCGTCTTCTACGCGGTCGACGTCGCGCACGATCTCAAGCCAGATCGGCGGGCGGATCTCGGACCGGTGGCCGCGGGGTACCGCGCGAGCACGTCGCGCGTTCCCATCGGTTACGAAACACAGTGTTACGAGAAGGGAGCGCTCGTTCTCCACACGATTCGCACCGTGCTATCCAGTATGTCGCGGGACGAGGATCTTTTTAGAGATACGCTCGGGGCCTTCCTGAACGCGTATCAAGGCAAGGATGCAAGCACAGCGGATTTCAAACGATTCCTCGACGAGCGCTTCCCTTTCGCGTGGGGACCCTTTTTCGAGACGTACGTCTACGGAACTGAGATTCCGGTTTTCGCCTGGCGTTGGTCGTTCGACGGGCAAGCCGACGGCCCCGCGCTGAACGTGACCGTGAACGCAAGCCATGTCGCCGACGGGTTCGCCATTGCCATTCCATTCTCCGTCGAGTTCAAGAACGGGAAGTCGGGTTACAGCTTCTTGCGATTGGACGCGCCGACGAAGACCTTCCGCATTCCTGCGCCCGAAAAGCCCGTCAGGGTCACGCTCAATCCGAATAACGCAGTCCTCGCTCGCATCGAGCCGCTCAAGTAAGAAAGAGGCGGGCCGGCGCCATCGTTGAAGATCGCGCCTCCCGCGGCGCCCTTCACTTGCGCTGCTTGAGGTACTCCTGCAGCCCGTCCAGATTCTTTTTCGCCGGTCCGAAGCTGGGCTCGAGGCGCAACGCCGTCTGGAATTGCTCCATCGCCTCGGAATAGCGAT
>JACXTT010004663.1_pt1 | contig 20276 bp, 17 predicted proteins | sample 9270951 | NCBI WGS metagenome assembly JACXTT01 (sample SAMN15532306, study PRJNA645909) | rock metagenome | isolation source: weathered quartz diorite | place: Puerto Rico | collected 2017-06-21
GTCGACAACGTGCCGGGCGTGGAAAAGGTCGGCCCGAAAACGGCCGCGAAATGGATTGCCGAATATGGTTCGCTCGACGGGGTGATCGCCAACGCGGCCAACATCAAGGGCGTGGTCGGCGAGAATCTGCGCAAGGCGCTGGATTGGCTGCCGACCGGCCGCGTGCTGGTGACAGTGAAATGCGATGTGCCCCTGCCTTTCGAATTCGATGCCCTGGCCTACAAGCCGGCGGATATCGACAAGCTCGACAAGCTCTATGAGCAATTCGGTTTCAAGGGCATGCGCGCCGCCCTCAAGGGCAAGCCCAGCGCTTCATCGGCAACCAGCGAAGGCGATGCGGTATTCAAGCAGGCCGACAAGGATGCCACCGCCAGTCGCTGGTCATCCGGCGAGGCGGCAACCAGGCAGACGGAATTCATCAACACCAGAAACTACGAATGCGTGCTGACGGAAGCGCAGCTGGAGGCCTGGTTGAAAAAGCTGGACGCGGCCAATCTGTCGGCGCTCGACACCGAGACCACCAGCCTTGACCCGATGACGGCACAGATCGTCGGCCTGTCGTTTGCTTGCGAGCCCGGCGTGGCCGCCTATCTGCCGTTGCGCCATGTTTACCCGGGCGCGCCGGAGCAGCTCGATTTCGATCGCGTTATTGAAAAAATGCGGCCCTGGCTGGAAGACGGAGCCAAGAAAAAACTCGGCCAGAACATCAAATACGATCTGCATGTTTTCGCCAATCACGGCATCCGCGTGCAGGGCTATGTGCACGACACCCTGCTTCAAAGCTATGTGCTCGAAAGCCATCAGCGCCACGATATGGAATCGCTGGCGACGCGCCACCTCAATGCCAGGACCGTGGCCTTTGAGGATGTTGCCGGCAAGGGCGCCTCGCAAATCGGCTTCGAGCAGGTGTCGATCGAAACCGCGACCAATTACTCGGCCGAGGATTCGGATGTGACGCTGCAACTGCACAATGCCCTGTATCCGCAGATCGCCGGCGATGCGCCGCTGAAGCGCGTCTATGCCGATATCGAAATGCCGACCACGCATGTGCTGCTGACCATCGAGCGCAACGGTGTGTTGATTGACGGCGCATTGCTCGACAAGCAAAGCGGCGAGCTCGGCCAGAAGATGCTCGAACTCGAGGCCAAGGCGCATGCGGAAGCCGGCCAGCCCTTCAATCTGGGCTCGCCCAAGCAGCTGGCGGAAATCCTGTTCGACAAAAAAGGCATCAAGCCGCTGAAAAAAACGCCGGGCGGCGCACCCTCGACGGACGAGGAAACGCTGGAAAAACTGGCGCTCGATTATCCTCTGCCGAAAATCATCCTCGACTATCGCAGCGTGTCCAAACTGAAAAGCACCTACACCGACAAGCTGCCGAAGATGGTCAATGCCCGCACTGGTCGCGTGCATACCAATTACGGCCAGGCGGTGGCGGTGACGGGGCGCCTGTCGTCGAATGATCCCAATCTGCAGAACATTCCGGTGCGCACCGCCGAAGGCCGACGCATTCGCGAGGCGTTCATCGCGCCGCCGGACAGCAAGATTCTGTCCGCCGACTATTCGCAAATCGAGCTGCGCATCATGGCCCATCTATCCGGCGATACCGGCCTGCTCAAGGCCTTTGCCGAGGGCGAGGATGTGCACCGCGCGACCGCGGCCGAAGTGTTCGGCGTCGAGCGCAGCGAAGTGTCGAGCGAACAACGCCGCTATGCCAAGGTCATCAACTTCGGCCTGATTTACGGCATGAGCGCCTTCGGCCTCGCCGCCAATCTGGGCATCGAGCGCAGCGCGGCGGCGGCTTACATCGATACCTACTTCACGCGCTATCCCGGCGTGAAGCAGTACATGGAACGCACACGCGCCGAGGCGCATGATCGCGGCTATGTGGAAACCGTGTTCGGCCGCCGCCTGTGGCTGCCCGATATCCGCTCCGGCAACCAGGGCCGTCGTCAGGGCGCCGAGCGCGCCGCCATCAATGCGCCCATGCAGGGCACCGCGGCCGATCTGATCAAGCTCGCGATGATCGCGGTGCAGGGCTGGCTGGAGAAGGAAAAATTGTCGACCAAACTCATCATGCAGGTGCACGATGAACTGGTGCTGGAAGTGCCGGATTCAGAACTGGAACGCGTGAAGAAAGAAATTCCCGCGCTCATGACCGGTGTGGCCAAGCTGGATGTGCCGCTGGTGGCCGAACCGGGTGTGGGCCTGAATTGGGAAGAGGCGCACTAAACCGGCAGCGGCCTGCCTGCGTTTATCTCTTCTCGGCGCTGGCGTCGATATCCGCCAGGCACTCACGCCCCTTGTCGGTGACGATGAAATTGCCCAGTGCCGCGCCGGCGATGACATAACCCTTGCGGGCGAGGAACGCAGCGGCCTTGCCCTCCAGCCGCGTATTGGCATCCGCGGCAACGGCGCGCAGGCCGTCGATGCAGCGCTTGATGAACAGCACTTCCGCGCCTTTTTCGGTCAGTTCATGGCTGCCGTTGCGCTTGGCGACCAGCAATTTGATGCCGACCAGATGTTTGGCATTGCGTGCCACACAGGCGCTGGGTTTTTCGCCCGGCTTGGATTGGCTGACCTGCTCCAGTGCTTCGAAGGCGTCCCTGCTTAATGGCTGATCCATGATGCTTTCCGGAAAAACGTCGATACGGTGTATCGCTGATTGCGCCATGGTACGGGCCGCACTGCGCGAAGGCAAAACAAAGCAACAATAAAAAACGACGGAACCTGTCCGCCGTTTTTTTCTGCTGCACCATCAAAGCGCATTCAATCGTGTTGCGCTTGCTCCGCTTTCGATCAACCCCGCCCCCTTGCCACCCTTTGCGAATGGGGGATTACAGTTGCGCCTGCTTGCGCGAAGCGATGACGACGATGGGTTCCAGTTTTTGCACCGCGGGGCGCTGCGCGGCAACGATGTTTGTTTTTTGCGCCACGACTTGCGTGGCGGGGCGGGCGCCGGCCGCGTTGCTGCTGAGCATCGCGCCGACGATGACGACCATGGCGATGGCGAGGCTGGCGACGGCTGCGTTGTCTTTGCTGGTGTTGAATTCGGTTTTCATGTTTGGCTCCTGGGGGTTCGGGTTGGGTTTGATCGGGGTGTTGCGTTTGTCGATGTGCTCACTTTAAGTTTCGCCGTCGCGGTCCTCAATCGGCTTGCGACGAAACTGCGAAAATCCTGTGCGGAACGTCCGAAACGCGGCGTTTTCGCCATACCGGCGTTGCTGGGTCGAGGCAAAATCGTGGAGGAGCGCGATATTCCAAGGCAGCGGCGACGATTGGAAAAAAGACAAACTCCAGCATTGGCGCGCCTTTCAGGGCAAAAATGCCTGAAAAAGCCCGCCAATGCTGGACTTTGGCTTTCCGCTCGGCGGCTGGCGTATAGTTTGGCAAACCATCACCAGGGGGGAAGCGCGTGGCCGATCAAATGTCGTTTACATCGCCTTTGCCGCCGGACCACGCGCGTCGCCAACTGGTCGCGGCACTCAAGGCCAATCCGCCAAACATGGCCGCCGCGTTGCTTGCGCGCAGTGAGAATCGCCTCGCCGTGGAAGCGCTGGCGGAACTCAATCCCGCCTTCATCCAGGACATCCTCGCCGAGTTGCCGCCGACGCGTGCCGAGACGATTCTCAACAGCGCTTCGCCGGAATTGGCGCGTCAATGGCGGCGCAACCAGGCCTATGCCGTCGATACCCTGGGGCGCCTGATGGAACCGGCCTATGCGGTGTTCAGCCCCGACACCACGGTGGGCGAGGCGATCGATTTCCTGCGCACCCTGATCCGCACCGCCTTCATCACCTATGGCTACGTCACCGCGAACGACGGCAGGCTGCGGGGGCTGATCACCATGCGCGACCTGCTGTTTTCGGAACGCAGTGTGCCGCTCAGCGACATCATGCTGCGCGATGTGTTCACCTTCCGGCCGCAGATGGATGTGTCCGCGGCCATGCAGTTGTCGATGAGCCGCCACTATCCGGTGTACCCGGTGTGCAGCGAAGACGGCCGGCTGCTGGGCCTGGTGCGCGGCCAGGCGATTTTCGAGGCAAAGGCCTTCGAGATCACCGCGCAGGCCGGCAGCATGGTCGGTGTGGAGAAGGAGGAACGCATTTCCACGCCGATGATGCGCAGCTTCAAGTTTCGCCATCCCTGGCTGCAACTCAATTTGCTCACTGCCTTCCTGGCCGGCGGGGTGGTGGCCATGTTCCAGGGCACCATCGACAAGCTGGTCATCCTCGCCGCCTTCCTGCCGGTGCTGGCCGGACAATCCGGCAATACCGGTTGCCAGGCGCTGGCGGTGACCCTGCGCGGCATCACGCTTGGCGAGATCAAGCCCGGCGACGGCAAGAGGCTGATCAGCAAGGAGGGTCTGCTCGGCGCCATGAACGGCGCACCGATCGGCGTGGTTGCCGGTATCGCCATGTACGTCACGGCCACGGCCCAGCATTCGGCGCATGCCCTGGTGTTGGCGGCGGTGGTGTTCCTGGCCATGGTCGGCGCCTGCACCATCAGCGGCATTTCCGGCGCGGTGGTGCCCTTGACGCTGAAGCGCTTCGGCACCGACCCGGCCACCGCTTCAAGTATTTTTCTCACCACTGCCACCGATATCGTCAGCATGGGCATGCTGCTGGGGCTGGCGACAATGCTGGTGCCGCTGGGATGACAGGCCGGGATGTGGAAACAAAAAAGCCTCGCATCGCGAGGCTTTTTTCAACCGCGATCCACGCCCGCTTCAGCCGCCTGGACCCATGATCGATGCGGTTGCCATCATTTCATTGAACAGCGACATCGAGACCTTGCCGGATACCGAATAGGGGTCCAGTTCGGCGCGCTCGGAATACTTGATGAGCAGCGAGGGGTTGATGCGGCTCAGCGACACCTGGCCCATCGACCAGTGCGCGAAGCAGCGCTCGTCGATCTCTTCGTAGCTCAGCAGCATCACGTCCTGATGGCGCGGGTCGTTGACGATCTTGTTGTAAAGCCGGTTGATTTCCAGGCGTCCGCCCTCGAGTACCTGCAGAAAAATCTTGCCGCTGCAGCACAGCACGCCGGTAATGCCGTTCTGCGGATTGTTGGTGCGCGATTTGACGACGATGGCGGTAAGGTCGTCCTGCGAAATGGTTTCCCGGGTACGGCTGCAATACATGAGTCGGACGAGCATGGCGCGATTCCCTGTCTGGTTTTATTGTCGAGGTAGATGCGGAGGCGGCGCGCTCAGACGTTTTTCTTCGTCAGCAGCGACAGGAATTCGCGGCGCAGATTGGCGTCCTTGAGAAAGGAGCCGCGCATCAGGCTGTTGGTCATCTGCGAATCGCTGTCCTTCACGCCCCGCCAGTGCATGCAGAAATGGTCGGCTTCCATGACGATGGCGAGTCCGTCGGGCTTCACTTTTTCCTGCAGCGTATTGGCCAGTTGCGTCACAGCCTCTTCCTGGATCTGCGGACGGCTCATGATCCAGTCGGTGAGGCGCGCGTATTTCGACAGGCCGATCAGATTGGAATGCTCATTGGGCATCACGCCGATCCACACGCGGCCGATGATCGGGCAGAGGTGGTGCGAGCAGGCGCTGCGCACCTTGATCGGGCCGACGATCATCAGCTCGTTCAGATGTTCCACATTGGGAAACTCGGTGACCGCCGGCTGCGGCATGTAGCGGCCGTTGAAGATTTCCGTCAGGTACATCTTGGCGACGCGCTGCGCGGTCTCGTTGGTGTTGTGGTCGTTCTCGGTATCGATCACCAGGCTTTTCAGCACCTCGGCCATTTTGGTCGCGACTTCGTCGCGCAGCTGGTCGATTTCGCCGTCGCGGACGAAAGCGGAAATATTGTCGTTGGCGTGGAAGCGGCGGTTGGCGCGCTGCAGACGGGCGCGGATGCGGTCGGAAACCAGGGCGCTGTTTTCGCCGTCGTCGGGATCGCTCTGGAACAGCGGTGTCAGTTTGGATGACATGGGCGGATTTCTTCAGGGGTCAACGGCAAAAATACGCGGCGGGGCCGCGTGGCGTGTCGGCGCTCAGGAGGTGGTTTTGTCGCGCTCGATGACTGCATACGCGGAATGGTTGTGAATGGACTCAAAATTTTCCGTTTCCACCACATAGGCATCGACGCGCGCATCTGCATCCAGGGCCGCAGCCACATCGCGCACCAGGTCTTCGACGAACTTCGGATTGTCGTAGGCGCGCTCGGTGATGAATTTTTCATCGGGGCGCTTGAGGATGCCGTAGAGCTCGCTGGAGGCCTGGTCTTCGGCGATGCGCACGATGTCTTCCACCGCCATCGCCCGCCGGCCGCTGACGGCGATGGTGATGTGCGAACGCTGGTTGTGGGCGCCGTAAGCCGAGATTTCCTTGGAACAGGGGCACAGGCTGGTGACCGCCGCCACGACCCGGGTGGTGATGCGGCTGACGCCATCCTTGATGCTGCCGCTGAGCACCACATCGTAGTCCATCAGGGAGGAAACGCCGGAAACCGGCGCCGATTTGCGGATGAAATAGGGGAAGGCCATATCGATGCGGCCTTCATCGACCTGCAGGCGCTTGACCATCTTTGCCAGCAGCGCGGGGAAGGTCGCCACGCTGAACACATCCTCATTGGCTTCCAGCAATTCGACGAAGCGCGACATATGCGTGCCCTTGACGTCATGCGCCAGGCGCACCGTCATGCTGAAGGTGGCAATCGTGTGCTGAATCTCGCCGGACGCGGACTGGATGCGCACCGGGTGGCGGATGCCCTTGATGCCGACACGGTCGATCGAGATGCGGCGAAGATCCACGGAACTCTGCACATCGGGCATCGGCAGGTTCGTGTCACGCTGATTCATTGCGGCAAATCCTTTGAATTCGGTCTGCCAGTATAGCGCGGGCCTAATAGTTGAGTAAAGTTATCGGGAATAATTCAATTGGCGCCGTCGCCATGCATTTCAAGGGCTTGCCATGGAAGCCGCCAATAAAAAAGGGCGCTCTTGCGAGCGCCCTTCAACCCCAAAGACGGCCCCGGAAATTCCGGGGCCGGACTTCTGAAATGCTTAATGGTTGTAAGCCGATTCACCGTGCGAGGTGATGTCCAGCCCTTCGCGTTCCTCTTCCTCCGGAACCCGCAGGCCGACCACCATCTTGACGATGAACAGGGAAACGGCGGCAACCACGGCCGTCCACACCACGGTGATGCCGACTGCCTTGGCCTGAATGAGCAATTGCTCGCCGATCGAGGTAAAGCCGGTGGTGGCCTTGACCCAGTCGGTGACGAAACCCGGGCCGCCCAGATCGGGGGACACGAACACGCCGGTCAACAGCGCGCCGAGGATACCGCCCACAGCGTGCACGCCGAACACGTCCAGCGAATCGTCGGCCTTGATCAGTTTCTTCAGGCCGGTGACGCCCCACAGGCAGACAAAGCCCGCTGCGGTACCGATCACGAATGCACCCGGAATGCCGACGTTGCCGGCAGCCGGGGTGATGGCCACCAGACCTGCCACGGCGCCGGAGGCGGCACCCAGCATCGAGGGCTTGCCCTTGAGCAGCCACTCGGCGAAGATCCAGGCCAGCACTGCGCAGGCGGTTGCCAGGAAAGTGTTCATGAAGGCGAGCACGGCGGAGTTGCCGGCTTCCAGGGCTGAGCCGGCGTTGAAGCCGAACCAACCGAACCAGAGCAGCGAAGCGCCGATCATGGTCATGGTCAGGTTGTGCGGGGTCATCGCTTCCTTGCCGAAGCCGATGCGCTTGCCCAGCATGTAGGCGGCCACCAGACCGGCGACACCGGCATTGATGTGCACCACAGTGCCGCCGGCGAAATCGAGCGCGCCCAGCTGCCAGATATAACCTGCCTTGGCGTTCATCTGGTCCGCCACGCCTGCGGCGGCGGTGTAGGCATCCGGACCCATCCAGAACCAGACCATGTGTGCGACCGGCAGATAGCTGAAGGTGAACCACAGCACCATAAAAAGCAATACGGCACTGAACTTCATGCGCTCGGCTACCGAGCCCAGGATCAGGCAGCAGGTGATGGCGGCAAAAGTGCACTGGAAGGCCGCAAACAGCATTTCCGGAATCACCACCCCCTTGCTGAAGGTCGCTGCCATGGCGAACTCGCCCTTGGCCACATCCGCGATGCCCTTGAAGAACAGCCGGTCGAAGCCGCCGAAGAAGGCGTTACCCTCGGTAAAGGCAATGCTGTAGCCGTAAATGACCCACAGCACCGTGATCAGCGAGAAGGTGACGAACACCTGCATCAACACGGACAGCATGTTCTTCGAGCGGACCAGGCCGCCGTAGAACAGGGCCAGTGCCGGCACGCTCATCGCCAGTACCAGCGCAGTCGACACCAGCATCCAGGACACGTCGCCTTTGTTGGGAACCGGTGCCGGAGCAGCAGCGGGGGCTGCGGCAGGCGCCGCAGCAGCGGGTGCTGGGGTGGCAGCAGCCGGGGCTGCAGCAGGCGCTGCCACGGCAGGCGCTGCGGGTGCGGCGGCGGGAGCAGGTTCTGCTTTCTTGTCCTGCGCATAGGCAATGCCGACAGCCGCGAGGCCGGCCAGCAGCGCAAGAGAGGCTAGAAATCGTTTCATATTGAGTGGCTCCCTTGATTAAAGTGCGTCCGCGCCGGTCTCGCCGGTACGGATACGGACAACTTGTTCGAGATTGAAGACGAATATCTTGCCGTCGCCGATCTTGCCGGTGTTGGCGGATTTTTCGATGGCTTCAATGACTTGTTCGAGCAGATCGTCCTTGACGGCCGCCTCGATTTTTACCTTGGGCAGAAAGTCGACCACATACTCTGCACCGCGGTACAGCTCGGTATGACCCTTTTGTCGTCCGAAGCCCTTGACTTCCGTGACCGTGATGCCCTGCACGCCGATGGCGGACAGGGCCTCGCGCACTTCGTCAAGCTTGAACGGCTTGATGATGGCAGTAACCAGTTTCATTGTTGTACTCCCGTAGTAGTGAGATCACGCCGCTGCCGGGGCAATGGTTGGTTCCCGGCGGCGGCGAAAGGTGTTGCGCGTGCTTCCCCGTATTCGGAATCAGAACGTCTTGGTGACGAATGCCACCAGGCGTTTCTTGCTCCAGTCCTTGCCCTTGAAGGTGTAGTTGACCTTTTTGGCGTCGGTTCCCTTGAAGTAACCGCCGACCGCCCAGCCGTCGCCGAGGTCATAGGAGGGGCCGAATTTGTAGACGGTGTAGGTCAGCTCGGCGTCGTTGTCGAAGGCCGGCGTCACGCTCTTGAAGGTGCCCTTGTACGTCTGCTTGGCCACCTGTCCCGTCAAGGTCAGCTTGGGCAGGACTTCCTGGGAGTAATTGAGCTCGATGAAGCTGGAACCCTTGCTGACGGGAACGCCGAAAGTGCCGCCCAGGGAGTAGGAATACTTGACGTTGAATACGCCATAGGTAGCGCCGAGATAGACCTCGTTGGTGTTCGGCTTCGGGAATGGCGCATAGGCCTTGGAACCCGGATAGTCATAGTGCAGGAACCCGGCGTCGAGCGTCAGGTCCTTGATCACTTCGTACTTGTAGCCGCCATAAAGGTCAATCTCGACTGGCGAAGAATCTTTTACCAGGCCCAGATCTTTGTAATCCTTCAGCCATTGAATATTGGAAATGAAGGTGCCGACGTAGAACCCGCTGGCATGAGCGTAATCCAGGTTGAACTGCAAGGCCGGTTTCTCGGACGTTTGCGAAATTCCGCGGTATTCATATTCGCTGAACAGCCCGATTTTCGGTGTCAGCGTGTAGCTTGGCGTCGGTGCAGCGGGTGCTGCAGCTTGAGCGGCTGCATTCAGTGCCGACAACGATGTAACAGCGATTCCTGCAAGTGCGATGGCATGGGCCAATTTCTTCATGTGATTACCCCAAGGTGAGTGGAAAGGTGAGTTGGCTTGGATACCTTTAGCAGGTTGCATGCCATTGTTGGAGCCGAGCTAACTCCCTGTTTTTTATGGGTTGGCGCTGTCACAATCGGGTGTGCGCACCAAAATGTTGCGCTAACAGGAGTCTGTGCACTTAAACGGAGCGCCATGGAGGTGGCTCTCGTTCCCACCCGTGGATGTGGCTCTGCGTTCAGGATGCGTCGGCTACAATGCAACGAACCGAGAAAATCCATGACACTGCCAAATTCCAAACCGCTTGACGTTCTGAACGATCTGGTTGCACGCATCGGCCAAGCCGTCCAGCAGTCGCCCGCTTCCGAACTCGAACGCAACGCCCGCCAGCAGCTGATTGCCCAATTGGCCAAGCATGGCCTGGTGACACGCGAAGAATACGAAATCCAGCTGGCCCTGCTGGCGCGTGCACAGGCTGGCTTGCGAGAGCTGGAAGCCAGGATCGCCGCTCTGGAATCCGCAAGCGCCTCGACGCCCAAGACGCCGGGGGCCTGATGCCGGGTTGCCTGCGTTCGACTGAGCGGCGCTGAGTGTCACTGGCCGTTCTTTACAGCCGTGCCCTGAGCGGCATGGAAGCGCCGCCGGTGACGGTGGAAGTGCACCTCGCCAACGGGCTGCCGGCATTCACCATCGTCGGTTTGCCCGAAATGGAAGTCAAGGAGAGCAAGGATCGGGTGCGTGCCGCCCTGCTCAATGCCCGCTTCGAATTCCCGGCGAGGCGCATCACCGTCAACCTGGCGCCCGCCGATTTGCCCAAGGAGAGCGGGCGATTCGATTTGCCGATCGCGCTCGGCATTCTCGCCGCCAGCGGGCAGATTCCCGGCGACAAACTGAAGCAGTATGAATTCGCCGGCGAACTGGCCCTGACCGGCGAACTGCGTCCGATTCGCGGCGCACTGGCCATGACCTTCAAGGCGCATGGCGATGAACGCGCCTTTGTTTTGCCGCTGGCGTCCGCCGCCGAAGCCGCACTGGTTACCGACGCCAGCGTATTGGGTGCCAGCAGCCTGTTGCAGGTATGCGCGCATCTGGCCGGTCGCGAGCAGATTCCGCCTTTTGTGGCCGCCACGCCGGTGATTGCGCGCCACTATGCCGATATGGCCGAGGTCAAGGGCCAGGGCCACGCCAAGCGCGCCATGGAAGTCGCGGCCGCCGGTCGCCACAGCCTGCTCATGATCGGTCCGCCCGGCACCGGCAAGACCATGCTGGCTTCGAGATTCCCAGGCATCCTGCCGTCGATGACGGATGGCGAGGCGCTGGAATCGGCGGCGGTGCAAAGTCTTTCCAGCGGCGGCTTCAAAAGCGAAAACTGGCGGCGGCGCAATTACCGTTCGCCTCACCACACTGCCTCAGCGGTCGCGCTGGTCGGCGGTGGCAGCAATCCCAAGCCGGGCGAAATTTCGCTCGCGCACCAGGGAGTATTGTTTCTCGATGAATTGCCCGAGTTCGACCGCAGCGTGCTGGAGGTGCTGCGCGAGCCGCTCGAGTCCGGTCGCATCACCATTTCGCGCGCCGCGCGGCAGGCCGATTTCCCCGCCGAGTTCCAGTTGATCGCGGCCATGAACCCCTGCCCCTGCGGCTATCTCGGCCATTTCAACAACAAATGCCGCTGCACACCGGACCAGGTGGCGCGCTATCGCGGCAAGATTTCCGGGCCCCTGCTGGACCGCATCGATTTGCAGATTGAAGTGCCGGCAGTGCCGCAGCTCGAACTGGTGAAGGCCGGCAGCGGCGAATCCAGCGAGGCGATTGCCGCCCGCGTCGAACGCGCCTACCAACGGCAACTGCAACGGCAGGACAAAGCCAACCATAAACTCGAACCCCGCGAAATCGATACGCTCTGCGCGCCCAGCGAAGCCGGTGAAACGCTGCTCAAAAATGCCATCCAGCGCCTTGGCCTCTCGGCGCGCGCCTATCACCGCGTGCTGAAAGTGGCGCGCACCATTGCCGATCTGGCCGGGCAGGAAAAAGTCGATACGCCGCATATCGCCGAAGCGGTGCAGTATCGGCGCATGGACCGGACGGCATGAATTTCGGAATGCCGTCGGCCTGCGAGGCAATATCCATGCGGTGTTCCAGAGGGCATGCCTCAAACGCCGCATGGATATTGGCTCGCAGGCAAGTTGTCCTGCGGATTTTGAAAAGCGAACTGCGTTGATGACGTCCCCGGAAAAAGAAAAAATCCACGCCCATCACGACACCCCACGCTGGCTGCTGGCCTTGCTGCTGGCCGGCCTCGCCATGTTGGGGCCATTCGCAATCGACACCTACATTCCTGCCTTCGACGGCATGGGTCGCGAGCTGGGTGCCAGCGTCGTGCAGATGCAGCAGACGTTTTCCGTTTATCTGGCCGCGTTTGCCTTCATGTTCCTGTTTCACGGCGCGCTTTCGGACAGTTATGGCCGCAAGCCGATCATCATCGTCGGCCTTGCCGGTTTTCTGCTCGGCTCGCTTGGCTGTGCGCTGTCGGACTCGATTGGTTCACTGCTCCTGTTCCGCGTGGTGCAGGGGCTGTCGGTCGGCGCCGGCATGGTGGTGGGGCGCGCCATGATCCGCGATCTGTTCAACGAGACCGATGCGCAAAAACTGATGTCGATGGTGACGCTCTGGTTTGGGATTGCGCCGGCGATCGCGCCGATTATTGGCGGGCAGTTGTACGTTCACTTCGGCTGGCATTCGATTTTCTGGCTGCTGGTGCTGATGTCGGGCACGCTGATTGTGGTGGTGTGGTTTGCCATCCATGAAACTCTGCCCACCGCCAAGCGGCAGCCGTTTCGCCCGGGCCCACTGTTTGCCGGTTATCGCGAAGTCGGCGCCAACATTCCCTTCCTGCTTTTATCGCTCGCGGTAGGTTTCAATTTCAACGCCTTCTTCCTGTACTTCATGTCGGCGCCGGTCTATCTCACGCAGTCGCTCAAGCTAGGCCCGCAGGAATTTGCCTGGCTGTTTATTCCCGGCATCGGCGGCATCATGCTCGGGGCCTTCATTTCCGGGCGTGTCGCCGGCAAGCTGAAATTCACCGCGACCGTGAACTATGCCTATCGCTTCATGCTCGGCGCGGCGCTGCTCAACCTGGTTTATGCGCTGCTGTTCGCGCCCTCCATCCCGTGGGCAATCATTCCCCTTTTCCTTTACGCCATCGGCAGCGCCATGGCGATGCCCTCAATCTCGCTGATCGTGCTCGATCTGTTCCCGACGCGGCGCGGCATGGCGGCATCCCTGCAAGGCTTCGTTTCCGGCATCATCAATGCGCTCGTCGCTGGCCTGCTGTCGCCGGCCGTGTCGCATTCTCCCCTGCTGCTGGCGCTTGCGATGGTCGGCCTGATGGCCGCCGGCCTGCTGTGCTGGACGGCGTTCCGGCGCATGGGCAAGGCGGCGGCGTGAAATGCCGGCTGATGTGATGTGCATCAATCCTCGCCCATGTAATCGGGAGATACTGCAGCATGAACAAAACGTCCCCGTCTGACGATCTGCCGCGCCTGCTGGAATCGTGGCAGGCCGAAAAACAATCCGCCTATTTGTACGAACGCATTGCCCGGCGGGAAGACGACCCGACCAAGCAGGCGCTGTTTCGCGCCCTGGCCTCGTCCGCCGAAGAACAATCCCATACCTGGGCGAGCAAGCTCGCTGATGTCGATAGTCGGCCGCCAGAGTTCAAGCCGGAACTGCGGGTGCGCCTGGTCGCCGGCATTGTCGACCTCCTCGGCCCGCGCGCACTGATCCCGGCGCTGGCGGCGCTGAAGATTCGCGGCGTGTCGGTTTACACCCATGCGAATTCGCCGACCGGACATCCGCATCCCGATACCGGCCCGGAATCGAGCCACAAGGGCCTGTCCGGCGGCGGCAATTTGCGCGCGGCAGTGTTTGGGGTCAATGACGGGCTGCTTTCGAATGCCAGCCTGATCCTCGGCGTAGCCGGCGCGGCGGCGGATGCAAGAACGATTGCCCTGACTGGCATTGCCGGACTCGCCGCGGGGGCGTTTTCAATGGCGGCGGGTGAGTATGTATCGGTGCGCTCGCAGCGCGAATTGTTCGAACGCCAGATCGCGCTGGAACGCGACGAACTTGCCGAGTATCCGGAAGAAGAAGCGCTGGAACTGGCGATGATCTACGAAGCGCGCGGCATCGAAAAAGCCGATGCCCTGGTGCTGGCCAACAAATTGATCAGCGATCCCGAACATGCGCTCGATACCCTGGCGCGCGAGGAGTTGGGGCTGAATCCCGCTGAACTCGGTTCGCCCTGGGGCGCAGCGCTTTCTTCGTTTGCCGCCTTTGCCATCGGCGGAGTGATTCCTCTGCTGCCTTTTCTGCTGCCCCTGTCGGGCGCGCTCAGCGGCCAGGCGCTTGCGGTGGCGATGGGCCTGACCGCCTTGTCGCTGTTCGGTATCGGCGCTTCGCTCAGCCTGTTCACCGGGCGCAATGCCTGGTTCAGCGGCGCGCGCATGCTGCTGATCGGCGCCCTGGCGGGCTGTGTGACCTTCGCGATCGGCAAATTATTCGGCGTTGCCCTGGGCTGATGCCATAGCGCGTTCGCGCATGTACAGGAAGGCCGGCAGGGCGAAGGACAGGCCGATCAGGCAGTTGGCCGCGACGTAAAACAACGGCCGGCGCATACCATGACGCCGCGCTTCGCTGAACAGGAAGGGCCAGAACACCAGGCATGAGATCGTGAAATCCACGAGAGTGGCAGCGGCAATCGGATTGCCCCAGGCCAGCGTCAAGGCGCCGGATGCGCCCGGCACTGAGGACAAGTAGCCGAAATAGGTGGCATAGGGCAGGATGCCGCCGACGATGGCGGCGAATAGATAGAACGATTTCAGCTTCATCACACCTGCTCCCAGGGCAGCCCGTCCTTGCGCCAGCCGCTCAGTCTGCCGCGCTGGTGATGCGCATCGAGCTCGCCCTCGAAGCCGTGCAGTACGTTGAATACCCGGCTGAAGCCGGCCGCTTCCAGGGCCTCGCCGGCGTCGGTGCTGCGATTGCCGGAGCGGCAGATCAGGACCACCGGGCGATGGGTGGCGTGGCCCACGGCTTTTTTCACCTGGCCGACAAAATGCGGATTGATCTCCCAGTCGGGACCGTCGTTCCAAGGGATCATCATCGCGCCCACCGGATGGCCGACGAACAGGAATTCCATTTCGCTGCGGCAATCGATGAACACGGCGCTGGGTTCGGCAGCCAGAAAGTCGTGCGCCTGTTTCGGGGTCAGATGGTCCATGGCCATGCTCCTGGTTGTTCTCGCGTCGATTATAGCCGTGCACCCGGAAGCGACCATGCCCGGAGGGTGAGATAATCGCCCGCATATTGCGGAGACAAATATGAACGCCCCAGAAGCCCTGTTCCCTTTCGACGCCCCGATTCGCGACCATGCCGATCGTATCGAGCAGCAGGTCATCGCCTGGCGCCGCCATCTGCATGCCAATCCGGAACTGGGCAATCGCGAATTCGAGACCGCGAAAATGGTGGCGGCGCATTTGCGCAAGCTCGGCTTCGATGAGGTTCAGGAAAAGGTCGCCTACACCGGCGTGGTCGGCGTACTGAAGGGCGGCAAGCCCGGTCGCTGCGTGGCCCTGCGTGCGGATATGGATGGCCTGCCGGTCACCGAGGAAACCGATGTGCCCTTTAAAAGCCAGGTGCGCACCATGTGGAACGGCGCCGAAGCGGGCGTGATGCACGCCTGCGGCCACGATACCCATGTGGCGATCCTGATGGGCGTGGCGGAAATCCTCGCCGGCATGCGCGCCGAATTGCCGGGCACCGTCAAATTCATTTTCCAGCCCGCGGAGGAAATGCCGCCCATCGGTGAAGACGGTGGCGCCAAACTGATGATCGAGCAGGGTTGCATGGACAATCCGAAAGTGGAAGCCATCTTCGGCCTGCATATCACCTCCAAGCAACATGCCAATGTGATCGGCTACCGGGCCGGCCCCCTGATGGCCAGCGCCGACCAGTTCCGCATTTTTGTGCGCGGCAACCAGACCCATGGCGCGCAGCCCTGGTCGGGCGTCGACCCCATCGTTGTCGGCTCACAGATCGTAATGGGCCTGCAAACCATTGTCTCGCGCAAGATGAATTTGACCGAGGAGCCCTCGGTGGTCACGGTGGGCAGTTTCCAGGCCGGCAATCGCAGCAATATCATTCCCGACGAGGCGAAGATGGAAGGCACCATCCGCGCCTTCGATGAAAAACACCGCAGCGACATCCATGAGTTTGTGCAAAAGATCAGCACCCTGATTGCCGAAGCCGGCGGCGCCAAAGCGCATGTGCATATCGCCACGGGTTATCCGGTGACCTCGAACGACGAGTCGCTGACGAATTGGTCGGTGCCGGTATTGAAACGCATTGCCGGCGAGGGCGCTGTCGGCGTCTGCCCCAAGACCTGCGGCGCGGAGGATTTTTCCTATTACCAACACAAGGTGCCGGGTTTTTTCTATTTCATCGGCTGCACGCCGAAAGGCGAAGACGTCAAAACCGCGCCGTCCAATCACAGTCCGCGCTTTTATGTCGACGAAAGCGGACTCAAGGTCGGTGTAAAGACCCTGGCCACGCTCGCCGCCGATTGGCTTGCGGCCAACCCGGCTTGACCCGCCGTGTACATCAGCGCTTTCGATCTGTTCAAAATCGGCATCGGCCCCTCGAGTTCGCATACGGTCGGGCCGATGCGTGCGGCGCGACGCTTCCTGTTCGAGTTGCCACCTGGCCAATTGCCACGCATTGATCGCGTAACGGTGGAACTGTTCGGCTCGCTGGCGCACACCGGGCATGGGCATGGCACCGATACAGCGATCATGCTTGGCCTCGCCGGTGAATTGCCGGACGAGGTCGATACGGAAAAAGTGGCCGGCTATATCGCCGCCATTAAAACCGCGCAACGCCTCAAACTGCTGGCGACGCGTGAGATCGGCTTTGCGCCGCAGACCGATATTGTTTTCAATTTGCGCGATTTGCTGCCAGTGCATTCCAACGGCATGCTGTTTCGCGCCTTTGAGGGCGGCAAGGAGATTGCCCAGCGCACCATGTACTCGATAGGCGGCGGTTTCGTGGTTGACGAGGACGAGGCCTTCGTGGGGACTTCACGCGGCGACGAGCGCACGGCACCCTTTGCATTCAATTCCATGCAGGCCCTGCTGGCGATGGCGGCGCGCGAAAGAATGTCCATGGTCGAACTGATTCGCGCCAATGAAACCGCCCTGCGTGGCGCCGATGCCACCGATGCTTTCCTCGACCGCGTCATCGAAACGATGTTTGGCTGCATCGACCGCGGCCTGCGCACGGTAGGGGTGCTGCCCGGCGGGCTCAATGTGTCGCGCCGCGCCAGCGGTATCCACGACAAACTCGCTGCCGAGAAATCGAAAATTGCCAATTTGCCGCATCAAGTGATGGACTGGGTCAGCGTCTACGCGATTGCGGTGAATGAAGAAAACGCCGCCGGCGGGCGGGTCGTAACGGCGCCGACCAATGGCGCCGCCGGCGTGGTGCCGGCCGTGCTTCGCTATGCCCGCGATTTTTGCGGGGCAACGCGGTCGCAGCTGCGCGATTTCCTGCTGGCGGCCTCGGCCATCGGTGCGCTGTGCAAAATGAATGCCTCGATTTCCGGCGCCGAGGTCGGCTGCCAGGGTGAAGTCGGCTCGGCCAGTGCCATGGCTGCGGCCGGGCTGGCGGCGGTGCTGGGCGCCTCGAATGCGCAAATCGAGAATGCAGCCGAGATTGCGCTGGAACATCATCTGGGCATGACCTGCGACCCGATCGGCGGCCTGGTGCAGATTCCCTGCATCGAGCGCAACGCCATGGGCGCCATCAAGGCGATCAGCGCCACCTCTCTCAGTCTGCGCGGCGACGGCACCCACCATGTCTCGCTGGACCAGGCCATCGACACCATGCGCCGCACCGGCGCCGATATGCAGACCAAGTACAAGGAAACCTCGCTCGGCGGCCTTGCCGTGCGCATTGTCGAGTGCTGAGGCGCCGCCAGACGGACGCACAGGTGCAGGCGCCGGTGTTTGCGCGTAAAATGCGGATTGCGTCGATTTGATTCAGCTTGCGGGCGCTGGGCGGCATCCGAGCCCTAAATTCCGCTAAAGCGAGGCCAGTCATCCCTAACGAACCTGCCCGCCTGATTCCAATCGCGCGCAGGTTTTTTCATTTCAGCGCCGCGCGCAATTTGCCATGAAAGAATTGCCGCATCTGCCGATAACGATCGATGACCTGCGCAAACCCAGACCCGGACCGTAATCATTACCCAGCCTGAAGAAACCGCAATTTCCATGGACCAGAACCACAGCACCCGCCCCGCCCGCACCGCCGCCCTGTTGGATGCGCTCGCCCAGCGCATCCTGGTGCTGGACGGCGCCATGGGCACCATGGTGCAGCGCTATCGCCTCACCGAGGCGCAATATCGCGGCGAGCGCTTCAAGGACTGGAAAAGCGATGTGCGCGGCAACAACGATTTGCTGACCCTGACGCGCCCGCAGGTGATCCGCGAAATCCACAGCCAGTACATGGACGCCGGCGCCGATATCCTGGAGACGAATACCTTCAACTCCACCACGATTTCGATGGCCGATTACCATATGGAATCGCTGGCCTACGAATTGAATTTCGAAGGGGCAAAACTGGCGCGCGATGTTGCCGACGAATATTCGCGCAAGACGCCTAAGAAACCGCGCTTTGTGGCCGGCGTGCTGGGGCCGATGAACCGCACCCTGTCGCTGTCGCCGGATGTGAACGACCCTGGCTTCCGCGCCGTCAATTTTGACCAGGTGGCCAAGGCCTATCGCGAAGCGACCGCGGGCCTAATCGACGGCGGCGCCGACATCCTGCTGATCGAAACCATCTTCGATACCTTGAACGCCAAGGCGGCGATCTTCGCCATCGAGGAAGAATTCGAAGCGCGCGGTATCGAAGGCGAGATGCGCCTGCCGATCATGATTTCCGGCACCATCACCGATGCCTCCGGCCGCACCCTGTCCGGCCAGGTGGTCGAGGCTTTTTACAATTCGGTGCGCCATGCGCGGCCACTGTCGATCGGTTTCAACTGCGCCCTCGGTGCCAAGGAGTTGCGGCCGCACATCGAGGAGCTGGCGGCCAAGGCCGAATGCCGCGTCTCCGCGCACCCGAACGCCGGCCTGCCGAACGCGATGGCGGAATACGACGAACTGCCGCAGGAAACCGCGGCCTTCATCCGCGAATGGGCAGAAGTCGGCTGGCTGAATATCACCGGTGGCTGCTGCGGCACCACGCCCGAGCATATCCGCGCCATCGCCGAGATTGTCGCACCCTGCAAGCCGCGCGATGTGGCCGCCGTCAATGCGCAAATCGAAAAGCGCCTGCGCCTGTCGGGGCTTGAGCCCCTGAATGTCGGCGAGGATTCCCTGTTCGTCAACGTCGGCGAACGCACCAATGTCACCGGTTCGCGCGCCTTCGCCAAGCTGATCCTGAACGGCGATTACAACGAGGCGCTGGCCGTGGCGCGCAGCCAGGTGGAGGCGGGCGCACAGGTCATCGACATCAATATGGACGAGGCGATGCTCGATTCGCAGGCGGCCATGGTCAAGTTTCTGAACCTGGTAGCGAGCGAGCCGGATATTTCGCGCGTGCCGATCATGATCGACAGTTCCAAGTGGACGGTGATCGAGGCGGGCCTCAAATGCGTGCAGGGCAAGGCCATCGTCAATTCGATCTCGATGAAAGAGGGCATTCCGGAATTCAAGGAACGCGCCAAGCTCTGCCAGCGCTATGGTGCCGCGGTCATCGTGATGGCCTTCGATGAAAAAGGCCAGGCCGATACCTACCAGCGCAAGATCGAAATCTGCGAACGTTCCTACAAAATTCTGACCGAAGAAGTTGGCTTCGCGCCGGAAGACATCATCTTCGATCCGAACATTTTCGCCATTGCCACCGGCATTGAAGAGCACGCGACCTACGGCATCGATTTCATCCGCGCCACCGAATGGATTCGCCAGAATCTGCCCTATGCCAAAGTCAGCGGCGGCGTATCGAATGTGTCGTTCTCCTTCCGCGGCAACGATCCGGTGCGCGAAGCCATTCACACCGCGTTTCTCTATCACGCCGGCAAAGTGGGCATGACCATGGGCATCGTCAATGCTGGTCAGCTCGGCGTGTATGACGATATACCCAAGGATTTGCTCGAGCTCGTTGAAGACGTGCTGTTCAACAAACGCAGCGATGCCACCGATCGTCTGGTGACGTTCGCCGAACAGTTCAAGGGCAAGAAAAAGGACCAGGTCGAGGACCTCGCCTGGCGCAGCGAGCCGGTCGGCGCGCGCCTGACGCATGCGCTGGTGAAAGGCATTACCCAGTACATCGTCGAAGACACCGAAGAGGCGCGTCTGCACGTCAAGGCCGCCGGCGGCCGTCCGATCAATGTGATCGAGGGCCCGCTGATGGATGGC
>JACXTT010004664.1_pt1 | contig 20276 bp, 21 predicted proteins | sample 9270951 | NCBI WGS metagenome assembly JACXTT01 (sample SAMN15532306, study PRJNA645909) | rock metagenome | isolation source: weathered quartz diorite | place: Puerto Rico | collected 2017-06-21
CCCACGCAGGGCGTGAAGGTGATCCTGCAGGCGGCTCCGGGGCAGCACAACGGGTTCGTGATCCAGCCCGCGGTCGCCAACACCCGGATCGACGGCTTCCAGATCAAGGGGTTCACGATCCAGGGATTCCAGAACAACGGGATCATCACGCGGTATCTGGACAACTTCAGGATCGAGAACAACGAGTCGATCGACAACCTCGAGAACGGCATCTGGCCGACCCTGTCCGCGAACGGACTGGTGCGGAAGAACGTCTCCTACGGGTCGGAAGACAGCGCGTTGTGGGTCGAGGCGTCCGAGAACGTCCGGGTCATCAGCAATGAGCTGCATCACAGTCCGACCGGTCTCGAGATCACGGTCTCCCACAACATCGTGGCGAAGAAGAACGACGTCCACGACAACGTGCAGGGGATCGGCCTCTACAACTGGCGGGGCGCGGGCCTGCCCTACCTCACTCCGCCCGAGCAGAACACCGGCTGGGACATCGTCGGCAACCACGTGCACGACAACAACATGGTGAATACGGTGACGTCGGGCCTGGTTGCGCAGCTGCCCTCGGGGGGCGGGATCCTGGTCAACGGCGTCGACAACGTGAACATCGAGAAGAACCTGATCGAGAACAACGACTTCTACGGCATCTCGGTGGTCGACTGGTGCATCGTGCCCGGCTGCGAGACCGTTCCGCCCGGCAATCCCCAGGCCCTCGACGGCTTCCCCGACAACAACGCGTACGTGAACAACACCCTGACGCACAACGGAACCAACCCGCAGCCCGGTTCCGATCCCATCCTGCAGATCTTTGCGGCGTACGCGGCCGATATCGTGACCGTGTATGCCGACGCGGTTCCCCCGCAGCCCCCGCTGCACGTGAACTGCTTCTCGGGCAACACCTTTACCACTCGGAAGGCGTTTTTCGGTTCGGTGCCCGATCAGTCCAAGAAGTGCATGTAGCGTAGTCTCTCGTCTCGTCCAAAGCCTCCGGTGCGCCCTGCGACGTGCCGGGGGCTTTGCTTTTGGGGCTGCGCGGCTGCGTGATTTGACAACCGGACCGATCACCGCGGACAATTCGACGACCACGCGCAGGGGAGAAGCGCCTGGTCGAGAGCAGGCCGCGGTGCACCCCTACGAAACCGAACGCCCGATGCAGACCACCAGAGCGTGGACGGCCGTGCGCAGGGTCCCAGGCGCGACCGCCGATCAGCTCCACGTGCTCTGCCGGCCGGTCGACGACGGAGGCGACGCCGCCCGGCAAGCGGAGGCCGCCTACCAGGCGCTGCGCGACGCCCTCGCCGCAGAGCACGCCGGCCCCGAGGCGCTGGTGGCGGAGACGGCCTTCTTCGGGCGTATCCGGGACGACTTCGAGGCGGTCCGTGCCACCCGCTCGCGAGTGCTCGGAGACGCGGTGCGCCCGGCTATCACATACATCGGCCAGCCTCCCCTCTCGGGCGCCCATCTCGAGCTGTCGGCGCTCGCCGTGCTGCCGCGGCCCGGGGCGTCGTCGTCTGCCCACGACATGATCCAGCCGGCCAGCTGCTCGTGCGAGGCCTGCGCCTCGGGCGTGCACGCCAGGATCCTCCGCGTGGGCGATCAGAGGTCGCTCCGCGCCGGGAACGTCTACGGCTCGGGCCGGGACGCCGTCGACGCCGCGTACGACATGTTTCGGGTCGCCGACGGCCTGCTCGCCGCCGCCGGGATGAGCTTCGGCGACGTGCTTCGTACCTGGATCCACCTGCGCGACATCGACCGCGACTACGCCGCGCTCAACGAGGCCCGGAGCCGGTTCTTCCGCGATCGCGGCATCGAGCGGCGACCCGCCAGCACCGGCGTCCAGGGCATCCCCTTCCCCGCCGCGCACGACTTCTCGATGAGCCTTTATGCGCTCCGGACGCCCAGGCCGCTCGACGCCGCGGTGATGTCGACCCCGTCGCTCAACGAGGCGTGGGACTACGGGGCGGAGTTCTCGCGCGGCCTACGGCTCGGCACGCCGAGCGGGGTCACGCTGTTCGTGTCGGGGACCGCCAGCATCGACGAGGCGGGCCGGACCGTCCACATGGGCGACTTCGAGGCCCAGGTCGACCGCATGTTGCACAACGTCGCCACGCTGCTCGCGCGCCAGGGCGCCGGGTTCCGGCACCTGGTCTCCGGCGTCACGTATCTCAAGCGCGCAGGCGACGCGCCGGTGCTGCGCGCGATGCTCGAGAAGCGCGGCTTCGGGGGGTTCCCGCTGGCCCTGGTCGAGGCGCCGCTCTGCCGCCCCGGGCTGCTCTGCGAGACCGAGGCCATCGCGCGTATTCCCCTGGCGGCCGCCGGGGCGTAGTTCAGGCATGATGCGGACGGCGTTCGGCATCCCGATCGTGCTCCTGGCCGCCCTGCTCGTGGCGGGCTGCGACCACGACCCCAGCACGCAGGACATCGTCGCCGCCCACGCCGGCGCGGCCCTCAAGATCACCTACCCGCAAGAGGCGACGCTGTTCCCGCCCGAGATCGTCGCGCCCACCTTTTTGTGGAACGACGACACCGGCGGCGTCGACCGCTGGTTCGTCGTGGTCCGCAACCAGACCGGCGGCGAGATCCTGAAGACCTCGGTCGACGCCCCGCACTGGCGGCCGTCGGAGGACGAGTGGAAGCGCATCAAGCAGGAGAGCCTCGAGCGCGACGCCGAGATCGCCGTCGCGGGCGTCAACCATGCGACGCGCGCGCGCGTCCTGTCGTCGGCGCATGTGCACGTCCGGACATCGAAGGACGAGGTGCGCGACTCCATCCTGTACCGCGAGGTGCCGCTCCCGTTCCTGACCGCGGTGCAGGATCCGTCCCGCATCCGCTGGCGCTTCGGCACCGTCGACCTCCCGGGCGGCCCGCCGATCGTGCTCCAGAACCTGCCCGTGTGCGGCAACTGCCACTCCTTCGCCGACAACGGCAGCGTGCTCGGCCTCGACGTCGACTACGGCAACGACAAGGGCGCCTACGCGATCATGCAGGTGTCCAAGCACATGGTGATGGACGATCAGAAGATCATCACCTGGGCCGACTACAAGCGCGAGGACGGCGAGCTCACCTTCGGGCTGCTGTCGCGCGTGTCGCCGACGGGGCGCTACGTGATCAGCACGGTGAAGGACCGGTCGGTCTTCGTCGCCGTCCCCGACATCTGGTTCTCGCAGCTCTTCTTCCCCATCAAGGGGATCCTCGTCGTCTATGATCGGGAGAAGCAGACGTACGCCGCGCTGCCGGGCGCCGACGACCCGACGTACGTGCAGAGCAACGCGGTCTGGAGCCCAGACGGCCAGGAGATCGCGTTTGCCCGCGCGACGGCCCACCACACTGGCCGCCTCGACCAGCAGAACAGCGCGCTGATCGACGAGAAGGACGTCCCCGAGTTCACCATCGAGAAGCAGCCCTTCCGCTACGACCTGTACCGCATCCCGTTCAACGACGGGAAGGGCGGCACCGCAGAGCCGATCCCGGGCGCCTCCGGCAACGGCATGAGCAACTTCTTCCCGAAGTACTCGCCGGACGGGAAGTGGATCGTCTTCTGCAAGGCGAAGAGCTACATGCTGCTGCAACCCGACAGCGAGCTCTACATCATACCCGCGGCGGGCGGCGAGCCGCGGCGGCTTCGCTACAACACCGCCCGCATGAACTCGTGGCACAGCTGGTCGTCGAACAGCCGCTGGCTGGTGTTCTCCTCGAAGGTCAACACCGCCTACACCCAGCTCTTCCTCACGCACATCGACGACGACGGCAACGACAGCCCGCCGGTGCTGCTCGAGCGGTTCACGTCGTCGGACCGGGCCGCGAACATCCCGGAGTTCGTCAAGCTGCCCGCCGATGCGATCGCCGAGATCAAGGAGCAGTTCCTCGATCCGTACTCCTTCCTGCGCGCCGGGATGTCGAACGAGCACACCGGCGACCACAAGGGCGCCGAGCGCGCCTTCCGACGCGGCATCGAGCTCGCGCCCGACGACGTCGAGCTGCACAACGCGCTCGGCTGGACGTTGTTCCAGGACGGACGGCCGGCGGAGGCCGCGAAGGAGTACGAGCGGGCGCTGGCCGCCAATCCGAAGCACGCCAAGGCCCACAACAACCTGGCACTCGCGCTCGTGGAGCTCGGTCGGCTCGACGAGGCCGCCAACCATTTCCGGGCATCGCTCGAGGTCGAGCCGAAACCAGAGATCTACAGCGACCTCGGGTTCACCATGGCGCAGCTCGGCAAGCCGGACGAGGCGCTCGCCAACTACCAGAAGGCCCTGGCGCTCGACCCGAACTGCGCGTCGGCGCACTTCAACCTGGCCGTGACCGCGCTGCGCGCGGGCCAGCTCGACGACGGCGAGGTCCACTACCGGAAGGCGCTCGTCGGCAAGCCCACCGCGGAGACCCACAACGGCCTGGGCTACGTGCTCGCCAAGCAGGGTCGCACCGACGACGCCATCGCCGAGTTCCAGAAGGCGATCACCGTCAACCCGAAGTTCGCGCCCGCGTACAACAACCTGGCGGAAGCACTCGCACGGCAGGGCAAGCTCGAGGAGGCGGAGTCCTACTACCGCCGCTCGCTGGCCGAGAAGCCGAGCCCGGCGGTCTACAACGCGCTCGGCTCGGTGCTCCGCCAGCTCGGACGGACGGACGAGGCGGCGGAGATGGTCGCCAAGGCCAACGCGCTCTCGTCGACGCGCTGACGCCTCCTTGCCGACCCGCGTCGCGGCCGGTAGTGTCCCGGCGCACGCTCTGAGGAGATCCCGCCCTGGCCCCTGACGTCCGCGACCGGTTTCTCGCGCTGATCCGCACGGGCACGGTCCCCGCGCTCGCCCCCTCCGCCCTCGAGATCGCACGCCTCGCGTACCCGGACCTCGATCCGGGCCCCTCGCTGCGCCAGCTCGACGGCCTCGCGGCCGCCATCCGCCCGCACGTGGGTGCCGCCCCCACCCCCGCCGACGCGACGGCGATCGTCGCCGCGCGCCTCCGCGACCCGCTCGGCTTCCACGGCAACCGCGACGACTACTACGATCCGCGCAACAGCTTCCTGAACGACGTCCTCGAACGTCGCACCGGGATCCCGATCACCCTCGCGGTGGTACTGATCGAGGTCGGCGCCCGCCTGGGAGTCGCGATCGAGGGCGTGGGCTTCCCCGGCCACTTCCTCGTGCGGGCCGCGGGCGCGCGCGGGCCGCGCTTCTTCGACCCGTTCTTCGGCGGCGCGGAGCTGGACGACGCGGCGCTGCTCGAGCGCCTGCGGGCGCTCTCGAGCAATCCGGGCGGTCCCGCGGCCACCTTGACCCGGGTCCCGCCCGAGCTGCTCGGGGCGGTGACGACCGCCGAGATCCTCGGTCGGATGCTCCGGAACCTGCTCCGCCTCTACCTCGATCGCGGCGAGCCGCTGCTGGCGCTCGAGGCGGTGGAGCGGCTCGTCGTGCTGTTGCCCGACGCCACCGACGAGCTGCGCACGCGCGCGCAGCTCTACGAGCGGCTCGAGTGCTTCGCCGCCGCCCGCGCCGACTACGAACGCTACCTGGCGCTCGCGCCCGACGCCTCGGATGCGGGCGACGTCCGCGCGCGACTGGCGCGCCTCGCGCACGGCGCGCCGACCGTGCACTGAGCGCTCACTCGCCCAGGCGACGTTCCTGGCGGGCGTACCACGCGAGCGCCGCGCGCAGCTCGTCGCGCCGGAACTCCGGCCACAGGGTCGCGGTGAACCAGAGCTCCGCGTACGCCGACTGGAACGGCAGGAAGCCGCTCAGCCGCTGCTGCCCCCCGGTGCGGACGACCAGATCCACCACCGGCACGCCCGCCGACGACAGGAAGTCCGCGGGTCTGGCCGCGACCTGCTCGATGCCGTACGCGCCTGCCGCGCGGAGCAGCGCCGTGAGCTCCGACTCGCTGGAGTAGTTCGCGCCTACGTGCACCGTGAGCGCCGCGCCGTCGACGCGGGGCGCGCGTTCGAAGGCGACCAGCGTCTCCCGACCCGGCAGCGTGTCAGGCAGCGCGCCGGCGTCGCCGAAGACGTGCAGGGCGACACCCGGGAGCGTCGCCACGCCCTCGCAGAAGCGGACCAGCGCTTCGTGCAGCCAGTACTGCTCGTCGGCGGGCCGGCGGGTGAAGTTGTCGTGCGACGCACCGAACGCCGAGACGTGCGCGATGCCCTCCGCGCGGCACCACTCGACCATCGCCAGCGCGCGCTCCACGCCCAGCAGATAGCCGTCGCGCTTCGAGATCCCCGCCCTGCGGGCGTACCGGCGGTTGCCGTCCGGTACCACACCGACGTGCCGCGGCGGCGCGCTCGGCATCACGCGGGAGCGGTGGCCTCGCGTGCGGCGGTGCTCGTCGCCGGCTGCTCCCCGGCCACCGCGAGCTGGGCGAGGCAGTGCTCGACCCATTTGAGCTCCGCCTCCTCGCGGAAGCGGAACGCATCCGACGCGAGCCGCTCGCCGACGTCGCCGGGCCGCGGGTCGTGCCCCTTCGGGCGCCGCTGGAGGTAGGCGAGACGCTGGAGATGGTCACGTCGCCGCTCCTCGAGCAGCTCGCGGAGCCGCGCCGGCGCGTGCCGCCCCAGGAACGCGACCTTCACGACGACCTCGTCACGCACCGGTCGGACGACCGCCACCGGACGATCGAGCCATGCGAAGAACTCCTGGCGGCCTGCCGTCGTGAGCGCGAACAGCCGCCGCGTGCGGTTGACGGAGTCGTCGGCGTGCGAGACGACGAGCCCCTGCGCTTCCAGTCGCTCGAGCGCCTGATGGATCTGGCCGGTGTTGTACGGGCCGTTCTCGATCCGCTCCGCGAGCTTGGTCGCGAGCTGGTAGCCGTGACACGTCCCTTCGAGCAGGACTCCGAGAATGGCGTGGGCCATGGACATCGCCGCGTTCCTCCTGCGCTGGATTGCCCGAGGCTGACGAACTCGACTGCCAGCCGCCTCCTACGACGGCCCGTCGCGCGGCGTCAAGATCGAACTGTACGTTCCTTGACGCTCTCGGTGCCTTCGGTCAGCGTGCCACCATGTCGTCGAACCGCCACGCCGGCGGCGGTCCCCCCGCCGACGCACCACCCGAGCCCCCGTTCGCCGAGCGGGCCCGCACGCTCGTGCACCTGGGTCGAACCGGCACGCTCAGCACGCATTCGCGCAAGCAGCCGGGCTTCCCCTTCGGCTCCGTCGCGCCCTACGGCGTCGACGCGCACGGCCGGCCGAGCTTCCTCATCAGCACGATGGCGATGCACACCCAGAATCTCGCCGCGAACCCACAGGCGAGCCTGCTGGTGACGCAGCCCGGCTGGTCGGACGACCCGCTCGCCGGCTCGCGCCTCACGATCCTGGGCGACACCACGCCGGTTCCGGAGCCCGAGGTCGCGTCGGTCCGCGCCGACTACCTGGCCCGCCACGAGAACGCCCGCTACTGGGTCGACTTCGACGACTTCGCCTTCTACCGTCTCGAGGTCGTCGACCTCTACTACGTCGCCGGCTTCGGCGCGATGGGCTGGGTCGACGCCGCCGAATACCACGCCGCCGCCCCCGACCCACTCGCCGACCACGCTCCCGGCATCATCGCCCACATGAACCAGGACCACGCCGACGCGCTCGTCCTCTACGCCAAGCACTACGCCGGCACCGAAGCCGACTCCGCCGAAATGACCGCCGTAGATCGCCTAGGCTTCCGCCTGCGCGCGAAGACGGGCGACCGAATCTCCGGCCTACGCATCAACTACCCGAGCGAAGCCCGCACCACCGACGCCGTCCGCAAGATCCTCATCGAGATGCTGGTGGCAGCGCGCCAACACCCCAGCAGCTAGCGGAACCGCCATCCGCGGCTCGCGCAGCGAGCCGCCAGATGAAGGCGGGCGAGCGGGCGGGGACCGTCGTCGGCGCGCCTATGAGGCGCCGGCCCTACCGGTCAGTAGAAGACGCGCCGCCCCCCGGCGCCGAATCGAAGCGCAGACGACGGCCCCTGCCCGCTCGCCCGCCCACCTTCCCTACGGCTCGATCGTGAGCCTCGGATGCCGTCTCCACAGCGACACGCTCATCACGAGCGCCGCCATCAGATTCCCCGCCATCACCTGCGGCCACGCCAGCGCGTGCAGCACGGGCTCCGCCAGGATCATACACACCTGCAGGAACCCGTACTGGAACACGACGAACATCAGCACCAACCCGAAGCCGAAGCTCGGATGGCGCTCCGCCAGCGCGATCATCTGCGCGGCCCCCAGGCCGATGAGCATGAACACCAGCACGTGGACCCAGGTGAAGGAGACCACGGTCTCGAACGAGATCGGCAGCGTGTCGGGGTTTTCCAGCCCCGCGCCGCCGTGGAACAGCGCGGTCCCGAGCACCGTGGGCGTGTACAGCGGACGTCCGGCGATCGTATCCAGCACCAGGAACCAGAGCGCGATGGTGGCGGCGCCGAGAAGGCCGACGGTGATGCCCTCGACGTACACCGCGGCGCTGTCGCGGGTTGGTGCGGCGGCGACCGGACTCGAAACGGTCTGCGCGGCCATTGACGGACTCCTTTCTGGGCGCGTGGGGCGGCCCCCGTAAGGGTCGTCTACCTGCTCGACCTCTACGCCTCCGACGCGAAGCCGGTCAAGCCCGTTCGGCGCCGACGCAGACGCTGTGCGCCAGGTGACGTCAGGGCGCGTCGGGGCCGTACGGCTCGAGATGAAAGCGGACGACGTGGTCCGTCGGCGGCGAGTCGAGCACCATCGTGAAACGCGCCCGGATCCCGGCGATTGTCTTCGCGCGGTCGGCCTTGAAGGCGTCGCTGTCCCATTGGTGCGGCTGCACCTCATACCCCACGACCTGCGCCCAGCGCGCGGGTCCCGCCGCCTGGAGCGCGTCGAGGTACGGCTCCAGCTCCGAGAGCGGGCGCACCGGAATGCAGTCGTGGTGGCACGGCGACGACGAGAAGACGACGACGGAATCGACGAACCGCCGGTGTCCGAGGCGCACGTAGAGCCGCTCGAGGATCCCGTCGGGGTTGGAGAAGTTCTCGTCGTACGCGTCGAGGCTGTACACCAGCAGCATGGTCTCGCCGGCATCGATCCGGCGCTCCATCTCGCGCGCCCAGTCGACGTGCGCCGGCCACAGCATGTAGTCGAGCTGGGAGCCGACGAACGGCAGCGTGAAGAACGTCCCCATCCGCACCGGCTCCCAGGGCACGCGCGCGAACCGCACCAGGTCGGCGAGCGCCCACAGGTTCCCGGCCACCAGCACGACCGTCACCACCCGCTTGAGCCGCGCCGCGTTCGTCTCGCCCCAGAGGCCCACGACCAGCGCCAGCAGGTAGAAGTCGACGACCAGGAAGCGGCGCGGGCGGACCTCGGACATCCCGAACTCGCGCAGCGCGATCAACACCACCAGCCCCACCTGCGTCGCGCACAGGACGAGCAACAGGAGCCGCGTCCGCGTCGGCCTGAGGCAGGAGAGCGCGGCGGCGATCGTCAGCACGGGCAGATCGAGCCACGGCGAGACGAACAGCATCGCGGCGATGCCCCCCATCCGCTCGAGCACCGTCGCGACGTTCAGCCCGACGATCCCCGCGTACGCCCCGACGTGCTGGCTCGGGTGCAGGAAGACTTCCCCGATCCCGAACGCCGCCGCGCCGAGCCAGAGGAGCCGGACGCCGAGCGGCACGTCGGGGAGGATCAGCGCGGCCACCACGAACACCACCCCCACCGTCTTCCCCAGCTCGTAGACGTGCCAGGTCAGCTCGTTGACGACGACGCACAGGACGGCGGCGAGAAGCCAGCGCCGGCGGAGCCGGGGATCCAGCACGATCCACAGCGCGAGCGCGTGGGGCAGGAAGGCGCTCGCCCAGGGCATGCCCGCGATCGAGAACGACAGCACCGCCGGCGACGCGCCGATCGCGAGCAGCACGATCCACGCGTCGGCGCGCGCGATCCCGAGCGCGCGACCGAGCAGCGCGAATGCCACCGCAGCCGAGAGGAACGTCAGCAGCGCCGGCCACCACTCCCACGGATGCAGCGCGGTGAGCGTTCCCGCGAGCAGGGCGTAGAGCCCGCTGTAGTACGGAAACGGGAACGCATAGGTGCGGCTCCGATCCCAGACGACGGCGAGCGCCTCCCACGCCGTCTTCGTCGACACCAGGTAGAGGCCGTTCGCGGCCGCGTGCACGTCGAAGCCCGGGTAGTACGCGCCCCGGACCCACACGCGTCCCGCGAGCGACGCCGCAACGCTGGCCAGCGCGAGCACGGGGAGCCAGCGCGGGCGGCGGACTTCCATCGCGCCCCCGCTTTAGGCGGCGGCGCGGGCGTGGTCAAACTCCGCGGGCGACGGTCAGTTGAGCGCGCGACGGACGGCGTGCAGCGCTTCTTCCGCATCCTCGTCGCCTGGGTCGAGGGCGAGGGCTCGCTCGAAAGCCTCGGCGGCCCTGAGCAGCTGCCCCTTCTCGCGCCACACGCGCCCCAGGTTCCGATGCGCGTGGTGCTTCGGCTCGGTGCGCGATGCGACCACCGCGCGCTCGAGCCACGGCACCGCGTCGTCGAGCCGTCCGAGCTCGATCAGGTACGCGCCGATGTCGTCGTAGGCGCGCGCGAAGCTCGCGTCGACCTGGATCGCCTGCTTGCACTCGGCGATCGCGTCGTCGTAGCGGCGCTGGAAGCTGTACGTCCAGCCGAGGAACGTGTGGGCCTCGGCGGTCGGATAGATCTCGATCGAGCGCTGGTAATGATCGATCGCACCCTCGAGATCGCCTGCCATCTGACGATGGTACGCCTCGCGGAGAAGATCGACGGCCTTCACACGTCGCTCCTCGGCAGTCATCGGCGCGCATCATACACACAGCCGCGCGCGCACGAGAAGCGAAAAATGCCGGGACGCTATGCGGTGTGAGGGGAGTCGCCATCGCGCGCGCGGCATGTTAGACGGCGCGGCATGTGCCCTACGCCGCGCGGCGATTCCTCCCGTCCGCGTCGCGCGCGGCGCGCGACGCGGACCGTCATCGTCGTCGCTGGCGCGCTCGCCGTGCTGCTCGCGGTCTCCGCGCGGGCCACGCATCGGCCGCACATGCCGCGCCCCAAGCGCGGCACGCAGTTCGACGTCGGGCCGGTGGTGATCGAGCGCGGAAAAGAGCTGACCGAGTGCACCTACTTCAAGATGCCCGGGAAGCGCGACATGGCCGTCGGGCGCGTGCAGATCAAGGTCAGCGGCGGCAGCCACCACGTCCATCTCTACCGCGCCCAGGACCCGGCGATGAACCTCGCCGACGGTCACGAGGCCTGCAACTTCGCGCTCGACTTCTCGGTCTGGCAGCTCGTGCTCGCGAGCCAGTCGCTCTACCTCGACTGGCACCTGCCACCCGGCGTGGCGTTCTTCTTCCAGCACGGGGAGCAGCTCGCGGCGCAGACGCACTTCGTCGACAGCGGGCTGCTCAGGACGCCGACCGGCAATGGCTGGGCGGTGATGAACCTCCACGCGATGCCGGCACGCAAGGTCACCGCGTACGCCGGCGCGTTCTTCGGCCAGGACCGCGACGTCGTCGTGCCGGCGCACTCGACCGCCACCGCGACCACGAACTGCGTCTTCCCGAAGCCCGTCACGCTGCTCGCGCTGACGGGCCACTACCACTACCGCGGCATCCACTTCACCGCCGGCGCGTGGGACGGCCAGACGGTGACGCCGCTCTACAAGTACGACGGCTACCTCGATCCGCCGTTCCTCCGCTTCGGCGGCGCGGACGCCCCCGTCGTCCCGGGGCTCACGTGGACCTGCACCTACGAGAACCCCACCGACCAGACGTTCACGTTTGGCCCGTTCACGGACATGAACGAGCACTGCAACCTGTTCGCGTTCTACTATCCGACGAACACGCCGCAGGAAGACCTGACCTGCGTGCAGAAGGACGGCGCCGTCACGGTCACCGTCCACGATCGTTGAGCCGCGCGCTCAGTACCCGTCGATCCGTGCCACCCGGTCGCGGTGCCAGGCCGCGTCGCCGAAGGTCAGCTCCGCGGCCCGCGCGCGCTTCAGGAAGAACCCGACGTCGTGCTCGTCGGTCATGCCGATGCCGCCGTGCATCTGCACGCCCTCGTTGCCGATCAGCACGAAGGCGTCGGAGCAGCGCGCCTTGGCGACGCTCGCGAGCCGCGCCACCTCGGCGTCCGTCCTGCCCTCGTCGACGGCGGCGTGCGCCGCCATCACGACCGAGCGCGCCAGCTCGGTCTCGATGAACATCCGGGCCGCCCGGTGCTTGAGCGCCTGGAAGCTGCCGATCACGACGCCGAACTGCTGGCGCGTCTTCAGGTACGCGAGCGTCATCTCGAAGGTGGCGGTCATCGCGCCCAGCATCTCGGCGGTGAGCGCGATCGTGGCGCGGTCGAGGACGCGCGCCAGCACCGCCCCGCCCGCCACGGGCCGGCCCAGCACCGCGTCGCCACCGACGGCGACACCGCTCAGATGCAGCAGCGCCCAGCCCCGCGCGTCGATCAGGTGCTGCGGCTCGACGGTGAGCGCGGCCGCCGTCCGCGGCACCAGGAAGAGCCCGATGCCGTCGGCGTCGTGCGGGCCGCCAGCCGTACGCGCCGACACGACGAACCAGTCGGCGGCATCACCGCCCTGGACGTGGCTCTTCTCGCCGGTGAGCACCCAGCCGTCGCCCTTCTTCTCGGCGCGGGTCTCCACGTGGGTCGCGTCGTAGCGGCTCCGGGGCTCCTGCCACGCGAGCGCCAGCAGCCGCTCTCCAGCGGCGACGGCCGGGAGATGCGCATCCTTCTGCGCCTCGCTCCCGCCCAGCAGGATCGCGTTCGCGCCGAGCAGGACCGTGGAGAGCACCGGCTCGGGCACGAGGCCGCGCCCCAGCTCCTCCATCACGACCATCAGGTCGACGTAGCCGAGCCCCGCGCCGCCGTACTGCTCGGGCAGCAGCAGCCCGACCCAGCCGAGGGCCGCCATCTCCTGCCAGAGCGGACGCGAGAACGTCTCGCCGCGGTCGCGCAGCTCGCGCACGCGCTTCATCGGCGACTTGCCCGTGACGAACTCGCGGGTGGTCCGCTGGAGGATCTCCTGCTCTTCGGTGAGGACGAATGCCATGACGATCAGTCCGGGAGGCCAAGCACCTGCTTGGCGATGATGTTGAGTTGGATCTCGGAGGTGCCCCCCTCGATCGTGTTGCCGCGCGAGCGGAGCCAGTCGCGCGTGAGCCCGAGCTCCTCGGGAGCGAAGCCGGCACCCTCCCAGCCGAGCGCTTGGGGGCCGGCGATCTGCACCATCAGCTCGCGACGGCGCTGGTTCAGCTCGGTGCCGTAGAGCTTGAAGAACGACGACGCCGCCCCCGGCGGCTGCCCCGCCTTCAGCCGATCGCGGTTCCGGCTGAGCGTCAGATCGAGCGCCTGCTGGTCCAGCTCGACCTGCGTCACGCGGTCGCGCACCACCGCATCGACGATGCGGCCGTCGTCGGTGGGCAGATACTTCCGCGCCATGGTGATGAGCCGCTGCCGGTCCTCGCGCTCCTTGAAGACGTCGGCGATCATGTTGCGCTCGAACTGGAGCAGCATCTTGGCGATGCCCCAGCCGCCGCCCTCCGGCCCGACGATGTTCTTGGCCGGGACGCGGGCGTCGGTGATGAACGTCTCGCAGAACGGCGACGCCCCGCTGATCAGCTTGATCGGCTTCACGCTGACGCCCGGCGTCTCCATGTCCATCAACATGAAGGAAATGCCGGCGTGCTTCTTCGCCTCGGGGTTGGTGCGGACCAGGAGGAACATCCAGTCGGCCTTGTCGCCGTAGGACGTCCACACCTTCTGGCCGGTCAGGATCAGATCGTCGCCGTCGCGGACGGCGCGGGTCTGGAGGCTCGCCAGGTCGGAGCCGGCGCCCGGTTCGGAATAGCCCTGGCACCAGCGGATCTCGCCGCGCGTGATCTTGGGGAGATGCTCGCGCTTCTGCTCCTCGCTTGCGACCTGGAGCAGCAGCGGGCCGATCATCTCGAGGCCGAAGCCGATGAGCGGCGGCCGGAGGCGCTGCTTCGCCATCTCCTGCGCCAGCACGCGGGCCTCGTCCTTCGAGAGCCCGCCGCCGCCGTACTCCCTGGGCCAGGTGGGCGCGGTGAAGCCGCGCTCGGCCATGATCGCGAGCCAGCGGCGCACGTCGTCGGGGTACCTCCCCTTCTTGCCGCCCCAGCAGACGTCGTCGGGGGTCCTGGGCGGCGTGCGCATCGACGCGGGCGCGTTCGCGTCGAGCCAGCGTTTGGTCTCTTGGCGGAAGCTCTCGAGATCAGCCATCCGGTCCGCTTAGTCGAGGCCGGTTGCCGACGCAATGCGCGTTTCGCGGGTGGAGCCGGGGGACGCAATGCAGGGGTCTCGGCCGACGCGCCTTGAACCCTCGTCGAGCCGGGAGCACAAATCGATCGCGCCGTCGCCTCGGCGGCGCACCCGGAGCACTGGATGGACGACGGCAGTAGCAGCGCGCAACCCGTGCTCCGGGACGACGACAGACCATCCGACGGCTGACGCGAGGCCGCGTCACGCGAAGAGGACGTCTCCGATCCGCGGCGACGATCCGGGAGACAATGCCGCACGCGGGGCCGTGTCGGTCGTCTCGATCCGCGTCCACCTCGAGGCGTTGACCGCCCGCAGCTCGGCGTCGTGAATCAGTGCGGCATGATCTGCAGGCCGAGGAAGACCTGCACCGCCGTCAGCAGGACGGCGGCCGCGCCGATGAGGGGGTGGAGGATCCTCGCGCGGGCGCTCGTCGGAACGTGGCGCGAGACGAGGGCGGCGAGCGTCAGCAGGGCGACGATCGCGCAGCCCACGGTGTAGTGGCCGCTCGCCGCTTCGTCGAGATCGTCGCGGAGGTACTCGAGGCTGATCAGGCCGGAGGTCCATGCGACCAGCATCGTCGCGTAGAGCCATGGCGTCAGGCGACGGTGGGCGGCGCGGCTCTTCGGGGCCTTGCGATTTGCTCGGCGCGCGGCGAAGCCCAGGCCGGCGGCGCGGACGGCGAGCGCGACGGCGACGAAGCCGATGACCGGGTGGATCCAGGCGAGGACGGTCGCCCGGGTCACGCTCGCACGATCTCGTCCCCGAGGGAGCGGACGCGGGCTTCGAGTCGGTCGGCGGGAATGATGGGAAACATGATGAGTCGGTCGACGCCGGCCGCCGTCGCACGGGCGACCAGCTCGCGGCTGAGCGGCTCGAAGGTGGTGAGCGAGATCTCGAGCGGCTGGTCCTTGCGCGGCGTTTCCGCGCGCAGGGTGCGGAGCCGCTGCACGACGGCGGCGGTCTTCTCGACCGTCAGCGCGAAGCCGTACCAGCCGTCGGCTTCGCGCGCAGCGCGCCGGAGCGCCGGCGGCGCCGTCCCCCCGACGACGATCGGCGGATGCGGGCGCTGGTGGGGCTTGGGCTCGAAGCGGATCCCCGAGAACGACGCGAAGCGGCCCTGGAAGCTCGGCTCGGTCTGGGTCCAGAGCGCGCGCATCGCGCGCAGCGACTCGTCGGTGATACGACCGCGGTCGGGGAACGACACGCCGAGCGCGCGGAACTCGGGCTCCGCGTAGCCGCCGCCGAAGCCGGCGATGAGCCGCCCGCCCGAGACGACGTCGAGCGTGGCGAGCGCCTTCGCGAGCAGCACCGGGTTGTGGTGCGGGAGCACGAGGATGCCGGTGCCGAGTCGGATCGTCGACGTGTGCGCGGCGACGTTGGTGAGCGCGCCGATCGAATCGAGGAACGGCGTCTCCGCCGGTGTCGGGACCGGGTTGTCGCGGACGGGAAGCGCCACGTGCTCGCCGGTCCAGACCGACTCGAACCCGGACTCCTCGGCCGCGCGCGCGACGCGGACCTGGACCGCGGGGTCGGCGCAGGGGCCGAAGTTGACCCCGAAGAGCCCGAACCGCATCAGCGTCCCTTCTCGACCGGCAGCCCGCTGTCGGCCCATCCCGGGACGAGATTGCCGCGCGCGTCCTGCCCGCCCCCGAAGCCGCCCTGCACGTTCGTCACGTCGGTGAAACCCGCAGCCGCGAGGAGATCGCACGCGCGCTGCGACCGTCCGCCGGCCTGACAGCCGACGAGCAGCATCGTCCCTCTGGGCAGCCGGCGCTCGACGCTCGTGACGAAGTCGGCATTGGGCGCCGGCTGTCGGGTGGCCGGATCGAGCACCATCACCGGAACGTTCCGCGCCCCGGCCGGATGCCCCGCCTCGAATTCCCCCTCGGTACGCACGTCGAGATAGACGGCGGACGGGTTCTGCTGGAGCGTCGCGTACGCCTCGCGCGGCGTGGTCTGACCGATCGCCATGAACCCTGCTAGCAGAGCCCGCGGCGCGCGGCGAGCCGTCGCCCGCAGGGCACATAGCGAGTGAAATCCCCTTGACGGCGAAGGTCGTGGAGGCGTAGCCCACGCGCATCATGCGTCCGCCTCTGGTGAACGCGGCCAAGCGCTGGGGTACCGTCACGGTCTGGGTGCGCGCCAACGTCTTCGACTACGCGCGCGAGCCCGTGGCCACGCGCAGCATCTATCGCGGCATGCGGCTCTCCGCGATGGTGTGGACGGACGGCGCCGACGTCTTCGGCTACTCGCCCCAGCGCGGCAAGGTCCGCCTGAGCGCGCCCTCGACCCCGCTCTAGTCGATCGCCACCGCGCGCTTGAGCAGCGCCGGCAGCCCGCTCGCGAACGCCCCTTTCGCGAGCACCGTTCCGCATCCGAGCGCGCGCGCCGTCTCCATCACGTCGAGCCGCTCGTGCCCGACGAACCCGACCGACTCCACGCCGGCGGTCTCCGGATCGCGAGCGAGCAGCTCGAGCGCCCGCATCCCCTCCGCATCCCGCAAGTCGACGAGCACCAACCGCGCCCCATGTGCCATTCCGACCACTGCCTCCGCATCGCGCGCACTCCGCACCTCCACCCCGAGATGCGCCGCCGCCTCCCCGATCTTCGACGCAAACACCAGGTCCCTCACCAGGTAGACGACATCCGCCATCCCCCCGCCCTACCAAAGAGCACCCCCCACAGCGAGCACGGGGTCGCGGTGGCAGGCGGCCCCCCGTCCTCCCGCGCGATGAAGCGCCGCGGCCACCCGCCGGCCCCGGGGCGAACCCGGCACATGAGCGTGCGAGTCGCCCCTGACACACCCTTGTCGAATGCGACACCACATGGCGCTCACCTCATCGGAAAACCGGCGTCCTCTCGCGAATTCATGCTGGCATGTCGGTTGCTCCTCTCCGGCGTCGTGCGGAGCTCGAGGGGTCGAGCGAAGAGAGAGCCCGAAACCAACCGAGCTCAGTGAGTAGGAGGAGACCGTGAACAATCTCGTGAAGCTGTATGCAGACGAAAGCGGCCAGGGCATGACCGAGTATGCGATCCTGGTCGGGACCCTCGCGCTGGGCGCCATCCTCACGCTGGTGGCGATCGGCAGCCGCATCAAGGATGTCTTCACGAACGTCCAGACCCAGCTCAACAACGTTCCGACGAGCTGATTCCGCCCCGAGTTCGGGGGTCTTCCCCACCCCTGTCGCCAGTCCTCCCCGCCCGCCGAGCCGTCCCCGTTCCCCGGGGTCGGCTCGGCGTCGTTGTGAGCGAGGCACTCGTCGACACAGGCGCGGTGACCGATGCCGGTGGGAGTGCTCCGCCGCCGCTCCACCTGGCCGCGCCCTGACGACGCGCCCCTCGCGCGGGGCCCGGGTCGTGTGCGAGGACTCCCCGCATGACCCTCGACGGCCAACGCATCCTCGTCACCGGTCCTACCGGGCAGGTGGCGTTTCCGATCGCCCGGGCGCTCGCGCGCACCAACACGGTCTTCGGCGTGGCCCGCTTCTCCCGCCCCGACGATCGTGGACGGCTCGAGGCCGCCGGCATCCGCTGCGTCACCGCCGACCTCGCGAGCGGGAGGCTCGACGGCGTGCCCGACGACGTCGACGCCGTGCTGCACTTCGCGGTCGCGAAGAGCCGAGCGCCCGACTTCGACCAGGACTGACCGCGAACGCGGAGGGCACCGGCCACCTGATGGCCCGTTGCCGGCGGGCGCGCGCCTTCCTCCTGTGCTCGTCGACCGCGGTCTACCAGCCGGCGGGGCATCACCCGCTCGCGGAAACCGACCCGCTCGGCGACAACCACCGCGCCATCATGCCGACCTACAGCCTCGTGAAGATCGCGACCGAGGCCGTGGCGCGCTTCGCGGCCCGCCAGTGGTCGCTGCCGACGACGATCGCGCGCCTGAACGTCCCCTACGGCGACAACGGCGGCTGGCCGGCGCTCCACCTCGAGTGGATGCTGGCCGGGAAGCCCATCCCGATCCACCCCGAGCAGCCGAACGTCTTCAACCCGATCCACGAGGACGACTACGTGGCGCAGCTCCCGGCACTCCTCGCCGCGGCGGGCGTTCCGGCGACGATCGTCAATTGGGCCGGCGGCGACGCGGTGAGCATCGAGGAGTGGTGTGCGTACCTCGGCGAGCTGACGGGGCTCACGCCGCGCTTCGTCACGACCGATCGCACCATCGCGAGCGTCGCCGTCGACACCACCCGCATGACGGCGCTGGTCGGCCCGACGCGGGTCCCCTGGAAGGATGGCCTCCGACGTCTGGTCGCGGCCCGGCATCCCGAGCTGCTCCGCTGAGGTCCACGGGCGGGCGACGTCTGCCAGCCTGCCCTGACGCTCAGTCGGGGACGATCGCCAGCGCCTGGCGCGGGCAGCGTCGCACCGCCTGCTCGAGCTTCTCGCGCAGCTCCGGTCCGGGCCGCTCGATCAGCAGGTGCGCGCGGTCGTCGTCCCCCACCACGAACACCTCGGGCGCGACCTTCTGGCAGATCGCGTTGCCCTCGCACAGCTCCTCGTCGACGCGGATGCGCATGCCCAGAGAGTGCCGCGGTCGGGGGCGGCTCGTCAACACGCTCGCCATACAAACGAACGTTTGTTTCCGCTTGACAGGGCGCGGGCCGGAGCACTAGGAGCAGGGTACATGAGCGCACCGCCCGGCCCGGTCGACTTCCTCGACGTCGACTTCTACGTGAGCGACCCCTGGGACACGTACGCGTGGCTGCGCTCGCACGCGCCGGCCTACTGGCACGAGGGCAACCAGCTCTGGGCGGTGACCCGCTACCAGGACCTGGTCCACGTCTCGACCCATCCCGAGCTGTTCTGCAACGGCGAAGGGTACCGGCCCGGCATGGGCGCCGACGCGTCGCTGATCTCCACCGATCCGCCACGCCACACCGAGATGCGCCGGCTCATCAACAAGGGGTTCACGCCGCGCATGGTCGCCCAGATGGAGGACCACGTGCGGGGCATCGTCGCCCGCACCCTCGACGCGGTCGCGCCGCGCGGCGAGTGCGATTTCGTCGAGGACGTGGCGGTGCCGCTCCCTATGCTGGTGATCGCCGAGCTGCTCGGCCTGCCGCTCGACGACTGGCAGCGGCTCCAGCACTGGTCCGACGACATGAACGTCGGCAGCGCGGTGTACCCGCTCGAGCGCGCGATGAAGGCCTACGTCGAGTACTGCGAGTATTTCGAGAAGATCCACGCCGAGAAGCTCGCCCATCCCGGCGAGGACCTGATCTCGAAGCTCATCCACTCGGACATCGACGGCGAGCGCCTGGGGTACGACGACGTGCTGCGCACCACGCTCCTGCTGCTGGTCGGCGGCAACGAGACCACGCGCAACACGATCGCCGGCGGCCTGCTGGCGCTTCTCGAGCATCCCGAGCAGTGGCGGCGGCTGGTCGCCGAGCCCGCGCGGCTGCCGATGGCCATCGAGGAGATGCTCCGCTACGTCACGCCGATCATGAACTTCCGCCGCACGGCGACGCGCGACGTCGAGCTCGCCGGGCAGACCATTCGCGCCGGACAGGCGGTGCTGATCCTGCACTCATCGGCCAACCGCGACGACACCGGGTTCGCCCGGCCCGATGCGTTCGACATCGGCCGCGACCCGAACCCGCACCTGGCGTTCGGGATCGGAACGCACTTCTGCCTGGGCGCGAACCTCGCGCGCCTCGAGATCCGCGTCATGTACGAGGAGCTGATCCGCCGCCTCCCCGGAATCCGGCTGGTCCCCGGCGCCGCCGTGACCCGCTACCCGTCGACGTTCATCCGGGGATGGTCGTCGATGCCGGTGGAATTCCGGACCTGAAGCCACTGGCAGGATCGGTGGGGGCTTTGTCCTTGCGGCCACCCGCCGCCCGGGCGATGCTCGCGGCATGGCCCGCCCCGGCACCACCCCGCCGACGCGTCACGTGGTGCTCGTCGGCTACCCCGACGTCCAGCTCCTCGACGTCGCGGGGCCGCTCGAGGTCTTCGCCGGCGCCGCGCGCTGGCTGACCGAGCGCCACGGCCGGCCCACGCCGGCCTACACG
>JACXTT010004665.1_pt1 | contig 20275 bp, 14 predicted proteins | sample 9270951 | NCBI WGS metagenome assembly JACXTT01 (sample SAMN15532306, study PRJNA645909) | rock metagenome | isolation source: weathered quartz diorite | place: Puerto Rico | collected 2017-06-21
TGACTTGGGCATCGAAGCGCCCGAGCAGGCCCTGATCGGTGCCTAACGAGTTGCGGTAGCCCATCTCGGTTGGCCGCATCTCGTAGCCGAGCGCGCGACCAGCGTCGGCCCAGACGTGATGCGCCTTGCTCCACCAGTTGTCGGGGAAGGCCTGGACGTGCAGCAGGTCGCGCACCTCCTGGATCGGATCACCGAATTTCGCGAGATCCCAGTCGACGCCGGACGCCTGGCGATAAAACGCGAAGTCCTCTTCCGCCGGAATCCATGCCTGTCCGCCGTAATGATTCGAGCAGCCGCCAACGAGCTTGAAATTTTCGGATCCTGGACCGATGCCGGCTTCGCCCGGCCACCGATAGTTCGGCCCCCCCTGTCCATCTGGACCAATCCCATCGTCGATGTTGGTGATCATCCGGCGCCGAATGGGGTAGCCGTAGCCTGGCCTGATGCCGGGATCGCGGATCGACCAGTCGTCGCCCCCTTCGATCATCGCGATGCGAAGCCGGTCGCCGGTCTTTGGATTGATCCCGCGTTCCGCAAGCCGGCCGGCGATGATGCACCCCGCCGTGCCACCGCCGAGCACGATGACGTCGAAATAATCGTGGCCGTCGCGCGTCTTGATCGCTGCGGCGGCGGGAGGTCTCTTCGGGTCGAGGCGAATGAGGTCGCCCTCGAACCACGTGTTCGACATCTTCTTCGCGCGCTCGCGGTATTTCTCTTCCTCTGCCCAGCTGAACTGACCGCCGACTCCCATCAGATCCCACGCCGTACGGATCGCGTTCGTGTTCGGATTGGAAACCTGGTGCGCGTCGACGACTGGGAGACCCTGAGCGTCGCGTTTCGGGGCATGCTGTGGATAGTTACTGTAGTAGACGCTCAGAATTCGGCGCCGTGCAGCCTGGTAGAACCCCTGGAGCTCTTTCTTCTGATCGGCGTTGGTCAGCTTGCTAGCGTCAGCGATGAGCGTCAGATATTCCTCGCGCTGCTTTTCGTCGAGGTCGACAAACGACTTGCCGCCGAAGAACGACTTTGCGGCGTTGTTGAACGACTCGAGCACCGCAGGATCGGTCCATTTCACGGTGGCCGCCGCGACCATCAACCGCGCGTTGTCCTCGGCGGGGCGCTCCTCGCTCGGCTTGAGGACGTACTCGGTAATCCCGTGCGCCTCGAGCTCCGCGTAGCCCGGATCGCCGGGTTTCGACGGGATGAACGTCGCACCGAGCGCCGCGACAATCGGTTTCCTGGGGTCGGCCGAGCCTGAGCCCGTCTTCTCCTCTACCATCGTTCCCCCTGCGTTGCGATGTGAATGTCGTGTCCCGCGTAGGCCGGCGACATTGTCAACCCTGCCTTCGCATTGAAGCAAATGGAATATTGAGAACTTGGGCATAGAATGGGGCGTCAAGGAGTGGCTATGCGTCGAAACGTTTCTGTGGTCGCCGGATTGATGGTGGTGATCGGCGTGGCAGCCGTGGCGGCGCAGCAGCCGCCCGCCGCGCGGGAAGACCAGAATTTGAAGACATTCCCGCCGTTCCGCATCGTCGGCAACCTCTATTACGTCGGGATGTACGAGCACGCGTCCTACCTGATCACCACGCCGGAAGGAAACATCCTGATCAACACCGGCGTTCCTGGAACTGGAAAGACCATCCGCGCCAACATCGAGTCACTCGGCTTCAAGGTCTCCGACATCAAGATCCTGCTCGCCATGCACGCGCACTGGGATCACGTAGGCGACATCGCCGAGATGAAGCGGATCACCGGCGCGAAGTTCATGATGGAGGAGAAGGACGTACCGGTCGTCGAGGACGGCGGTGTCTCCGACTATCGCTTCCCGGGAGGCGGCAAGCAGACATTCGAACCGGTCAAGGTCGATCGCGCGCTGAAGGATGGCGACCACGTCACACTCGGTGGAACCGACCTGACGGTGCTCCATCACCCCGGCCACACGAAGGGGACGACGAGCTTCACCTACACCGTCCGTGACAACGGCAAGTCGTACAACGTCGGCATCATCAACATGGACACGATCAACGACGAGGTGAAGCTGACCAACGCGCCGCTCTATCCGAACATCATTCAGGACTTTGCGTCGACGTTCGAAAAGCAGCTGAAGCTGAACCCCGACGTGGGGGTGTCAGCGCACGCGCATCATTACAACCTGCACGGCATCTACAAGCCGGGCGACCCGTACGATCCGAATCGGTGGAAGGGCTACCGCGAAGCCGTCCTCGCGTTGCAGAAGGAATTCCAGGATCAACTCGCGAAGGAGCGCGCCGAGCAGAAGGCGCCATCTTCGAGGTAGGCGGGTAAGGCGGGTAAGGCGGGTAGGGTAGGGCGCCCACCCGCCCTACTGACCTACCCGCCCTACCAGCCGTAATTAGAACTCGAAGGACGTGTTGAAGCGGATCATCCGAGGCTGCACGATCGTCAGCGTGTTGTTGTAGGTCGGCCCCGAAACGTCGGAGAGGCCGATCACGCCAAAGCCGTTCTGGCTGTTGGTCGCACCCCATGCCACGTTGCTGTTGAACACGTTGAACGCATCAAGGCTGAGCGACACCTTTCGGCTCGCGGCCAGCTTGATGTCCTTGTTCAGTCGCAGGTTCGAAAGGATCCGCGCCGGAGCTTTCGTCCCGCCCTGCGGCTCAACCGGCAACTGGAGTGTGTTGGAGCTCGGGAAGCGTGCACCGCCCGCGGGATCCACGGCACGGAAGATGTTGACGCGCTGCCGCGCGAGGCCGTTGTACATCTGCGTGAGGCTGGACACCAGGAATCCGCCCGGAAGGTTGTAGCCGCCGGCGAGCAGATACGTGACGTCCCAGAACTTGCCCTCGGGGAAGAGGTTGTCGTTCGGAGTCGTCACCGTCCGCGCGCAGGACGTCGCGACGTTCTGGCAGCGGAACACATCGTTGTAGGTCGCAAGGATCGATGTGTTCGCGTACCAGCGGCCTGAGGGCCGCTTGGTCAACTGCACTTCGATGCTCCTGTACTTGTCGTTCCGATTTGGGTCCGCGTTGACGTTCATGTTCTTCACAAAGGCCGCGCCGCGGTACGCCGGGTTGTAGTCGTAGATGGTCAGGATCGGGCCGTCATCGCCGTTGCCGAGAACGCCGTCTGGTCCAGGATCCGCGCGCTGGAACTTCTGATCCCATACGCTCGGCGGACGAAGGATGTTGGCGGTCTGGAAGTTGTTGACGACCCGCTTGAACACGAACAAGCCACGAATCGCGAAGCCCTGACCAAGCTGCCGCTCGAGCGAGCCGCTCGCCTCGTCGTTGCGCGTCAGCTTCAGGTTCGGATTCGGAATGTTCGTCGTTCCGCCCGAGAGGCTCAGGAAGTCCGCACCGGTCGTGCTCAGATTCACCTCGCCCGGCTGATAGAGTTTGTCGTTGTTCCGATCGGTCCAACGATACGAGTAGGTCAGGACGCTGGCGGGGATAAATCCGGGCGCATACGAGTTCACCTGGAGGTCGGGGTAGAACTGCCCGTACGTTCCCTTGATCACCGTCTTGCCATCGCCAGACAGGTCATACGCCGCTCCGAGACGCGGCAGGACCCCTCTCCAGTCGTTCACGGTGAACTTCGGATAGGAGGCCGCGACATCCGCGCCGATCGGCTCGACGAAACCGACAGGCGTCGTCGCGGTGCGGCTCGTCGCCTCGACCCAGTAGTAGTTCCGCTCCCAACGAATGCCAATGTTCATCGTCAGACGATTAGTCGGACGCCAGCTGTCCATCACGTAGGCCGAGTACAAGTCTTCGTCGGCGGCCCCGCTAACCGGGAACGTCTTCACGTTGATCTGGGTTCCCGTGTGCGGCACGCCGTTGATGGTGTCGAACACGAGTTGGTACTCGCCGAACCCGGTGAGCGCCGAGCAGACCTCGGACCCGGGTTTGCAATTGCTCTCCGGCCCACCGCCCGGGAATACGGAGTTGTACTGGGCCAGCAACGCCTTATACCCGGCCTGGAACGAGTGAGAGCCGAGCATTGTCTTCGCGGGCAGATACGATACGCTCCCCGCGTACTGGTCGCGCGGCAGATACGACGCGCCTGGATAGTTGTTGTTGAACACCGGCCCCGTGTTCTGCTGCGTCGTCAGATCGTTGGTCGACGGAGTGCCTTTGGCGAACTCGACCGTCGGGATGCGATAGGCCGAAAACCGGCTGCGGCCGTAGAACGCGCTGACGACCCAGCGGCTGTTCAGCGTCCCGTTCCACTCGATTGGTTTCACCTCTCGACCAAGCTGATTCTGGACGGCAGAAGATTCCAGGGGCGAGAACCGCGTGTAGTACGCAGCGTAGTGGTCGTTGTTCTCATGCCACAGGAACACGAATCGATTCTGGGCGTTCATCTGGTAGGAGAGCTTGCCGACGCCGCCGCGCGTTCGATCCTTGGGAAACGCCGACGATTCGTCGCCGGTCTGATACACGCCATCCGGGCCAGGCCCGGTCACGAACCCCGTCGACGTGAACTTGTTGCGGCTTTCACGGAAGCTTCCGTAGAACCACAGCTTGTCCCTGACGATGCGGCCGCCGAGATCCGCCGTAAAGTCGTTGAAACGGATCACGGAGTCGCCCTTGGTCAGCCCCTGCGCGCGCAGCCTGTCGTCGATGTTGTCCGAGGCGAACTTGTCGCTCTGGAAGATGTTGTTGTAGCGGCCATGAAACTGGTTGCCGCCCGACTTGACCACGAGCTGCACGTTCGCTCCCGGCTGATCGACATCGGCCGTGTTGCCGAAGGTCTTCACATCGACTTCCTCGTACGCCGAGAAGTTTGCCGGCTGGAAGTTCATCATGCGCATCCCTTCGACGTTGGCCGAGCCAATACCCGTTCCGTAGGCCACGCCGTTGAATCCCAGCGCCTGGGCGCTCTCGCCGCCGGTCAGCGGTGCGTTGTTGGGCTGCATGCCGCCCACCATGAGCATCACGTCCCGATAGTTGTTGTTGCCGGGAATTGTCTCGATCAGTTCGCTGGACACGGTCGCGCCGCCTCGGGTCGTGGTCACATCGACGACCGGGCTCTCTCCCGAAACCGTGACGGTTTCCGACAGGGTTGCGACCTTCAGAACGACGTCCACCCTCGCGGCAAAACCTGATGTGAGGACAATGCCTTCACGCACGAGCGTGCCGAAGCCGGCGAGCTCGTACTGCACCTTGAAGGTGCCAATTGGCAGGTCGATGACGCGGTATTCGCCCCGCTCATCCGACACACCGACTACCTGCGGCACCTGCAGCGCAGGGCTCGTGACGGTGACGGAGACGCCGGGCAATGCTGCACCCGTGTCGTCCTTGATAGATCCGGAGATTTCGCCCCGGCGCGCGCCTTGCGCGAACGCCGCGGCGTTGAGGACGAGCAATAACCCGACGGCACACGCCACCCGCTGAACCCACTTACCTGTCATCATCGGTCCTCCTCGTCGTCCCTGCCCAACGATAGCTGGCGCACTATGCCTCACGACCCCGAACAGACACAAGCGCGTTTTCTGTCATTCAAAGAAACGTACGCGACGCGGCGTTATTACGAAGGATGGCTGTATTGAAGCGGATTACCGGCGGCAGGCAAACGTTCGACCCCGTGAAAGGCGATCGCGTGCTGAACTGGCCGGCTCCGATTGCCAGCCAGTTCAGTCGCGCAACGATCGCAATCGCACCGACCCCTGCGGGCCGAGCGATCGCCGGGCGTTATCGGTCTCCGCTAGAACTCATATGTGACGCCGAGCCGCACGACCCGCGGGCCGATGATCGCGAGTGCGTTGCCGTAGGTCGGCCCCGACACGTCGACGATCTGGGCATTACCCGACCCAACCTGCGATCGGATTGCGCCCCATGGCACGTTGGTGTTGAACAGGTTGAACGCGTCGACGCCCAATAAGATTTGATGGTTCTTCGGCAACCGGAATGACTTCCCGCCACGAAGGTTCATAACCCTCCGCGACGGACCACGCTGAGCGCCGACACTCTCCATTGGGAGCGTGATCGTGGCTCCACTGGTGAATGCCGGACCACCGGCCGGATCCGTGGCGCGGAACTGCACGACGCGTTGCCGCGGAAGGCCCGTGTAAGCCTGGAAGAGCGTCGACACCGTGAACCCGTGCGGGAAGTTGTAGCCCCCCGCGGCCAGGTACGCGAGGTCGTTCCAGTTGCTGACCGGGAAAATGTTGTCGTCATTGGGCGACTGGGCCGCCTTGACGCGCCAGACATGGTTCTGCGTAAAGAGCACTGAGGTGTTGCCGTACCAACGGCTGTTCCCGCGCTTGGTCAGCATCACTTCGTAGCTCTTGTAGATGTCGTCGCGACCAGAGTCGTTGTTGACCAGCATGTTCTGTTGGAACGCTGCGCCCCGGTACGCCGGGTCGTAGTCGTAAATGGTATACATGGGCCCGTCATCGGTGGTGTTGAGGTTCCCGTCGGGGCCTGGGTCCCGGCGCTGGAACGCCCGGTTGTACACGCTGTACGGCCGCGCGATGTTGATGGTCGAAAACGCGGTCGCGTCCTGCGTGCCGCCCACGAGCTTCTTCCAGACGAACAGGCCACGGGCCGCAAAGCCCTCACCGAGCTGCCGCTCGAGCGACGTCGAGATTTCGTGGGTCACCGGCAGGGTCAGATTCGGGTTGAACGTGAGGTTCGTTACACCCGCGACGCTGATGAGATCGGAGCAGCCCGCCGCCGGGACGGCACCGCATACGGGCCCGTTCAGCGCGAGACCGATTTCACCGGGCTGGTACTTTCCATCTCCGTTGACGTCGTGCCATCGGTAGTCGTACTCCACTGGCCGGTTCAGACTGTAGTTGGACCCGTAGTCGTAGTCCAAGTCGAGATTGAACTTGCCATAGGCGAACTTCGCGACGGTCTTTCCATCGCCAGTCAGATCCCAGGCAGCCCCGAAGCGAGGCGCCCACGCTTTGAAGTCGCCCACCTCCGCCGCGCGGGAATCGAAGACCGCACCGACCGGCTCGACGAAGCCAGCCGGAATGCTCGGGTCCTTGTGTTGTGCCGGGACGCGCATCTTCTTTTGTTCCCAGCGCAGACCGGCGTTGACGGTGACTCGGTTCCCCATCCGCCACTCATCCATCCCATAGATCGCATAGTTCTTTCGGTTGTGGACGCCGGTCAGCGGGAAGTTCTTGATGATGGATTCCGCACCGCGCGGCACACCGGCGGCGTCGTTGTCGAAGATCAACTCGTATTCGCCGATGCCCACGTTGGCGGGGCACACGTCCTTGCCGTACTTGCAGCCGACATCGGAGTTGCCACCAGGGAATGCCCGGTACGCGTCGGACCACCACGCCAAGTACCCGAGCTGGAACTGGTGGGAGCCGGCCATGCGCCTGCCGGGCGAGTACTGCACGTTGCCGCGCAGCTGGTTGGACGGGTTGGTGCTGGTCCCGAGCACGTTCGGGTCCCAGGCCGGTCCTGTTCGCTGTCCCGTCGTCCGGTTGAGAACCGCCGGGACGCCAGACCCGGTCACCCATCCGCCCTCTTCGCCCGGATGCTTGACGCCGCCGGGCCCATTCCAGATGCGATACGCCGAGAACCTCGCGAGGCCGTACATCTGGCTCACCAGCAGCCTGGTCCCGAACGTGCCCTGATAGTCGAGCGGCTTGATATCGCGGCTCAACTGGTTGTGCCGCGCCGTCGATTCGAGCGGCACGAATGGACCGTAGTACTGGTAGTAGTGGTTGTTGTTGTCGTGAAAGAGGCCGGTGAACCGGTGCGCCGCGCTCGGCTGCCACGAGAGCTTCACGATGCCCGAGCGGATGCGATCGCGCGCGTAGGCTACAGGCTCATCACCGGTACGGAACACCCCGTCGGGGCCCGCGTTGGTCACAAACCCGGTTGGCGACCACTTGTTGTCGGTCTTCCGGCCGTTGACGTAGAACCATAATTTGTCGCGAATGATGCGACCGCCGAGGTCCCCGGTGAAGTCGTCGTAGAAGTTGATCGAATCGGACGTATTCAGTCCCTGGCTGCGTAATTTGGCATCCAGGTTCTTCGACTGGAGCGAGTCGTTCTGAAACTGGTTGTTGTACCGGCCGTGGAACTGGTTGCCGCCGGATTTCACGACCATCTGGACCACGGCGCCCGAATTGTCGACGTCCGCCGTATTGCCGAACGTCTTGACATCCACTTCTTCGTAGGCGGAGAAGTTGGCGGGCGCAAACGTGAGGCGCTTCATCCCTTCGGCGACCTGCTCGCCCAGGCCCGCGCCGTAGCTCACTCCAGTGAAGCCGATCGCCGCCGCCGTGACCTGTCCAGTCATCGGCGCGTTGTTGGCCTGCATGCCGCCAACCATCAGCATGGTGTCGCGGAAGTTGGAGTTTGACGGAATCGCCGCCAGCAGTTCCTTCGAGATCGTCGCGCCGCCGCGCGTCGTGGTGACGTCCACGACTGGGCTCTCGCCTGAGACCGTGACGGTTTCAGCCAGCGTCGCGACCTTCAGAACGACGTCCACCCTCGCGGCAAACCCGGAGGTGAGGACGATGCCTTCACGCACGAGCGTGCCGAAGCCGGCGAGTTCGTACTGCACCTTGAAAGTGCCAATTGGCAGGTCGATGACGCGGTATTCGCCCCGCTCATCCGACACGCCCAGAAGCTGCGGCACCTGCAGCGCAGGGCTCGTGACGGTGACGGAGACACCGGGCAATGTCGCGCCCGTGTCGTCCTTGATAGACCCGGAGATTTCGCCCCGGCGCGCGCCTTGCGCGAATGCCGAGGAGTTGAGGACGAGCAATAACCCGACGGCACACGCCACACGCTGACCGCACTTACTTGTCATCATCGGTCCTCCATCGTCGTCCGACGTAAGCGACACGGCGTTATTACGAAAAATAGCTCGCCTTACTTGTTCCTGATGAATCGCACGACGGTATGCAGGCCGACCTCATTGCCGTAAAGAATGGACCCGTCCGACAAAACGCCAAGTCCCTCCATGTTCGTTCGATCGGGACCGGGACCGATCTGCTGGCCGTCCGGCCCCGGCTCTGAAGTCGTATGGTCTCGAATTTTCGGGATGAATCCTGTCACGACGCCGTCGCTCGCTCTCCCGACGTAGATGCCGTTCTGGAACCCTGGACGGCCGACGATGGTCTGCGTATCGGTGGAGTAGAGGGTATTGTTGCCGTCCACGGCGATGTCCGTGGGACGGCCGAACTGCTTGTATTCCGTGACGAATTTGCCCTCCTGATCGAAAACCTGGATCCGGTTATTGCCGCGATCAGCAACGAGCACGCGGCCGGCGCGATCCATCACCATTGCGTGAAGGCCGTCGAACTCGCCGGGGCCCTTTCCGTACTTGCCCCATGCCTTGATGAACTTCCCATCTTTCGAGAATTTGACGACCCGTTCGTTGGTATCCGGTCCGCCATGACCGTCGGCGACGAAGATGTCGCCGTTGGGCGCCTCGACGACGTCCGTTGGCGAGTTGAACGCATCGGGTCCGCTGCCGGTGACACCGGGCCTGCCCAGCGTGAGCACGACTTTGCCGTCCGCGTTGTACTTAACGACCGTTTGCCCCTTGCCGACCACCCGCGGATCGTCCTTCTTGACGCCAGGGCCAGAGACCGCGTCCGTCACCCACACGCTGCCGTCCCTCCCGACGTACAGACCATGCGGCCACACCATCGTCCCCGCACCCCAGCTCTTGATGTGCTTCCCGGACTTGTCGATCTTGAGGATTGGATCCTGGTTCGAAGAAGCGCATTCGCGTCCGCCGCATCGCGTGAGGACGATGAGGGTGCCGTCGGTGGTCTCTTCGGTCCCAATCACCTCGCCCGGTTCCTTAAAAGTCGCGGGGAGCTGGAGCTTCCATGTGGTGTCGAGGCGGAATGGGCTGGGCTTCGGCAGCGGACTCGATGTCTGAGCGCCGGCGGCGCCGAGCAGAACAACGGATGCGATAGCAGCTATCGCGAGCAGATAGCAAATTCGGTTTGGACGCGACATCGCAGCCCTCCTCAGGGACGCTGATGCACGAGCTGGTTGGAACGCGCGTAGTGTAACGGCAGCTTGAAGCGTGCGCAATCGACGGCCGTGTCGTGGATCTGCGCGCTCGTCCGAGTTACTGATTCAGCAGCGGGATGCTTTTCGCCGGGGCGGGCTTCGGCTGCGCCTGGAGAAAAGCGTAAAGGTCCGCGACTTCGGCGTCGGAGATGACCTTTGCCAGGTACGGCGGCATCGTGCCGCGCGGCGACCGGATGTAGGCCGTAAAGGCCCGCAGCTGAAGCGCCGTCGACGAGAGACGCGGGCCGTTGCCGCCCTGCCCCTCATAGTCGTGACACGTCCAGCATCCCTTATCGAGGTACAGCTTCTTTCCCTTCGCGACATTGCCGGCAGGAGCAGGAGTCGCGCTGGTTGCGGGTGCCTGGGCGGTGCTTTGCGCCGACACGAGCACCGCCGTGGCGAACAATCCAATGCAGAGAAGCCATGTACCGCGCATGGCCTACCGTGGCTGCGTGACGACGTCGACGAGGGCAGGTTCGCCGCGCTCGACAGTCGCAATCGCGCGACGCAGCGCAGGACCGACGTCGTTGGGATCGGTGATCGGCCCTTCGCCGTGCATGCCCATGCCTTCGGCGATTTTGGCGTAATTGATGTTCGGATCCTCGAGCGCCGTACCGATCTTGCAGCTGTCCGTGCCGCGGCCATGCCGCAGCGAGACGCGCAGGATGTGCTGCGTCTGCATGTGATAGGCGCGGTTATTGTGCATCACGAACAACACGGGCACACGATGGTGAGCCGCGGTCCACAGAATTCCGGGGCCCATCATCAGGTCGCCGTCCGATTCGATCGCGACAGAGAAGCGGCCATGTTTCTTGTTGGCCAGCGCGGCACCGACGGCGGCCGGTGCACCGTAGCCGAGGCCCATTCCGCCCGACCCGCCGATGTCGTGGTAATACTTGTCCATTTTCCACAGCGCTCCCCATCGACCGGGACCACCGTTGACGAGCGACCAGTCCTTGTTCTTGATCTGTGCCCAAAGTTCCACGGACAACCGATTCAAGCTGACCGGGCTCGCATCCCACGCGAGGGCGGCGTCGTTCCGCACGCGCTCGACGTAATCGCTCGCCATCTTCGCGTATCGCGCGCCGCGCTCCTGATACGCACGCCGGCGATCGGCGGTGATCAGCTTCTTCACTTCCTCGATGAGCGACGGCAGCGTTGCCTGGGCATCGGCCGCAATGGAAAGGTCAACTTCCTGGTAGCGGCTGAAGTTCTGGTAGTTGGCCTTCACATAGAGATCGCCCGCATTGATACTGGCCAGCTTGACGTTCGGTTTGGCGATCGGACGGGACGTTCGAATCAGCTGATCGCGGAACGAATTGACCACACCCCAGAAGTCGAACAGTTCGAGGCCGAGAATCATGTCCGCGTTCGAGACGACGGCCTCGGCGCGCTCCGACAGATTCAGCGGATGCGGCGACGGGATGTTCATCCGCGAACCGCGGTTGATGACCGGCGCTTGCAGCGTCTCCGCGAGCTCGACGACCAGCGGCATGCCTTCCGGTGTCCGCGCTGCGTAATCGGCAACGATGACAGGGTTTTCCGCTTCGACGAGCATCTTCGCGAGCTCGCGTACCGCTCCCGGGTCTCCAGCAGGCGGCTGCGACAGCGCGAGCTTCGGGATGTGATAGGTCTCGTCCTCGCCAATCGGGTCTTCTTGCTGCGCGAGATCGGCCGCCAGCAGGACGGGACCCATCGGCGGCGTCATCGCAATCTTGTAGGCGCGGATGGTGGATTCAAGAAAGCTCTGTAAGGGGAGCGGCTGATCGTCGAACTTGGTGAAGTCGCGCACCAGGTGCGCGGGGTCCTGCACGGCGTGCACCCAGTCGCCGAGTCCAGGGCGGCGTTCGGTGCCGTGCATGTGGTTGCCGACGATCAGGAAGACCGGAGTGCGGTCGCAGTAGGCGTTGTAGACCGCCATCACGGCATGCTGCAGACCGACCGTGCTGTGCATCATGGCCATCATCGGCTTGCCTTCGATCTTGGCGTAGCCGTGACCCATGGCCACCGAATGCTCTTCGTGCGTGACGGTGAGCCACTCGGGGTTCTTGTTGCCGCCGTAGTTGAGACATGACTCGTGCAGCCCACGGAAGCTCGAGCCCGGGACGGCGGCGGCGTACTCGATGTTGAGCGTCTTGATCGCGTCGACCATGACGTCGGAGCCTGTGCGATCCGCCGTCAGCTGTGGCTGTTTCTCGCCGGTCTCGGGTGGCGTGTCGGCGAGGTTGCGCTGGGCTTCCGCCATCGTGGCCGCGCCGACAAGGGCCGCGGCGCTCGTGGACGCGACCTTCAGGAAATCTCGACGATCAACTGACATACGCCTCCTTACTTTCCGCTCTCTTCAGCCGCAACGCGTGTGGGATGCGCGTCGATCTTGATCCGGACACCGCCGTTCCCTGAGAAAACGGCCGCATGATAGCACTTCGGGCTGGGTGCACAACATCGCACAACTGGCGGATTCTGCGCCGCGCTGTATAGTCACGTTCCGATGAACCCGGTCCATGTGCATCTTCTGCTGAATCATTTTCCGACCATCGGAAACGTCATCGCGGTCGGTCTGTACCTGTTCGCGTTCGCCAAACGGAACGACGATCTGAAGCGCGCCAGCCTGGGGTTGTTCGTCATGATCGCCGTGATGTCGATCCTCGCCTTTGTGTCCGGCTATGCAGCGCGCGACGCGCTGAAGGATCGTCAGGAGATCTCACAGCCGCTGCTTGACGCGCACCTCGACGGCGCGCTCCTGTCGCTTGTCCTGATGGGGGTCACCGGGGTGTTCGCGTGGTTCGGCTTGTGGCAGTTTCGCCACGACTCCCGTCCTGCTCGCGGGATGCTGTCCGCCGTCATGGTGCTGGCCGTGGTCACGCTGGCGCTGATGGGCGCAACCGCGTACATCGGCGGGGGAATCGGTCACCCGGAGGTTCGTTCGGGTGAGGAGGCATTGACGATCCCGAGATGGATATCCGTTGCGGCGGTAACGAAGTTCATGAACGGGCCGTGGTGGATCTGGGCGACGACCGAGACGTTTCACTTCATAGGCCTGTCGCTGCTTTCAGGCGTCGCCATCCTGATCAACCTGCGGCTGGTCGGGCTGATGAAAAACATCCCTTTCGCCACGCTGGATCAGCTGCTCCCTTGGGGACTGCTCGGACTTGGGATCAACGTCGTGAGCGGTTTGCTGTTCTTCATCGGCGATCCCACGCAGTACGACGCGAACCCCGCGTTTGTCTGGAAAATGATTTTTCTCGTTCCCGCAGTGGGCACCTTCCTCTACGTGACGATCTCGGACGACGTCGATGCGATGGGGCGCGGGGACGCCGGACCTTCCTCCGCCAGGGTCGTGGGGCTCGCAGCCCTCGTCTTGTGGGCGGGCGTGCTCTATTTCGGGCGCATGCTCCCGTATCTCGGAAACGCGTTCTAAGAACCTGACTTACAGGTATGCCATGAAGCGGCCGGCCGTGATGGTCGCCGTCCACACAACCAACGAGGTGATCGCGAGCACCTTCAATTTGCGAGGCGGCGTGATCGGCCGCGTCTCATTCGGAAAGAGCGCTCGTCTGAAGAAGTGGAGATTGAGCATTCCACATCCGACCAGCGCCAGCTTGATCCAGAACAATGCTTGAGGCGCCTTCAGTGTTGCCGCAGCGATGAACAGCAGTACGCCGGACGTGGCGCTCAGCGAAAACCCACCCCACATAATCGGGAAGAGCGTCTCCAACGGCTCCATCGGCACGCGCCGTGCGACCCCGAGCACGCGCAGCGCGAGCGCGGAGTTCAGGCCCGCCAGGATCGCCATTCCAAACGTATGGACAGAGAGCACGAATGGGAACGCCCACAGCGAAGTGGACTGACGTAGCCAGGTACTGAGGGCAGTTGATTCGACCCAGGCGGTGAACGACATGTTGGGGAAGGGGGCGCCGCGGTTTCAGCGGTCGCGAGCCCCCACTCGGGAAGGCCTATTCTCGTGTGCTGGTGCCGCGCGCGTACACCTTGCCGTTGATCTCGATACCAAGGAAGAGGCCCGTATGCTTGGCCGGATCCTTCGCCGGGTGCGCGATGATCTTCGCGGGATTGCCGGCCTTGACGACCTGCGGGGTGACGCCTGACGCGAGCACGGAGGCAACAGGGGCGAGCTCGAACATCCAGCTTTCTGTCTTGCCTTCGCCCGCCGGCACGTCCATCGTGATGTAGACGTGCGGGTTTGCCCACCTGACCTGCGTGATCACGCCTTCGGCGGTGATCGTCTTTTCATCCTCGTAAACCTGGTGCGAGTGATGCGCCAGCACAGGCGTCACGAGCGCCAACAATCCGAACGCCGCGGCTAATAGTGACTTCCGCAACATGATCTCTCCTCTGCAACGATGAAGCCTATCACCACGTGAGACCAACTATGCCCGGCTAGTTTTTGAGACCGTATCGGTCGAGATATGCGGATGCGCCATCTCGCTCGATACACATGGCCTCTTCGATTCGATCGGCATTCTGCCGTTTCAACGTAATCCGAGGCGTGTCCCACGCTCCGGTCAGGACTCCAGGGTCTTCGACATGAGCCTGATATTCCAGGGTGTCCGCATTCGCACGGCGCCACCGTTCGGTGACCTTCATCTGGTCGGAGGTCGGCCACACGCCGGGGCTGTTCGCGCTTGGTTTGTCTTCGCGGCTTGCAAGCCAACCTTCTCCGTTGAAAGACATGACGTCAACGACGAGCGTGTCGCCTTCCCAATGTGCCGCGGAATTGCCCATGAAATAGGGGATCAGAAAATCAGCAGTCAGCCGCCGCTTGCCGTCGGTCGGAATGATCCGGTAGGTCGGAAACGCCTCCGTAAAGACATAAGTCATCCCCGGCGCCTGAGCGATCTGGATCGAGCCGCCAACAAATGCGGCGCGCGGGAACGGAGACGGGCGGCAATGCAGGCTCGGATCATCCTGCGCCGAGACTGCCTTGCGAGCGTCCGGTTTGTACAGGCGATCGAGACGAGCGAGATTCAGCGTGTCCTTGCCGCCGCGGGCGCCGACCGGCCCTGGGACTTTCCACACGCCCGAAATATCGGGTTCTCCCCACGGCGTCTTTGGACCCGCGGTCTGGGCATTGACGTGATCGATGGCGACAATGGAAACCGCCGCGGCGGCCGCGAAAATGGCGATAAGGGTCCCCCGAATGTTCACTGCTGTCCCTTCGCCCGTTGCTTGGCCTGGTATTCCTCTTCCATCTTGACGAGCACCGGATCCTCGAAACAGGGTTGGGCTTCAATGACCGCATCGTTGCGCGTTCGGCCGATGCGGAGCGTCGGGCCCGTCCACGGACCAGTCAGCATCTTGTCGTCGTAGATCATGACGCGATACTCGAGAAATCGCGCATCCGGCACGGTCCAGCGTTCCACGACGCGCAACGCATCGGAGGCGGTCTGCGGCGCCCGCTGACCCTGCGGTCCTCCAAGCCACATTCCATCCATGAAGTTGGTCGTCTCGACGACCAGCGTGTCGCCTTCCCAATGACCGACTGCATCTCCCATGTACGACGGCTTTCGGGCGGTATTGCGCGGACCATCGCCGATTCGAATCAGACGGTAGTTGCCGGCTTCGGGGAAGACAGACATCAATCCCGGGCCGTGAACGATTTGCGTGGAGATGGGGCCGCCCGTGTTGCCTTCGACGATCCGGGTGGGGATGCAGTTGAACATCGGACGCGAAAAACCGTTCTTCCAGTTCGCGAGCGCGACGCTGTCGCGGCGTGCCTGGATGTCAGCGCCTTTTTTGTACAAGGTCTCGAGAGGAACGGGCGCCTTCGCGAGCTCGACATCGCTCGGCCACCAGACGCCGCCGAAGTATGGCTTGTGGTCCCACGGTGTGCGCGGGACCGGGTATTTCGCGGGGTCGGGCGTGTAGCCGAGAAGACGTTTGGCTGCAGACTCGCGGCTCTCGCCAACCAGCGGAGCATCGCCTTTCGACCAGTCCACGCCAAAGATGGAAGCGTCCTTGTCGCCGCGGTTATCGGGCCGGATCTGTGCTATGGCAACGAGCGACGAAGCGAAGATTAAAACCGCGACAACCCCGGGACTCTTCAGCGGCATGCCGGACCCTCCGTACGGTGCGGCAATGTGGCATCAAGGCTGGAATCTGTCAAGCGGTTACGGCTCTGACGGTTCCAGTTCCGCCGTGGGCGAATCCTTCGCCGGCGAGAGCCGCTCTTCGACGAACGTATTCCATTCGTGACATTGCGGGCACTGCCACAGCAGCTCGGTGCTTCGGTAACGGCACCTGGTGCACACATGTGGGTCGAGGTAGAACACGGCGTCGCTGGTGAGCGTCGTATAACGGCGGACGAGCGACGGCTCGAGCGCGAGCGCCGACAGTGTCTGCCACACCTGCTCGTGGATCGCCAGGCCGTGTGGGTTGTTCGGCAGCGCATCGAGCAGCAGGTCGAGCGCTTCGCGATGGCGCGACTGCGCGGCCAGATGTTTCGAGAGCGCGAGCCGGGTCCGCCAGTCTTGAGGATTCTGTGAGATGAGGCGCTGGCACAGCTCCCCGAAGCGCCTCGGCGCGCCGAGCTTTGCGTACGCGCGCTCGAGACGGTCAAAGGCCAGATGCGCGCGATCGGGAACTTCGCGTGTGAGCGACTCCCACGCCTCGATGGCCGAGGCGATGTTGCCCTGCTGCTCTCGAACGTCGCCGAGGTTCAGGTACGCGGGGGCTGTACTGGAATCGATGTCGATCGCCTCGGCAAACGTGCGCGCGGCTGCGGCAGCGTCGCCAGCGCGACCCTGCGACGTGCCGATTTCGTTGGTCAAAAATGCCAGAATCTGCTGGTCTTCGGGGCGGCGTCCACCGTCAATCCGCGCGATTTCGCTGCGTACGCGCAGGGCCTCGGTCCACTGATCCTGCTCTTCGTAGAGCTTCTGCAGGTTCACCAGCGCGTATCGATTTTTCGGATCGAGCCGTACGACTTCCTGGAAGGCTTCAAGCGCTCGATCGACGAACCCGCCATGCCGGAAATCGAGCGCCAGGCACAACTGCACGTATGCCTGTTCGAGTTTGGTGAGATTGGGCCGTTGTAAGAGCGACTGATGCAGGGTGATCGCACGGCCAACCTGACCCTTTGCGCGATACAGGTTCCCCAGGATCATCTGAATTTCGAGCGCATCGGTACCCATGCTCGCGGCCTGCGTCAGTTCGTCGATCGCCTGATCGACGTGATTGTCCACGAGGAAGTTGAGGCCGAGCATGTAGTGAGGTGTCTCGCGGAGACGGCGACGGTCGATCCAGCGGCCGTCGCGCAGCTTGTAGCGCTCCCACGCCTTGCCGACGATCAGGCCAAGCAGTAGCGCAAACAGTGCGGCGAGAAGTGGCAGATACTCGCCCATCCCCGCTCCCTAGAAGAGTTGCGTGCGCCAGAGATCGTGCAGGTGGATGATGCCCTCGACATCCTGATTGGATCCGACGACGACGATCGAGGTGATCCTCCGCTCTTCCATCACGCGAAGCGCCTCGACGGCCAGGGTGCCGCGGGTGACGGTCACCGGGTTTCGCGTCATCACGTCGGCCGCCTTCTGCTCCAGAATCGATCGGCCGCCGCCCTGCTGTGACGCAATCATGTGGCGACGCAAATCGCCATCGGTGATGACGCCGACGAGCCGATCGCCGGTTTCGACGACGCACGTCATCCCGAAGCGTTTGCGCGACATCTCCGTGATCACGTCCGGCATCGGTGTGGCCGGCGACACCATCGGCCGCTGATCGCCGCCATGCATCAACTGATCGACGCGCATCAGCCGCTTGCCGATCTTGCCGCCCGGATGGATGTTCACGAAATCCTCCTGACGGAATCCCTTCGCCACAAAGAGCGTCATCGCCAGCGCGTCGCCGAGCGCGAGCGCAGCGGTCGTGCTTGCCGTCGGCACCAGATTCATGGGGCACGCTTCTTCGGAGACCTGACAGTCGAGCGCCACATCTGCAGCTTGCGCGAGCGTCGACGTGCAATCGCCGGTCATCGCAATCATGCGTGCACCGAGTCGTTTGATGGTTTCCAGCAGGCGGAGGAGTTCCTCGGTTTCGCCGCTGTTTGACAGCGCGAGGATGACATCGTCGGACTGCAGCACGCCAAGATCGCCATGGATGGCTTCGGCGGGATGGAGGAAGAACGCAGGCGTCCCGGTGCTCGACAGCGTCGCAGCGATCTTGCGGGCGATGATGCCCGACTTGCCCATGCCGGTCACGATCACACGGCCGTGGCAGTCGAGCAGGATGCGAATGGCATCTTCGAACCGTTCGTCGAGGCGATCGACGAGTGCCAGGATAGCTTCGGCTTCGGTCTGGAGGACCTTCCGCGCAAGGGCGAGGTCGATGCCGCTGATTCGCGTCACCGCGCCGCTCCGGTTGCGGCGCCTGCGGTTTCGCGGGCGGCCGCGTCGATCCGTTTCAGTTTCAGAATCAGCGGTTCCAGGCGGTCGAGTCGAAGGGCGTTCGCGGCGTCGCTTTTCGCCTGTGACGGCTCGGCGTGCACCTCCATGAACACCATATCGACGCCCGCCGCGACACCAGCCGATGCAAGCGGCTCGATGTACTGCGCCAGCCCGGCGGTCACTCCATTGCCGGCGCCTGGAAGTTGCAGGCTGTGCGTCACGTCGAAGACGACCGGGTAGCCCAGTTCGCGAAGCATCGGCAGCGCGCGCATATCGACGACGAGATCGTTGTACCCGAAGCTGACGCCGCGCTCGGTGATGAGCACCGACTCGTTGGCCTCGCCAGTGACCTTCGAGATGACGTGCCTCATATCCTTCGGGGCCAGAAACTGGCCTTTCTTCACGTTGACGACCTTGCCGGTACGTGCGGCCGCGACAATCAGATCCGTCTGGCGCGAGAGGAATGCCGGGATCTGCAGCACATCGACGACGCCGGCCGCCGCGGCGGCGTGCGCCGGCTCGTGAATATCGGTGAGCAGCGGCAACCCGGTGCGCGCGCGCACGTCGGCGAGGATACGAAGTCCCGCATCGAGGCCCGGGCCGCGAAATGAGGAAATAGAGGTGCGGTTCGCCTTGTCGTAAGACGCCTTGAAGACGACCGGTACGCTGCAGCGCGCGGCGGCGTCGCGGATGGCCAGCGCGGTTTCAAGTGCATGCGACGCGCTCTCGATGACGCACGGTCCGAGGATAAAGGCGAGTGGGTGCCCGCCGCCGACGGAAAACGACCCGATTCGGACCGGCTTCACGAGGCCATTATAGGGGGCAGGGTGCAGGCGGCAGGTGACAGGAGGAGGCAGGGCAGCAGGAAGTGCTGCCACCTCGCAACTGTTACCTACTGCCCACTGCCACCTGCCGCCTGCCACCTTCGAGCTCTCCAGCCATATGTCGATAGCTCGCCTCGATGAAGCTCGCAAACAGCGGATGCGGTCTGAGCGGCTTCGACTGGAACTCCGGATGGAACTGCACCGCGACGAACCAGGGATGCGAGGGGAGCTCCGCAATCTCGACGAACTTCCCATCGGGAGAACGGCCGGACACCTTCATTCCGCTTTCCGCCAGCGCGGGCTCGTAGAGGCAGTTGAACTCGAAGCGGTGGCGATGGCGCTCGTGGATCAGATCCTGGCCGTAGATGCGATGCGCGACTGAACCCGGGACGAGCTCGCACGCATACCGGCCGAGCCGCATCGTGCCGCCGAGTTCATCCACACCGAGTAGATCGCGCAGCTTGTAAATCACTTTGTGCGGCGCGTTCTCGTCCACTTCCGTCGAATCGGCGCCGTCGAGCGCGCAGACGTTGCGCGCGAACTCCACCGTCGCCCACTGGAATCCGTAGCAGATCCCGAAGAACGGCACGCCGTGGGTTCGCGAGTACTCGGCGGCTTTCATCATTCCGCGCGTGCCGCGTGAACCAAAGCCACCGGGCACCAGAATGCCGTGCGCATCGGCAAGCAGCCTGGTGCCGTTCTCTTTCTCCAGCGCCTCGGCCTCGACCCAGTTCAGTCGCACCTTCACCTGATTCGCAAAGCCGCCGTGAAAGACCGCTTCGTTGAGGCTCTTATAAGAGTCCTCGTAGCCTGTGTACTTGCCGACGATGTGAATCGTCAGTTCGTCCTTCGGATTCTTGATGCGGTGGACGAGTTCCTGCCAGGCCGCCGTACGTGCTTCAGTCTCAGGCAGGTGGAGAAGCTTGAGAATGATCCGGTCGAGACCCTCGGCCGACAGCACAAGCGGTACTTCGTAAATGGTTTCAACGTCTTTGGCGGTGATGACCGCCTCTTCGTTGACATCGCAGAACAGAGCGATCTTCCGCTTGATGTCCGCGTCGAGAAA
>JACXTT010004666.1_pt1 | contig 20274 bp, 22 predicted proteins | sample 9270951 | NCBI WGS metagenome assembly JACXTT01 (sample SAMN15532306, study PRJNA645909) | rock metagenome | isolation source: weathered quartz diorite | place: Puerto Rico | collected 2017-06-21
CATTAGGTCGATTCTTAAACATCTCCCATGTTTCGCCACCATCATTCGTTTCCATTAATACAAACTTATTATCGATCGGATCGCCCAAAACTAACCCATGTTTTGGATTGTCAAAATCCATCGCATCAAAAAAGTAAGCGGTATCGGTATTTCTGTATTTTACCTGCCAGTTGGCACCGCCGTCAATTGTTTTTAATATCAGAGTCGGTGTGCCCGAGCTCATAATGATAGCTTCTTTATCTGAAAAGGCTTCGATATCCCTAAAATCGGCATTTTCAAATCCTTTAACCTGCTGCCATGCCCATGTTTTGCCACCATCGTGGGTAGTAGCCACATGTCCTTTGCTGCCGCTGACCCATGCTACATTGTCGTTTACTACGGATAGGCCCCGGATACTTGTCGGTTTTCCTTGGACGAGCGGAATTATGGTTTGTGCTTTAAGAATATTTGGCGCAACCAAAATAGTCAGACCAATTGCAAAAATTTTAAGTGAGATTTTCATTTGGCCCTCGTCCAGGTTTCGGTACGGCCGATGAGTGAAATGCCTATAAACCCCCTAATCTTTAGATTGGTTCCGTCAACGGTCATTTTACAGCTGTAGGTTTTGCCGTTTTTGGGGTCGTAAATGGTGCCGTCTTCGTACACGTTATCGCCGGCAAACGTAAAGTCTTTTAAAAGCTCAAGGCCAAGTTCCTGGCGGGAGCGTAAATTTTTGTCCGGGTTTTTCTTGTCGGTTTTTGGCTTACCTGTTTCGTCATTAGGATATTTTATCCAATCCAGCTTACCAAAATATTTGGCGCCTTTTTTATAGATCAGTATTTGATCTTCGCCGTTCGGGCTGGTCCACCTGCCAAGGATGGCATCCGACTTTTGCGCCAGGGCGGACAGACAGCAAGTAATTGCTACAAGTAAACAGGTTAGTTTTTTCGACATGATTTGCTAATTGGTTTCCGAAATTAAGCTTTGTATCGTTTTTAGCCAAATGCAAACATGTTTTAATATTTATTCAACAGCATATACTTTAAAAAATTATATTTGCACCCTCGTAGTTGTCAAATGTTACTTGATAATGAGCGATGCCCGGATGGCGAAATTGGTAAACGTTGCGGTCTCAGAAGCCGTTGAGAATTGTCTCTTGAGAGTTCGAGTCTCTCTTCGGGCACATCCTTCTAAGTCGAAAGTCTTAAGTTTAGAGTCCTGAGTCTTCATTTTGACTTTAGCCTCCAGCCTTAAGACTTTTGACTAAATTAAAGCCCGGGTGGCGAAATTGGTAGACGCACCATCTTGAGGGGGTGGCATTCGTAAGGATGTACGAGTTCGAATCTCGTTCCGGGCACACTAAATTTGTTTAAGAAGTACTAAATAGAATATTTAGTACATGATCGTCGGTTTCTTAAATGAAGATATCATATGGCGATAAACAAGCAGTTTTTTCGTTGTCAGCATTCTCACTTTCCATAGGAAAATCAAACTTAATAATGGTTTTATTTTTTATCATAAAAGCTAAGCTGTCCGATAAATCAGTCTGCGAAATATAAATTTCGTTAGCTGCCGACGTTAATACACTCGTGTAATTAACCATCGGTAAACTGTTGTTATAATTTTCGTTATTGTGCATAAAAAAATCTTTGTAAAGATATAAAATTTGTTAAACAATTAAATCTTCATGTTTCCAGCCCTCAAATTTCCTGTTGTCTTGGATCGATGTTTGGGTGATTGGAGGCAAATTTGGTGCCAGCTGTATAGGGTTTTGGTTTTTAACCAGATTCCCTTCACTAACAAAAACGTCTGTCCCACCATCAATGCTTTCGATGATTGACCTTCTAACATTGTACGTAGCTTGATTGTTATTGCCCAAGATTACGTTAGGGTCAAAGGCCTTATTAATTTCGAGCTCACTATAAATGCTATCATAAATATCTTTTATTATTTTATAAAACTCCATACTTGGAGTTTCAATATTAAGCCCAAACTCCCTGGCTTCCCGCCTAAAAATAGGATAGTCATGGCTACCGCTATCGGAGCAAAGAAAACTAATCAGTTTACTCATTTTTTCTTCGTCTCCGTCTAAATGCTTTTTTAGTAAACTAGTTGCTAATCTTAATGTTTGCTGTCTGGACCTGAAAACATTGCCTATAACAATTGGGTGAATTTGCGAAGATAGCCCTAAAAAGACTTGAGACAGCTCTGCTTCATTGTGTATATTAAGTTCTTGCATTGCGTAATCGAAGTAACCCTTTATTGATTCTACACTTACTGGCACCCGTGCCTGCGGATTTTGTGGAAAAGTTGGATTTTGGGGGTTTAGGTGACTGTTTAGTGAAGGATCAACCGGCCCTAAAGTTGCCTGCTTGGTCATTATTATTTTACTCGCACCTAGTGATATTAATGTCCCACTACTTCTTGCCTTTGAAGGGACGATTACCTCATAGTTTTCACAAAATTGTTTTAGTAAATTGATGAGTCCCCAAGCGGCCATTGTATCACCGCCGCGTGTGTATAAATAAAGGGTTATCTTTTGTGGGTTTTGAAACTTATCTAAATGATTTAAGAATAAGTCGTGGATTTCGTGAGAAATTTGTGTTTCCATGCCAGGTTTATCCCCTGTTATGTACACAATCAACTTCGATTGTCGTTCTTCTTCAATCTTTTTGTAAAGATCAATTCGGTCATTAATCATAAATGGTTAAGGCTATAGGTTGGTTATGCTATAAAGTTATATAACAATATCAATAAAACAAGACGCCGATCCTTTTTATTATGATTAATTCCAGATAAAGTTATACTGCAGTTTTATATTCATTTTGGTAATACCATTCAAGAATGGTTACCCCGTCGCTCCACGTTAGCTTACCATTTGAGGCAACTAATTGGCTGAAGGGGGTACATGAACACGCAGGGGAATGAGGCATCATCAGCCAGTTGGTTAAGCTCGTTTACGGTGCCATAAACAAAGGTTGGCGCGCCCGTAAGCGTTTGAACTATGGTTTCTATTTGATTTCGGATAGGCATTTTGATTTACGATTTTAGTCCCGATAGCTATCAGGACACGGGTTACGATTTGGTGGAAATGTTATTGGGCGTTCATTAATTCACTATACCGACGCTGATATTCTGCCTCGGTTTTATTTAGCAAAAGCTTTGTCAGCACACGCTCATATGGCATGTTTAATACTTCGGTCCATTTGGTTAGGTCGCCGCCGGCCAGGGAGTTAACCGTGTTTATATATTTAAATTTTTCGAATGCCTGAATCCCGGCTTTTTTCTCCAAAGCTGTCGGAGGCGACGAAAGAAGTTTATTTTCTTCGCTAATGAGCCGGGATAGGAGGTAAAAAAATGCCTGGCAACCGGCAGCGCCTCCACTACCTTTAACTGTTTTATTTCGTTACAAAACTCTTCTACTTCGTATTCATTATATGATTTACCGGTTACCCTGCAAAAAAAATAGTGCGCTAAAACCTGGCAGCAAGCTTTCAACGAAGGACTGAAATATTCCTGCCAGTCGTCGGGGCCGTACTTTTTGATGTGCTCATCTATTTCTCCCGAGATAATGTCGCGAGCCGCCATAAAAGCGCCGGCGGGTTCAATGGACAGGTTGTGAATTACTTTGACACAGATGCGGGCATTTGCCGAGTGAAAAGTTATTTTATCCGGGATATTTTCGGCATTGTACAGGTATTTGATTTGCTGCGAAAGAGAAAGAATGGCATTGCCAAATGGCTGCAAATCATCCGCATTGCGAATATTTTTTAATTCTCCGATATCTATGCCTGATAAGATGCTGATTGCATCAAGGTCGGTTAGATTTTCCCGTTCCTGCAATTCCATCATCTGTCCGAGAGTAACCTGATCTAAATCGGACGGGATTTTAATTTTAAGCTTTCCGCTTATCGTTTTAAGCGTTTGTTCAATCATATAAAAATTATTTGAGTAAATACATTGCCGAAATATCCTGAACCGGTTCAACAAATGGCAGCCTGCTTTTAATCGGCCCCGATCTGCCTATTTTTAACTTATTTAACGCAACATACCGCAATGGATCAATTAAGTGGTTCCATGAGTCGACAGGCATATTGAGCGGTTTCCCCGTGTGGTCGGTTTTCCATTTATAACGGCCCAGTTCATTACGCAAATTCACGCTTGTGCGGGTTACATTGATCCGGTAACGCTTTAAAACATCTATAGAACTGTTGACGCTATCAGCGCCTTTTTTGGCGCCTGTAATGTTCCACCCCATCCGCCTTAACTCTTCAATTGACTTCGGCTCAGCACTGTCAGCTATAATTTCGGTATTCCTTGTTATTCCACACTCAAGCAGTTTGGCTGATATATCGGGATTGGTGAGGCCTGTTTCGTAAAACGCTTCGTTAACCCACAGCTCGCCATTTTGGCGGTAAACAAACACACAACCGGTTTCATCATTCGTGAAACCAAAATCCAATCCTACTGCTATCAACCTGGCGTCATCAGGTATTTTTTCGCAGATGTGCCAGTTATTTAATATTAATCCGGCTATTTTACCGGTAAGCCCCCGTGCATAAACCCGCCACGACTCTACATCCTCCTTTTTTAGTGATTCTAATTTGTTTCGTAAATGACCAACAACAAAAGGATTGTGACGATAGTCTGAAATAATGAGTTGCACACCGGGCTTTCCGATTAGTTTATCGTGTACCCAAAACTCACTGTTTGGGTTATAATCCACGAATATTTGCTTCTTTGTTCGCAATGCAAGTTCTGAAAAAATATCCCACGATATGCCATTTGCTTCATTAACGAATAAATAGTCTCTTTTGCCAGATTTCGCGTCTTGTGCATTTTTAAAGCTCTTGTATTCGATAATACTTCCATTATTGAACTCAAATGTTCTATCGGTCTTATTATAGCTTTTAACCAGGCGCCGCAATATTTCAGCCGAATTATATATGCTTAATGCATCACGCAGTGCACCGGCTTTCAGGTTAGGTATATCCTGACCAACAACTGTTATCACTTGTTTTTCAATTGAGCATGCCCGGCAAAACAGCACCTGCGTTATCGCAAAAGTTTTACCTGAGTGAGAACCTCCCTGGTTAATGACCGTATTTGCACCGGAATTATAATTTTTTTTAAACAGTACAGTTGCTTTTTGATTATTTAACATGGGATAATTTATATTTAAGCAACTTGATTTCGTAATGCCTGGTATATGAATATACTGAGCCAGAGATTAGGCAGAAAAAGTATATATCGAGAAAAAATTGTTTCGACTTTTAAAAAATGGCCTTACAAAACAACCTCATTTTCACTGCCGGCTAAAGGCGGCCCTGTTTCAATAATTTCTATTTTAACATTGTTGGATAGGCTGGAAATTGTCGCGCCATCACTACGTTTCTCGTTCCACTTCAGGCTTTTAAGCGCGAATATGGCACCAGCGGACGATTGGATATGTAATTTCTTTTCGTAAACAGACTCAATGTGCAAGCGGGCTCTTTTAAGCAGGTGTGCAAACCTGCCTTTTTCTTCATATTCCACAAAAGCCTCCATACTTTCGAACCCAAGGAAAAATGCGAGACCGCTGATGGTTGGCGGCTCGGGCTCCCGTTCCCAAACTTTTTGATTAGGCTGTTCGCTACCTTCTTCTGCCTGGCAATATTCACCTTTAATGTAATTAAAATACTCATCAATGCGGGCAGATAAATCAAAGGATTTGGAAAAAGAAGTTTTAGATTTTTTCATTATGATTAAAATGCCATTTGGCATATGGACATATTCAAAGGTAAGGATATTTTTCAATAATACCAAATTAATTAGCAAAAAACCACTGCAGATATTGACAGAAGTATTCGATATATATAAGACACGCTTTAAAAAATATCTTGCAATAAAAGATTATTTTTGGGCACTCATCAGCCCGGTTAACGGGATGGAAGTCCCATTGGCCAACATGCAGCATTTGATTAAATTATTCCTGGCGTTTATATTCATGTTCCCGGTTTTCCTGTCTGCCCAGAATAAAAATTTTGTTCCAATCTCGAGGCCAAAGACCGACACGGTTACAGAACAGAAACTGGACCAGCAATGGGATTTATACGATGCCATTGGCTCATTGTTTAGCAAATATCCTATCATTCCAAAAAAGGATTCGATTACGCAAAAGCCAATTGTTTCAATCGTACCGGCCTTTGGCTATACGCTTCAATCAAAGTTTGCTGTTACCCTTGCCGGCAATATCGCTTTTCGCGCCAACCCTGCCAGCAAAATATCAACTGTTGTTATAAATATAGCTTATACTCAAACTAAACAAATCATCATACCAATACTGTCAAACATATGGACACGGGGCAATCAATATAAATTTACCGGCGATTATCGTTATTTGAAATATCCGCAAAGCACCTACGGGCTTGGAAGCAATTCGGATATCACCAGTAAAGACCGTATGGATTATTCGCTGGTGCGTTTTGACGAAACTGTTTTACGACATATTGCGGGCAATTTCTACGCTGGTGTGGGATATGCGATGGATGACCACTTCAACATTGAAGAAAAAGGCTTAAAAAACGGAGACATATCAGACTATGAAAAATATGGCGCGTTATCAAATACAATCTCATCCGGTATAACGCTAAATGGCTTGTTTGACAGCCGGGACAATTCAATAAATGCTTCAAAAGGCTTGTTCGGTTCGATACAGTATCGCGATAACATGCCTTTTTTAGGCAGTACAAGCCGCTGGCAATCGCTCATTATCGATTTACGCAAGTATTACCGCTTCCCGGCCGTGTCCGACAATGTTATTGCCATTTGGTCGTACAATTGGCTGGTTCTTGATGGCAAAGCACCTTACCTCGATCTGCCATCAAATACCTGGGACCCATTTAGCGGAACCGGCAGAGGGTACATACAAGGCCGTTTCAGAGGGGCTCAGATGGTATACCTCGAGTCGGAATACCGGTTCAAACTTTCGCGTAACGGACTGCTAGGCGGCGTAGTTTTTGTAAACGCCGAATCCTTTTCAGCCGCCCAGGGAACCCGCCTGCAAAGTGTGCAGCCAGCTTTTGGGCCAGGCTTACGTTTAAAGCTTAATAAAGTCACTAAAACTAATATTGCTATTGATTACGGTATCGGCCGCCAGGGCTCAAGAGGTTTATTCATAAATGTAGGAGAGGTATTTTAATTTCATTACTTTAATCGCCACACACAATCAAAATATTTTGTTCTCCTGGTTAGTTAAGTTAAATAGTGTTAAAAAAACAATCGCAGTCCAAAACAGGCAACCAAACTTAATTTTTATTCGTTAATTGTAAATATTAGCTATCCTGGCGTATGAGCAACAGCAGATATAATTACTTTATATTTCTTTTAGGAATTTTCTTTTTGACAGCAAGCTCCTCGTGCCGGAAAGATGTGGTTGTGAACGAAGCCACGCATAACGATTCATTAACCGACAATATCCGTATAAGCTCCTCTGCGGCCACAGGAAACTTCCTTTCATCTGCCGGCCTGCTTAAAATTAAAGTTAACGATTCTACCTATACCTTTGATGCCAGCCGGGATTCCATTGCATTTATTAATATGCGCCCGGATAGTGAATCGCGATATTTCGGCATCACTGCAATCAATAAAGAACACACGATGAGTTTTGGAATCAGTTCTGCCGGTTTTGCAAACAGTAATACCATCAACAATGTTGCCGGAAGCCAACTTTTGCTGATTGCAGCCAACGGAGATCTAAACCAGCAATTTTCTTTAAGCAAATACGCGGCAAAAAAGGATTTCGGCAATATCAATCTCGTCAAATACCATCAACAGGGAGTGCTGGCGAAGGGTACGTTTTTTACTTTTATGGCGAGGGACAATAAAGCGACTTCACCGGTATACCGTATTGAAGGTACTTTTGAATTGTATTTTAAATAATTCGCTTATATCACCGCGCTGCAATTACACACATTAAACCCTAGAATGCTGGGTTACCTTATTAGTAATTGCTGTGTAATAAAACCGGTTAACTATCGTGTTTTCGCCTCCTATCCCGCGAAATACGGCCAATTTTGCGTACCTTTACCTAAATTTTAAAACATTGATGAAAGTATTTATTGCAGGCCTGCCATTAGAAGTGGATGAGGCTGAATTAACAGCTGTTTTTGGTGATTTTGGGCCGGTAAAATCACTCAGGATTATTAAAGATCGTGAAACAAAAGAGAGTAAGGGTTTTGGGTTTGTTGAAATGGTAAATGAAAATGAAGCCAAAGAGGCGATCAGGTGCATGAATGGTGCAAGCTATTACGGCCGTCGCATCACTGTCAATGTGGCTGAGGATAAAGGTCCGGGCTTTACTGCCGGCGGAAAAGGCAATTTCAGACAAAATTAATAGCCAAGATAATATTCTTTTAGAAAGCCTTCCGAAACACGGGGGGCTTTTTTTATGCGCACCAGTTCTTAATTACCTATAAATAAATCCATTTAATGTTGCCAGATTTTTTACCGCATCGCCCATGGTGTTGTTAAAATAAACATACACGGTTTTTCCTTCGTTATGCCACTCTTTAATATATTGGGCATATTCATATAAAAAATCGTCGGCATAGCTGCCCTTATAGCCTCCGTTTGGACCATGAAAGCGCAAATAAACATAATCTTCCGGGGTCTCCAAAGTACCGGTACCTGAAGAAGGCATATCGTGCAACACAATACCTGCTTTATACCGGGCAGCCAACCCGTAAACTTCATCATTATACCACGAACGATTACGAAACTCAAGGGCAACTTTCCATTGCTGGGATTGGTCAGCCTGTTTAACACCGATTAGAAGCCTTTCCAACTGATCTATACTGGCTATTGATGTACCTGGTGGCAGCTGTATCAATAAGCATCCTTTTTTTTCACCGGCATAGCCAATAACTTCCATGAAAAACCCAATATCGTCGGCATTGAAGGCAAGCCCCTTATTATGGGTAATGTCGCGCCAAAGTTTAAAGGTAAACCTAAAATTGTCAGGCACAGCAGCTGCCCATTTTTGAACCGTTGACGCTTGCGGCACTTTGTAAAAACAGCTGTTTATTTCGATGCTGTTAAATATTGAAGAATATATTTCCAAGCGGCTTTTATTCTGCATCTCGGGTGGGAATGAGCGCTTGTTTGGCAAAGGAAGCACCAGGCCACTTGTACCTGTATAAATCATGTTGATCTTGGTTTCGCTCATTGTTATACCGTGTTCTATCAATAAGGATTTGCCATGGTCAAAAGTTTTATAACAGATAGAAATCATTTTTCTATGACTAGCCGGGAGGCATCAATATTTCGGAGTGATTGTATATTCTCTCCTGAAGCTCATTTTTCTCGTGGTGCTTTTTAATAATAAGCATGCAGGTAATCATCAGTATTACAAAGACTACTATCAGCCAATTTTTCTGTTCTCTCATTGTCATCATTTTTGCTATTACAGATTAAAATAAATATCAGGATCCGTATATGATTAAAATGCCATACGGCATATTATTTACCATGTTTCAACGCTTTTAGTTTCCGCTTCTATTAACTGCGTGAGCAACATTTTCAATGCCGCTTCGCGCGCCCATTGCTGCTCGGTAACACTCGCATCGTCAAGATACCACGCTATAGGTTCATTGATCTCAATACGTGTTTTATAAACAAAATTTTTAGTAGGATGCAGCCTGGATCCTTCGTAGCTATTTAAATTTTCGCTCTTTATCAGCTTAGCGAAGTGTTTTGCCGAAATATCAACCTGCAAACATTCGTCGAGTGAGTTTTTAAAGTCGTGTTTATCTTCGAGCCACAACGTTAAAATGCCTTCATTGAGATCATGGTCGGCGATTGTTATTCGGCTATAGTCATAATCTACTGAAATGATCAACCACCATAAGTGGTCCTTTAGTTTTTGTGAAATTTTTATCATTTGATTTACAATTTATTGGCCGCATGACCGACCTTGATTTAAGTTTTTTTGAAACGGCTCGAATTGAGAGGACCTATCATCACCGAAATTTAGGCGTCCAGCCGGGCAGATACTTTTGAATGGCGGCGATTTCATTACAATACTTATCACATGTATTTTGATAGGCTAAATAACGGAGTTGTAGTTCGTTTTGCTCATCGGGTTGAAGGGTAACCGAGGCCGGCGAAATAGGATTTACATTAAGGGCGGAATAAGCGAGATGCATAAAATTTAGATTGGGCATTAAAAAGAGGAAATAATATATCGGCACAGGGATAAACATTCGACACCTAGGCGGTGCCCTCCATAAAAATAAATCTTCTTTATATTCTGTAATTCCCATATTGGTTTTTAATAAATTTTGCGTTACATTAGCAAAAATGAACATGACAAATATAAAGAATATTCTTTAATATATTAAAGATATATCTGTAATTTATTTTCTATATGGAAGATCTGTCAAAACCCAATAAGATTAAAACGGTTCGGCCGGAAACGCTCGAGTTTATTATATTGTACAATCAGCTTAAAGGAAAAGCATTTAGCGGCAATGCTCAACTTGCCGAGGTGCTTGGCTTTAATTCGCCTAGCTCAATAACCGAGATCATTAAGAGCCGGCAGAATATTGACCCGGAAAAATTAAAGATTTTCAAAGAGAAATACAGCGATTTCTTAGGTGTTAAAAAAAATACAGTTTATTCTGAAAACAACCTGGCTGCGAAGCCTTTCGAAGGTATACCTATGTATGAGATTACCGCCACCGCTTCGGGAGTCGAGGTCTATAGTGATATAAACGATAGGGAACCCGTAGGCCGGATGAATTTTCCGGGCATTGAGGATTGTGATTTCGCGTTGCCGGTATGGGGTCACTCCATGTATCCGTATCTTGAAAACGGCTGCTGGGTTGCATTAAAAATGATCCATGATAAAAAAATACTACCAGGAGAAGTGTACTATATTGAGTGGGGCGAATACCGCATGTACAAACGCTTGCTTGCGGGAGATAATGAGGACGAGGTAATAGCCCATTCGGATAATGTAACCGAAATGATTGGCAGCCGGCCCAAATATGCGCCGTTTGTTATCAAGATTTCGGATATCAAAAAATTGTGCCTGGTAAAAGACATCCACAAAAAACACAATCATTGATATTTAAGCCATTCTGAATTATATTGCCAATTCACCTTGATAATTATGATGCGTAATTTTATTTCAAAATTAAATACCCGGCAGCTGATCATCCATTTTATTGCCAGTTGGTTTTTTGTGTACGCCTTTCGGACTGCGGCAAATTTATATGATCATTCGTTTTTGCTAGCTGAAAACCTGGACGTAATGCGTTTGATTTTCAAGGAACGATACAATACAGACATGTTTATTGTTACCCAATGCGGCATATTGGGGTTACTTATTTCTTATGTTATTGCATGGGTAATATCGTTGAAGAGAAATTGGTTTTGGGCAAATTCTGTTATTATTTTTCTGGGTGTTTTTTTATTATATAACTATAACTTACTGGGATGGGCCACATTAAGATATCTTGCTTTAGCGCCCGGACAGATTTTTGGTTCGAGCAGTGTACTGGCAGTAATAGTTGATTTTATTATATTATTAAGTATTGGCTGTTATTTATTTTTCAGAAAAGGGATAAAAGATTTCATTGACACGGGGGTTAACAAACCGAAAAAGGCTTTACTGAAAGAGCGCGTTTCGATGACAGAATTAAAGAAAAGCTATAAACCATCAAAAAAAAGGCCGGTTAAATGACCGGCCTTTTTTAATTATTTTAAGAGCTCGCTTTTAACGGTGTCGAGTATTTTGAAAGATTCTTTTGAGCCCTGAGCTTCCGCGTACACACGAAGAACCGGTTCGGTGCCGGACGGGCGAATCATCACCCAGCTTTCATCTTCAAAAAAGAATTTATATCCGTCAAGATCTTCCGTCTTGACTACCTTTAAATTGCCAAAATTTTTATACCCTGATTTGCAGTCGCTTATGATGCTTTGTTTTACCGCCTCAGTGACGTGTAAATCGTAACGCTCAACAGCAAATTTCCCAACTACGCTGTATATTTCTTGTACCAGATCTTTCAAGCTGCGGCCGGTCTTAGCCATAAATTCCCAAATCATCAGGCCGATCCAGATACCATCGCGCTCGGGAATATGGCCATTGACAGCAATCCCGCCTGATTCTTCGCCGCCGACCATAAACGGCTTTCCGGAATTAACGATCAGGTCGCAAATGTATTTGAATCCAATTTTTGTGACTGAATTATTCAGGCCATAAGCGTCGCAGAGCTTTTGTATTTTACTCGTGCACGAAAATGTTGAATACACTTCACCCCGCTCGCCTTTTACCTTGTACATATAATGTATCAGGAGCAGCAGAATATGATGCGAGTCAACAAAATTCCCATCACTATCATACAAGCCTATCCTATCAGCATCTCCATCAGTAACCAAACCAGAGGCGATCTCGCCATCGGATAATTTTATAATATCTTCAAATTCTTTCAGATTACGCTGGATAGGCTCCGGCGCCTGACCATCGAAACCGGGGTTAGCGTCGCAATGCAGAAAGGTTATATCAGGAAACAGGCGGCGCATTACATTTTGCCCGGCGCCGTACATTGCATCGTATGCCCAAACCAGCCCGCTGTCGCGGATAGCGGCAATATCGAAACTGTTTTCGGCGTGGGCCACATACATATCTTCCAGGTCAATAAATTCAATCAGGCCATCCTTATTGTATTCACTTACCGTTTTTAGTTTAAGATCGATCGAATCAGGAATTTGAGATTCTACCTGCTCAATATCATCCGGAGTAGCGGGGCCACCATAATGAGCTTTGATTTTATAACCGTTATACGATGGTGGATTATGACTGGCAGTAATAATAATTCCGGCAGACGCCTGCTTACGTACTGTTCCAAGAGAAATCATAGGCGTGCTTACAAACGAATTTGAAGCGCGGTACACCTTAACGCCCTGCGAAGCCAACACACACGCGGTGGTATCGGCAAACAGGGGGCCTGCGAACCGAGGGTCACATCCTACTACTGCCGATGGGTGTTCAAAAGATTTTTTTAACCATAATGCGGTAGCGTATGCCACACGTTTTACGTTCTCAACAGTGTAGTCATCGGCGATAATGGCTCTCCAGCCATCGGTACCAAATTTTATTTTAATCATGGATTAAGTATAAGTGTTTATAAAAGCCTATTTTTAGCGCCGCAAAATTGATACAAGAATATCAATCATTTATGGTAAACGGAAACAAAAAATGAAAGTTTTAAAATTTGGCGGAACGTCTGTAGGAAGTCCTGAACGGATGAAAAAGCTGCTGGACATTATTGATCCCAGCGAGCGGCAGATAGTAGTACTATCGGCGGTATCGGGTACAACAAATAGCCTGGTGGAAATTGGCGAAGCATACCTGGCCGACGATAAGGAGAAAGCGGCAAAACTTATTACTGCTTTAAAAGAGAAGTATGAGGCTTTTATAAAAGAACTGTTTGCAAAAAAAGAATTTCTGGATCAGGGTAAGGAAGTAATCGATTACCATTTCGGCTTACTTAGCAACTTAGCAACCGACCTTTTTACATCTATCGAAGAAAAGGTGATTTTGGCCCAGGGCGAGTTATTGTCGACCACCCTGTATCATGTCTACCTTAAAGAAATAGGCGTGCCATCGGTGCTGCTCCCGGCACTTGATTTTATGAAGACCGACGAGGACAATGAGCCTATAGTTGAATATATTACCACCAACCTTACTCCGTTATTGGATAAACACCCTGAAAATAATTTATTTATTACGCAGGGCTATATTTGCCGTAATAGTTTCGGCGAAATCGACAACCTAAGGCGCGGGGGAAGTGATTATACCGCTTCATTAATAGGAGCAGGGATTAAGAGCGAGGAAGTGCAAATATGGACTGACATTGACGGTATGCACAACAACGACCCGCGGATTGTTAAGGGCACTACACCAATAGCACAACTTTCGTTCGATGAGGCCGCCGAGCTTGCTTATTTCGGCGCAAAGATATTGCATCCTCAAAGTGTTTTCCCCGCACAGAAGTATAAGATACCGGTTCGGTTACTAAACACAATGGACCCTAAAGCTCAGGGCACACTGATTACAAATACCAGCGAAACCGACAAGATAAAATCAATCGCCGCTAAAGACGGCATTACTGCCATTAAAATCCAATCGAGCCGGATGCTACTGGCACACGGCTTTCTAAGGCGGGTTTTTGAAGTTTTTGAAAGATACCGGACGTCTATCGACATGATCACAACTTCGGAAGTTGCCGTTTCATTGACGATTGATGATACAACATATTTGAGAGAGATTACCGCAGAATTACTTGATTTTGGAACGGTTGATATCGACAGTAATCAAACTATTGTTTGCGTTGTTGGTGATTTTGGCGCCGAAAAACACGGCTATGCAGCGCGGGTGCTCGAAGCGGTGAAACATATTCCCATCAGGATGATCTCGTACGGGGGAAGCGACCATAATATGTCGATACTCGTTAAAACGGAGGATAAAACGGAGATACTAAGAAGCTTACATCACCGGTTATTTTAATTTCAGATTTCGAATATTCAGTTTCGAATGTAAAATTTCACACAGAGCCAATAAAAAATATAATGTTCAATACTAATACAATAAAGCGCTTCCAGGAACTAGAAACACCTTTTTATTATTATGATCTGGACATACTGAACAAGACCTTGACTGCGTGTCGGGAAGCGTCATCGAAGTATGGTTTTCATGTGCATTACGCGATGAAAGCAAATTTCAACCCAAAAGTGCTGGACATGATACAATCGTTTGGTTTCGGTGCGGATTGTGTAAGCGGAAACGAAGTGAAGGCTGCCATTGAACATGGCTTCGGAAAAGAAAAGGTAGTGTTTGCAGGTGTAGGTAAGTCCGACAAGGAAATAAACCTGGCACTTGATGCTGATATCTTTTGCTTTAATGCCGAATCTGTGCAGGAGCTGTTTGTTATTAATGACCTGGCCAAAGCAAAAAACAAGACTGCTAAAATTGCTATACGCATCAATCCAAATGTAGATGCGCATACTCACCATTATATTACCACCGGGCTTGAGGAGAATAAATTCGGCATCAACACCTTTCAGCTAGGGGATGTGACGGATGCATTGCGAAAATGCACCAACCTTCAATTCCTGGGCATACACTTTCATATTGGCTCGCAAATTACCGATATGGAGGTTTATAAAAGCCTATGTATCCGTATAAACGAAATACAGGATTGGTTTGAAGACCATGGCTTCGCTGTTAAAGTATTAAATACCGGCGGAGGTTTGGGCGTCGATTATCACAATCCCGATACAAACGGTGTTAGCGATTTTGAAAGCTATTTTAAAGTTTTTAATGACTTTTTGAAAGTGAAACCAGGCCAGGAAGTTCACTTTGAACTGGGCCGCGCGTTAGTAGCTCAAAGCGCCGCGCTTATTTCCAGAGTGCTTTATGTAAAAAACGGGATGAAAAAGAATTTCCTGGTGCTGGATGCCGGCATGACGGAACTTATCCGCCCAATGCTATACCAGGCATTTCATCTTATAGAGAATTTGACACAGTCGAAAAACGAAGATCGGAAGCCGGTGGAAACGAATTTAAAATATGACGTTGTTGGCCCCATCTGCGAAAGCACCGATTGTTTTCAAAAAGATGTAGACTTACCTGCGTCTTTTCGTGGCGACCTTATCGCGGTTCGTACTGCGGGTGCTTACGGCGAAGTGATGGTATCAGGATATAATTTACGCAACCGGGTGGGTAGTATTTACTCCGAATAGCGATACGTTGTGTTGATGTAAAACAAACGTGGCAAAATCTATGTTCTTGGTGAGTTACTAATTGAGAATCAACCTGGATCTATGGAGAAAAATGTAGAGTTTAAAATAAATAATTTTGACTTATTACGATTAATAGCTGCTACTCAGGTTATTTTAGATCATTCCATCCATCATCTTAATATTCCGATAAGTACACTCGGTACAAACATTTTATACTTATTTCCAGGGGTTAAAGTATTTTTCGTAATAAGCGGGTATTTGATATCCGCTTCATACGAACGCAACAATAATTTAAAGGATTACTTCAGAAACCGTGCGTTGCGAATTTACCCGGGCCTATGGGCGTGCGTAATTGTTTCGATAATTGTAATATCTATTACAGGTGTCAGCTTTTTAAATAGGGAAACTTTAGCCTGGCTCCCAGCCCAATTTGTTGGTATAATTTACACACCTCATTTTCTCGAAAACTATGGATTTGGCTCCTATAACGGCAGCTTATGGACTATTCCGCTGGAGTTGCAGTTTTATCTTCTTTTGCCCATTTGCTATAAGCTTATATCGAAACACAATCTCAATAAACTATTTTTCATCCTTGTTGCTATTTTTATAGGATTGAGTTGCTGGTATCTTCTTGACCGTACTAGTTCTTTAGCCTATAAACTGGTCCGATATTCATTTATCCCGCACTTTTATGTTTTCTTGATAGGCGTGATTTTCCAGCGGCTGCAACTGTATAAATCGCGGTTCATTTATAATAAAGGTTTATATTGGTTTGTTGGGTATGTGGCGCTTAACCTGCTTTTAGTAAATCATATCAATCCGATTGTTTTTACATTCAGTTATACCATATTGCTTGCATTTTGCCTGCTGTCCCTTGCTTATACGTTGCCCGGGCTTTCAAAAAAACTACTGCGGACAAACGATATTTCCTATGGGATATACATTTACCACGGGCTGATCCTTACCGTTATCGTACAGGAAAAGTGGTCGGTTCCGGTTATAGTGGTGATTGTTTTATCCTATATAATGGGGTATTTATCGTGGATATCCATTGAAAAGCCGTTTATTCAACGAAAACGGAAAACCATTAGGGCAACCACTTAATTCACAGCCGCCTTAGAATAATTCAAAATCTATATCCAAATCTTACAAAAAAATCAACGCCGCCGTCGATTGTAGCGAAAAACTTGTTATACCTGAGAAAGTAGGTGAGTTTAGGGAAAAATGTCCTAAAAAGGTTATCGGTCGAAGTTTGGTTTTTATAATAGGTATAATCTAACTGGTTGTAACCGAGCGTAGTGCCAAAAAAGCCCCGAAAGCCATGCTCAAAATTAATATTGTGGCGATTGTGAAATATAACCTCGGTAGTTAAACCTATCGAATACAAGTCTGTCCTGGGGTCGACAAATGAGCCGGGTATCTTATTTAAATATTGTCTAAAATCGGCATATGAGCCAAATTCATGACTGTAGGCCACTTCTACACCAATGAACCTAAAGTCGGCCCGGCCCATTTTGGCAAATGCATTTGCTGAAAACCGGGCACCGGCAGCTCCAAAAAACTTATCGCTAAAATAATTTGAAGCGGAATTACTTGACTGGTCACTCTGGTAGTCGCCCAATACGCCAAAAGCTCCGTATGCAATATTGAAATGATCAAAAACATAACCCCGACTGATATTGAATTGGCTGCTTATCAAAAAGTCGTTAAAATTTGAATTAGAGTGTGCGACGAGTGCGCCTGAAAGGTAGTTTGAAGTCCTGATGGAATCAAACGACGTTGGCTTTGGCATATATGCAATATCCTGGTGATACAATGCGGGTTCATAGATATGGCTGCAGGACGAAAACAGGATAACCCAACAAAAAATTGTGAAGAGATAAAGTTTGGTCATATTTATTTTAAACAAGTTACGCAAAATATACGCTAAACGCTACAATATAAAATATTTACAAAACCCAGCAGCTAGCCCTCCACCGCGATAGTTGCTATTAAGTATGTTCCTACGATTGAGGACACGACGGTGAATCAGTAAAAAAAGAGCTGAAATGGCGTGTATTATAATAAGCCTATTTCGCAACCAATTGCTTCAAAAAATCGTCTGCAAAATTTTCAGCAAAATGTATGATGTTTTCCAGATGATCAAACTCTTCCGGCTGATGAGTTGTGGTTATAACAACTGCTTTCATCCCTGCGTTGTCAGCAGCTTCAACACCCTTTGGTACGTCCTCAAACACGATGCAGTTGGCAGCCGAAACGCGCAGTAATTCGGCCGCTTTTAAAAATGTTTCGGGGTGCGGTTTGCTTAAATCTACATCATCCGCGCTTACTATCGCTTTGAAGTAATGCCTGATGTTTAAATTATCCAGCACAAAATCAATATTAAACGGAATGGCCGCAGAGCCTATTGCCATTGGTATGTTTTGCCGGTAAGCACTTTCTAAAAAATTGTGCAAACCGGGTAAAAGCTGCAGATGAGGTAAAAATTCCTGTTGGTAGCGTTTTTCCTTTTCGAGTGATAAGTGGTCCATCTCGTCAGCGGTAAAACGACCAGAACCGAACATCCGTACCAGCACTTCGTGGTTTTTACCATACATCTGGGGCTTTACTTCCTCCCACGAAAAATTGCCGCCAAGCTCATTATTAAATAAAGTTTGCCATGCTTTGGTATGATAGGCCATATCATTTATCATGGTACCGTTAAGGTCGAAAATAAAAGCTTTCATATAATATGTTTTGAACCGATGGATTTGCGGCAAAAGTACGTTTTATAAAATTTAACACTAAGAAAACTAACCTGTATCATTTCCCGTAAATTGTAAATATTGGTATTAATCAGACAACCATTAAGGCTATAATTTCAGTTATAAAATATGGCTAAAAGATTAAGGATAAGTGATGGGTTGATTTGTGCGATTAATTACTATTTAGCAAAAGCCCATTTAGTTCCTGCTAAAGGGCTTTTTTCATAAAATTTGGGTAGTAAAATAATTCTCCCTTTCTAATAATAATGTAAAATTTAGAAAACCACGGCCTCTTTGATTTCGTAATTTATCCGGCTCGCCACGTTAATAAAACGATATCCCTATGACCTACGAACAAAATCGCCTCGAGGCTGTATCCCGTTTCAAGCATCTTGATGAAAGGATCACCAAAGACCTTAATGACATTGCAAACCTGGCCGCGCAAATATGCAACACACCTGTTGCCCTGGTGACGTTGCTTGATGAAGATGTGCAATGGTTTAAAGCATCATGCGGCACCGCGGTGACAAGTACAAGCAGGGAAATTTCGCTATGCAATCGTACAATCCAACAGGATGAGCTTTTAATTGTGCAGGATACCACTCTTGATGACCGCTTTCAAAATAACCCGTTGGTTTCAAATGATCCGCACGTTAAGTTTTATGCAGGTATAAAGCTTGCAACGAAAGACAGTTATGCCGTGGGTAGTTTATGCGTGATTGATTTTGAAGCCAAAACGTTAAATGAGCATCAGCAAAACGCATTGGTAGTTTTGTCGAGACAAGTGATAAACCTTATGGAGCTCCATTGGAGCCTGAGTACGCTCGACCTTGAATATCAAAAAACACAACAGCAAAAAATATCAATCGAAAAGTCGGAACTAAAGCTGAAAGCCATTTTTGACAGTTCGAAAGACACGCACATACTGGTTGGTGCGGATATGGAAATATTGGCCTTTAACAAGGCCGCGGTTAATTTTATTGCCAATACTTATCAAAAGAAACTTGCTTTGGGCGATAATATTATCAATTACACCGACCCACAGCTTTTCAAACAATTTTCAAAAGGTTTTTCACTTGCACTAAGTGGACGAACCATCAAACGTGAATGGATGCTGATGCCGGGTACAGTATACGCTTGCTGGAAAGAGACGCTGTTTTCGCCAGTTAAAAATAAATCGGGCATTACAATAGGTGTCGCGCTAAACTCAACAGACATAACAGCACGCAAGCAGCAGGAAGAACGGATACGGACACAAAACGATGCATTAACGCGCATCGCAATCATTCAATCGCATGAACTGCGTCGCCCCGTTGCATCATTAATTGGCATTATGGACCTGATGAGGATCGAGCAGATCGACTTTGATTACTTTAATATAATGGAATTGACAATAAATGAATTAGACGACAAAATCAGAGGTATTGTCAAGGACTCGGAAGATACCATTATGGAACGGCACCTGGCTATAGTAGCCTGATTTTCATTGGGGGCAAGGCATATTTAATTAAATTTTAAATACAGTTTAATGTATTCTTTTTGTCTAAATTATTAAATACTTGCGTTTTACGGATAATAATGCCTACCTTGCCGACTTTAATAAATAAAATAATGCAAAAAGAAGGAACAGTAAAATTTTTTAATGAGACAAAAGGTTTTGGATTTATTACACCAAGCACTGGTGGTCAAGACGTATTTGTACATTCAACAGGCCTAATTGATGAAATCCGTGAGAATGATAAAGTGGAGTTTGAAGTAGAAAACG